>Ga0182024_10013997_pt1 | contig 15554 bp, 12 predicted proteins | sample P32metaG_FD_120480 | JGI IMG/M metagenome (GOLD analysis project Ga0182024, IMG submission 120480) | Permafrost microbial communities from Stordalen Mire, Sweden - P3-2 metaG (Illumina Assembly) | ecosystem: Environmental > Terrestrial > Soil > Wetlands > Permafrost | place: Sweden: Stordalen... | reverse complement strand
CGGTCCAGCCCAGCAGACCATAGGCCTTGTCCGCCGGATTTTCTTCGGCGGCGACGTGAAGGGTCAACCAGAGGCGAGCGCCTTCTTGCATGACGGGCAGAGGTTGAACCGGCTTGAGGACGCCGTTCTCGTAGATCGCTTCGACGGTCAGAGGCATGGCGGACCCTCCCTTACATAAGCCGATGGGCGCGCGCTCATTGTACGCGATGACGGCCGTTTTTTTCGTCTCCTTTCTCCCAAAATCCCGCCTCTCTTGGTAGAGGGGGAAGAGGCGGCCCCGAGCCGGCAAGAATTTTTGTCCCGTTTCCCGTCGGCCTGCGGGGTCTGTCTTGGAGGAATCGCGGCGAAACATGGCCGCCCTTGAGTCTTCGCCGTCGGGCGAAGACTCAACGCCCCCGACACGCCCCGGCGCTCGGTCTGCGCGCCGGCGGTCTGTCGCCCCTCGTTGCATCGCGGATCGTCTCCAACGAAGGAGTTTCTCCCATGTGGCCCTTTTCCACGCAGAAGACTCGCCAGGTGAAAACGGATCGTCGCGCTCGTTCTTCCTTCCGGCCGCGGCTGGAATTCCTCGAAGACCGCACCCTGCTGTCCGCCTACGTGGTCACCACAACGGCGGACAGCGGCCCCGGCTCCCTCCGCGACGCCATCACGCAGATCAACGCCGACACCAGCCACGCCCTGTACGCCAGCCCGAGCAACCCGAGCGTGGATGAGATCGACTTCAACATCACCGCCGCCAGCGATGCCGCCGGTGGAGGCACGGGCTACAACGCGACCACGGGCGTCGCCACCATCACGCCGAATTCCGGCCTGCTGTACATCACGAACTCGGTGATCCTCGACGGCACCTCGCAACCCGGGTACGCCGGAAGCCCCCTGATCGCGCTGAACGGAGCCGGTGCCGGCCCGGGCGTCACCGGTCTGACCATCAGCGCAGGCTCCAGCACCGTGGAGGGGCTGGGCATCTACCAGTTCTCCGGCGACGGGATTGACCTGACGACGAACGGCGGGAACCTGGTTCAGAAGAACTACATCGGGACGGACATTACCGGCACGCAAGCCCTGGGGAACAACAACGGCATCGTTGTGCTCTCTGCCGACAACACGGTCGGCGGCGCCGCTCCCGGCGCCGGCAATGTCATCTCCGGAAACACCAGGGATGGCGTGGAGCTCTCGGGCAGCGCTAACTTCCTGCAAGGGAATATCATCGGCCTTGATGCGGCCGGCGACGGAATCGTGGGGAACAGCGCCTGGGGCGTGCTCGTCGAGGGTTCAGGCAACACCATCGGCGGGGCGGACACCAATGCATCGGGGGTCCCTCTGGCTGGCGCCGGAAATGTCATTTCCGGCCAGACGAGTCCGGCCGTCGACAGCCGGGGGTATGCCGATGGCGTCGGCATTGTACTCTTCGGCGCTGGCAACCTGGTCCAGGGAAACTACATCGGCACGGACAAGACCGGCGAAGTTGCCCTGGGGAACGCAGCCACCGGCATCTATGACTTTTCGGGCGGCAACACCATCGGCGGCCCCGCGCTGGTACCCACCGGCGGGGGGTTGGTACGGCAGCTGGGAAACGTCATTTCTGGCAACGGCGTTGGCATTGATAGCGCCGGCGTTTCTACGATCGAAGGCAATTACATCGGCACGGACTCTCAAGGGACGGCACCGCTGGGCAACGGTGAGGCCTTTTTCGTTCGCGAAAACGGTCTGACCATCGGTGGGACAGCCAGTGGCGCAGGCAACCTCATCTCGGGCAACGGCTCTGGGGTCCGCCTGGAATCATCGAACAACCAGGTGCAGGGCAATCTCCTCGGCACTGACTACACCGGGACGAAAGGTGTGGGCAATGGCACCGCCGTTGTTATGCAGGACGGTGGCAACAACAACGTCATCGGCGGCCTGGACACCAACGCCCCCGGCCAGCCCCTTGCCGGGGGCGGCAACATCATTTCGGGGAATGGCCTCGGCATCTATCTCAGCTTCTGGCAAGGGGCGACTCCGATGTCGGGTAACCTGATCGAGGGCAATTACATCGGAACGGACGTCACCGGCACGCAGGCAGTAGGCAATGACGCAGGCGTGGTCTTCGCCGATGGCGTCTCGGGAAACACAATCGGAGGGACAACCGCGTCGGCACGGAACGTCATCTCCGGCAACAGCGGCATCGGCGTGAGCATCGGACCCAACGGCAACCCTGGCATCCTTCCGTCGAACAACGTGGTGGAAGGCAACTCCATCCACGACAATGGCGGCCTGGGCATCGACCTGGTCAACGGCGCCAACGACAACCAAGCGGCCCCGGTGCTGACGTTGGCCATCAGTTCGGGTACAGGCACCGCCATCTCCGGCACGCTCGCCGGCTCCCCTGGCGCTAGCTACCGCATCGAGTTCTTCTCGAACCAGACGGCCGCCGCAGGCCAGGGCCAGACCTTCCTCGGCTTCGCCCAGGTCACCACCGATGTCACCGGCAATGCCGCCTTCAGCCTAGACCTGGCGACGGCCACCGACCCAGGTACGCTCATCAGCGCCACGGCCACCGACCCCAGCGGCAACACCTCCGAATTCGCCGCCGATGTCACCACGCAGTCGCTTGCCGTCTCCGCCGGCGGCCCCTACAGTTCCGCGGAAGGCAATGGCGTGACCTTTACCGCCTCGCCCACCGCGACGGTCTTCCCGTTGACCTACACCTGGACGGTGAACGGTCACATCGTCCTAGGCGACAACGGCGGGGCGAACCCGACCCTCACCTTGACCTGGGTCCAGTTGCAGGCGCTGGGGATCGACGACGGCCCCAGCTCCTTTGCCCTCAGTGTGGCGGTGGACGATGGTCATGGGGACACGGCTACCTCACCTGCCACGACCCTCAGTCTAGCCAACACGCCGCCGACCGCGGCGCTCAGCGGCCCAAGCTCGGCCGTCATCTACCAGCCGCTCACCTTCACCCTCGGCGCCACCGATCCCTCAACCACGGACCAGGCCGCCGGCTTCACCTACGTCGTCAACTGGGGCGACGGCACGACGGGCAACGTCTTCGGCCCATCCGGCACGACGGACACGCACAGCTACTCGTCCGCGGGCAGTTACACAATCGCGCTGACGGCAACCGACAAGGACGATGGCGTGAGTACGGCCGTCACTCAGACGGTCGCCATCGTCGCAACGCCTCAGCTGCAAAATGGGGTGCTGGTCGTCCCCGGCACCGCCGGCAACGACACATTCACGCTAACGCCAGTCCTCCCCACGGGGGCGACCGCCTACAGCATGAAAGTTTCCCGCATGACCGGCGGCGTCACCACCACGCTAGGGACGTTCGCGGTCCCGACCGGGATCATCGAGATTTACGGCGGCCCCGGCAGCGACGCGGTGACGCTGAGCGGCACCTCGGCCAACGACGCCTTCACCGAGGGCAACGGCAGCGTTGCCGTGCAGCTGGCCACCGACACGGCCGCTACCACTTCCTTCACCGTAGGGCTGAATGGAATGACGGCCGTGACTCTCAAGGGGGCGGGCGGCAGCGACAGCCTGACCGGTCCCAACCAGGCGAACACCTGGGCCATCACGGCGGCCAATGCCGGCACACTCGACGGGTCCACATCCTTCAGCGGCATCCAGAACCTGACCGGCGGCACGGGCGCCGACGTCTTCTCCTTCACGGACAATACCGCCTCGTTGGCAGGCATGATCGACGGCGGCGGCGGCTCCGACACGCTGGATTATTCAGGAAGCAATCGGCTCGCCGTCACCGTCACGATGGAAGCCGCTGGGCGGAACAAAGCCACGGCCGTCAATGGCGGCTGGCAGAATATCGGCACGGTGATTGGCAGCGGCGCCATGAACGCGGTGAACACCCTCGTCGGGGCGAACACGATCAACACGTGGGACCTCACCGGCCGGAACGCCGGCACGCTGGACGGCGCGCTGACCTTCTCCGGCTTCCAGAACCTGACCGGCGGCTCCGTCGACGACACGTTCGTGTTCCTGCCGGGCGGCTCGGTCTCCGGCGCGTTAAACGGAGGAGCACCGACCAACACGCTCGATTATTCCCAGTACGGCAGCCCGGTGACGGTTAACCTGCAAACCAAGACCGCGACCGCCATCGGCGGTGCCTGGACCAACATCCAGAAATTCGTTGTTGCAGGGACGACGGACACCCTGATTGGCCCCGGCACGCCCACAAGCACGACCACCTGGACGCTGAGCGGCGTCGATTCGGGGACGGTCGGAGCCTTCTCCTTCATGGGCTTCGCCAACCTGACCGGGGGCGTCGGAAACGATGTCTTCAAGTTCAACGACGGCGCCGGAGTCACCGGCGTCATCGACGGCGGCGGCGGGACCAATACGCTTAACTACGCGCTGTATAGCACCGGGATCTTCGCCGACCTGCAAACCCTGTCCGCGACCGGCACGGGCGGCATCGCCGACATCCAAAATGTAACGGGCGGGCAGGGCAGCGACATCCTGGTGGGCGACGCCAACGCCAACGTGCTGCTCGAGAAAGCCGGCAAGGCCGCGAGGGACCTGATCATTGGCGGCGGTGGGGTGGACGCTCTGACGGCAGGCAGCGGCGGCGACATCTTGATTGCCGGCTACACCGACTATGACACGAACGTCGCCGCCCTCGACGCCCTCCTGGCCGCCTGGAACAGAACGGACCTGAGCTACTCACAGCGGGTGATGGCCTTGCAGAGCGGAGTGACTTACACGGATACAACCGGCACACACACTGCCGAACTGGTGGCGGACGGCACGGTTCACCCGCGCTCAGGCTCAAGTCCGAGCACGCTCACCGGCGGCAGTGGGCTCGACTGGTTCTTTGCCAGCCTCGGCGACGCCATCAAGAACAAATCCGGGAAGACCGTCAACTACATCTGAGCCGCGTCCCGCCCCATTCGTGTACACGCTTCCGTCTCTGGTCTACTCGACCGACCACGGCGAGAACAACCTGAACGGAGCTTCCGGGTGTGGCCCCCGAAGTAGGCCACACCCGGAAGCTCCGCATTTGCCGCGGTCCCGTATTGACCCCGCGCTGCGCGGCCGCTATGGAGGGGGTCCGTCTTGTATGGAGTCCGAGAGGGCCGCACGAACCCCGCGCAAAGGTCCGGCATGAGCAACCCCGCAGGATTCCGGTTCGCCCGCCCGCCGGCCCTCGTCGTGCTCGCCCTGCTGTCCGCCGGATGCGTGGCCGACACGGAGGGGGGACGCGGCGATTACGGTGCCACGCGCGAATTCCAGGCCGCGACCGATTCCACGAAGCGCCCCGACGTCCCCACGGATTGTCGCTCCGAGTGGTGCGCCGTCCATGATGAAGTCCCGAAGAAGGCGCCGGCCGTCGCGATCCTGCGCGACGTGGTCGGGGAACGTCAGGCCGTCGAAGAGGTGCCCGTGCGCGCGATCGTCATTCCGCGCCCGGAAGCGCCCGACCCGCCCGACCCGTATCACGGCGTCCTCCTTCCGGATATAAAAGACCAATAAAGAGATCAAGGCGGCCCAAGGTCGGGTTCCGGCCGGCCGCCTCTTCCGCTAGAATGTCTTCCCGCTACGGTTTCGCCCCTGGCGCAGGAAGACCCGCATGGCATCCACGGTTTCCTTCCACCCCCTCACCCCGGCGTTGCCCGAACATTCGCCCCCGCCCTGTGACCCCCGGCTCCTCGGCCAGTACCACGCCGTCGCCGACGCCCAGACCCTCGGCTGGACCGCCCAATACCGCAAGCAGCGTCTGCTCGGCGCCGGCGGCCAGGGCGTCGTCTACCTCGGCGAACGTCAGGGGACCGACGGCTTCACGCTGCCCGTGGCCCTCAAGTTCTTCTCGCCGCGGCCGTACCCCGACGCCGCCGCCTACGACGAGGACATGGGCCGCGTCGCCCGGGTGGCCGCGCGCGTGGCCCTGATCCAGCACGACAACCTGCTGGCCATTCACGACTTCTTCGCGCAGGACGGCGTCCGCGTCATGGAAATGGAGTGGCTGGACGGCTACGACCTGCGCCGGCTGCTGACCCGCGAGGTGCTAGAGCGGACCCGTGAAAGCGTCCGCCCGGAGCGCTGGGAGTACATCAACCGCGTCGTCGTCACCGACGGCCCGTCCCAGCCGCGCCTCACGCCCGGCGTCGCCATCCGGGTGCTGCGCGACTGCCTCGCGGGGCTGGACGCGCTGCACCGCGAGAGCATCGTCCACGGCGACCTCAAGCCCTCCAACGTGTTGGTCAAGCGCACCGGCAACGTCAAGCTCATCGACATCGGCTCGGCCGTGCGCCTGAGCCGGCCCGCCGCCCGCCGCGTCTGGTCGCCGGCCTACGCCGCCCCGGAAGTCCTGATGGGCGAGGACAACACGCCCCGGTCGGACCTCGCCAGTCTGGGATATGTTTTGGTGGAAATGCTGGCCGGCCGGTCGCCGTTCGAGGGGCTGGAGACGCTGGGCGAACTGATCGACGCCAAGGCCGACCTGGACCAGCGGCTGGGGGACCTGCTGCCGCCGGAGGTGAGCGGCAACGACCTTCTCTTGCACCTCTGCCAGCGCCTGACCGCCCCCGACCCCGCCCGGCGTTTCCTCAGCGCCTCGGCCGCGGACGTGGGCCGCAAGGGCGCCGCGGACTTCCACCGCCAGCTGATTAAGGGCGACCTCGCCAGCGAGTACGATCACGACCTGCGGGCGTGGCTCGAAGACCTGGAGTGACGACTTACCTGGCCGAGCGGGGCCGACGCCCATTCCGCCGGACAAGCCCTACTGCCTACCGCCTACTCTTTGTGGTATCCTGACCCGCACCTCCCAGAAGCGAAAGGAAGCGACGATGCACGACAGCATCCTTCAGTCGGTCGGCTGGACGCCGCTGGTGCGGCTGCGTCGGCTGGCGGCGGACGTGCCGGCGACGGTGTGCGTCAAGGTCGAGTCGATGAACCCCGGCGGCAGCGTCAAGGACCGCGTCGGCGTGGCCATGGTGGCCGAGGCCGAGCAGCGCGGCTGGCTGCGGCCGGGCGGCACCATCATCGAAGCCACGGCCGGCAACACCGGCGTCGGCCTCGCCCTCGTCGCCGCCGTCAAAGGCTACCGCTGCGTCTTCGTGATGCCCGATAAGATGTCCAGCGAAAAGATCCTGCTCCTCAAGGCCTACGGCGCCGAGGTCGTCATCACGCCGACCAACGTGCCGCCCGATTCGCCGGACAGTTATAACGGCGTCGCCGACCGCCTGGCCCGCGAAATCCCCGGCGCGTGGCGGCCCAACCAGTTCGCCAATCTCGCCAACCCGGAGATTCATTATCGCACGACCGGCCCCGAGATCTGGGAGCAGACCGAGGGCCGCGTCACCGCCTTCGTGGCCGGCGTCGGCACCGGCGGCACGCTGTCCGGCGTCGGCAAATATCTGAAGGAACGCAACCCGAACGTCAAGATTGTGGGGGCCGACCCGGAGGGCAGCGTGTTGTCCGGCGGCTCGCCGAAGCCGTGGAAGGTCGAGGGCATCGGCGAAGACTTCGTGCCGCGGACGTTCAACAGCCAGGTGGTGGACGATTGGGTGCGCGTCGGCGACGCCGAGGCGTTCCACACGGCCCGCGAATTGTCGCGGCGCGAGGGCATTCTGGCAGGCGGTTCCAGCGGAACCAGCGTGGCGGCCGCCCTGCGCTACGCCCGGCGGCTGACCAAGGACGACGTGGTGGTCGGCGTGATCTGCGACACCGGCCGCAACTACCTAAGCAAGTTCTTCGACGACGAATGGCTCAAGGCCAACAACCTCTTGCCGCACGAACTGCCGGCCCACTCGGTCGGCGATCTGGTGAAAAAGCGCGGGCCGCGGCCGCTGGTGTCGATCAGCCCGGAGGCGACGGCGGCGGAGGCCATCGAGCTGCTTCAGGCGACGGGGATTTCGCAGCTGCCGGTGCTGCGCGACGGCCAATCGGTGGGCGGCGTGCAGGAGGTGACGCTGGCCCGACTGCTGCACGACGACAGCGATCCGGCGAAGGTGAAGGTGGGCGACGTAATGGCGCGGCCGCTGCCGCAGGTGGAGGCGGTGGTGCATTTGGACGAGGCGTACCGCCTTTTGCTGTCCGGCAACACCGGCGTGCTGGTGGTCGCGGAGGGCCGGGTGGTGGACATCGTGACGCGGATCGATTTGGTGCGCTACTGGGACGAGACGCGGCGGAAGTGAGCGGGCGAGCCGGGCATCGATCCACCCCGGAATTGGCTCGCCCTTCGCCGCGGCGTCGGCTACCTTAGCCGGGGTACGCCCGCGCACCCATGAGGAATATCCCGATGGTCCGAGCGCTCACCGTCTCCGGCCTGGTCCTGGTCCTGGCCCTGCTTCTGCCCGTGGCCCTGCTCCGCGCCGACGACCCCCCAAAGGCGGGGGACAAAGATGGGGAAAAGGTGATTTTCGAGGACCCGTTCGACTCGAAACTTGCAAAGGGGTGGTCCTGGCTGCGCGAAGACCCGAAGGCCTGGCGGATCGGCAAGGAAGGATTGGAGGTCCGGGTGCTGCCCGGACACGGCACGCAACGTAAGAACATCCTGCTACGGCCGGCCCGCCAGGGCAAGGAGGGAATCATCGTCGAGATGTTTGTGGACAGTCAACCGACCGTCGAGTTCGAGCACGCCGGCCTCCAGTGCTACTTCGACGAACACAATTGGGTGGGACTGGTCAAGGAGAAGGTTGGAGAGTCGCATATCCAGTTGACGCAAAGAAAGGACGACAAGCCGAATTACCAGAATGTGGTCTATGAGGGTCAGGCCGTCTGGCTGCGTCTGGTCGTGTCCGGCGGCAAGGCCACGGGATTCTATCGGGCGACGGACAAGGACGAGTGGAAGAAAGTGGCCGAGTGCGATCTGCCTGCCGAGGGCGAGTTCCAACTCGGCCTGGCCGCTGGAGGCGGACCCGAGGACGCCGAGCACTGGGCGCGCTTCCGGAACTTCCGAATCTTGGAACCGGCGAAGTGACGTCCCAGGGAAGCTTACGAAAATCGGGTAAGGCCGCCCGGGCTTGCGCGCCCCGGCCAGGAAGCCGACCCCGCCACGGGCGCGACGATCACGACAAGAGCTACCGTCCGAATCCGCGACTTGACGTAAAGCAAGTCGGCGCCTATACTGGAAGGTACGGCGATGAGCGACGCCGCCGAACTCGCCCTGGCGGAAGACGCCGTCCGGCAAGGCGTCCGAACCACGGGTTGCTGCGAGTGGGATGACGAGGCGGCGGAGCGAGTTCGCAGCGATCCGTCTCTTCAGGGGTTGACCCCAGAATATATCAGGGATCGCTTGTGTCAGTTCATCGCGGTGGAGGGCGGGGGGGTTGCGACAAGTCAGGGAAAGCCGCCCGGAGTATTCTTACCGAACGTACTGGTACAAAGCGGTCTTGCCGGAACCCGATTTCAAGCACGGTCTCTTCGTGGAGCTTGAACTCACCGAAACAGACCCGCAGTTGCCGGGAATGACCATTTTCAACGCTCACCCCCAACGGAAGTAGGGGTAATCGGGCTTTGCTCCCTAACTCCCCAAGAAGGCAAGATGGTGAAGATGGGCAACCGCCCAAGTTATCCAGATTGCCTCTTGCCGGGGTTAGGGAGCAAAGCCGGGTAATCGCTATGGAAACAAGGCCTTATCCCTGGACGTGCTCCCGCTGCCGTCAACGGGAGGTCTATTCTGACGTGGTGGATTACACCACGACCATCGAACACGACGGGCGGTCTTACACGGTGAAGGTTCCGTCCTTGGAACTCCCCAAGTGTCGGAACTGCGGCAAACTCGTCCTGGTCGATGCGGCCAACCGGCGGATCAGCGAAGCCTTCCGCCGCGAAGCCGGCTTGTTGACGCCGGAAGAGATCCGCGCGGGTCGGACGCGCCGCGGGCTGGATCAGCAGACTTTTGCCGATCTGCTCGGCATTTCCGTTTCAACGCTGTCCCGCTGGGAGACCGGCGCTCAGATTCAGCAGCGCAGCCTGAACCGACTGATGGAGGCGTACTTTGCCTCAGCGGAAGTTCGTCGGGTCTACGCACGGCTCTCCGGCGGCGGAAACGGTGCGCATCGGGCCGCGCCTAACCGCTCCCGCGAAAAGAAAAAATAGGCGGCCGCTGTTAATCGTGTACGAAAATCGCCGTCCGGCCCCACTATTAGAATAGAGTGTCTCGCCGCCCCGAAAACCAAGGAGCGACCGCCGTGCGCTTAACCTTGCGGACCCTGTTGGCCTACCTCGACGACACGCTGGAACCGCACGAAATCAAGGAGATCGGCCAGAAGGTCGCGGAGAGCGACGCCGCCCAGGAGCTGGTCGCCCGCATTAAGCAGATCACGCGCCGCCGCCGCCTCACCACGCCGCCCGCCACCGGCCCCGGCGCCAAGTTCGACGCCAACACCGTCGCCGAATACCTCGACAATGAGCTGTCCAGCGACCTCGTCGCCGAACTCGAAAAGACCTGCCTGGAGTCCGACGTCCATCTCGCGGAAGTCGCCTCCTGTCATCAGATCCTCACGCTGGTCCTCGGCGAACCGGCCCTGGTGCCGCCGACCGCCCGCGAGCGCATGTACGGCCTGGTCAAGGGCCGCGAGGCCATCCCCTACCGCAAGGCGCGCGTCGCCGCCAACGCGGCCGGCGAAGCCGACGACCGCGACGCCGACGACCCGCTGTTGCCCGGAATGCCGTCGTCGCGCGGCTGGCTGATCTGGGCGTTGCCGCTCGCGGCCGTCCTCGTCCTGGCCGTCCTCGCCGTCGCCGTCTGGCAGGGTCTGTCGGAATCGCACCCGCCGCTCCACGTCGCCGTCAACAGCAACGACAAGGCGCCTCCGCCGCCGGACCATGTCACCGACCCCGGTAAGGCCGCCCCCGTCACGCCGGTCGCGCCCGTGGACGTTGCGACGAAGGACAAGGACGGCACGCCGCCCGTCGAGCCGCCGCCGCCAAAGGACAAGGGGCCGGACAAGCCGCCGGAACCACCGCCAACGCCGGGCGGGCGGGCGGCCGCGCCCAGTAAGGAACGCGTCGTCGCCGGCCGTTACGTCCCCGGCCGACCGAGCATCCTCGTCCAGCGCCAGGCCGACCAGGCGGGATGGAAGCGGGTGGTCCCCAACGCCGCGGTTTCCACCACCGACGATCTGGTGAGCCTGCCCGGCTACAGCAGCGACCTGGACCTCGGCGCCGACGGCGGCGCCCACGTCCTACTGCACGGCAACGTCCCCGAGTTCTCCTTCGCATTCCCGGGCACGGAATTTCTGATGGAGAGCGCGGTGAAGCTGAACAAGCCGGAGGCCGGTTTCGACGTCGATCTGACGCTGGGCCGCGGCCGCATTTACCTGTCCAGCCGCCGACAGCAAGGTCCCGTCACGGTGCGCCTCCGCTTCGCCGGCGAGGTCTGGGACCTGACGCTGCGGGAGGCCGAGACGGAGGTCGGCGTGGACCTGCTTAGTGACTACATGCCGGACATCGACTATCGGGGAGGCGAGAAGCCGCTCCAACTGTTGAACCTGACCGTCCTTAACGGCAAGGCCGGCCTGGTGGTCGAGTCCCAGGAATACCCCAACCTGGCCGCGCCGGTCGCCGTGTCCTGGAACAACAAGGGCAAGGGGACCCCCGAACTGAGGCGTCCGCCGCCGGAGGAGTTGGCCATGTGGGCCAAGACGCCGCCGCAGGGCGCCGTCCAGGCCGAGATGGACTCCATTGCCCAGATGCTTGAGGCGCTGGACAAGGTCAATCGAAACATGACCGACAAGAAAGCGGTCGAAACGGCGCTTCAGGAGTCCCGCAGCGACCCCAACTCGACGCCGACGCGCGTCCTGGCGGTCTACTGTTTCGGGGCCGTGGACGGCGCGGACAAGCTTCTGGACGTGCTCTGCAACGACCAGGATCCGGCCCACTACCTTGACCGCAACGCCGCCATCTTCACGCTGCGCCGCTGGCTCAGCCGCGACCCGGACAACGGCAAGCTGCTTTACGACTACAAGAAAGGCGAGGCCGGCCCGCTGCTGGGCCAGAAATACCACTACCAGGACAACGAGGCCGAGAACATCCTGGACGAGCTGCACGATTTTCCGCCGAACATCGCCCGGGACCCGCGGACGTTCGTGCGCCTGACGAACCAGTTGAATAGCAAACGTTTGGCCATCCGCGAACTGGCTTACTGGAACCTGCTGCACCTGTCGGTCGGGGCGCGGGTGAAGCTGCCGGACTACAACGCGGCCGACGACGCCGACAAGCGCGCCGGCGCCGCCGACGCCTGGCGGGCGCTGGTTACCACCCCGGACAAACCGGGGGCGCTGCCGCCGCTGCCGATGGCGCCGGGGCCTTGAAATGGACAGGAGGACAAGGGACGGGGTAGAATGTTGGTATGAGCACCGACAATTCGTACAAGTATCTGGAACACCGACCGGGCCGCCTCGTCCGGCAGCCCTACATCAAGGGCATCAAGATTCGCGCGGACACTCTCTACAGCGCCTTCGTCGAAAAGATCGACGACGACGGCAGCGTGGAGTCGGGCCGGACGCCGGAGGAGATCGCCGCGGACTACAACCTCCCCCTGGAGGCGGTTCGCGAGGCCATCGACTGGTGTGAGAAGCACTACGACGTCATGTTGGCCGACCGCGCCCGTGAGAACCGTCTGGCGGCCGCGGAGGGGATGGACCACCCCGACTACAAATACAACCCCAGCAAGTATCTAAAAACCCTCACGCCAGAGGAGCGGCGGCGCATCCTGAATGATGAAGATCTACCTGGATGACGACTCGGCCGAGGTGCTGCTGATCCGATTGCTCCAGGGCGCCGGGCACGATGTGGTCACAGCCGACCAAGTGGGAAACCGGGGGATCGAGGATCCCGCGCATTTTCTTTATGCGGTCAGGGACGGCCGCGCCGTAATTACCCGCAACCACGACGACTACAAATTGCTCCACGATCTCATCATAGGGGCCGGAGGTCATCATCCCGGCGTCCTCGTCGTGCGCCAGGATAATAACCCCAAGCGCGACCTCAAGGCCAAGGGGACGGCCCACGCCCTCCGCAAATTCGTCAAGTCGGGTTCTCCTGTCGCCGACCAGTTCATCATCCTCAACCACTGGCGCTGACCGCCCTCACTCCAGCCAGCTATACGGATAACCCGGATCGTCCATTTCCATAGCCCGGCGTGTTAGGAGCAGCGGCCGTACCGTGTCCACCATCACGGCTAGCTCGTCGGTGCGCGTCATGGCGCGGCTGGCGACGATGGTTCCGGGGTGCGGCCCGTGGGGGATGCCGCGCGGGTGCAGCGTGAACGACGCCTCTTCGACGCCGCGGCGGCTGCCGAAGCGGCCGCGCACGTAATACAGCACCTCGTCGGCCTGGACGTTGGAATGGGCGTAGGGCACCTTCACCGCCTCGGGGTGCGTATCCAGCAGCCGCGGCGCGAAGGTGCAGAGAACGAAGCCAGGCGCCTCGAACGTCTGTTGCACCGGCGGCGGCTGGTGGACCGTGCCGGTGATCGGCTCGAAGTCGTCGGCGTTGAAGGTGTAGGGGTAAACGAAGCCGTCCCAGCCGACCACGTCGAAGGGATGATGGGCTAGGGTGTAGCGCGTCCGGCGGCCGCCGTCCTTGACCAGCACCGTCACGTCCTGCTCGCGGTCGATGACGAGCGGCTCGCGCGGGCCGTGCAGGTCGCGCTCGGAGAACGGTGCGCCGAGACGGAGTTGGCCGTCGGCGTTGAGGTAGCGCGGCGGCACGGCGACGTTGCCGGCGGCCTCGATCACCAGAAGGTCAGGGGCGACATCGGCGTCAAAATCGAGTCGGTAAGTGGTGCAATGGGGGATGACGACGTAATCGAACGGCCGGAACGGCAGGACGCCGAACATCGTGGACAGCGTACCGCGGCCCTTGTGGACGAACAGCACTTCGTCGGCGGCGGCGTTGCGGTAGAGTTCGGCCTGCGTCCGATCGGGCCGGCAGCGGCCGATGGCCACGTCGGCGTTTATCAGGAGTGGCGCGCGGCCGGTTATGGGATCGCCGGCCGGCTTCATGGCGCCGGACTTGAGGTGGTGGTGGCGCAGCACGTCCTGTTCGACCGTTTCGACGGCGACGGTCCCGGCGGCCTCGACCTTGCGGACGCGCGTAGGCGGCCGGAGGTGATAGGCGATGCTGTAGGCGCGGCCGAAGCCGGCCGTGGTGACGACTTCTTCGTAGTACAGGCCCTCGCCGCGATAGCCGCCCTCACGGCGGTGTTCGATGTGCCGCTTGCGGGGGATGGAACCCAGTTGCCGGTAGGGAGGCATGAGACAGCTCCGCGCCCTTTCCGATATAGGAAACGTGCCCTCTTCGATTATACGGGGGCGGAGGAAGCGCCGCGTGGGCACCGTGTTCAACCGGTTGCGGCGATCTCCTTCCCCGCCCCGCGAGGGGGAGTGATTCGGAGGATTTATTTGCATCTCCCACAATCGCGGCCTAGAAGATAGGTAGTACGAATCTCTCCAGCCCCTCCGACGGCGACGTTGCCCCGACAGGGAAGGAATTCCGGTTCGGGGAGAACCGCACATGATGTTCACGCTCTACGGGCGTCGCGGCGCCCCCGTCGTCAGAACCCGCCTTGCCGCCCCCGTCCGACCAAACCACGCCTGTAGCAGATTCCGGCGTCGCGCCGCGACGGCCGTGGAATTTGCCGTGATCGCGCCGGTCTTTTTTGTTTTCGTCCTCGGCTTCATCGAAGTGGGTCGCGGCTTCATGATCCAGCACCTGATGACCAACGCCGCCCGTCAAGGCTGCCGCGTGGCCGTCATCGAGGGCAAGTCCACCGCCGACGTGAACAACGCCGTCTACGCCGTCCTGAACGGCCAGGGCGTCAGCGGCGACACCGTCACCGTGCAGGTCAACGACGCCGCCGGCAACGCCTCGTCGGCCAACGTCGGGGATGAAATCTCCGTAACCGTGGCCATCCCGGCCTCCTCGGTCAGCTGGGTCCCGGCCTCCCAATACCTCTTCGGGTCGATCTCCGGGAAATACACGCTGCGTCGGGAGTGACGCGCCAGGAGGGGATTCGCATGATCCGTTCCGCCTCCCGTCGCGCAGCTTCGGGCCGGGTCCGTCGGGCAATCGCGGCCGTCGAGTTCGCCGTGCTCGCCCCGTTCCTGTTTACCCTGGCGACGGGCGCCTTCGAGGTCGGGCGCGGCATCATGGTCCGTCAGATCCTCACTGACGCCGCGCGTAAGGCCTGCCGCAACGGCGCCCTCCCCGGTCAAGCCAGCTCCGATATAACGTCGGACGTCAACGACATCCTTTCGGACAATAGCGTCCCCACCTCCTCCGCCACGATCACCATCCTGGTGAACGGCCAGTCGGTGGATGCCAGCACGGCCCAGCAGGGCGATCAGGTGTCCGTCAAGGTGGCCGTGCCGTTCAACAAAGTCAGCTGGACTCCCCTCTTCTTTTTCACCAACGCCTCCGTCGAGTCGGAAACCTTGGTCATGATGAGGCAGGGCTAGAAGCGACGAAGCGCCCCCCGGAGTTCCCCGCGAGGCTTTCAACGATGAAACGATCACCTTCGCAACACGGCGGCCGGCGAGCCGGCATCGCGCCGCTCACGGCCCTGCTCCTGATCCCGCTGCTTGGGCTGGTCGCCTTCGCCGTGG
>Ga0182024_10013996_pt1 | contig 15556 bp, 15 predicted proteins | sample P32metaG_FD_120480 | JGI IMG/M metagenome (GOLD analysis project Ga0182024, IMG submission 120480) | Permafrost microbial communities from Stordalen Mire, Sweden - P3-2 metaG (Illumina Assembly) | ecosystem: Environmental > Terrestrial > Soil > Wetlands > Permafrost | place: Sweden: Stordalen... | reverse complement strand
GGGCTGACCGGGATCGTCGGGCCGAACGGCTGCGGCAAGTCGAACCTGGTCGAGGCGCTGCGCTGGGTGATGGGCGAGGCGTCGGCGCGCCGGCTGCGCGGCGGCGAGATGGACGACGTGATCTTCGCCGGCTCCGCGACCCGCCCGGCGCGCAACGTCGCCGAGGTATCGCTGAGCCTCGACAATGCGACGCGCGCGGCGCCGTTCGCGTTCAACGACCGCGATGCGATCGAAGTGGTCCGCCGCATCGAGCGCAGCCAAGGCTCCGCATACCGGATCAATGGCCGCGAGGCGCGCGCCCGCGACGTGCAGCTGCTGTTCGCCGACGCGGCGACCGGCGCCCATTCGGGCGGGCTCGTCAGCCAGGGGCGGATCGGCGCGCTGATCAACGCCAAGCCGTCGGAAAGGCGGCTGTTGCTCGACGAGGCGGCCGGCACCTCAGGGCTTCACGCACGGCGGCACGAGGCCGAGCTGAAGCTCAAAGGCGCCGAGGACAATTTACTGCGCGTCGACGACGTGATCGTGACGATGTCGCAGCAGCTCCACGGGTTGAAGCGCCAGGCGCGCCAGGCGCAGCGTTATCGCACCTTGTCGGAGCAGATCCGCCGCACCGAGGCGCGCCTCTACGAGGCTCGCTGGCGTGACACGCTGGCCGAGGCCGAGCGCGTCGCCGACGAGCTGCGCGAGGCCGAGCGAGAGGTTGCTGCCGCCACCGAGCGCGCCGCCTTTGCCGAGCGCCGCCGAGCCGCGGCCGAGGAAGCTTTGCCCCCGCTGCGCATGAGCGACGCCGCCGCTTCGGCCGCGCTGCACCGCATCACTCATGCGCGCGAGGCGCTGGAGCAGGAGCTGAGCCGGATCGCCGTCGGGCAGCACGAGGCCGCGCACCGGCGCGACCAGATTGCCGGCGACATCAGACGTGAGGACGAGCACATCGCCGATGCCGACGCGGCGCTGAAACGCCTCGCCGACGAGCGCCGCGATCTCGAACGCGGCGACGTCGGCAAGGACAAGGCCCACGCGGCGGCAGCCGCCGAGCTGGAGCGCGCCGCAGCCGAGCTTGCCGCCGCCGAAATCGGGCTCCAGCAGATGACCGAGGCCGCGGCCACCGGCGAGGCGCGCCGCGCGGCGCTGGAACGGCGCCGTGCGGAGCTCGCCGAGCGCCAGGAAAATCTGCGCCGCCGGGTTGGCAACAATGACGCACAGCGCCGCGATCTCGGCGAAACCCGAGTGCCCGAGGCGGCCCTGACCGAGGCCACGCGCAAGGTCGCCGAGGCGATTGTTGCGGCCGAAACCGCCCGCGCCGCATCCGCCACGGCCGGGGACCGGCTGCAGGAAGCGCGCGCCGCGGAGGGCCGCGCCATCGACGAGGCGCGCGAGGCCGAGCGCCGCCTCGCCCGGCTCAAGGCCGAGGCCGATGCGCTCGCCAGCATCCTTGCCCCCGACCCAGCTTCAAGCGGCGGCGAGGGCTCCGCCGCCCTGTCGCTGATCGACGTGCCGCCCGGCCTCGAGGCGGCGACCGCTTCGCTATTCGACGACGAACTCGCCGCGCCGCTATTCGGCCTTGCGCGTGCCGGCGCGAGCGGCTGGGTCGAGCTGCCGCCGCTCGACCATGCTGCACCGCTGCCCAGCGGCGCCCGGCCGCTTGCCGCGGAAATCGGCGCGCCACCCGCCCTTGCCCGCCGCCTGACCCAGGCCGGCCTCGTCGCCAGCGCCGCCGACGGTTGGCGGCTGCAGCCTAAGCTCGCCGCCGGCCAATGCCTGGTCGATCGCGAGGGCAGGCTGTGGCGCTGGGACGGATTTGCCCGCCTCGCTCCTGGCGCCGGCGGCGCGGCCGAGCAATTGCGCCAACGCAACCGGCTGGCCGCGATTGCCGCCGAGATCGCCGTCGCCGAAACCGAATCGTGCGCCCGCGAAGCGGCAGCTGCGACGGCGACCGCCCACGCGCAAGCGCTTGCCGGCGCCGAGCGCGAGGCCACCGCCGCGCTGCGTCAGGCCGAGGAGATGCTGGCGCGGCGGCGCGCCGACGAGGCCGAGCTCACCCGCCGTGCGCTCGGCGCGGAAACCCGGCTCGCCGCGCTTGACGAAGCCGCCGACAAGCTCGCCGCGGAGCTGGCGGAAACCGAGACCCAGGCCGCGGAAGCCGGGCGCAGCCTGGCGCTGGTCCCCGACCCGGCGCTGGCGCGCGCCGGGCTCGATGGCGCCCGCGCCCAGGCGGCGGCGGCGCGGCGCCACGAGAGCGAGGCGCAGGCGGCGATCGCCCGCCTGGCGCAGGAAGCCGAGTCGCGGCGCCGGCGTATCGACTGGATCGGCGCCGAAACCGAATCGTGGCAAGGGCGCCGCGAGCGAGCGCTGGCCCAGCGACAGGTCCTGCGCGAGCGCCGGACGGGGATCGAGGACGAGATCGCCGGGCTCGCCGCGAGGCCGGCCGCGATCGCCGGTGAAGTCGACGCGCTCGCCAAGACCGCGGAAAAGGCGACGATCGATCATCGAGCGGCGGCGGACGCGCTTTCCATCGGCGAGACCCGGTTGCGCGAGGCCGGCGACGTCGCCCGGCACGCCGAGCACGCCCTATCGGCGGCGCGCGAGCAGCGGGCGCGCTGCGAGGTTCGCCGCGACGGTGCCGCGGCGATGCAGGAGCGCCTGCGCGAGGAGATCCGCGACCGCCTCGAAATGCAACCCGAGACGCTGGGTGAACTCGTCGAGGATGGGGACAAGGGACCGCCCGACCCGGCGGCGCTCGAAACCCGGCTCGACCGCCTGACCCGCGAGCGCGATGCGATCGGTCCGGTCAACCTCGTCGCCGAGCGCGAGGCCGAGGAGATCGGCGAGCGCGTCGCCGGGTTGCAGCGCGAGCGGACCGAACTGACCGAGGCGATCGCGCGGTTGCGCCGCGGCATCGCCGCGCTCGATCAGGAAGGGCGCAAGCGTGTCGCCGGCGCCTTCGACAAGCTCAACGCCCATTTCGGCGAGCTGTTCGTGCGCCTGTTCGGCGGCGGCCGCGCGCATCTGACGCTGACCGACGCGGAAGACTCGCTCGAGGGCGGGCTCGACATCATGGCGAGCCCGCCGGGCAAGCGCCTGCAAGCGCTGTCCTTGCTGTCCGGCGGCGAGCAGGCGCTGACCGCGATCGCGCTGATCTTCGCGGTGTTCCTCACCAACCCGGCGCCGATCTGCGTCCTCGACGAGGTCGACGCACCGCTCGACGACGCCAATGTCGACCGCTTCTGCCGTCTCATCGCCGAAACCGCCGACACGACCGGCACGCGGTTCCTGCTCATCACCCATCACCGCATCACGATGGCGCATATGGACCGGCTGTTCGGGGTGACCATGCCGGAGCAAGGGGTCTCGCAGCTGGTCTCGGTCGATCTCGCCCGCGCCGCCGAGTTGCGCCAGACCGCGTGAACCGCAACCCCGCTATTCGTCGCCATACCGGATTGAAAACTATACCGATTTTGGCCCTGGCCCCCTCGCCTCGTCGCCTTGACAGGGCGGTGGTGCCTCTCTATCGTGCCCGCCGCTTCGGCCGAAGGCGGCTGAAGCCGGGATGTCGTTGGCTGGGCTCGGATCGATGAGCGAAGAGCAGCGGCCGGACGCCCTGGCGCGGCTCGGCGAGCAACTTGATCGGGCGCAGGCACGACGCGGCGAGGAGCCGGCTCCCGGGTACAGCGATACCGGGCAGCAGCGGGCTCTTGGGGTCGGCTTCCGCATCGGCATCGAGCTTGTGGTTGCGATCCTCGTCGCGACCGGGCTGGGCTGGGCGATCGATCGCGTCCTCGGCACACGCCCGTTCGGGATGATCGTGTTGTTCTTTCTCGGGGTTGCCGCCGGCATGCTCAGCGTCTATCGCGCAATCACTGGCCAGAGCGCAGCAGTCGGGTTCCGCCGCCCGGAGAGGAAAGACTAGCGTGGCCCTGGAGCTGCACCCGCTCGAGCAGTTCAAGATCGAGCCGCTGATTCCGATCCATATCGGCGGGCTCGACGTCTCGTATACCAACGCCGCACTGTTCATGACGATCGCGGTGGTGCTGATCACCGCGCTCCTGGTGCTGGGCACGCGGCGCGGCGCGCTAGTGCCCGGACGCTGGCAGTCGGTTGCCGAGATGAGCTACGAGTTCGTCGGCGACATGGTGGAGACCAACGCGGGGCACGGCGCCGAGCCCTATTTTCCGTTCGTCTTTTCGCTGTTCATGTTCGTGCTGTTTTCGAATTTTCTGGGCCTAATCCCTTACAGCTACACGGTGACGAGTCAGATCATCGTCACCTTCGCGCTCGCCGCGACCGTGTTCATCGGCGTCACCATCGTCGGCATCGTCAAGCACGGCACGCATTTCCTGCGCCTCTTCGTGCCGGAGGGCGTGCCGATCGTGCTCTTGCTGCTGCTGGTGCCCATCGAGCTGCTCTCCTACTTCATCCGCCCCTTCACCCTCGCGATCCGGCTTTTCGCCAACATGCTGGCCGGGCACACGATGCTGGCGATCTTCGGCGGGTTTGCCGCAAGCGTCGGCCTCTTGGCGATCCTGCCGGTCGCGCTCGATGTCGCCATCCTGGCGCTTGAGGTGCTGGTCGCGGCGCTACAGGCCTACGTCTTCGCGATCCTTACCTGCCTCTATCTGCGCGACGCGCTTCACCTCCACTAATTTTCACGAAAACCAGGGGACTACCGATGGATCTTGCTTCCGCGAAAATGATCGGCGCCGGTTTGGCGTGCATTGCCCTCGTCGGCGCCGGCATCGGCATCGGCAACGTGTTCTCAGCGCTGATCAGCGCCGTCGCGCGCAACCCGGCGGCGCAGCCGCAGGTGCAGCCCTTCGCCTTTCTTGGCTTCGCGCTGGCCGAGGCGACCGGGCTGTTCGGGCTGGCGATCGCCTTCCTGATCCTGTTCGTGTTTTAGCACGCAGAGCCGGCCGGGATGCCGCAACTCGACTACCATACCTTCTTGCCGCAGCTGGTCTGGCTGGCGATCTCGTTTGTCGTCCTCTACATCCTGATGTCGCGCTTGGCGCTGCCAAAGGTGAAGGGCGCCATCGAGGGACGGCGGCATCGGCTCGACGGCGATCTCGGCCGTGCCGCCGCGCTCAAGCAAGAGGCCGAGGCGGCGCTCGCGGCCTACCAGAAATCGCTTGCGGACGCGCGCGCCGCAGCGCAGGAGACGCTGCGGCAAACCGGCGAACGCCTGGCGGCCGAGGCGGCGGAGCGCCAGCGTCAGCTCGCGGCCACCCTCGCAGAACAGATCGCGGCAGCCGAGGCGCGCATCGCCGCCGGCAAGGAAGCGGCGCTGGGCGAGATCCGCGGCATTGCCGCCGAGGTCGGCAGCGCCGTCGTCGAGAAGCTGACCGGCCGCGCGCCCGACAGCGGAGCGATGACGAGCGCGGTCGCCAGAGAGCTTGACGCGCGGGCGCTCAACGGACGGGCGGCGTGATGCACCTGCTCCACGATCCTGAATTCTGGGTCCTTGTCGCGGCGGTGATCTTCATCGCGCTCACCGGCCGCAAGATATTCAGGGCCCTCGCCGGCGGTCTGGACGCGCGTGCCTCGCGGATCCGCAACGAGCTCGACGAGGCACGCCGGCTGCGCGAGGAGGCGGAAGCGCTGGTTGCCGAATACCGCGTCAAGGAGCGCGAGGCCGCCGGCGAGGCGGAGGCGATCGTCGCCCATGCCAAACAGGAGGCAGAACGCATCGCCGTGCAATCGGCGCGCGATCTCGAACAGAGCCTGGCGCGGCGCCAGCAAATGGCCGAGGACCGAATCGCCCAAGCCGAAGCAAAGGCGCTCGCCGAGGTGCGGGCCGCGGCGATCGATGTCGCCATCGCCGCCGCCCGTGACGTGATCTCCGGCGGGATGGACCAGCGGCGCGGCGCCTCCTTGCTCGACGAGGCAATCGTCGCGTTGCCGCAGCGGTTGCGCTGACCGTCCTCGCAAGCTCTGCGCCCAAGGCGGGGTTACCCTTCTTTTCTCCTTCTCGGCAAGAGGTTCTGTATGGCGTGGCGTTGCCCTATAACGGGAGACGCGCGTTGTCCTCTTGCCGGCTGCCGCCTTCGTGCCATCGTTTCGCCGATACCACTGCCTGAGGCTCGCGGCCGCTGTCGCCGCGACGCTCGGCGTGACCGACATTGCCGCCGCCAGCACGGCGGTTGTCCTCGATTCCGACGATAATTCGCTGAGCGTCGTCAGTAGCGACGGCTACCATGAGATGTCGCGTGTTTATGTCGGGCGGGCGCCGCATCACCTGATCGAGAGCCCCGACGGGCACACCCTGATCGTCGCCATGTCCGAAGGCAACGAACTCGTCTTCATCGACCGCGCCACCGGGGTCGAGAAGCAGCGGATGGCGGCGAGCGACCCCTACCAGATCGGCTTCAGCCCGGACGGGAAGTGGTTTGTCGCCGCGTCCCTCCGGCTTGACCGCATCGACATCTACGATGCCGGCACATTCCAGGTCGTGCATCGGCTGCCGGCGGCGACGATACCGAGCCACATCGCCTTTTCGCGCGATAGCGGCACCGTTTTCGTCACGTTGCAGGGCACCGGCGGCCTGATCGCGATCGATCTCGCTTCGGGCAAGGTCAATTGGACCGTGCCGATCGGGCGAACTCCCGCCGGCATCGTCACCCGGCAGACCGGGACGCTGCTCGCGGCGATCATGGGAGCCGACTACATCGTTGAGATCGAGCCGCGCGACGGCAGCATCATCCGCAAGATCCAGACCGGCAACGGCGCGCATAATTTTCTCGCCTCGCGAGACGGCAAAACGCTCTATGTCTCGAACCGGGTGGCGGGCACGATCTCCGTGCTCGATGCCGCGACGCTGGAGGTCACCGGCACGCTCTCAGCGCCGGGCGGTCCGGACGACATGGCGCTGTCGCCGGGCGGAAACGAATTGTGGGTCACCAGCCGCTGGCGCGCATCGGTCGATGTGATCGACCTGGCCTCGGGGGCAATACGCGCGACGGTGCCGGTGGGCCGCTCGCCGCACGGCATCTTCGTCTACTGAGCCCCCGGGATGTTCGACGCCATCCAGCATCTGATCACCCAGGCGCAGGGGGCGCTCTTCGAGACGCTGGTGCAGCCGGTGCTGTTCCGCGCCGGGCTGATGGATTGGGCGGAGGACATCTTCGACGGCATCGAGTTCGCGCTTTACGGCGCGCTCGCCGTCGCATTCGCCTATGCCCTGTGTCGCCCGCTCGAGTTGTGGCGGCCGGTCGAGCGGTGGAGCAACCGCCGCGCCGTGCGCACCGATGTCGTCTATACCGTGATCCACCGGGTCGGCGTCGTCCCGGCGCTCCTCTTCCTCGTGCTCACCCCGATCGGAGCGGCGATCGACGGCTATCTGCGCTTCAAGGGCTACATCCCGCCCGAGATCGAGCAGTTCGTGACGCCGCTGTTCAACCATCCGTTCGTCACGTTCCTCGTCTACATGGTGGTGCTCGATTTCGCCGAATACTGGCGGCACCGGCTGCAGCACCGCCTGCCCTGGTGGTGGGCATTGCACAGCGTACACCACGACCAGCGCCAGATGACGCTGTGGAGCGACGACCGCAACCACATCCTCGACGACGTGCTCGCCTTGGTCTGGAGCGGCACGATCGCGATGCTGATCGGGGTGGCGCCGGGCGAATACCCGTTGGTGCTGATCGGCTTCCGCCTCGTCGAAAGTCTGTCGCACACCAATGTGAGGTTCGGCTTCGGCGGGGTCGGGAGCACGCTGCTGGTCGGACCGCAATACCACCGCGTGCATCATTCGATCGAACATGCCAAGGCCCCGTTCGACGGTGCGCGCGGCTGCAATTTCGCGGTCATCCTGCCGGTCTGGGACGTGATCTTCGGCACCCGACGGCGCGGAGCGGAGTTTCCGCAAACCGGCGTTGCGGCGCTGGTTGGCCGCGCCGTGCGCTGCGGCTATCTCGCGCATCAGGTCGAGGGGTTCCGGCGCCTTGGCGCCGCGCTGGTCCACAGCCTCGACCGGCGCCGGCCGGGCTTTGTCGCCGCCTTCCCGGCGGATCAGGTCGTCTCTAGATAGGCGCGTCGGCGGAGTTGGGCGACGCCGCCTGATAGCGTCCTTTCCAGGCGCCGCCGCGGCCGCGCCAGTACTGCACCGCCGAGCCCAAGGTCGCCGCCATGTAGAACAGCGCGATCGCCGGCAGCAGCAATGCGATGAACGGCGAGCAGCGATAAATCCTAAGGATCGGGAAGAACGAAATGACCATCGCCAGCCACGCCGCGCCGCCGAGGCCCATTGCCCATGGATCGCTCGACGCCAGCACCAGCAGCGGCGGCGCCAAATAGGTGATGCACATCGCCATGATCGTCGCCGTGAGGATCACGGGCGAGTAGCCGAGCTGGGCGAAGGCACAGCGCGCGATCATGTCCCAGAGCACGCGCCACGAACCGTAAGGCCGCACGCTGCGCGTTTCGTCGGCGATGCCGAGCCAGACCCGTCCGACAGCCTTGACCCGGCGGGCCAGGGAACAATCGTCGATGATCTCGTGACGGATGCTGTCAACGCCGCCGATCCGGTCGAGCGTCTCGCGTCGCAGCAGCATCGAGCCGCCCGCCGCCGCGGCAACGCTGCGCGCCGGGTCGGCGACCCAGCGCGGGGGGTAGAGCTTGAAGAAAAAGAACACGAAGGCCGGCACCAGCAGCCGCTCCCAGAAGCCGCGGCAATGCAGCCGGACCATCAGCGAAACGAGGTCGTAGCCGCCGGTCTCGGCGCGGGCGACAAGCGAGCGCAAATTGTCCGGCGCGTGGACGATGTCGGCATCGGTCAGCAGCAGGTAGTCGGGCTGCAGCGTGGCGGCGATCGCCACGCCTTGGCGCACCGCCCACAATTTGCCGGTCCAGCCGCGCGGCATCGGCGCCGCCACGGCGACGGTCATCCGCTCGCCCGCGCCGGCGGAAGCCGCGGCATCGCGGGCGATCTGCGCCGTACCGTCGCTGCTGTGGTCGTCGATGACGACGAGATGGAGCTGCCCGCTATAATCCTGCGCCAGGAGCGAGGCGATCGCGCTGCCGATCACTTCGGCCTCGTCGCGTGCCGGGATCACCGCGACAACCGAGCGCACCGGAACCTCCGGCGGCGCCACATCCTCGCGGCCGATGCGCCAGAAACCCCCGCGAAATGCGATCAGGTAGACCCAGACCGCGGCCGCCATGGCGGCAATGATCGCCTCTTCCACCCTACTCCCCCCAAGCGCCCTTTTCCCGCCGGACGTGACCCCCTGCCGACGGATTTATGATTTAATGTAAATGGGATGTAACAGTGTTTTCCAGCATTGTTTTGAAGTGCTGGCTAGCTACGCACAAAATCGCGGAACGCGGCAAGAAACGCGTCCTTCTGCTCGTCGAAAGGCGCGTGTCCGGCATTGTCCAGCACGACGAGGCGCGCTTCCGGGATCAGCGCCCGGTAGGCTTCGCCGAATCGCGCCGGCACCAGCCCATCCTTGTCGCCCCAGACGAGCAGGGTCGGAACCGTGATGCGGTGCAGCCACTTCGCCAGGCTGGGATTGTGGTAACACGGGCGATAGGCGATCCGCGCGACCGTCGACCGGTTCTTGGCGACCGTATTCATGTCGGCAGCCACCATGTCAGCGAGGCGCCGCGCCACCCGCTCGGGATCGGCGTAAAAGCGCCGCAGATTCTCCTCCGTCGTCAGGCGGAAAATGTCGTCGACAGGCTTGCCGTCGGCGGTGATCCCGACGGCCGCGACAAGGGTGAGGCTGGCGAGCCAGGTCTGGTTGCGCACCGCCAGCTCGGCGGCGATCCAGCCGCCGAACGAGGTGCCGACCAGATGCACCCGGTCGAGGCCAAGGGTTTCGAGAAAATCGAGATAGAAATAGGCGAGGTCGCCGATCTCATCGAGCCAAGGCGGGTCGTCCGAGCGGCCGAACCCGGGATGCTCCGGCGCGTAGACCGCAAAGTCGCGCGCCAGCTCGTCGAGAAACCCCATCCATCCCGTATGCCCGCCGGCGCCGTGCAGAAACACCAGCGGCTGCGCCCCCTCGCGCCCGCCGCGCAGCACGCGCACCTGCACGCCGTTGACCGTAACCATTTCCTCGCTGTGCGGCATCGCTTTCCCCTGTGCCATCCCCGTATGGGCTTCGGGCTTACGCACGGCTCCTCAGCATGAGGAATCTTTGTGAAGGCATCCACCGAGATTCCTCATCCCGAGGATGCATTGCACGGCAATGCCTCGAAGGGCGCACCATTGCCCCTCCCCGGCCCGCCATGCGAGGCTCGGCCAAACGTGAGGGAGGAAACCATGGCGAAGCTGAAGATCTACGGCGTTCCGCGCTCGCGCGCGTTTCGCGCGCTGTGGCTGGCGAAGGAGCTGGGCCTCGACTACGACAACGTCCAAGTCGATTTCGCCACCGGCGAGACGCGCCGGATGCCCTATCTCGGCATCAACCCGAACGGCCACGTCCCGGCGATCGACGACAACGGCTTCATCCTCTGGGAATCGATGGCGATCAACCTCTATCTGGCGAAGAAGCACGGGCTCGGCACGCTCTATCCGAAAAGCCTCGAGGACGAGGCCCTTGTCTGGCAATGGAGCCTGTGGGGGATGACCGAGATCGAGCGCAACGTGCTGACCGCGATGTTCAACCGCGCGATCTATCCCGAGGACAAGCGCGACGCCGCCGCGGCCGACCAGGCCGAGAAGGATCTGCAGCCCCCGCTCGGCGTGCTCGACGGCGCGGTGAGCAAGATGCCCTACCTGATCGGCAACGATTTCACCGTCGCCGACCTCAATGTCGCCTCGATCCTTTCCTGGGCGCGACCGGCGCGGATCGATTTCACGCCGTTCCCGAAGGCCGCCGACTGGCTCAGCCGCTGCGCCTTGCGCCCCGCCGCCAAGGCAGCGCGGGAGTTGCAGCGATGAGGCGGCGGCGGCTTTTGCAGCTCGGGCTCGGCGGCGTCGCCGGGCTCGCGGCAACCCCTCTTCCCCTCGTCGGAGTGCGCAAGGCGATGGCCGACACCTCCCCCGAAACGACCGTCTATGTCTCGAACGCCGGCAGCAAGGACGTCTATGTCCTGGCGATGAACCGGGCGACCGGCGCACTCGACCTGATCGAGAAGACGCCGGTCCCCGGCACCGACAAGCCGTCGCCGGCGAGCCTGCCGATGGCGACCAGCCCCGACAAGACGTTCCTCTACGCCCAGCTGCGCAGCGAGCCCTACCCGGTCTCGACTTTCGCGATCGACCCGACGAGCGGCAAGCTTACCCTTCTCGCCACGACGCCGCTGGTCGACCAGATGGCCTATCTCAACGTCGACCGCAGCGGCAAATATCTGCTCTGCGCCTCCTATGTCGGCGCCAAGCTGGCGATCTACCCGATCAACGCACAGCACACGGTCGAGGCAAAGGCGACGCAGATCGTCGACACCAAGCCGAAGGCGCATTGCGTCGTCATCGACAGCGCCAACAAGCACGTCTACCTGCCGGTGCTCGGCGGCGATATCGTACTGGAGTTCAACTTCGATCCGGCGACCGGCACGGTGACCGCGGACGGGCCGGGCCAAATCGCGACGAAAGAGGGCGCTGGGCCGCGCCACTTCACCATCCATCCGAACAAGCGCTGGGGCTACCTGATCACCGAGACCACGGCGACGATCGGCACCTATGCCATCGCCGACGACGGCACGCTTTCGGAAGTGCAATTCGTCGACACCGGCGACTACAACGGCAAGGACTCGGCCGCCGCGTCCGACATCCATGTCACGCCGGACGGGAAATTCCTCTACGGCGCGGTGCGCACCACCAGCATGCTGCACGGCTACAAGATCGATCCCGACAAGGGGACGCTGACCCCGATCGGCAAATGGCCGACCGAAAAGACCCCACGCGGCTTCAATATCGACCCGCGCGGCAAGTTCCTGTTGGCGGTCGGGCTGGATTCGGCGGCGATGACGGTGCACGCGATCGACCCTGGCAGCGGCGCGCTCAACCCGGTCGGCCACTATCCGATGGGCACGCAGCCGAACTGGATCGAGATCGTCGATTTGAAGGCGTAGGACCGCGGCACCCTTTTTTCGTCACGTCCGCATGGAGCTGAAGGCGGGGTGGCGCGGAGACCAGTCGATGACCGCAGCGCCATGCGTCGGGCGCATTGCGGCCCGACAAACGGCCCGCCGGCGTTGCCGCTCCCGGATTTTCGGCGCATTGTTCGCGATACGACTAAAGAAGGAACTCACGATGGCCGCCCAGCCGCAATCGACGCTCAGCAACACTGGCAAGCCGGAAGTCCTTTACGGCAAGCTCGAAGAGCGGATTTTGGCGCGCGACCAGAAGGGTGCCAGCGACGTCTACTACGACCTCGTCCGCGCCGGGCGGCCGATGGCCGAGATCGTCGCCGAGGGCGTGCGCATCCATGCGCCCTATACCCACGTGCCCTATCACGAGCGGATCGACGACGGCTACGTCAACTTCGTCAACAACGACCATTGCCTGCTGTCGGCGCGCGCCTCGCTGCAACTGTCGAAGCTGGTGCCGGAGGATTGCGCCGCGCTGCCCTACGCGCAGACGATCTGGTACATCCCGACCGGGCTCGACATCTGGAACCAGAAGATTTTGAAGGCGCCGGGCCATTACGCCCGTGCCCCCGGCTGGTCGATGCCGCCGGGCCCGCCGCCGATGCCGGAAGTCGCCTGGGCCGACCAGCAGCCGGAAAAGCTCGACGGCCCGCTGCAGGAGCGGCTCGACCACTGGATGACCCTGGTCCATCGAGGCAACGTGCTCGAGGCCTACCGTGTCTTCCTCGGCCTCATGGAAAACCCGGGCGAGCGCAAGGCGGTGCTGGCGCAACTCGTCCATGCCGGCCTCATGGATGTGCAGGACCGAGCGCTCTACAACCGCTCCTACACGACCGGGCACAAGGCGTTCCGCGCCCGCGCCACGGTCGATCTCGGCAATTTCCTCGGCTGGGACGACGCACATAACGTGGTCTATGCCGGCGCGCTCGATATCGCGGTCGGCCCGCGCTGGTACTCGACCTACGAGATGGCCTGCAACGCGGTGCAAATCTTTCTCGAAGGCGCGGCGATCTCGGCGATCCCCTATGGCGGCGTCACCAAGGCCGAGGAAGAGATCCTCGCCGGCAACAAGGCACCCGTGTCGGAGGACGAGGCCAAAGAGTTCGAAAAGGCGCTGATCCGCGAGGCGGAGCCCGCCTATGTTCACGTGCTGACGAAGCTATTGAAGGAGGGCAAGAGGCCGCGCCGCATTCTCGACGCGATGCAGATCGCCTCGGCGCAGGTGATCCTCGAAACCCGTGGGGTCAACAATTTCTCACTGCCGCAGCACTGCTTCGAGTACCTCAACGTGATGGGCTGGTACCTCGACAACTTCAAGCACAAGCAGCAGATCAAGCTGCTCTACACCGCGGCCTCCTACCTCAACCGCGCCGCCTGGCACCAGAAGGGCATCGGCGACGACAAGCCGAACAAGCCGAAGGCGCCCGCGGGGGCCGCGAAGCTCGGCGGCCCGGAAATCCTCGACCGGCTCGATCAGGCGATGATCGGGCTCGACGGCAAGGCCAGCGTCGACTGGACCCGGGCCTATCTTGATAACCAGAAGGATCGCGGACCGCTGATCCAGCGCCTTGCGCTGATGTCGGCGCGGATGGGCAATGATCCGCATAATCAAGAGATTGGCCAGGTTCTCCTCGAGGATTACGCGAAGAACCAGGGCTGGGATCGCGACCGGCTGCTGCTCGCCTGCGCGCACCACACCGCGGTGCACCGCAAATACGGCAACCCGCTCGACTGCGCCAACCGGTTCGGGGCCGCGCTGGGCGTCGCCCGCCTGCAATAGGTGAGACGCTGACCGCGGCGACGGCCAGGCTTCTCAGCTGCGCCGCCACGGTCGGGCTTGTCCTGTTCGCCGCCCTCGCTGCGCGCGCGGACGACATCGCCGCGCTCTACCAAGCGACTTGGAGCGGCCTGCCGGCTGCCCATATCCGGTTGTCGCTGCATGACGGCCCCGACGGCTACCGCAACGAGATTTCGGTCTCCAGCCAGGGAATGCCGCACATGGTAACGCGGTTCCGTGGCACCGCGACTGCCGAAGGCTCGCTCGCCGGCCAGGCTCCGCTGCCGGTGCGCTACGGCGCGAGCTACGATTTGCGCAAGCGGAAGAACAGCCAACTGCGCACGACCTTCGTTTCCCGCCCCGGTGCGACCGTGGCAGAGCGCGGCCCTGGCGACACCAGCAAGAAGCCGCAGCTCGCCGAGGAATTCCGCCGCAATGTCATCGATCCGCTGAGCGCCATCACGCAAATCCGCCAGGCGGTGCGGCGGGGCGAGAAGAACTTCACGGTGCGTGTCTACGACGGAGCCCGGCGCTTCGACGTCGTCGTGCGCGTGCTGCCCCACAATGCGAGCGAACCCGGCATCCACCTCGAGATGTCGCTGGAGGCAATCGCCGGCTTCAAAGGCGAAAGCAGCGACGAGGGCGACCCGGACGACGCGCCGCGGGTGGTGGAGGTGACCTTGTCCGACGACGCGCGGCTGCTGCCGCTCGCTTTGTCGGTGCCGATCTGGTACCTGCCCCTCGACGTCTCGCTCGCGCGGATTTGCGAGACGGACGCTGCATGCAACTGGTAGCGTGCTGGCGCGCAAAGCCCCAGCCAAATGGCCTGGGACTCGCAGTCGGAGAAATCAATCAGTGCCAGTGATGATAGCCGCCGAACCCGAAATAGACGCCGTCGCCGTAGTACGGATAGCCGTAATAGGGCGTGTACCCATAATAGGCCGGGTAGGCATAGTACGGCGCCGGGGCATAGGCCGGCACGCCGAAGCTGACGAACAGCTGCGCATCGGCCCGCGTCGATTGCAAGGTCACCGCTCCAAGACCCAGCACGGCAAGCGTGCCGATACCGAGGCGCTTGATCCAGCGGTTTTCCACAAACTCGGACATCGCCGTCCTCCATTCGATTCCTGGCGACCATCGCCGGCCGCTTGCGAATGGAACGTCACGACGCCGTGTTAAATCCCCTTTGTTGAAAATACTTGCCGATCAGGCCGCGTGTTCTGTGGTCGGATCGATCATCTTGCGGACCTCGGTGATCTTGGTCGCCGGGAAGCCGCTGATCTCGGCATGCTTCTTGATGATCGCTTCGTCCTTGGCAAGATAGACGCAGAACGTTTTGTCGGCTGCGACAAAACTCTCAACCCATTGGATATCGGGGCCGAGATCGCGGAGCACCCCATTGGATTTTCCGGCCGCGTCGCGCAACTGCTCCCGCTCAAGAGAGCCCGCGCCGGGAATGTCCCGCTCGATGATGAATTTGCGAAGTGCCATCGTAGCCTCCCGTTGGATAATCGGTCGGCCGAGTTTGCCCTATCGAGGGTGTGCCGAAAAGCGTTACCGGCGGCATGCCGTCCATACGGCGAAAGCCCCCGGCCGGGTGGCCGGGGGCTTGGGTCTTACCCTAGATGTTTGATCTCACGATTTGATGGTGCATCATATTCCCTGGAATGGAAGGATGCACTATGGGCCAGGTTCTCCACGGCAGCGCCACGACGACAGCGGCGATCCGTCGAACGATACAACATAGTC
>Ga0182024_10013995_pt1 | contig 15557 bp, 12 predicted proteins | sample P32metaG_FD_120480 | JGI IMG/M metagenome (GOLD analysis project Ga0182024, IMG submission 120480) | Permafrost microbial communities from Stordalen Mire, Sweden - P3-2 metaG (Illumina Assembly) | ecosystem: Environmental > Terrestrial > Soil > Wetlands > Permafrost | place: Sweden: Stordalen... | reverse complement strand
CTCGGTGAGCGGGGTGAAGGATGGGTCCCAGGAGTCGAGGAAGGAATGGCCGCGCTCTTCGACCCAGCCGTCGAAGTCCTGTGAGGTGATGCGGTTGGGGATGGTCATCAGCGGGTCTTCGGGAGTGAGGATTTTGACCGGGGCTTTTTCGTCGACTACGCGCTCGGCGATTCTACCTATGACCAGAGCAGCCGGGGCGGGGAAAGTGTTGCTCTGATACTGGACGATGAGGGTTCCGCCAGCCTGCGCGTAGGCGTCGAGGCGGGCCTGGATCATGCCCAACTCGGGGCGGACGGAGTAGGCTCGGATGCCGATGACTATGGTGTCCCAGGCTGAGAGATCGCTTGAAAAGAGTTCGGCGGTGGTGAGCAGATGGGGACGGATACCGAGACCTTCCATCGCCTCGGGGACGGTGTCGCCGGTGCCCATCACGTAGCCTACCCGCAGGCCCGGCGCTACCTTGACGTCGATGGCGCGGGCTTTCATCTCGGCGCGGTGATAGACGTTGTATGGCCGCAGGCCGGTGTAACCGACGCGCTGCCATCCGCTGGAGTAAGTGTGCCCGCCGGACTCGGCGAGGGCTTTGAGAACGAAGAGGCCGTCTTCGGGGCTGGTTTGAAGGCCCGCCGGGGGCTTCACTTCAAAGAGCATGGCCTCGGTGTCGCCGAAGACTTTGCGGTGAAACTCGGCTTCGGATGGGGTGGCTGTCCATCCCTCGGGGAGTTTGAGCTTTATTTTGCCCTCGGCAGGGCCCTCGGTGTGGACGGTGACGCGGACTGGCAGCGGGCTTCCGTCGAGGGGGAGAATCTGTGCTGCGGGCGTGACCTTCACTCCGATTCTGGGGGTGATGAGGAGCGGCTCGAAGACTCCGCCGATGCCGACTACGCGCTGCATGGTCTGCACGGTCTCGGCGAGCAGGATGGGCACGCCGTCATAGCGAAACTCGGCCCATCCGGAGAGCGGGTAGGGAGCGAAGGATCGGCCTCGCCATTCTTCGCGGGAGATGTCGTAATAAGGCTGCTCGATTGTGGGGCGGGTGAAGTAGGGCTCGGTCGGCTTGACGTCTTCGGGCACTCGCGCCTCTATGGTTACGTCGCCGCCGGGCGAGGGGAGCGCTCCGTGGCCGGCGGCCCAGGGTTTGCCGTCGCTGCTCTCGATCCATACGCGCTCGAGCTTTGCCTTGCCGGTGGCGTTGCCGGTGTGGATGCGCACTTCGAGGGCGTCGCCGGGTGAGACGCTGCGCGAGGTTTCTTCGATGCCCCCGCCAAATGGGCCTGCCTGCTGACCGGTTTGGCGGGTGGTGTAGGCCTGGAGATCGAGGCCGAGAGCTAGCGCCAGCGCGTGCTCGAACTCGCGCTCTTTAACTCCGAGTTCGGCTACGAGATTGGCGCGGCCGTCCTGGTCGCGGCCTTCTGGGGCGAGGCTGCTGGAGGCGGCTCGCTGGCGCAGGGCCATTGTGGCCTGATAGCCGGCTTTGAGGGCTGGAGCGATGGTTTCGGGATGCGCTGCGACGTAGTTTTTCTGGGCGTCGGCTACGTGCGCGGAGATTTCTTTTAGTGCCGTTGTGAGCCACTCCGGGGCGGGTGCTGGGACGAGTGAGGCAAGGCCGGCGATCGAGGTGTCCATGCCGGCGAAGAAGCTGGGTTGCTGGCCTTTGAGGCCCTCGGCGGTGGTGGCCCAGCGGTGATATTCGCTGTCGAAGCTGCCGGAGAGGGTGGGGTTTCCGCCGCCGTTCTGGGACTTCTGCTCGCCCCAGCCTTCGCGGGCGATTTGCCCGTAATCCCGCCCGAGGACGGGGTCGTAGCTGTCCGAGGGGATTTTCACGTCGGCAGATAGCTGGCTGGTCGTGACTTCCTTGGTGACGTAGTTTTCGAAGCGCACGGGTGCCCACTTGCCCGTGGCGTAATCGAACATGCCTTTGGCTGAGACCGGGGCGAAGGGCATTCGAGAGAAGACTCCTCGCGGTGACCACGGCCTTACTCCCAGCTTGAATTGCTCGGGAAAGATTTTGGGATCTCCGGCGGCTTTATAGGCTTCCTGTTCGATCTCTCCTGAGACCTGGTGCTGACCGTGGCCGTCGGTGACTGCGCCTACGAAGGTTGCGACGAGGACGAGGGGGCGTTCGCGGCGGATTGCGAGGACTGCGTCATAGAGGACGCGCTCGTGTCCCCACTTTTCAAAGGACTCTTCCTGAGTCTTGGAGAAACCGAAGTCCGCCTCGGTGCCCCAGTACTGCTTGACTCCGTAGAACTGGTCGGCGCGGAGTAGTTCGTTGGTGCGGATGACTCCGAGCTCGTCGTAGCTGTCGGCGGAGATGGCGTTTTGACCGCCTTCGCCGCGGGTGAGCGTCAACTGCGAGGCGCGCACGCCCTGGCCGCGGCTCTCGTAGGTGACCATGGCTCCGTCTTCGTCGTCGGGATGGGCAACGATCATCATCAGGCTGGCCCATGTGCCGAGGCGCTTGAGGCTCTGTTCGAGTGCGGCGGCTCCGCGATCTTCGGGCAGGGGCAGGGCGATCTCGGTTGGCTCTACCTTGGTGGCCTGAGGTGCAGGTTTTTGCGGCGTGGCCGACTGCGAAAGGACGGACTGCGGAAGGAGGCTTGCAATTGCCAGCCACACGGCTGCCTGCCTGATGGGGTGTTGGGCTCTCTGCGCGTATGTCATCTCTAGCGCCAGTGTACAATCCGGGCAGCCCAGCGCGGGTTTTCGCAGTGGCTGGCGCAACGATTCCTGTTTGTCGATGAACTCAACGAACTCTACGCCGCCGTCAATCCGCGCCTCACGTCCTGCTTCGCGGGGTCCGGTGCGCAGTCTTGTCCGTCACATCGGTCTGCCCTCCGCCATTGCGCTCAACATGATGGACATGATCGGGGTGGGGCCGTTTCTGACGCTGCCCCTGGTGATCGCGGCGGCGGGTAGCCGGTTTGCTGTATGGGCCTGGGTACTGGGTGCGGTGATCGCCGCTGCCGATGGCCTGGTGTGCGCTGAATTGGGGGCGGCGATGCCGGATGCCGGCGGTTCCTACGCTTTTCTGCGTAGGATCTATGGTTCTGAAGGGGCGGGGCGGTGGGTTTCGTTTCTCTATGTCTGGCAATTGAGCTTTTCCGCGCCGCTGTCGATCGCTTCGGGGTGCCTCGGTCTGGCGACGTTTCTGGCTTATATCTGGCCGCCGCTGGCCGGGCAGCCATTCGCGGCATTGCCGTTGCTGCATTGGACGAATTTTGTGGCCGCGGCTACATGCCTGCTGGTGATGGCACTGCTCTATCGCAATCTTTCCTCAATTACCAAGGCGGCGTGGGTGCTGTTTGGCGGGGTGCTGCTGACGGTGACGGGGGTGATTGTTTCGGGAGTGGTGACCGGCTCGCGGGTCCAGGGTTTGGGTTCGGGTGACGGAATTGCGCACGATGTTTGGAAGCTTTCGCATCTGGTTGCTTGGCCGTCGGCGGCGCTGCTGCCGGCGCTGGCTCAGGCTACGCTGATTACCTGCTATGACTACTGGGGCTACTACAACATCTGTTTTCTGGGCGCGGAGGTGAAGCGGCCGGAGCGGACGATTCCGCGGGCGATTCTGATTTCGATCAGCGTGGTTGCGGCGCTTTATGTCGCGATGAATGTGGCGGTGCTGCCTACGCTGGGGGCAGGGTCGGCTCTGGCTGCCAAGGCTGGAGTTCCGGTGCGGCTGGCGATGGTGGCGGAGATTGCGCAGTCGGCATTTGGGCGCATTGCCGGGCAGACGCTGGCTGCGCTGATCTTGTGGAGCGCGTTTGCTTCGGTGTTTTCGCTGCTGCTGGGTTATTCGCGGGTGCCGTATGCGGCGGCGAAGGATGGCAACTACTTTTCGGGGCTGGCGGCGCTGCATCCACGGCATGGGTTTCCGCACCGGTCGCTGATTGCGCTGGGGCTGGTGGCGGCGTGTTTCTGCTTTTTTACGCTGAGCCAGGTGATTACGCTGCTGGTGGTGATTCGGATATTGCTGCAGTTTTTGCTGCAGCAGGTGGGGGTGATCTGGCTGCGGTTCAAACAGCCGGAGTTGCCGAGGCCGTTCAAGATGCCGCTGTTTCCGCTGCCGCCGCTGGTGGCGATTGCGGGATTTATGTTTGTGCTGGTGTATCGGCCTAATCCGCTGCTGGAGTTGGGGGCGGCTGCGGCGATTGCGGCGGTGGGGACGCTGATCTATATGGTTCGCGCCCGGGGGCGGGGCGAATGGCCGTTTCAGCGAAAGAGGGTATTCTGAAAAGAAGCGCTTTTGCTTGTGCAGCACGCCATTTGCAAGAAGGAAATTATCGTGTCCGATATCGCCGTACCTGTTGTTGATACTCCCGCGCAGTTGCCCAACGTTCGTATTGCCGTGCTTGGCACAGGCAAGATGGGCGGCATCCTCTTACAGGCATTTTTGAAGCAGAATCTTTTTGCGCCTGATCAGATTCATGCGACGGTTGCTCATGCGGAGCGGGCTGTTGCGCTTTCGACGCAGTGGGGTGTGGATGTTTCGACGGACAACCTGGCTGCGGCGCAGCAGGCGGACTTGATTCTGCTGGGGGTTAAGCCGTTTCAGGTGCCTGATCTGGTGGCGCAGATTCGCCCGGCGCTGACGAAGGAGAAGACGATTGTCTCCTTTGCCGCGTCGGTGAAGACGGCGGCGATTGAAGAGGCTGCGGGGATTGAGATTGGCGTGATTCGCGCGATGCCGAATACGCCTTCGGCGCTGGGCGCGGGCATTGCCGGGTTGTGCCGCGGCAAGTACGTGACCAACGCGCAGATGGAGCTGGCGCAGAGGATCTTCGAAACTGTGGGCCGGACGGTCACGGTAGATGAGAAGCACATGGATGCGGTGACGGGGCTTTCGGCGTCGGGGCCGGCGTTTATCTACATCATTCTGGAGTCGCTGGCCGAGGCGGGCGTCAAGGTCGGCCTGCCGCGTGATACGGCGACTTTGCTGGCTGCGCAGACTACGTTTGGAGCGGCCAAGATGGTGCTTGATACCGGGTATCATCCGGCGCTGCTGAAGGATGCTGTGACTACGCCCGCGGGCTGCACTATCGATGGCATTCTGGAGCTTGAGGAAGGCGGTCTGCGTGTGACGCTTATCAAGGCTGTGATGCGAGCTACGCAGCGGGCTAAAGAGCTGGCGGCGGGATAGACAGTTCAGCACGAGGATGCCGACACCAACCGCACAACCGCCGCTGCACAATCCAAACATGGACGCTGCGCCTGCGAGCCTAACGCCGCAAGGCCAGCGTCCGGGCTGGCTGCCGAATTACATCCCTGAACTGGATGGTCTGCGCGGGCTGGCTGTGCTGGCGGTGGTGCTGTACCACTGTCAGGCGCGGCTGGCTGGAACGTGGGTTTACGGCGCGGTGCTTTGGGGATGGGTGGGAGTCAACCTGTTCTTTGTGCTGTCGGGGTTTCTTATTACTTCGATTTTGCTGGAGGCTCGGGAAAAGCCGCATTATTTTCGCAACTTTTACATGCGGCGGGCGCTGCGCATCTGGCCGGTTTACTTCTTGCTGCTGCTGGTCTGCTATGCCGTGCCGGACTGGTTTCTAGGCGATACTCTTGCCCATCAGGCGCACTGGAAGATATTGCTCGCATATGCGCTGTTCATTCAGAACCTGCGCCATACGCCGCTGCCCGGCACGCTGGGGCCGACGTGGTCGCTGGCGATCGAGGAGCAGTACTACGTTGTGTGGGCGCCGGTGGTGCGGTTTTGCCGGGGGCGGCGGAACTGGCTGCTGCCTGCGATTTCGGTGGCAATGATTGTTGCTTCGCCGCTCATTGGCATGAGCCATGCGCATTGGCTGAATACGACTCATACGCTGATTCATCTGGACGGAATCGCTCTTGGCAGTCTGCTCGCTTTTTGCCTGTATCACATGAAGATATCGCGCCGGCACTGGCTCTGGATCAGCGCGGTCGCGACTGTGCTTGGCTTTACGGCTTCGGCTACCGTCTTTGCGGGTACATCGTTTCTGGATCTGGGGCTGGCTACCGGCTTTGCGGGTGTGGTGCTGGCTGCCATTGCCGGAACTGGCGCACGCAATCCTGTTGCCTGGGCATTGCGGCGCGGGCCGCTGGCCTTCTACGGCAAGATCAGTTATGGGCTATATATGACGCATATTCTGGTCTTTGTGTATTTTGGCAACTTTGACGCGCGGCTCGACGACAAGTACCACATTGGTATTGCCGGCAATCTGGCGATTGTGGGGCTGCGGCTGGTGGCTTCGACGGCTGTGGCGACGGCGCTTTGGTATGGCTTCGAGTCTCAGATATTGAAACTCAAGCGGTATTTCTAAGTTCACATCATCAACGCAGAGGGACTCTTACAGGGATTGCGCGAGCAGCTTGCTCCTCAAGCTCTTTGGTCTTGAGCACGATCATCAACTCATAGAACGCCATCAGGCATGAATAGATAAACCCTCCCGAGCCATCCATAAATCCTCGCTTGAGCACGTACATCACGAGGAACTTGATCAGCGGTCTGCCCGGCATGCGGTAGTAGAGTTCCTTGAGTTTTCTGCGCCGCTCTTTCGAATCTTTTTCCGACAATGTCGAGAGAACTGTCACGCGTTCGCCAGCTTCACGGTTGGTTATGATCTGCTGGGCTTCCTGCGTGCTGTAGAAGTTATGCCGATTGACCCAGTCGCTTAGTCCTTTGCTGAATGGGTAATGATCCAGATATCCCTCGATTGTCGCCACCGGTCCGTCGGGCTTTGATATGCAATGGCCGAGCCTTTCGTAGCGCATCTTCTCCGGCCTAAACAGCCGTTCATAGAACGCTGTCATTTGTACATGTTTCAACCATGCATTTAGAAAAAAATCTCTGCGCTCGATGCGGAAGGCTACGTTATCTTCAGGATTCAGGACGGCCTTCTGCATAGCTTCCGCTAACTTTGGAGTCACACGTTCGTCGGCGTCAAAGTAAAAGACCCAAGGGTATTTGAATGGGATGTTATCGAGAGCCCAGTTCTGATGCTGTGAAAAGCTGTCGAATTTACGGAATGAGACCGTTGCTCCGTATTCCTTGGCGATTTCGATGGTCCTGTCGGAGCTGTACGAATCAAGCACGTGGATATCATCCGACCATTTCACGGTTTCCAGGCAGCCGGGCAGGTTGTTCTCTTCGTTCAGCGTCAGCACCAGAATCGAAATCATAATCCCTCAAATTTTCAGATTGTATCGCGAGGACATGCCCCGCATTTCTAATCCCTGGCACGCCGCGCTTCTTGGAAAGTGTTACTTACGCTTATACGGAAGGCACGCGCGAATACCGCATAACGGGAAGCTGCGAGGAGACTACGGACGCGAGGCTCCCGCTTATCTCCATGATATGCTGGCCTCATCACTGATGCTCAGCTATCCCCCCACACACGGAGCAGCGGAATGAAGGTCCTGGTAACTGGTGGCAGCGGCTATGTCGGCTCCCACGCAGTACGTGAATTGATCCAAGCCGGTCATGAAGTCATCATTTACGACAACCTGAGCACGGGAAATCGCAAGCTCTCCGATGGCTTTGAGCTGATTGAAGGCGATATCGCTGACGGCGAAAAGCTGGCTCCGGCGCTGGATCGCGTGGATGCTGTGATGCACTTTGCCGCGTGCGCGTATGTGGGCGAGTCGGTGGCGAATCCGCGGAAGTATTTTAAGAACAACGTTGAGTCGGCGCTGAAGCTGATGGATGCAGTGCTGGCCTCGAAGGTGCGCAAGTTTATCTTCTCTTCCACGAATTCGATCTACGGCGTTCCGGCTGTGCTGCCGATCACGGAAGACTCGCCCAAGGAGCCGATCAATCCCTATGGTGCGACCAAGCTTTTCTTTGAGCATGTGCTTTCGGCCTACTCGGCTTCGCATGGGTTGCGTTATGCGGCGCTGCGCTACTTCAATGCAGCGGGAGCGCATGCGAGCGGGCTGATTGGCGAGGTTCACGATCCTGAGACGCATCTGATTCCGCTGGTGCTCAAGGCTGTGCTGGGCGTGGTGCCGCCGCTCAAGGTATTCGGCCACGATCTGCCCACTCCCGATGGCACTTGTATTCGTGACTACATTCATGTTTCGGATCTGGGCGCGGCGCATGTGCTGGCGCTTGAATATCTGGCCAATGGCGGGGAATCGGTGGCGCTGAATCTCGGCACGGGCCGTGGGACCTCGGTTAAAGAGATCATGGATGCTTTTGAGCGGTTGACTGGAATTGCGGTGCCTCATGAACTGGCTCCGCCGCGTGCCGGGGATCCGCCGGCTCTCTGGGCCAATGCCACACGCGCGAAGGAAGTGCTGGGCTGGGTGGCGAAGCGCAATATCGATGAGATTTTGACTTCGGCGTGGAAGTGGCAGCAGAAGCTCGAAGCTAACGGGTACAAACTGTAGTCAAGGTCAGGGATGTTGGAGCGGCAACGAGCAATGCTGGACTGCGTTCCCAACTCCTAATTCGAATGTCTCTGCAGAGACATGATCTTTAACTGCTTCCCTAACTTCGTAAACTCCGGATCGGCTGTCACCAGAGTGGCTCGACGGCGGATTGCCAAGAGGCCTGCAATGCTGTCGGCGTAACCCAGCTTATATTGAAACTTGATTGTCGCCGCCGCTAACGCGAATTCCTCGTCGACCGGAACTGTTTCAACGGCCTCGCCGAGCGCTCGAATATATGATGCTGTCTTGTCTAAACCGATGGACCTTGCAAGTGTGTAGAGTACTTCTCCAAGGTTGATCGCAGATATTGATAGTTTGATTTCGCTCCGCTGCGCTCGCAGGAGGAGCTTTTCTACTGTCTCCGCTCCTGCACCATTCTGAAAATAGCGGAGTACTGCATTGGCATCCAGAACATATTCCTTCATTGGATGTCTCTTATCCTCGTGTCCGAATCGGGTCGGCCATTAGATCTTCTTCGAGCGGATATTCGGCGAGCGTTCCGCGGAGCGAGAGCAGGGTTTCGTATCGATTCAATTCGATAAAAATCTTCCCGTCAGCCTCTCCGATCAATAGCTTCGTTCCGTTGCGCATTCCGTACTTCTTTCGCAACTTGGCCGGAATTACCAACTGGCCTTTGGAACTGATCTTAGAGGTATAGTGAGCTACATGTGCCATTGTGCCCTTCGTTTCGTCTTACCTTGATGTAAGACATATTGTATCCTGCGGCTGCTGCGTGTGCAAGCAGGGTTTGTCCTGTTCTACACTGAAGCTTCGGCATGAGGCCGCACCATGACCACTACAGCCATCCGTATCTCAGACCGCTCGCCGTCCCGAGCACTGCTCGGCTTTGCGTGGGGGGTGCTGGCGTATTTCATCGCCACCATTCTTTGGGGGGCGGTGGTGCGGGCGACGGGTTCCGGTGCGGGTTGCGGAGATCACTGGCCGCTTTGCAACGGCACGGTCATGCAGCAGTCACCGACGATTGGGACGATCATCGAGTTTACGCATCGGGTGACCGCGGCGCTGGACATGATCTTTGTGCTTGGGCTGCTGGTCTGGAGCTGGCGCAGAACGGTTGCCGGGCACATGGCGCGGTGGACTGCCGGGGCTGCTGTCTTCTTTACTTTGACGGAGGGGCTGATCGGCGCACTGCTGGTCAAGATGGGGCTGACGGCGCAGAGCCATTCGCCGCTGCGGGCGCCTATGCTGGCGCTACATCTCTCGAATACGTTGCTGCTGGTGGCGGCGCTGGCTATGACGGCGCACATGGTGGGGCGGCGGGTGGGAATTCGATGGAAGGATGTGCGTATCAGTGCTCCGGTCGGCACGACTGTCGGAATGATCGCGGTGATGGTGGTTGGGGTTACGGGGTCGATGGCGGCACTGGGGGATACGCTGTTTCCAGCGGCTACGCTGGGTGACTCGCTTGCGCAGGATTTTTCTGCGGATAGCAGCTGGCTGCTGCGCTGGCGCTGGACGCATCCGACGATTGCGATTATTGCGAGTATCTTTCTGATCTGGCTGTTGATTCGCGCTGCTCGTCGTGGCGGGCCTTGTGATAACCGCCGGCTTTCAGGGCTTGTGGTGGCGCTGCTGGCTGCGCAGTATCTGCTGGGGGCTCTGGATGTATGGTTGCTTGCGCCGGTGTGGATGCAGGTGATTCATCTGCTGGGGGCGGATTTGCTGTGGACGGCGCTGGTGGTGCTTACTGCGCGGTTGACGCTGCTGCCGGTCAATTCCAAGGGATAGATTCGTGGGATCCCACCCTTTTGCAAATGCGCAAAAGGATGGGGCACCCAGAGTCTTTGAGGGCGATATATACAAGGTATCCCGCTCTTTCCGCATAGGGCGCGGAAAGGATGGCGCACCCTCGCATTTGATTGGGTTCAACCGAATGCAGATCAGAGAATGAGTATGCCTGTGGCTGGATAGTTGTTCCCGTTGGCATTAGAGGCTAGTGCGGGCAGTTGTGGTGTCGGTGTGAGTAGCTCGATCTGGCCGTTGTGGAGGAGTACTGTGTCTTCAACTTTGCCGCCGCGGATGCTGGGGTTCCAGGCGAAGGCTTGATTGTTGACTACCTGTTCTTTGCCGTCGGGGGTTGCTATCCACTCGCGCTCCCAATAGCCGGTGGCACCGCCCTGATGATGCAGTTGTTCGTCGCCGGCGAAGCCATTGCTGGCGTAGGCGTCTGCGGCGGCTTTGAAGAGCTCGGCAGAAGTTGCGCCAACGCGGGTGGCGTCGAGAAGGGCTGCGTTCACCTGGGCCGATGCGTTGAATTTCTCCTGCAAATCGGTGGGTGGCGGACCGAAGTGCGCGAAGCGGGTGATCGAAACGGTGAGGCCCCATTTGCGCGCGCAGAGGTTGATCATTGCGTATTTTTCGATGCGCTTGCCGCGGGCTACGGCGTGTTTGTATTTCAGGATGCGTTCGTCGGCGGCCATGAGGTAGACGGAGGGAAGAATGCCGCGGCTCAGGAGGGCTTCGGCGACTTGTCCTTCTACTTCGTACTCGGTCTGGCCCTGCTTGAGTTGTTGTAGTACCTCGGTCACTGCTTCGGCGGTCTGCGCGCCGAGCCAGCGGAAGCGAGCGATCTCGCTCTCCTGCAATGACGATCGCAGCGGATACATGTGCGCGTGTGCAAAGCCGGGAATAGGTGTGTCGGAGGCTACCTCGTCGCGCGCGAGCTGCAACGCTTTTTCTGCTGTGTCGTCGGCGTACCAGGGGAAGACTACCGGCTCAAAGTCGAGCGCGCCGAACTCTTCGTCGTGCAGGCGGGGGGCTTCGTTGGCGGTGGTGAGGTAGTAGCGTGCGCCTTCTTTTGTAACCAGCAATGACGCGACGCCCGTTTCACTGGGAGTTAGCACGCGCAGTTCGACTGCGCCGCCGGTGAGCCATGCGATGTTCTCATTGCGCCTGAGCAGAACGCCGTCGAGGTCTTCTTTGCGCAGCCACTCGACGACCTGATTGTGCTTGGTTTCCAGCTCTGCGTTCCAGGCATCCTGCGATACGACGGTCGTGCCATTGATGCCGAGGCTCTTGCGGATTCGGATACTCATCGAGTTGATAAGCCTTTCGGGAGGTATTGCCGGCCCACTCATTATGCACGATTGGGCGGCGCAGGCTTGCGGCAAAGAAAAACAGGGCGCTGACACGGTGGTCAGCGCCCCTGGAGAAGTACCGCAAGCCTAATCTTCGAACTCGGGGTGGTAGTGGCTCTCCCAACCGAGGTAGCGGCTGGCAGCTTCGTGGATGGATTTGGAGACGTCACTGAAGTTGGCTGCGACGTGATGTTCGAACCCTTCGCGGCAGATGAACTTCAGCAGCTTTTGCAGTTTGGGAATCTCGGCTACGCCCGCGCCGCCGAAGGTGGTGAGCGGATCGTCGGTGAACTTGCCGGGTCCGCAATAGCCGCGCACGATGCCGCGGCGATCGTCGGTGGAGTAGCGCGCGTAACTCATGGCTCCGCTCTTGACGCGGCCGACACAGGTGCCGAAGGTGTTCTCTTTGCCGACGGTGCCGGCGATGATCTCCTGGAAGTCCATCTTGACTTCGTTGAAGAAGTGCTTGGGCAGGTTGGAGCAGTGGAAACAGACGCACTTGTCGGGATTGGTGCCGTAGTTGTTGTTCCAGTCGAGCAGCGCGGAGGGTGTGCCGGAGGCGAGAGCCAGCATGTGCATGCTGAGGGTGCCAGGTACGTCGACTTCGCAGGCTGAGGGGATGAGGTCGTTGGACATCATGCTCATGATGGTGCAGGGAACGACGCCGAAGTATTCTTCGAGCGAGGTCCAGCATTGGACGGCGCTGATGGTGACCTGCGTCTCCTTCATCCAGCCATCGATGACCGCGCCGAGCTTGGACATCTTCAGCAGAGCGGCTTCGGGAATGCCGGAGGTCGTGACGTAACTCTTGATCGCGGAGAGCTTGGCCTGAGCAGCGTCGTCCATATCGCCCATCTTGTTGATGCGGCCCAGAATCTCAGAAAGGTCGATAGGGATGACTGAAATACCGCTGGTCTCAAGGATGCGCTCGGAGTAGCGGACAGTGTTGAAGGCTTGTGGGCGTGCCCCGATCGAGCCGATACGAAGATTTTTCAGGCCTTTTACAATGCGGCAGACTGCGCCGAACCACTCCAGATCGGTTTTGAACTCTGGCGATGCCGGGGCCTCGGTGTGAAGCGTGGTGAGTGAGTAGGGAATGCCGTACTGCATGAGGTTGTTGCAGGCGCTCATCTTGCCGCAGAAACTATCGCGTCTTGTCGCGATGGTCATGGCGTCGCTCTTGTCCGGCGTAGCCTGCACGAGTACGGGAACCTTGAGGCCGGAGAGGCGGATTGCGTCTGCGATGCCACGCTCGTCGCCGAAGTTGGGTAGAGTGATGATGATTCCGTCGATATCCGCTGCGTGCTTCTTGAAGAGCTCGGCGCAGCGTTGCGCTTCGGCAAAGGTCTCGACCGCGCCGAACTTCGACTCCTGCGCGGTGAGGACGATGGCCTTGGCTCCTGCCGATTCGATTGCTGTAATGATCTCTTCGCGTCCGCTCTTCGCAAGTTGATCCGGGAAGAATCCGCGATTGCCTACCACTACTCCGTAGGTCATTGTTCGTTGTGCTGCCATGCCGCCTGCTCCTTATGAGTCAATCCTGGTTGTTTGTTTCAAAGCGTGTTGTAAGTGAATCGCCGAATACCACAGGGCGCATGTTCGATGGTTACAGCTCTTTGCCGGGGCGGAAGCGAACTGAGTAAAAGAGCCCCAGCAGCAGCATGATTGCGCCCCACCATACGGGCGCATGAAGGCGGGCCAGTACTACGTTGGCCACGGTGTTGGTGGCGAGTTCCCACAGACCGTATCCCAGAATCATTACTCCGTAAACGGTGAGGAGCACGCCGATAAAAAACCAGATTGAGATTTCTGTCGATTTCACCTTTGTCTCCTTACCAGAAAATGATGTTCAGTCCGAGAAACACGATTACCGCCATTGCCGCCCAGTAGTACTCGTTCTTGTAGAAGGGAACGGGTTCTTCGGTGGGCAGTTTGGTTGCGCCGTAGACCAGGCCATTCAACTCGGCAATTGGTCTAGCGGTTGTAACCATGCTCACGATGAAGGTAACGATTACGGTGACGCAGAAGGACCACAGAGCGCGGTACATATTTTCTGCCATGTCTTTGGCATACGGGGAGATGGCTACGTACCGCAGAGCGGAGGGATTGAAGTGGACCCACGCCCATAGGCTGATCGAAGTGAGTGTGCCAACGAGCAGCCCCCAGAAACCGCCTTGCCTGGTGGCTCGCTTCCAGAACATGCCCATGAGGATTGAGCCGAGCAGTGGCGCGATGAAGAAGCTGAAGAGGGCCTGGACGTAGTCCATGATGCCCTTGGCGTTCATCACCAGGTAAGCCGCGCCGATGGAGACAACGACGCCGAGAATCGTGGCCCAGCGGCCGACGGCGACGTAGTGCGAGTCTTTGGCCTTATTGTTGATCAGCGGCTGGTAGATGTCGTACGTCCACACTGCGGCGAAAGCGCTTACGTTGCCCGCCATGCCGCTCATGAAGCCGGCAATCAGGGCGGTGATGCCGAGGCCGAGAAGACCGGGGCTGCAATAGCGAACCAGCATCAGTGGCAGCACTTCGTTATAGCTGTGCAGGCCCATGCCGGGGTGAGCGCTGACGAAGTCTTCGCCGAAGAGCCGCATATGGGTGCCGTCAGCGTTCTGCAAGACGACGAGGCCGAGCAGGCCGGGAAGGATGACGATGAAGGGAACGGCCATCTTGAAGAAGGAGCCGATCACCGGAGCCATGCGCGCCGAGCGCAGGCTGTTGGCTGCGAGCACGCGCTGGACGACGAGGAAGTCGGTCGTCCAGTAGCCGAAGCTGATGGCGAAGCCGAGGCCGAGAATGATGCCGGTCCAGTGAACGCCCATCGGGTTGTCCTGGAAATGGCCGAGACCGCGCCACATGTGGGTGTAGTCGCCCGCGGGGATGGCGCCGGCGGCGATGTTGGCGGCGATCTTGGCTTTCAGTCCGCTCCAGCCGCCTGCCTCGATCAAGCCGAGGATCGGGACAAGCAGTGCGCCGCCCCAGATGAGAACGAATTGCAGTACCTCGTTGAAGATGGCGGAGCGCAGTCCGCCGAGCGCTACATAGGCCGCAACGGCCAGCGAGGAGACAACGATGCTGAAGGTGATGTCCCACCCGAGGACTACTTTCATCACCAGGGCCATCGAGAACATGTTCACGCCGCTCATGAGGATGGTCATGAAGGCGAAGGAGAATGCCGCGACGACGCTTGAGCCCTGGCCGAAACGAAGTTTGAGGTAGCCGGGCACGGAGTGCGTCTTGGAAACGTAGTAGAAAGGCATCATTACGATGCCGAGGAAGAGCATGGCGGGGATTGCGCCGATCCAGTACCAGTGGGCGGCGAGGATGCCGTACTGGTAGGTGGAGCCGGCCCAGCCCATCAACTCGAGCGAACCCAGGTTGGCGGAGACGAAGCTCAGGCCTGCGATCCACGCGGTCATTTCGCGGCCGGCCATGAAGAACTCTTCGCTGGTGTTGGCGCGCTTCTTGAGGTAGAAGCCGATCCACATCACCATCGCGAAGTAGATCGCGATCACAGCCATGTCGAGAATGCTGAGGTGGGCGAGTGAGGGAACGCCGACAGCCAGAGAATGTGCCAGAGAATCTGTCGACCGCGAGACGGCCGAGGCCGGCGAGGTTATGCCGGCGGAGTTGATTGAGGCTAATGCGAATTCGAGCATTAAATCACCTGGGTGAAAGCATTTCGTATCGGAAAACCGAGCTGGTTTTGAGATGCGACCTTAGTAAATGGGTTTACCTCAATGCCTGTCAAGCAAATTGCACAGCGATCACAACACTATATCTCCCCGACCGCAGAAACGGCACGGTACCGGCAAAAGGGAGGCAGAGAACCGAATTTTCGTCTCTTCCAGACTGGGTAAACAGGGCCATTTCGGACCGAGAAATCGTTTACCGGAACAAGACTAGCACGACTCTTGTGCAGTTGGAAATTCTTACTCTCTTCCAACACAAGATGAGCCTGAAGGCAGAAGTTGATTCCAACACAAGATGAGCCTGAAGGATTAGGCATGCTGGAGATTGAACATCCGCGTGCATGAAGCAGAGAAGTTGAGCTTG
>Ga0182024_10013994_pt1 | contig 15558 bp, 16 predicted proteins | sample P32metaG_FD_120480 | JGI IMG/M metagenome (GOLD analysis project Ga0182024, IMG submission 120480) | Permafrost microbial communities from Stordalen Mire, Sweden - P3-2 metaG (Illumina Assembly) | ecosystem: Environmental > Terrestrial > Soil > Wetlands > Permafrost | place: Sweden: Stordalen... | reverse complement strand
CATCGGCGTTATGAGCGCCTGCTTGCTCTGGAACCCCTGCACGCGCTTCGACTCTGCGAGGAGAGTGCTCAGCACCTTGAGGCCGACCTGCTTGTCCACGCCCTTCTCCTCGCACTCGCGGACGACGACCCTCACAAGGGCGTCCTCCACCCTGGAGTCTTCGGCGGGGAACGACCCCTTGACCTTCGCCGCAGCTATCTTCTTGGCGAGGTCGTTTCTCGTCGATATCAGGTCGATTATCTCCTTGGTCACGTCGGCGACCTCCTGCCTGAGTCCTGCGAGTTCCTGGTCTGAGCTCATTCTGAGTCCACCCGGTTCAGGACAGGCGTGATAAAACCACCCCGGATCGCGTGGTCCGCGAGCACCAGTGCGGTCACGCTCTCGACCACGGGGACGGCCCTCGGGACCACGGTGGGGTCGTGCCTCCCTGGTACCACAAGGTCGACTTGCTCGTTCTTGGCCGTGTCGTAGGTCCTCTGCTTCGCGGCCACTGAGGCGGCGGGCTTGAAGGCTATCCTGTAGACGAGCGGCATCCCGCTCGAGATCCCGCCGAGTATCCCGCCGGCGTTGTTGGTATCCGAGACGAGCTTCCCGTCGCGCATCGTGAGCAGGTCGTTGTTCTGGGTCCCGGTCATCCTCGTGGACGAGAAGCCCGAGCCGAACTCGACGCCCTTGACCGCTGGGATCGAGAGCGCCATCCTCGCTAGGTCCGAGTCCAGCGAGCCGAAGACGGGCTCGCCCAGGCCCGGCGGGACGTTGAGCGCCACGCACTCGACGACGCCTCCCAGGCTGTCTCCCTTCCCCCTCATCTCTATGACCTTCTTCTTCATCTCCTCCGCGACCGCGGGGTCCGGGGACCTGACCTCGTTGGAGTACCTGTTCTTCCTTGCGTCGTCCAGGGTAAAGCCCTCCGCCTTCAGACCCCCGAGCTCCGAGGTGTAGGCTATTATCTCGATTCCCAACGTCTCGCGCAGCAGCTTCTTCGCGACCGCGCCGCCCATCACGAAGGTGGCTGTGATCCTGCCGGAGAACCTTCCGCCCCCCCTGTAATCGTTGAAGCCTCCGTACTTGTCCTTCGACGTCGCGTCCGCGTGCCCAGGCCTGGGCGTGTTGATGAGCGCTTCGTATGCGCGGGAATCCTGGTCCTGATTGCGGATCAGCATCATTATCGGGGCCCCCGTGCTGTATCCCCTGAAGGTCCCGCTCATTATCTCCACGACGTCCCCCTCCCTTCTCTGGGTCGTCACGATTGACTGACCCGGCTTCCTCAGGTCGAGGTCCTTCTGTATGTCCTCCTCGGAGAGCTTGAGCCCCGCCGGACAGCCCTCGATCACGGCGCCGACGCACTTCCCGTGGCTCTCCCCGAAGCTGACGAGGACGAACCTCTCCCCGACTATGTTACCTGTCAAGCGCTACTCACCGTCGCACCGAGCCTCCCGATGTCCTCGAGGAAGCTGGGATAGGAGACGTCGAGGCTCTCCGCACCGAGCACCGGTACCCCTCCGGGGACCAGCATGGACGCCAGCGAGAAGGCCATGAACATCCTGTGGTCGTCGTGCGCGTCCAGAACGACCCGCTTCATCTCCCCGCCCGGAAGTATCTTCATGCCGTCCTGCCTCTCCTCGACGTTGACGCCGAGCTTCGAGAGCTCCATCGCGAGTATCGCTATCCTGTCCGTTTCCTTGAACCTTGCGTGGGCCGTGCCCACGACCTCGACCGGAGAATCGCACCTCAGCGCGAGGGCGGCCACGACGGGGAGAAGGTCGGGTGTGTCGCTCAGATTGAACGTCCCTCCCTTCAGCTTGCCACCGTCGGCCTCCACGGTCACCGAGTCCTTGCCCTCCTGGACTTTGACCCCCATCCCCGACGCTATCTTCAGGATGGCGGAGTCTCCCTGCGGGAGCTCCGGGTTGAGGTCCTGCAGAATCACCTTCCCGCCGACGAGGGCCACCGCCGCGACGATGAAAGACGCCGAGCTGAAGTCTGCGGGTACCGTGAAATCTGCGTGAGCGTAACTCTGCCTCGCCTCCACGTCGAACCTCGTGTAGCCTTCCCTTCCGACCTCCACGCCAAAGAGCCGTGAGAGTGTGAGCGTCGCTTCTATGTACGGCCTCGAGACCGCGTCGGCCACCTGGATGGACGTGTCCTGAGCGGCCATGGGAGCGGATATCAACAGTGAGGAGACGAACTGAGACGAAACGTCGCCCCTCATCGTGGCGCGGCCGCCCCTGATCCCTCCCGCCTTCACCACGACCGGGGCGCACCCGTTCTTCCTCGTCGACCACGCCTCGACCCCGAGCTCCCCTAGCGTGTCGAGGAGCGGCTGCATCGGCCTCTTCCTTATGCTCGAATCGCCGGTGAGGACGACGTACCCGTCGGGGGCCGCGGCGAACGCCGAGGTCATGAACCTGAGCGTCGTGCCTGAGTTCTCGACGTTCACGACGTCGTCGGGTGTCATCGGCTTGGTCCCGGTTATCCTGAGCGTGGAATCGGACTGATCCATCTTCGCGCCCATTGCCCTGCACGCGGCGATCGTGGCCTTGGTGTCACGCGAGAAGAGCGCGTTCGATACCCTCGACTCGCCCTGCGCCAGGCTGGCCATAAGGACGGCCCTGTGGGTGTAGCTCTTGCTGGGCGGAAGCCTGACCGTCCCCTCCAGGCGCCCCCGCGAGACGGTGACGGTGCTAGTCAAGCGACTGGATCCTTCCGTGCTCGTTGTTCGTCTCCGTCTCCAGGACGGTGCTCCCGTCCGAAGTCCACGCTTCGCCGAGCTTCTTCAACTCTTCCGCCATCTTCGGCTCGAACACGGCGGCGGTCGCCGGACCCGTCCCAGAGAGAGACGCACCGAGAGCGCCGTGCTCCACGGCCTGGAGTGCGGCCTTTCCGTCGTAACCGTAGATGGCCGAGTAGAGCGTTCCGTTGAGGGTCATCGCGCGCCAGAGGTCGCCCTCCATGCTCATCCTGTACAGCACTTCGGCGACCTTGCCGAGCTTTCTCACCTGGACCACGTCGACGCTCGCCCTCCTGCTCTGAGCCTTCGGTACCTTGAGCAGCACCTTCAGGGGCTTGTCGAAGAGCTTCGAGCGCTCGATCTTCCTGCCTAGGTTGTCGGCGAGGTTGATCCCGCCCAGGATGCACGCGGCGGCATCGTCCATCGCCCCGGTGATCGAGGCACCGCTCGCAAGGGATGCTTCGATGCTGCACGTCATTATCTTCAGTGGGTCGAACGCCTTCTGCCCTAGCGCGGCGAAGACGGCGAGCGCTATCGCCGAGGAGGCCGACGATGAGCTCTTCAGCCCGGCGCCCATCGGCAGCACCGAGGACGTCTCCACGGTCCCGCAGAATTCCGCCGCGTTCTTCCCCGCCATCTTCAGCGCCAGCGCGACGGTCTCCGCGGCCAGCTTCGACTCGATGGTCTTCCCGTTTGCGATTATCTTCCACGATCCGGGCTTGTTCTCCAGCTCAACTGTCGATTCGGTGACCAGCTTGATGCTTGCCGTGACGCCCTTCCCGCCCGCGATCGCATTGACTATGGTTATCGCGCCGAACGTAGAACCCCTTCCCTTCAAGCTGCCACCCCCAGGGAGTCGAGCAGCGCCCGCTTCATCGTCTCTTTGGGCGCCTGTCTGCCCGTCCATATCTCAAAAGCCAGGGTCCCCTGGCTCAGAAGCATCTCATACCCGTAGATTGTGGAGCATCCCCGAAGCTCCGCTGTCCTCAACAGTTCCGTCTTCATTGGTCTGTACACGGCGTCGAAGACTGTCGAGTGCCCATAGATAACCCGCTTGAGGGTCTCCGGAAGGGCATGGTCGGCAGACCCTATGGGGGTGGCGTTGAAGATAAGGTCGGCGTCCGTCTGCTGGAGACGCGAGAGCGTCGTAAAACCGAACTTCATGGCAGGGAAGACCTTCGCCATCGCGCCGATGAAGTCCTGACCCCTTGACGGCTCCCGTACCGCCACCGTGATCCTGCCGCAGCCTATCTGGTTCATGGCTTCGCAGAAGGCTCTCGCGGCTCCGCCGGCGCCGACCAGGAGCGCACTGCGCACCGAGTCTTTCCTGTGTTCCTTCAACGGCGCGACTATGCCGTTCACGTCGGTGTTGTGACCTAGCCACTTGGTGCCCGCATGCTCGACCACGTTCACCGCACCTATCCTCGCGGAGACCTGGTCGAGCCCATCGAGGAGGGGGATGACATCAGATTTGTAGGGGATGGTGAGGTTCATACCGCTCGTCTCTTCTTTGAGGTCGAGGAATCTGCGCCGGAACTCCTCCGTCCTTACGCTGACCGCCTCATAAGCGGCGTCCATGCTCATGCTCCTGAACGCGGCGTTCATCATGGGCGGCGAGAGCGACTTGGAGACGTCCTCCCCGAGGAGGCAGTATCTTTCTAGCATCCTCTCCTCTCCCACAGCGTCTTCAGACCGACCACGGTCGTCACAGAGAGCTGGCCGGGTGCCACCGGCTCGTTGGGAAGAGAGGCGTAGGTTACCGGGCTCCCGAGCTGGAGGCTCGCCAGGCGAGACGCCGTCCCCGCCTCACCCATGCAGAAGGCTATCAAGGCCTCCGGGTGCTCCTCGTAGAGTCTCAACACCCTCCGGTTGTCCTCTGTCTTCTTGGCCGTGGTGACTATCTTTGCGACGTCCCCCACCGCGCTCGCCCCGGCGCGTGCTCGCTTCAATACCGAGAGGGCCGGGGTCCCGACGAAGTCGTGCCATGAGACGATCTTCCGTGACCCGCTCCGCAGCTTCCAGTACCAGTCCGGGTTCTCGACCGCCGTGCTCAGCTCCACGTCCAGATACAGCGGCCTGAGCCCGCTCAGCTCGGAGATGAGGTCGAGCCTCTCCGCCTCGCTCCCCTTGAAGCTGCCTCCCTCCTCCTTGCGCCTTACCGTGACAATCGCCTTTCGGGCGAACCGCCGCAGCCCTTCAGCCGTCACCGACCGCGGCTCCTCCAGAATGTCCGCCCTGAACTCGACGAGGTCCGTACCGAGCGCGAACGCCGCGGTGGCCTTCCTGCCCATCTCCTCGCTCGTCTTGGCTGCGATGGTCGTGCAGACCTTTCCAAGCTTGTCCCCGACCGCGCCGCGCTCGGGTCGGAGCGCCCGGTCACCTTTCAAGAATGAACTCGTCTACCTCTCCGCCGAAGTGTCTCGCCTTGTTCTGAGTCACATGGACCAGGACCTCGTCGCCGACCTTGATGTCGGTGACCGAGACGGGCGAACCATCGGGGCGGATGAGCCTGATGGTCTCCGCCTTCTGGAGCATGACGGTGCCGAGTTCCCCGTCGGCGAGCGCCTCGATCATCATCAGCGGTCTCCTCTCTATCTTCACCCTTCCTATGACGACCTGCCTCGACCTCCCGTCGCTCCTGACCGTCCTGACCTTGTCGGCGGCCTTCAGCTCAGACAGGTACCTGGTCTTGTCGTCCTCGCCCAGGACGTAGCTGTGGATGGCCCCGGCATTCACCCGGAACTCCCTCGTCGGGATGTACTCCGACGGGACGGTCTCGCTGTGGACCAGGAAGAAGAAGCTCGCCCTGCTGCCGATGAGCAGCCCCTCGCCTACCGCCAGCTGAGACGCGGTGTCTATGCACGCCCGCTCCCCGTTTCCGACGTCGACCACCTTCGTGACCTTGGCTATCGGCAACGAATACCTGTCGTCCTTCTTCAGCGCCGACGCGATCTCGGCGGCTGCGCGGAGGGACTCCGCCGGCACGACTATCCCGTCGACACCCTTCTCCAGGATCGAGAAAGCCATCTCCATCTCCTCCTTAGTCCGCATGTATGCGTAGACCTTCTTGCCGCTGCGATGAAAGTCGGCTATCAGGTTCTCCAGGGGGATTATCTTCCAGTTCGTGGGCTGCACGACTACGAAAGCGTGCCCCTGCTCCGAGGCCGCCGCCGCCTTCTCCATGTCCTTCGCGCCGGTGACCTCGATCCAGGCAGCGGTGTCCGGCCCCCCTCCCGAGGCTGAGACGCGCACCAGCGTAATCCCCTCCAGGATGGGGACCTTCGCCGGGTCGCCCCGCGAGATCACCTTGCTTATGCCGGCTTCTCTCGCCTCCTTCAGGAGCTGCTCGAGGCCGCTCGCTCCCGTTACGTCGATGACTATCTCCTTCTCAGGGAGGGACAGGCTTGAAGACCTCCATCGCCTCTTCCACGCTCGCCTTGTCTATCACGACCATCTTCAGCGCTCTGGTTATCAGCATTGGGTTCTTGTGCTGGAATACGTTCCTGCCATAGGTGACGCCCATCGCGCCCGCCTTCATGACATCCTGTGTCATCCTGAGCAGCGCCTCGTCGGACTCTGCCTTCGAGCCTCCCGCCAGGACCACGGGCACGGGACACTTCCTCACGACTTCCCTGAACGTCTCGGGGTTGCCTGTGTAGACCGTCTTGACTATGTCCGCCCCTGCCTCCGCGCCTATCCTGGCCACGTGAGCGACGACCTCCGGGTCGGACGGGTCCTTGATGTTCTCGCCTCGGGGGTACATCATCGCGATGAACGGCACCGAGTATGAGTCGCACTCGTCGGAGACCATGCCCAGTTGCTGCAGCATCTCGGGCTCCTCTTTTCCTCCTATGTTCACGTGGATCGAGATCGCGTCGACTCCGAGCCTGATGCTCTCGAGGACGCTAGCGATCAGGACCTTCCTGTTGGGAGCCATCCCCAGTGTCGTGCTCGCGGAGAGCTGGATGATCATCCCGATCGGGAAGGGCTTGCTCAGGGACTTTATGATCCCCTTCTGGACGAGGAACGCGGTAGCCCCTCCTCTGGCTATCTCGTTTATCGTCTCCTCCGGGCTCTCCAGCCCCGCTATCGGCCCGACGGTGAGCGAGTGGTCCATCGGGATGCAGAGCATCCTTCCCTTGCGCGTTATCCTTGACAGGCGGACGTCTTTACCAGTTACCAACCACTATCACCGTATGTATCCTTCCCTCTCTATCAGCTCTGCCGTAAGGATTGCTGTCCCGGCCGCCCCCCTGATGGTGTTGTGAGAGAGCAGCGTGAGCTGCAGGGACCTCTCGTCTATGCCGCTCCTGACCCTCCCGACAGTCACGGCCATCCCCGGGACGCTCCCCGCCATCCTGTCGAGCCTCGGCTGGGGCCTGTCGTTCTCGGTCCTGACTATTATCGGCCACTCCGGGGCCGTGGGGAGCTTCAGCTTCTGGGGCGGACCGCGGAAGTCCGCGAGGGCCTTCGCTGCATCCTGCGGGTCCACCTTCCTGGAGAACTCCGCGTAAAGGGTCTCGGTGTGGCCGTCGATGACCTGGACCCTGTTGCAGGAGACCCCCATCGGTATCTCATGGGGCCGGATAGAGCCGCCCTTGATGGTCCCGAGTATCTTCTTGGCCTCCTTGGCGACCTTCTCCTCCTCGTTCTTGATGTACGGGATCAGGTTCTCCGTTATCGCGAGGGAGGGAACGCCCGGGTAGCCCGCCCCCGACAGGGCCTGCATCGTCGTCACTATCGCCTTCTCTGCGCCGAAACTCTCTATGAGCGGTTTCATCACGATCGCCAGACCCGTCACCGTGCAGTTAGGCGTGGTAGCTATGCTCCCCTTCCAGCCTCTCTTCTTCCTCTGGACCTCGAGCAGCTCGAGGTGGTCTGCGTTCACCTCCGGTATCATGAGCGGGACGTCCGCGTCCATGCGGTGCGAGCTCGCCTCGCTGACGACGGTGAAACCCGCCTTGGCGAAGCCCTCCTCGATGTCCCTCGCCACTTCGGACGGGAGGGCTGAGAAGACGACGTCGCAGCCCTTGGCCGATTCCGGCTTGGCGACCCTGACCGTCGCTTGTGCGAACTCTTCGGGGATCGGGTCGGAGAACAGCCAGTGGACCGCCTGACCGTACTTCTTCCCCGCCGACTCGCCTCCCATTAGCACGTCCAGGCTGATGAACGGGTGCTTCTCCAGCATGTTGATGTAGCGCTGCCCTACCGCGCCCGTCGCTCCCAGTACCGCTGCACTGATTCGCTTCATTTCTTGACCACCATTGCTTCCCGGATGAGCTCCAAGGCCTTCTCCGCCTGATTCGAAGACACGAAGACCCGGATGGAGGAGCGGATTGTAACTATCCCGTACAGGTTGATGCTGTCCCTGGCGAGGGGCTGCGTAATCCGCTGTATGATTCCGGTCTCCGTCTCTAGGGAGGTGCCTTTCACCGTGATCATGGAGAGCCCGTCGAAGGAAGATACGGCCTTCCCGATGCCCTCGCTCACGAGCACGTGGTGGACCTCGTCCAGGACGTTCTTGCCGCCGGCCACGTAGAATATCGCCGAGGTAGTCTCCAGCGAGAGGGCGAGCAGCGAACCTCCGTCTTCTCTTACCGCCCGCGTGAGCTGAGATACCGATTCCAGCTTCTTCGCGTCGAGCCCCACGACGGTGATCATCGAGACTCCCTGCGGAAAGACCTCGAGGCTCACCGCAGCGAGGTCGCCCTTGATGACCGTCCCGGCGTTCAGCTTGTCGAGGTTCGTCACCCTGATTCTGATGCCGCTGCCCTGGTACCGGAGCGCCTTCACGTGCAGGAACTTCGCGCCGCCGGCGGCGAGCATCTCTGCCTCCTCCCCGTTGAGAGACTCGATGAACTGGGGGTTCCTGACTTTGTCGGGGTCGCTCGAGTAGACGCCTTCGACGTCCTTGATGAGCACGACCTCCTTCGCGTCTAGGATGTTCCCCAGGATGACCGCCGTCGTGTCGCTGCCTCCCCTCCCGAGGGTCGTGGTCTTGCCGTCTTCGGTCTTGCCTAGGAATCCGCAAACGACCGGGACCTTGCCATCCTTCAGCAACGGCACTATCCTCTCCTGCGCCATCTTGCGGCTCAGTTCGATTATCGGGTTGGCGTCAAGGTGCCTCCCGTCGGTGACTATCGGCCAGTAGGGGCTGTCCGGGTCCACGACCACGGACCTGATGCCGTGCCCGGCGAGCGCAGCCGCCATCAACCTCGCACTGGTCCTCTCCCCCGATGAGAGCAACTCATCCGCCATTGCAGGGTCCATCTCGGGGTTGAGCTTCTTCGACAGCGCGACGAGCTGGTCGGTGACCCCCTTCATCGCCGACACGACGACGACCACGCCCAGACCCCTCTCGATGGTGTCGCTGACGAGAGCCGCCGCCTGCGTGATGGCCTTTTCGTCCTCCAAGACGGAGCCGCCGAACTTCACCACGATCGTTTCTTTATTTTCTCTATTGCTCATTGAGCTGATATCACCAATGTCCAGGAAAAGCGAGAAAGCGTTCTAGAAGTAATAGAAACCGAACGAGGCCTTAAGATAAACTGAACCGCCTCTGCTTTGGTCCCTCAACTTTCTCTGGCTCAGGCGCCCCCTGACATTATTTATGCATTATGTCGGGCCGTGCTGACCGTCCCGTGACCTCAGTAGTAGTAGGTGACCGTGATCGTCGCGTTCCCCGGAGTGTTCGCGCTGTTCGATAGGTAGACGCTGATGGCGCCCGGGGTTATGGGGAAGACGAGCGTGTCGGGGACCGTCGTGAACGAGAACGGACCTATCGGCTCGGAGGAGTACTGTCCCGAGTTAACTGACGGACCAAAGACTATGATGACGCCGGCCTGAACGGCCGCTATGTTGCTTATGGACGACATACTGACGGTCACATACCCGGAGTAGTTGGCCGTGAACGAGGTGGCGACCTGGTTACCTATCGACGGGATTCCCACGAGCTGCTGGCTGATCTTGACCGAGACCGTGCCGAGGGAGGTTATCGATGTGAGCTGGACGACCTTCGCCTGTGCGGACGAGAGCTGGGCCTGGAGCCCGGAGACCTGCGTCTGGAGGCCTGTGACCTCGGTCTGTAGCGAGGCCACCTGAGTCTGCAGGGGGCCAACCCCGGTCGCGATCGTCTTGTTCGCCTGCGCGTATCCAGACTCGATGGCCGCGATCTTCGCTTCGTCCAAGGATATGGTCGACGTCAGGTTGGTCACCTGCGCGTTGTCTGCCCTCAGCAACTTTGCGTTGGCCGTGATGTTCGCCTCCAGCGTCATCACCGTGCTGCCGGACTTTGACAGCGCCGACGACTGGCTCTGCATCGCCGACGACTGGCTCTGGATGGCCGAAGCCTGCCCTTGGATCACCGAAGACTGGGACTGCACCGTCGAGGACTCGCCCTGAGAGTTGACGATGGTATAGGCGATGACGCCGCCCATGATGAGGATAACCAATAGAAGAGCCGCCGTTACCCTCCCGAGCTGTTTCAATGGTCAGATTTCCTTCCTTACGCATATAAGTTTGACAGAGGATACCACGAGGAGGATCGGAGACCACGACATCGTAGGCTCTGGACGTTCGGGCACATGCTGCATCCGAAAGCGAAAAATGCCCCCCAGCGGAGCATGTAGCGGCCTTGTCGCGTATCCCAGTCGACGCATGGAACGAAAGCGCGCGGCAATATGACGCTTTCGAGAAGAGGCGGAGCTTCTATGGGGCTGTGGCTGACGCTATGATAAGCCAGCTCCAGATAAAGGAGGACTCGCGGGTCCTCGAGCTCGCTTGCGGAACCGGCGCGTGTACGCTCAAACTGGCGAAGATCGCCCAGAGCGGCAGGGTCGTGGCCTTGGATTTCTCGGAGGGGCTGCTCAGCGTGGCTAGGGAGAACGCCGCCGAGGCCGGTGCGTCGAACATCACCTTCGTCCACGGCGACGCGGGCGATGTCTACCGGCTCCTCGCCGGTCAGAAGTTCGACTTCGCAGCCTGCAACTCCGCCTTCTGGCATTTCCCCGAGCCAGAGAAGGTGCTCGCCGGGCTCCGGATGCTCCTGACGGAGTCAGGGGAGTTCGCGCTCAGCCTGCCTTCTTGGGGGGATGGGGCCGGCGAAGCGCGGGAAACGATTCGGGCCAAAGCGAGAGACGTGCTCCTGAAGCACGGTGTGACGGCCGATCAGATCGACGCGGTCTCGTCCCGGCGGACCAGAGAGAGGCTTGATCTGCCGTCACTGTTCAGCAAGAACGGGTTCGGGGTCAGGGAGGTCCCGTTCGAGTTCAGTTTCTCCCAGGACTCCCGAGATGATTGGCGAAAGCTCCTGGTCTTCTCGGAGCGTGGACAGTGGACGCAGCCGTTCACCAACCTCGACCCCGAGACTCAGAAGGCGGTCAGGGACGAGCTGTCTGAATGGAGAAAGACCAACTTCCCCCGGAATCCGAACGTGTCAAGGTGGCGGGTATACGTGGCAGGGCCGCCGGCGGTTCGTCTTCACGCGTGAAGGTCGCTCTTCTCCCTGTCCGGATCTGGTATGTGCCCGAGATAGCTTATTAGCGGTCGGACTCACGAGGCCGTAAGATGCCAATGAACTCTGGTCTCACCGGACAGCGGGTGCTCGTGACTGCGGCGAGCGCCGGGATAGGCTACGGCGCGGCCGAGGCCTTCCTGAGGGAGGGCGCACGCGTGGTCATCAACTCATCGAACCAGGAGAAGCTCGAATCGGCGAAGGGCAGGCTGGCGCAGCTCGGAGAGGTGCACGCGGTCCTCGGAAACCTCGCGCAAAAGGCCGACATCGAGAAGATCGTCCAGCAGGCGGTGGCGCGCCTCGGCGGCATCGACACGCTCGTCTACGTGACCGGGTCCCCGAAGCCCGGCAGGTTCCTCGAGTTCGCCTACGAAGACTGGAGGGCGGCCTCGGACCTGCTCGTGGTGAGCCCGGCGTACCTCTCAAAGCTCGTAGCGGACCAGATGATCAAGGACACCACCAAGGGAAGGATGGTCTTCCTCTCCTCCTACGTCATCAAAGAGCCTGCACTCGGGATAGCGCTCTCGAGCGTCTGCAGGGTCGCCATGCTCTCCCTCGTCCGCACGCTCGCCAGGGACCTCGGTCCCAAAGGTATCCGGGTCAACGGGATACTGCCCGGTTTCATAAAGACAGGAAGGATCGATCAGCTCGCCCAGGACGCGGCGAAGAGGCGGGGCATCAAGCCGGAGGAGTACGTGAGCGAGATAGAGCGTGACATACCTCTCGGAAGGATCGGCACCACGGAGGAGCTCGCCAGAGCGATAGTCTTCCTCGGCAGCGACCTCTCCTCGTATGTCTCGGGCGCCTCCATCCCCGTCGATGGCGCGATACTCAGGTCCATCTGAGCCTCACCTGAATCACTTACGCGCTGGCTCCGAGGGTCGACGGGGCGCATCGTTAATATGCAATGGCAGCGGGAGCTTGCTGGTGCCGATGGCATGAGCAGGGACGCCTGGTCGGGCAGAGACGTGCTCAGCATCCTCGACTTTTCCCGCTCCGACCTCGAGCAGCTTTTCGACATAGCTAACGACTTCACCGAGCGTCCCGGCTCAGTGAAGAAGAGCCTGACCGACCGCATCGTCGCGACGGCGTTCTTCGAACCGAGCACAAGGACCAGGCTGAGCTTCAGCACGGCGGCGCTCAAGCTAGGCGCGAAGGTGATCGACCTCTCTCCTGAGGCTTCCTCGGTGATGAAGGGGGAGAGCCTGCCGGACACGATACGCATGCTCGAATCCTATTCGGACCTGATAATCATGCGCCATCCTTCCGAGGGCGCCGCGCTCCTGGCCTCTGAGGTCGGCAGGGTGCCGATCATCAACGGTGGCGACGGCTCCCAGCATCACCCTTCGCAGGCCATGCTCGACCTTTTCACGATACAACGACTCAGGGGACGCATCGACGGCCTCAGCTACGCGGTGCTCGGGGACGCGAGGTACGCAAGGACGGCGACGTCCTTCCTCTACGGCCTCGCGAAGTACAAGCCGAAGGCGGTCTACCTCGTCTCTCCCGAGGGACTCCGGATCAGGCCAGAGGTGAAGGACACCCTCGACAAGCTCAAACTAAGGACCGAGCAGCTCGAGGAGATCGACGACGTCCTCGGGAAGGTCGACGTGATCTACATGACGCGCATACAGAAGGAGCGGTTCCCGGACCCGAACGAGTACGAGCGGGTGAAGGGGAGCTACAGGATCACCAGGAGCACGCTGGCCAAGGCGAAGGACGCGCTCGTGCTGCATCCGCTCCCGAGGACCAACGAGCTGGCGTACGACGTGGATTCGCTCCCGAACGCCGCCTACATGGAGCAGGCGAGGCTCGGCGTGCCCGTCAGGATGGCGCTCCTTCATCTCGTGCTGGGGGAGCGGAAGAAATGAGCGACAAGGAGACGATGCTCGTCCAGAAGATCAGCGATGGCACCGTGATTGACCACATCTCCGCGGGCAAGTCGCTCTCCGTGCTCAGGCTGCTCGGGAACCCCCAGAACAGGGGTGTGACCGTCGCGCTCGTCATGAACGTCAGTAGCTCGAAGATGGGCAGGAAGGACATAGTGAAGGTCGAAGGGGTGGAGCTGACCGACGAGCAGATCCAGAAGCTCGCACTGATCGCGCCTCTCGCAAGCGTAGTGATAATCAGGTCCTATCGCGTGGCCGAGAAGAAGAACGCCGTCCCCCCCAAGGTGGTCGTCGGCATCCTAAGCTGCACCGGCGCCACCTGCATATCGGTGAGGGAGAAGGAGTCGGTCCAGTCGATCTTCTCGCTCGCGGGCTCGTCCCCGCTCTCCTACAGGTGCAAGTTCTGCGGACGCGTGCTGTCGGAGCAAGAGATCTCAGCGCAGCTCGGGTAGCGAATTGTTCGATCTGGCGATACACGGAAGATTCTACGCAGAAAGGCTGACCAGCGGGTGGGTCTACATCGAGAAGGGGAAGATAGCGAAGGTCTCCCGCGAGCGGCTCGGGAAGGCGGAGGCCGAGATCACCCTCTCAGATTCGCAGTTCCTCATCCCAGCGGCGACGGACCTCCACGTCCACCTTCGGGACTGGTCTCAGGCGAAGAAGGAGACCGTCGAGAGCGGCACGAAGAGCGCGGTCGCCGGAGGCGTCACGACCGTCGCGGACATGCCCAACACCGACCCCGTGCTGGGCTCGGCTGGGGCGATTGAGAGGCGGGTCGAGCTCTTGCTGGCGAACAGCTTCACAGACTTCGCCGTCCATGCCGGGGCTCCGACTTCGCCTAAGGAGGTGCCAGGACTCCGCAGGGCCGGGGCGTTCGCCCTGAAGCTCTACCCTCCTGACCTCGGGCGGTTCCCCGATATGCTGAAGGAGGCTTCGAGAGCCAGGATGAAGGTCGTCGTCCACGCCGAGGAGTACGCGCTGGTCGGCACTGGCACGGCCTCATACGCTGAGGGCGTAGCGATAAGGAAGATTCTCAAGCAGGTCGGCCCCTCGTCGGAGGTCAGGTTCGCGCACGTCTCGACGTTCGACGGGGCCTCGGAGCTGGCCCGTTCGAAGCCTTCGCACAGGAGACTGACGGCGGAGGTCACCCCCCACCACCTGTTCATGAGCGATGGCGTCGCGGACGAGCGCATCGGCGTCACGAGCCGCGTCAACCCGTCCCTGCGCTCCGCGTCGAACTCCCTCAAGATGAGGCGGATGATGCGCCAGGGCGCCTTCGAGTTCTACGCCACCGACCACGCCCCCCACACGGTCGAGGAGAAGTTCCAGGGCGCTCCCGGGTTCCCCGCGCTCGAGTTCGCGCTGCCCCTCTTCCTGACGAAGACCAGGGACGTCGCCCTCGTGTCCAGGATGTACTGCGAGGCTCCCGCGGCCTACCTGGGGATCAGGAAGGGCAAGATTTCCCCCGGATACCTCGCCGACCTAGTCATCATCGGCAGGAGAGACTGGAAGATAGACCCCGAGAAGTTCGTCTCTAAGGCGAGAGTGACGCCATTCGCGGGAGAGATCATGCGTTACGCCGTGGACCACGTCTTCAAGGGAGGGAACACCGTCTATCAGGGCGGCAGGTTCAGGAAGGTGCCTCCGAAGCTCGTCGTCCCCGCGCAGCTTCATTAGGCCGGGACCATGCCCCTGCGTGCGCGCTTGAAAACGAGGATCTTCACGGCTGGCATACTGGCGCGCAGAGGCAAACTCCTCGTCATGAAGCGGAAGCGGGACGATGACACCTATGCGGGGTTGTGGGACTGTGTCGGCGGCCACTTCGAGAGTGCCGAGTCGGCAGAGGATTGCATGGTCCGGGAGGCACGCGAGGAATCGGGCCTCAGGGTGAACATCCTCAGGCCCGGGACCCTGATCGAGTACAGGGACGAGTACGGCCGCTCGATAGCCGTCCCCTTCCTTCTCGAGTCGCTGTCCGGGAGGGTGACGCTCTCCGAGCACACAGAGTTCAGGTGGATCTCTCCGGTGCAGGCGCGCCGGCTCGCGTCCGTGCCCGCCCTCAAGATGGCGATGGACGCCGTCGCTCTCTGAGCCGTAGAGGAATCATCGTCTAAACTTATAACGAATGCCGCCGGAGGTCGATTCGTGCAGTTGGCCGATTCCCCCCTGAAATGGCTGTACTTCTTCGACGAGGGCGTCTCTGACAAGAAGCTACTGGGTGGGAAGGGCGCAGGTCTATGCGAGATGACCTCTCTCGGCTTACCGATCCCGTCCGGATTCGTCATCACGACCACCGTCTGCGAGGAGTTCTACAAGAACGGCCAGAAGCTCCCGGCCGGCCTGATGGATTCGGTCTTCGCCGCGATGGCGTCGCTCGAGCAGAGGACCGGGAAGAAGTTCGGAGACGCAAGCAACCCCCTCCTGGT
>Ga0182024_10013993_pt1 | contig 15558 bp, 15 predicted proteins | sample P32metaG_FD_120480 | JGI IMG/M metagenome (GOLD analysis project Ga0182024, IMG submission 120480) | Permafrost microbial communities from Stordalen Mire, Sweden - P3-2 metaG (Illumina Assembly) | ecosystem: Environmental > Terrestrial > Soil > Wetlands > Permafrost | place: Sweden: Stordalen... | reverse complement strand
GGCGGCGGCGGTGGGGGCGGCGGCGGTGGGGGCGGCGATGGCGGTGGGGGCGATCGAACGATGACTACCGGCGCCGCCGGGGGCGCGGGCGGGGGCGGCAGTTGGAGAACGGGAACACCCCCGCCACTATCTGTTGGCGAGGTCAGCGCCCCCTGGTTGCTACCCTGAAGCCCGCCTAGCAAACCTTGGATCGTCTCGGGCGTGACCGGGGCCGGCACCGACGGCGGCTGGCCCGGTTGGCCGAAGATGGCGCTATTGAAATTGGTTGTGCACTGCGTCCCTCCATCCGTCCTGACGCACATTTGGTCGCCAAAGAGAAAGATGGCCTCGGTCTGGGTTTCGCCTCCGCTGCCCCTTGATTCGCTGCCACCCGTTGTGGCGGCACCGACCTTTTGCGCCGCCGCGAGATCCGGCAAGGCGAGGCTGGCGGCTCCCACGGTGGCGAGCAGTATCCGGTAGGATGACCTGGCCAAACCCCCTCCCGAAACGCGCTGTGGCGCGCGGGCTCCCCCGCGTGCGCATGACGCGGGGCAGGCCCACTAATGATATCGGTATTCTAGCATGTCAACGTTGGGCGACCCTACCGCGGTTTATTCGACCTTTGATCGATTTGGTTCGCCGAGCGGGCGACGGCGTCAGTCGGTCCCCCCATCGTCCGCCTGCAGATTGCTCAACAGAACCTGGATCGTCTCCGCCGTGACCGGTACGGGTGCGGATGGCGATTCGCCTCTTTCACTGGTAATGGCAGTGGCGAACTTGGTGGTGCATTGACTTTGCCCGTTCGCGGTTACGCACATCCGGTCGCCAGACAGGAAAAGCACCTCGGTCTTGCCGCCGCCGCCCTGGCCGAGGCGCGCGTCGCCCTCGGCCTTGATCAAGATAATGCCGCCGCGAACCGAGACCACCGCGCTCGGTGTGTAAAACGCGACGTCCTTCTTCTTGCTGATCTCGCCGCCGACATAGCGAAGGAGGCCGGTCGTCACCGTTGCTATCAGATTGCCGGTCTGCGTTTGCGGGTCATAGAGAAATTCATTGATCACGACATCGGAGCCCGGCGCCAGCGAGAGCGACGACTGATCGGCGAAGAGGAGTTGAACCTGGCCCCGGTCGCGCGTGTCGATCCGTTCATCGCGCATCGAATCATGGGCGACAAGGAGTTCGCGGCTCGATCGATCGGCGGCCGTCGCGGCAACATTCGCCACGCCCATGCCCGCCATGGCCCCGAGGGCCGCGAGCAAGAGCCGGCACGAGAGCCTGGCCCTTCCGCGGCGCACCGTGGACCGGCGCGTGCGATCAATATGACAGGCGCAGCCCAATGATCACCTGCGTATCGTTCGACCGGTCGGCCGGGATGTTCGAACCGATGACTTCCCGGATCACATGCGCGGTCGCGGCAAGATTATCGGTGAGGCCAAGTTCGCCGGTCACGCCGAAGCGCCATTCCTGCGTGACCGGGATCACGGTCGGGGCTGCAGCCGGGTTGGCCGCGGCGTTCCAGCTGTAAATGCGGTAGAGGACCGGGGAAATGATCAACGGTCCCGCCCCGAATTCGGCAGGCAATTGGAAGCTGTGCGCATAGTTGGCCCGGACCACGAGCGCGTCGTTCGAGGCAAAAGACCGTCGGGCTTGGTCGATCGCGTAGCTGACCTGGAGACCAAGGTTGCCGTTTTCGAGTATCTGGTAGGAAAGGTTCCCGCCAATGCTGTGAACGCCGGCGTTCATGTCGGTAGCGGTCGGCACCGCCGCTACGTTGGCGAAACGTTCGGAGCGGAATTCGTAAAACCCAGCGGCGCTGATCCGCTCCGTGATTGGACGATCGGCCGAGAGCCCGGCGCCGGCGCTCCATAGAAATTGGCTGTTGCCCAAAGCCACTTCGCTGGCGAGCGCATAGGGGCGCAGCGAGACGATCTTGCTCGCTCCGCTGCCGCCGATATCGAAGCGCGGGCCCGAATTGACTTCTATCGCCGCCGAATCGATCGAGCTGAACTGGAACTGCTTGGAATAGTAGACGAGCGCGTTGCTCTCGATCGTGACGTCGCCCAGATTGTAGGTGTGCGCCAGATTCCCACCCAGAAAGGCGTCCCAGCCCGGCTTATGGAGGATGACGGAGCTCAGCGTCAGCGGAATCCCGCCGGCGACGATATCGGAGCCGGCCGGCTCGGCGCTGTCATCGCTCTGACGACGTAAGCCCGCGACCAGGTTGACGGCGAATTTAGAGGGCGAGGTCGCGCGCTCGATCTGATCGCGAAGCGCCCGCACGCGAGCGCGCGTTTGCGGGGTTACGTCTGGCGCGCTTTCGACCTGATCGAGATAAGCGCGCGCTGTATTATAAGAGGCGAGCCGCGTATAAAGCTCGGCAAGCTGGAGTTTCACTCCCGGAAAATTTGGATTGTAGAGCAGCAATCGCTCGAGCGCCGAGATTGCCCCCTCGAAGTTGCCGAGTTTGACCGCGGCTTCCGCGTAGCGAAAATTGAGATCGACATTGGTCGGGTCTTTGAGCAGTTGCTGGAACAGTGCGATTACCTGCTGATCCAGTTCGGTGCCGGCCGGGGTCGGCTGACCGACCGCCGCACTGCTGCTCAGCCACAGCATCGCCGCGGCCAGGCGGATTAGAAACAGGCCGCGCCGGCTCGCTCCCGGCGGTCGACCAGCCGGCAGGCGGGCGCCGGCGCAGCGATCACTGGCGTTCCGATAGCGCCCGTTTTGCGTCATCAATGCCGGCATACCCCTTCGGCGATCATTCTCGGTGGGTCCGCCGCCCGATCAGCGCGATGCACGTCTCGCAGCGATTCGGTAGACGAGGAATCGAACCTTTTCAGTGAGCCTCATCCCACCTCGTCGGCGAGGCGCGAGAGGTGATGGGCGGTGTCGCCGAAGCTGTGTTCGATGACCATGCACCGGCGGAAATAGTGACCGACCGCGTATTCCTCGGTCATGCCGATGCCGCCATGCAGCTGCACCGCGTTCTGCGAGACAAAGCGCGCGGCCTGGCCGACCCCGACCTTGGCCATCGCGATGTTGTGGGCGCGCTCGGCGGGGTTCGGCTCGTCGACCATCATCGCCGCGAGAATCGCCATGCTGCGCCCCTGTTCCAGCGACACGAACATCTCGGTGGCGCGGTGCTGCAACGCCTGGTTCTGCCCGATCGGCTTGCCGAACTGCTGGCGGGTCTTCAGATATTCGAGCGTCATCGCCTGCATCGTCTCCATCGCGCCCACCGCCTCCGCGGCGGTCGCGGCGATGCCGGCCTCGACGACCCGCTCGATGACCGCCAAACCCCCACCGACCTCGCCGAGCACCGAATCCGAGCCGAGCTCGACGCCGGCCAACGAGATCTCGGCGGCGCGCGTCCCGTCGCGCATCGTGTAGGAGCGGCGCGCCACCCCATTCGCCGCGGCATCAACCAGAAACAGCGTGATGCCGGCGGCGTCGTTGCGATTCCCGGCGGTGCGGGCGCTGACGATCAGCATCCCGGCGCTGTCGCCGTGCGCGACAACGCTCTTCGCGCCATCGAGCACCCAGCCGCCCGTTTTCGGCTTTGCCGTCGTCAACACGTCGGAGAGGTCATAGCGCGCCTGTCGCTCGCCATGCGCGACGGCGAGCACGAGTTCGCCCTCCGCCACAAGCGGCACCAGCGCCGATTGCTGCGCCTCGCTGCCGGCAAGGCGCAGCGCGGTGCCGGCCAACACGATTGTCGCCAGATACGGCTCCAGCACGAGGGCCCGGCCGAACGCCTCCATGACCAGCATCACCTCGATGCCGCCGCCGCCAAACCCGCCGTGGCGCTCGGCGAAGGGCAGGCCGAGTAGCCCGAGCTCGGCATAGTGCGACCACAAGGCGCGGCTCCAGCCCTCCGGCTCGGCAAGATAGGCGCGGCGCTTGTCGAAGGCGTAGCGGTCGGCCAAGAGCCGGGTGACGCTGTCGCGCAGCAGGCGCTGTTCTTCGGTAAAGTCGAAATCCATAATTTGCTTCCCGGCTCCACACCGTCACCCGCGGGCCTGACCCGCGGGTCCCCAAGGACCGCTGGGGATGGCCGGGTCAAGCCCGGCCATGACGGTCTCTTGTGATTACAGTCCCAGCACGGCTTTGCTGACGATGTTCTTCATGATCTCGTTGGTGCCGCCATAGATCGAGGCGGCGCGCAGCATCAGATAGCTGCGGGTCGCCTCTGTGGCCCAGACCGGACCGAGCTCGGGCTCGTTGCTGAGCGCGGCCAATTCCTGCGCCCAGTCGGGCATCGATAAGGGCCCGCCGGTATCCATCACCAATTCGCTCGTCGCCTGCAGCAGTTCGGTTCCCTTGAGCTTGAGGACCGCGGATAGCGGGTCTTGCTGGCCTGCGGCCTTCGCGGCGGAGAGGACACGCAGCTGGGTGATCTCCAGCGATTTGAGTTCGGTCTCGAGCTGAGCGACGCGACGGCGGAATTCGTAGTCCTCGATCAAGGGTCGGCCATTGGCGCGCATGTCGCGCGCGACCTCCTTGGCGAACCTGACCCGCTCCTTCGACTTGCCGAGCCGGGCGATGCCGGTGCGCTCGTTGCCGAGGAGGAATTTGGCGTAATCCCACCCCTTGTTCTCTTCGCCCACCCGCATCGCGACCGGCACCCGCACATCGTCGAAAAACACCTCGTTCAGATGATGCGTCCCGTCGATCGAGATGATTGGGCGCACCGTGATGCCCGGGGTCTTCATGTCGATCAAGAGGAACGAAATCCCCTCCTGCCGTTTTGCCGCGTGCGGGTCGGTGCGCACTAGGCAGAAGCACCAATCGGCCATGTGCGCGGTCGACGTCCAGATTTTCTGGCCGTTGACGATGTATTCCTCGCCCTCGCGCTTGGCGGCGGTCTTCAGCGCGGCAAGATCCGATCCGGCGCCGGGCTCGGAAAACCCCTGACACCACCAATCCTCGACTTCTGCCGCGCGGGGGAGAAAGCGGCGCTTCTGCTCATCCGTGCCGAACTGGATCAGCACCGGGCCGATCATCGTGATGTTGAAAACCTGCATGTCCGGCGCCGGCGCGAGCTGGTTTTCCTCGAGGAACATCATGCGCTGCACCGGCGTCCAGCCCGGCCCGCCATATTCCCGGGGCCAGCTGTAGGCGGCCCAGCCCTTCTTATTGAGGATGCGCTGCCAGCGGATCGTATCGGCCTTTTCATGGGGATGGCCGAGCCGCATCCGCTCGCGGATATCGTCGGGCAGATTGTCCGCGATGAAGGCGCGCACCTCGTCGCGAAAGGCCAGTTCATCAGCCGTGAAGCGCAGATCCATGGCTCGGCTCCTCTCATTTTGCCCGATCTTGGCATCGGGTGCGATCCTCGATGATCGGCCGCAGCCCGCCTTCCTGCAACCAAATTGGCGCTCGCTGCGCGTTGCCCGCGGATTTTCGCTTGTTTCGCGGCGCCGTCCGGCGCGATCCTGGGCTCGCTTGCGGGTCGCAAGCGGGAAAGGGCCCGTGATGGCCGATCTACCAGGAAAAGCTCTTGCACGGGAGCTGATCGACGGGAGCGAAGCGGAAAGTCGCGCCACGCCGATGGAGGACGTTATCGCGGCGGTGCGCGAGCGCGGCATGGATAAGGATACCGCGAACCGCCTGTTCGGGCGCCTCTGGACGTTGGAACGGATGTTTTATTACATCTACGGGGGCTGGGGGCAGGGCCTCGAGATGAACGACTTTCCGCCGTCCATCAAATACCTGTTCGCGCGGCAGATCGTCGACGAATCAACCCATGAGATGCTGTACATGGACGCGCTCTTGCGGCAGGGCTGCGTCAAGACGCAAAAGGAGGCTTTCCGCCATCCCTACGGCAAATTCGCCGTCGATTCGGCGGTCGCCTATTACGTGTTCTCGCTGCGCAACCTGGCGACCTATAAGCACCCCATTCGCATCGCCGCGCTCAATCTCGGCCCCAAGATCATCGAACTGGCCTGGATGGAGGCATTGGCCGAGGCGATTCCCGACCCCGACATGAAGCACACCCTCACCAGCCAGATCGTCGAGAACAAGAGCCACATCAATATGGGGCGGCGGGTCGTCGAGGAATTCGTCGAAAAGCCGGTCGAAGCCGAGATGTGCCGCTGGGCGTGCCGGGTCGCGCGCCAGGATTATCGCCGGTTCCTGCACGAGACGAGCGACTTCGCGCTGCGGCGCCAGACGCCGCCGCCGCCGGTCGAGCGGGTGCGGGTGACCGATTGAAGGAGCGCGACACATGTCTTTGAAGATCGATCACGAGCGCTGCACCGAATGCCGGATGTGCTACATCGTCTGCCGCGAACTCGACATCAACGCGGTCTATGTGGCGCTGGAGCCATTGCACAGAATCGAGATCGACCTCGATGCCTGCACCTATCCCGGCTGCACGGCGTGTCTCATGTATTGTCCGGCGGAGGGCTCGATCGTCGAAGCTGCGACCGGCCGCTCGATGGTCCCGCCGCCGCCGGAGGCGTGGCAGCCGTGAACCCACGCAGCATCATCGTCATTCCCGCGCAAGCGGGGTTGACGATTTAGCAACGCAGAGAGAGGCCCCGATGCACCCGATCCTCGAAGAATTCTGCGACAAATGGGTCTGGCCGACGATGCCCGGCGCGCCGGGCGCCGAGTTCCGCCTGGCGCTCACCCGCGACAAATGCCTGAAGGGCTGGGGGATCCTCCTCGAACGCAATCTGCGCGACATCGAGGAGGAGCTCGCGAGCAACGACGAGGACTGGAAGAAGGACCACGCGTTGCGCGGCTATGCCGCCGAGGGCGTGCAGATGTCGATCAAGCAGATGTCGGCGCAGCTCTTGTCGGTCGATATCGGCGACCAGGAAAAATATATCGACCTGCAGCGCATGCGGGCCCGCCAGATCTGGGACGAGTGCAAGCATTCCAAGCTCCATGCCGACGTCCTGATCGGCAAGGGCTGGGTCAAGAACGAGCGCGAGCTGATGGATATCGCCCAGGCCAATGTTCAGCCGTTGCCGGCCTATTTCGGCCTCTCGATGATGTTTCCGCACATCCATCCACTGGCCCGCGCCGCGCAGAACTACTACACCGAAGCCAATGCCTGCCTCGGCATCATGGCCTACCTGAAGATGGTCGACGATCCCCTGGTGCGGCACGAGCATCTGAGCCAACGCGACGAAGAGCTGATGCATTTCATGGAGGGCAAGTTCCAGCTCGATTTCTATTGCACCACCCCGGAATCGCAGCATCACGTCGAGGACGCGCTCGGCTATCTGCTGCACCAGATCGGCGGAATCCGGTGAAGACGAGCCTCATTGTCATTGCGAGGAGCATAGCGACGAAGCAATCGCCTTGCAGCCAAGCGCACTCGTCAGGAGATTGCTTCGCTTCGCTCGCAATGACGGGTTGGTGGCGATGAAGGTCCGGATCGACTACGCGATCTGCAATTCGTGCGGGCTGTGCCGCGAGGTCTGCCCGGAATCGGCGATCCGGCCGAAGCTCCTGGAGCCGCGCCACCTCTACGAGGTCCAGCCGGAAAAATGCACCGGCTGCGGCGAGTGCTTCGACTATTGTCCAGCGCCGGGGGCGCTCGTGCAATATGCGGTAGATGCCGCTTAGCCGCTCCATTCTCACCTCGATGAATAGAGGCGTTGCGATCGCCCTGGTGATCGCCGCTGCGGGCACCCCGGCCCTCGCCCAACAAACCGTCCGGATCCTGACGCCCACCACCGACACCTGCCGCGCATTCACCGCGGCGATGACCGCCACTGACAAAACGGCCCTGACCGGGCTGGCGGGATGGGTCGTCGGGTACCTGTCCGGCGTCGCCCAGGGAATGCGAAGCGACTTTCTGCATAACGAGGATGTCGCCAGACTGACCAGCCGGCTCTACGGCGACTGCCTGAAAAGACCCGAAATGCCGCTGTCCATCGCCGCACAACAGTTGGCCAGACAATTGATCGTCGAACGCCGGGTTCGTTAGACCACTCTGGCGCGCGAGGGGGGTGTCCGGCCGCATCGCGGCTTGCTAAAATGATCTCGCGCAAATCCAAGGAGGTCGGGATGCCCAGGCAATACAGGCTGATGTCGGCGGATGGGCATCTCGAGGTGCCGCCCGAGCGCTGGATCCATCGGGTTCCGGAGAAACACCGCGACCGGGCGCCGCATACCGTGCATCTGCCCGATGGCGGCGATGCGTTGATGATCGAGGGCCAGCCGCTCCTGGAAGCCAATTTCCTCGATCTGCGCGCCGGGCGAGCGGCAGGCACCTGGCAGCCTTTCGGCCTCAAGGTCGCCGACGCGGCCGGCACCGGCGGGCCCGAGCAGCGCGTCCGCGAGCAGGATGAGGACGGCATGGATGCCGAGGTCTTGTTCGCCGCGATGGTCGCGGGGCCGGTCTTCTGGCGCAACATCGCGCATGACGAGGTCTACAAGGCCGTCATCCGCGGCTACAACGACTGGCTGGGCGAGGAATATTGCGCGGTCGCACCCGACCGGCTCATTGGCATGGGCGTCATCCCGATCACCAATGTCGAGGACGCCATCGCCGAGATGAAGCACTGCAAGAAGCTTGGTCTCAAGGGCGTCCTCTTGGGAGCGCTGCCGAGCGGCAAGGGCTATCCAACCCCGGAGGACGACAAGTTCTGGGCCGCCGCGCTCGACCTCGACATGCCGATCACCGTGCATGTTCAGCTCTACCGCACCGGCGCGCGCGCCAACCAACCGACGATGAAATACCCCAAGGAAGACCCGGAGGTGATGGCGCGGCTGCGGCGTCCGTTCCTCGAATGGCTGGTCAATTTCGGGCTGCCGCCATCGGTCGGCATGGCGCAACTGGTGCTGTCCGGGGTGTTCGAGCGCTTTCCGAAACTGAAGGTGTTCTTTGCCGAAACCCGGCTCGGCTGGGTCCCGTTCTGGCTCGAGCACATGGACCTCTGGTACAAACGCCATATTGGCTGGGCTGAGGACATGCTCGGCTTCAAGCCGCTGAAGGAGCTGCCGGCGACCTACGTGCGCGAGAACATCTATTTCACCGTGCAGTACGAGCGGGTCGCGGTCGAGATGCGCCACCATGTCGGGGTCGACCACATCATGTTCGCCACCGACTTCCCGCATATCGAGAACGAGTGGCCCAACTCGCGCCCGATCATCGACGAGATCTACGAGAACGTGCCGGCCGATGAGAAGGCCAAGATGTGGGCCGGCAACGCGGTCAAATATTTCAAGCTGGCCGCGGCGTAGCGGCAGGTGGACAAATGGATCCCGGCCTGCGCCGGGATGACAAGGCAAGGTGAGGAAACACATGGAACCGATCGTCGGCAGCGGCAAATACACCTATCGCGTCCGCGAGGATTGGCAACAGCCACCCGAGTGGCTCGACGTCAAGGCCTGCGCCGTCTCGGTCGACTCGCGGGACCGGGTCTATTGCTTCAATCGTAATGACGCGCATCCGGTCGTGATCTTCGACCGCGACGGCAAGTTCCTGTCGTCGTGGGGCGCCGGCCTCTTCAGGTTTCCGCACGCCATCCGCATCGTCCAGGAGGGCGGGCAGGATGTCGTCTGGCTGTGCGACGAGCATCACGCGCAATTCTACAAATTCACCACCGACGGCAAGCTGTTGCAGACCATCGGCGAGAAGGGCGCGCGCTCGGATACCGGGATTGCGGACGGCGACATGAGCTCGCAGGCGTGGAGGAAGGTGACGCACGGCGGCGGCCCGTTCAACCTGCCGACCGACATCGCCTTTGCGCCCTCGGGCGAAATCTTCATCACGGACGGCTACGGCAACGCCCGGGTGCACAAATTCTCGCCAGACGCCAAATACCAGTTTTCCTGGGGCGAGCCCGGCACCGCCCCCGGCCAGTTCAACCTGCCGCACGGCGTCTGGATCGACAGCCGCGGCCGGGTGCTGGTTGCCGACCGGGAAAACGACCGGGTCCAGGTGTTCGACCAGAACGGCAAGCTCTTGACAGTCTGGCCGACCAAGCTGGTCGGCGCGGCGTTTTTCTATGTCGACGACGACGACATCGTCTACATCCCCGAGCACAATGCTGGGATGATCAGCATCCTCAACCTCGACGGCGAGCGCCTGGCGACCTGGGGCGGCGAGATCCACCGCTCGTGCCACGGCATCTGGGTCGATTCGCATCACGATCTCTATGTCGTGCAGCCGGGCGAATGGACGCCGCGCGCGCGTCGCGTCGTCAAATACGAGCGGCAATAGCGCCACAGATCAGGACCACGGGCCTCCCGCCCGCATTCGCGCGGGAGGCCCGCTGGCTCGATCGCCGACGTATTCTTCACGCAGCACATTAGAATAGAGCTGTATCCTTTTGATAAATTTGTTTCAGTGCAGCATCGCCCGGCGCGTTGCGGCGAGCGTCGCATCCGCATCGCCGCCGGCGTCGATGCGAATCCACTCGAGCGCGCCCGGGTCACTTGACAGCTGATGCGCGAGCACCTCGGGGGAAGCGTCGGAGGCATCGCCCCCGCGCGCTCCGATCCGCGCCATCATCGTCGCGGCGGGCGCGTCGAGCCAGAGCCCGGTGAAGGGGACACCGGCCGCCGCCGCGACCGCGGCAAACGAGCGGCGCTCCTCTTCGCCCAGCGCGACGGCATCGATCACCGCCGAATAGCCGGCGCGCAATGCCGCCGCCGCCCGGGTGCAGAGATCCTGGTAGACCAGGGTGGTCACCTCGGCGGTATAGGCCTCGGGCGGCAACGGGCTCTCCGGCTCGGCGCCGAAGCGCAGCTTGCGCAAGACGTCGCTGCGCAGGATTCGCGCGCCGGGACGCCGGCCGAGTTCGGAAGCGAGCCCGGCCGCAAGAGCCGATTTGCCGCTGCCGCTGAGGCCGCCGACCGCAACCAGCCGGGCGGGAAGCGGCAACAGCGCCGCCTCGGCGTCGTCGAGATAGCGCCGCGCCTCGGCGACGGCGGAAAGGGGATCGCCCGGGCCCCAGCCATGCTCGGCCATGGTCGCGGTCACATGGGCGCGGATGATCGCCCGCAACGACAAGAACAACGGCAAGAGCGCGAGCCCGTCATCCTCCTCCGTCAGATCGAGGTAGCGGTTGAGGACCAGATTGGCGAAGCTCTGATGCCCGCGATGGCCGAGATCCATCAACAGGAAGGCGAGGTCGTACAGCACATCGATACTGGCCAATTCTTCGGAGAACTCGACGCAATCGAACAAGAGCGGCCGTCCGTCGACGAGACAGATGTTGCGCAGATGGAGGTCGCCGTGACAGCGGCGCACCCTGCCCGCCCGCCGGCGGCCGTCGAGCAGCGGGCCCTGGGATGCCAGTTCGCCGGTGAGGGCGCTCTCGAGGCGGTCGATCTGCGCGGCGGCGAACCCGGCCGAGCGGCAATCGCGCAACACGCCGATGTTGGTCTCGACCAATTCGGCCATCGCGGCTGTGCCGCCCTCATCCCGGCGCTCTTCGGCCTTCTCGTGAAACGCGGCGATATGGGCGGTCAAGGCATAGAGGAGCGAGGATGACAGCCCCCCCTCTCGCGCCACATTCTCCAATAGGTCCCGCTGATCGAAGCGCCGCATCACCACGACGAAATCGAGCGGATCGCCCGGTTGATTGCCCGGCTGATCGCCTGGTTGACCGCCGGGGTGATCGCCATTTGGGCGACCCCAAAAGATGGCGCCGTCCGGGCCGCGGCTGATCGCTCTGACTTCGAGATAGAGCTCGGGCGCGGTGCGGCGGTTGAGCTTGAGCTCGGCCGTGCAGGCGGCGCGCCGGAGCGCGGGGCTGGAAAAATCGAGATAGGCGTATTTGACCGCGCGCTTCAGCTTATAGGCGCGCGGACCGGCGAGAAACACGATCGAGGCATGCGTCTCGATGATATCGACCGGCCCGGCACCGGGCGGATAGGAAGAAGGGTCGCTCAGAAACGCGACGATTTCCCGCTGTGCATCATCCATCGGCCGACCCTAGAGCAAGGTCCGTTCAATTTGAACCGCCCGCGTTACGCATCGTGGCCGACCCTGGAAATCCCAACCAGCGGTTGGGGCACCGATTCTCCGTTCACTGAATCTGCAAGGATCCAGCAGCGAAACTTTTCGCTCCCTGGTTGAGGAGTCCGGATTTGACGACTCTAACCCCATGTTTTTGCTCGATGACTCCGGGCGTCCGGGTTCGACTCGCGCTCGCTGCTCGGATTTTCTGCAGCGAATCAGCAGCGACTCTTCGCTGCCAATTTGCTGCGGATCTATCGTGCAGCGGGCGAGGTTGCGGTGTTTGCGATCGCGTGTCAGACATTCCCCGTGTTTCCAGGAGCGCTCCAAATTGGGGCCGCTTTTGTTACCATATCGGATATTATTACCCATAATTGCGTCAATTTTAGCGTCGCTCTGCCGGCAGGCGAAGGCGGGTATCCGAAGGCGGAGTGACACGCCGTCCGATCGCTAGTGGTGCGACAGCCAGCCCAGCGTCGCCCCGAAGGTCGCAAAAGCGGCAATGATCAAAACCAGCACCACGGCCTCTCCCATCGACATCGCTGCCTCCCTCGTTTGCGAGAGCAGGGTAGTCGGCGGGACGGGGCGGGTCGTTGATTTGCCTCAAATGCCGCGAGTGACATACGATCGCCGGGTAGCCGGGCTGCTAGTCGATAAATCCGCCGCTCGGTACCCTCTTAACCGGCCCATCTTGACCCAAGGCTGCCCTCGTCGCGACTGGCGTCGAACGGCTGGATTTGCCCCCTAAAGAGACCTTGCCGCCAGGGTCGAGCAACGGCGAGTTGGGTGGAAATGCGACATTCCCAACCTGCCCAGCCTGCGATGCCCATGGCTGGAAAGCGGTCATTTACCGCCTGAAGTCACGAAACCCTCTAGCCGATGAACCTTCAGCCGGTCGGTTGCCCATGTTGGCGAGACCGCACCAACCCGCGGGTTTTGGGAAACATGATTGGCAAGCGCGATCCAATAGGGAGTGAAATGCGAGGCCATGTTGCCTTGATGAAATAGGCAGGCTACCCGCGTGCTGCTGGCGAAACGGACTTCGAAGCGTGGCGGCTCAATCCTCATATCATCGAGCTCGCCGAGCTCAGCCTCGACGCCCTCCGTAACACAAACAGTGATGCCATGCGTTAACTGTGGATCATTCGGATCGATCATCTGTGCCATCGTCTCGGCGAAAATCGCCGGGAAGGAATCACGAATTGCCTCAAGTGTTTCCGTAACGACAAAGACAGATATTGAGGGATCTCGACGACGGCAATTCACGAGGTATCCGCAGCTCTCTTCCACAAATGCCCGCCGTGTTCCGGGAGATTTCCCGAGGACACCAGCCGCTCGCTTCAGCACACGCCGCGCGGCGTCGATAGCGAGAAGTATCGTTGTCGGAGAGCCATTGGCGGTTTCCGCAAGAATTTCGCCGATCCCACTAAACAACGCTTCTGCCCCGGAGCTCCGTAAAGCACTTTCTTTGGCTAAATGCCCGCTGATTATCCGGCTAATAGTGCGAGCGCGTTCATCAAAGCTCAGCTGTTCGTCAGCGAGCGCAGTCGTTTGGCGGAATTTATTGAGGGGTGGATGCGTCGTGAGTTCGTCACGCTCGCAGAGCGCGTGAAGCACCACTCGGGCATCATTGGGTGGACCTGCGGCGAGCAAGGTCTCTGCCATTCGCCTAGCGAGATTCACCATCCTCTTCCCGCGTGCAGCCATTTCGCCGATGCACCAAACCAGTAATGTGTGCGCAAACTCGTCGCTTGAGCTGCATACGATTTGGGCAAAGGTCTTGGCGAACTGCACCGCCACACGCTCGTCCCCCCCGACTGCTATCGCGGTGGTTTCAAAGGTTTCAATAAGGCTGTGCATCCGATCCGCCGCGCCGGGTTCATAGGATGCGATGCGCTCGACCGCCCCGTGGGCCACGGTCATCAACGCCGCAACAACCGACGCTCGGTCGTGATCGTGGAGGCCTAGGCGACGCGCGTCGGCCAGAGCTGCCGCAATCAAGTGAGTACCGCTCCACTGTCTCGCCCATGATGATGGCAGACTGACAGGAACGGCGCGATGTATGAGCTGCTCCGCTAACGCTCGCCCATATCTGACGATAAGAAGCAACGCCTCAGTGGAATCAGGTCGGTTATCACGTAAGTCGTCCAAGTATTTTTCGACAAGGTATAACACAGCTGCTTCGCGCGACTGACAGCCAATCAGCGCATCCCGTACGCCAACGTTCTTAATCAGCTCGATAACCGACAGGTCATCGACCGACACCAGCGCAGCGCGATCTTTACCGTGATTCGTCAATATCACGGGCTCTTTGGTCTGGGAGGTGAATTCTACGACTTCCGATAGACCGTCTCGGAATTCCTTTGTCGTGAGCCTCCGAATATCGTCGCTCACCTTCTTCGGGTCAACAAGACCAAGTTTTGGCACGCCAGCTCCGGTTTAAAATGTCCAGTCTGATGCCACGCTAGGTAGGCGATCATGCGCCGCTTTGCAAGCTCATTGACAAATTGTACAAATACGCTCTTTGTGACATTCTGTTCCCATTCGTTACAAACTAGTTACAAAATTGTGCCAAACCGAGGGCTTTTATAATGATGCAGTTCATACAACCAATAAGCGATACGGCGCTCATTCAGGGAAACCCCGATCTCGAGCGCAGTCATGTTCTCCGCTATCAGGTCTATTGCGAAGAGCGCGGATTTCTTCCCGCCTCGGCGTATCCCAGCGCGAGAGAATTCGACGTGTTCGACGATTATTCATTGCATGTTGCCAGCTTCGATGATTCGGGTCAGATGGCCGGCACGGTGCGGCTGGTCCTGCCAGGCCCTCTCGGTCTGCCGATGTTTCGCCATTGCCGTATCGAGCAGGAATGGCGGCGCAAACTCGACGAGATTGGCCGTTTCTGCGAGATCTCGCGGCTGGCAGTCAGCCGCAGTTATCGACGAGGGCCGAGCCGCGGGTTCGCCGGAAAGGAAATCCCGCACCGCCCCGAGTTGGCGATGTCCGACGCCGCCGTCCTTAGCCGGGGCAAACAACACTGCTCGATCATCATTAGCCTCGTCGAGGCAATGCACGGCGCGGCGCGGCGCAAGGGTATCACGCATATGGTAATGGCGATGGAGCCGTCGCTGCGCCGGCTCCTCGGCCGCTTCCGCATTCCTTTGGAAGAGATCGGTCAGGAATGCGACTATTATGGCCTGGTAACACCCTATATTCTCGACCTTGATGCCTTCGACCGCAACGTGCCAGCAAACCTGTTCGGAAAATTTGCGAACGGACCGAAGCCAGAATATCCCGCCCCGATGTTGAACTGACCGGTAGCGGCCTCGGCAATCTGGCCGGCAATTTGGTCGGCGAAATTTATCCGCAGGCGCAGACCACCGCCGCAATGCTGGCGCTGCTACGCGGCGCAAGCCAAGCTCGACGGGCCGAATGTCCGTTCCAAAGTCCACCCACGATCCGCTGGCGTGGGCGGGAATGGCTCATAAGGGTCCAGGCTGTGTGGAAACGGCGCGAGATTATGGCCTTGGCCGATTCCGCCGTGGGTGAATCTGCGGTAGAATTCCGAAGCTTGGGGCTTCGGGGGTGTGGCGATGCATCGGTTCATCGATGGCGAAGATCGGCTGCAACAGACGCTGCTACCGAACAGC
>Ga0182024_10013991_pt1 | contig 15560 bp, 14 predicted proteins | sample P32metaG_FD_120480 | JGI IMG/M metagenome (GOLD analysis project Ga0182024, IMG submission 120480) | Permafrost microbial communities from Stordalen Mire, Sweden - P3-2 metaG (Illumina Assembly) | ecosystem: Environmental > Terrestrial > Soil > Wetlands > Permafrost | place: Sweden: Stordalen... | reverse complement strand
CTTCTGATGGGGGAGTTCCAGCACATTGCCGTCCCGAAGCGTGGGAATATCGATGAAGTTCAAGACATTTTCGGCGACCCAGCTCGCAAAAAATTGCAATGGAAGGGTAATTTTGTTATAAATCAACGCCGGAAGCGGGATCATGAAAGGCAGCAGCAGCAGCGGAAACGCAAGTTCCCGAACCAGCGCAATTCCGCCGCACGTCAGCAGCACGCCCACCAGCGTGACCAGAAGGGCGGAGGTTTGCAGGAACTGTTCCGCGCCGATGGTACCGATGTAGCTCTGCGCCAAGCCGATCAGGATGACGCCGATTCCCCACCACGCCGGTTTCCAGTTCACCGAGAGCAGCCGGTCGCGCCGTTGCCAGACGAGATACCCGGCCACGATAGGGACAAAAAACCCGTGTCCCATGTCGTCGTCGGTGCTCCATATGTTCACAAGCCGGTAAAGCGCCGGAAAATAAACGAGGACGATGAGTGCCCCAAACCAGGCAATCGGGACCCAAGGCGCAGATCGAACCGCGAGGGCCGACGTGGGCTTCTGGCCGGTAACAGCTACCATATGCTTTCCTTATAGTTAAGCATATATTGGACCGTTGCGCCTTTCTACGCTAATCAAGCTGCGGGCCCATGACTTGGGCAGTCCGTTGAGAGGCAAGGGTGAAAAACCTAAGCTGGGGATGCACTGCACTAGAATGGTGAAGTGGAAAATCCCAACGACCGGGCGCGGATCGCTGTATTCGGCCTCGGCTATGTCGGTTGCGTCACGGCGGCCTGTCTCGCGAGCCTCGACCACCAGGTGATCGGCGTCGACCCCGATCCGCACAAGGTTGACAACATTAGAGAGGCCCGTGCGCCGTTTTTCGAGCCGGGACTGGAAGCGATTGTTCAGGCCACCGTCAGGGACGGACGATTCTCGGCGACCGCCTCGCCAGCCGATGCCCTTGCGGGCGCTGATCTTGCGCTGCTATGCGTGGGGACGCCATCGGAACGTAACGGCAATCTAGGACTCGATCAACTCCGGCGGGTGGTCCGTGATGTGGCAGCGTCTCTGGATGGCCGGTCGAGGCCTCTCATCGTGGCGCTCCGCAGTACGGTTTTCCCGGGAACTTGCGAAGACATTCTGATTCCCGCGCTGGCCGGCCATCCCGGGGTAACGGCGGTCTCGAATCCGGAGTTCCTGCGCGAGGGCTGCGCGGTGCGTGACTTCATGGAGCCTTCGCTCTTAGTCGTCGGCGGAAACGATCCCGCATCGGTGCGGCGCGTGGCCGCGCTTTACGATCGATTGAAGGTCGAGCCGTGCCTGGTATCGCTGCGCACGGCAGAGATGATCAAGTACGCGTGCAACGCGTTTCACGCGGTGAAAATCGGGTTTGCCAACGAAATTGGCGCTCTTGCCGGGTTATTAGGCGTGCCTCCGGAGGAAGTGCTCGGGACGCTCTGCAAGGATGGCAAGCTTAACATCTCCGCGGCGTACCTGAAGCCGGGGTTCGCGTTTGGAGGATCCTGTCTGCCCAAGGACCTCCGCGCCCTGCGGTATCGCGCCGCGCGGCTGGATCTGAAACTACCCCTGCTCGAATCGGTTCTTCCCGGCAACGACGAGCATCTGCGGCGGGCAATCCAGTCCGTGCTCGATCTGGGCCCGTTGAAGGTAGGCGTGGTTGGGCTGGCGTTCAAGGAGAATACCGACGATCTGCGCGAAAGTCCCGTGGTGGGCATGCTCGAACACCTGATCGGGAAGGGCCGCGAGCTGCGAGTCTTCGATCCGCACATTCAGATGGACAAGATCTACGGTTCCAACCGCGATTACATTCTGAACGCGATCCCCCACATCGGCAAGTTGCTTACGGGCGATTTTGACGAGCTTGCCGCCTGGGCGGATCATCTGGTCCTGACGCAGCGTCCGTCGCCGGCGCTGGCCGCGAAAATTCGTGGGTGCGGCAAGCCTTTGCTCGATGTGGCTCGCGGACTATGCTAGTGCTTGGGCTTCGAGATCCAGTGGTCCAGCCGCACGCGGCGTATCAGTGCCGCTCACCGGGATCGGGGCGAGTGATTCTCCGAATAAACTCGACCTCCCGCCTGCTATAACGCCCCTCTGCGGCGAATTATCAACCAGATCATAGTGGAACGGGCAATCTCCGCGGTCCATTTCGTCGCGTGCCTCGTCATACTTGCATTCACACACCGGCAGTTCTTCGGGCTCGATCATGCTCCAGCTCATGCGAATGTCCTTTCGCGCAGCTGGTTTCTGCGATTTTCCGCGCAGATGCTTACCATCTTGCGGACCGCTGTCGTAACTCCCGTGTTGGTCTGCCCAAGGACGTATTGTTCATTTCCCAGGTAACCGACGAAGGTGCCCGATTCGATGCGGATTGCGGGCTTCAAATTCAATCGCCTGACGATGGCAGGAATGTCGAGATTGTGTACTTGGGCGAACCGTCGGGCCCCGAGCCTGTGGTAACTCTCCGGTCCGGTCCGGTGATGGCGATAGCACAAAGGAATCGCAGAGGAGTCCGGCGACTTCTGACCTAGGCCGTGGGGGCCCGTGTGTGAAGCTTCAATGCCTCTTGTGGAGCCGCAAACCACGCAAGGCAGAGTGCGAATCCATGCGAGGTGCCGTCGATCGCGCGTCGGCCTCATGCCTCCGGGACCTTCCCGCCCCACTTCTGTTCGCAATGCCGCCAAAATGAGCAATTGTGCCGCGAGCACATGAGCGACAACCGGTTCGGCATGTATAGCTCCGATCTCATGGCCCGCTGCGCCAGCGGATACAGTTCGCGTGTCGCGAGAAGGTCCTGATTGGTGATCGTGAAGTTCTGGCTTACGAGACCGGGGATCTTGGTTTTCACCAGCGTGTCGATTCGCGCCTCGCCGTTTGCGCCGGGTGTCAGCTGCGCGTAAGTCGCGATCTGAAACGTGTGCTCCGGTTGAATGCCTCCCGGTTTGCGCGCGGACGTCTTGATGTCGACGATCCGGCCATTCAGGTCGAGCAGGTCGACCCAGCCTTGAACCCTGACGCCCGCGATTTCGCCCTCGACATGCAACTCTACGGCTGCCGGCTCAATCAGGGGAGCAGCTTCGTCGAGGTACCTCGCTACCAGGATTTCACCGCAGGCGGCCAACTGCGCTGGGTCTTCGTCATCACGAAACTCGGCCGTATCGCACTCGGCGGCCCAAGCTTGGCGGAACAGCGCGATGGCTCCGGAGATCGGCAAATCCTCGTAGCTTTCCATCTTCTGGGCGAAATTCTGCGTCAAGGCCGCGTGCACGGCCCTTCCGAGGGCGAGCTTCCCATTGGAAGGGTCCCGGTACCGGAGTACGTGCTTGAACCACCAGCGAGCCTGGCAATCCATGAAGCAGCGAACTTGGCTAGGCGAGAGGACCTCGGCCAGCTCAGTCGACTTCGAGACGCAATTCACCGTGGGTTCTTCTCGCTCATGTTGATCAATACTGTGATCGCCATAGACTTGATCGCGTCGGCATCGAATCGGACCACGTAGCCAAGGTCGGAGCCGAACCTCTCAGCATTATGGGCCGCCGAAATCGCGGTCTTGAGAGCGTGCTCGAGTTTTGTGACCGGCGGGGAGGGCACATTCGCGCTGAGCGTCAGCGCGCTGGCGTCGCCGTTGCTGTCGAGGTCCCCACTGTTCATGGGTGCAAACGGCGGTATTGCGTCGATTCCACTGGACGGCGGCGGCTGAGACTTGAGTGCTGCCTTTTTGGCGTTCGCCATCTCCGCCGAGACGCGCAAGCCGTGTTCGAGTCGCGTCTCGGATGCGCCGGGTGCAACAACGCTATGAACGGGATCACGAGCCTGCTCCGAGCCGACTCGCTGCAACAGCCATTCAACCGAGCGCTTCTGACCTGTCCTCACCGCGGCCTTGCACAACTGGAAGCGTTCGCCGGGAGCGATGCCTTCGGCTTCGATTCTGCTGGCGACGATCGGCGGGACATACATCACCCGCCCGTCCGCCAAGTTGAACATCATGCGAGTTCCATAGCGACCCTCAATGGCGACGCCCTCAGAGCATTGGAGCGCCACTTCCGCGGGCACGTTCATTTCAAAACGTAATATGTTCACGCGCCTTTCCTTTCCTTCCTGCAATGAATTACGAACGAATTCGATAGACACGCTCTCCGCCGCGTGTGAACGATCTGACCCGGAACTCGAAGCCCGACGATAACCGGCTGATAAACGCCCGCACACTGTGGGGCTGCCAGCCCGTCTCTGCGATGATGTCCTTGGTCGTGGCGCCAGAAGCCCGCATGAGAAGGGCAATGATGCGCTCGGTTTTCGTGACTTCGCGGCCGGCGCGATCGGTCTGGGCAGCCGATCTGCCCGGGCGAGCCCCAGTCGTGCAGCATTGCTTCGTGCGCGATCGCTCGAGCTTTTGAAGCGCTCTCCAGATTCTCCGGACGGCCGTCCTGCGGTCCGTGAACCTTCGAACCATCGTTACATTCGGTAGTTTGTTCCAGATCTCAATCAGGCGTGTCGCCGGCCAACTCGCGGCGAGGCTCGATAGCGTATTCGCGTCTGCAAACCTGTGCCCGTTCATTGGAAGCGGGACCTTGGCGGTCGCAGGGTACGCCGACACGTTGTTATCAGCATCGATTACGAAAATTCGCATAAATTCGAGGATCGGGCTGTCCGCCCTTGACGCGCGGAGTAGCTTCGGTCGTGTCCATTCATGCCTCGGTCCGCGCGCTGAGTCAAGCAGAATCTGCCAAGAGTTGGGACAATTCTTACCGGCGATCGTCAGTTTGGGAAACCCAACGATCAATCTGCTTTCGTCCGGCCATCGCAGCCTCGAAAAGTGTCTGCCAGGATCTCAGGAAGCGCATGTTCGACTTAGCTGCGGATCTGTGACCGCGGCGTTTCTCCGTGTCATCCCGCGCTCGCACGCCCGATGCACGGCCTGCAGATGCGGTGGTTCCCAATTTGATCGGCACGAAGCGCATGGTCGGCCGCCGTACATCAGCGACTGCTTTCGCGCCGATGTAATCGCTCTCATTCATCTTCCGGTACGGTTTGACATACTGCGCCGGGATCAACCGAGCGTCGTGGCGCGGTCGATGCAGATCACGTGCAGAAAACGAGATCCGCCGCAGGTTTCCATCCCGTGTTTTTCGATTTGCCTGTTGGCGATCTATTTTCAGTAACTGGATGCGCGAGCACTGTTTGCTAGCGCTCGTCATGCGCACCCCAATCATGGGGATGGGGGCGGCGAGTGGTCGACCGTGTTCGTCCGACTCACGCCTGTTTCGTTACTTCGGATCTGCGGGTCCCGCGCACGAGGCGATAAGGGCCTGTATCGACGACATGGTGACCAGCTTTTTTAGTCAGCCAGTCCGACCAAAGGCGCCCCAGGTGAATGCGCGCCCACCAGGCGAACAAAATCCGGTGGCTGTCAGTGCCACCAATATCCATTTCAGTGCAGCGCTAAAGTGCCCAAACTGCACTTGTGCGTAGTAGTGGCGGTTTGAGAGTGGCGCAAGCAAGAGAATCGCGCCGGCATAAAAGAGAATGCGGAAAGCAATTTCGGCAACAATGCCACCCCTTTTTTCAGTGCGGTTGGACCAAGACGCCGCGACGCCCCACGACACCAGCCAAGCAGCCCAGAGCCCTATTATCGTCAAATCGGGCGTCATACGATCCTAACGCGAAGTCTGTTCCGCCAATTCGTGAAGCGTCCACAGCCTACCAGAAACGCCCGCTGCCATGGCAAGGGTAACCCGAAGGCTCTGGTGCTGGCGCACGACATCATAATGGCAGAAATGCAAGCTGACCGCCGCGTTCTTCCCAACCTTTGCGACGTTAGGACACAGAAAAGGACACCGGGCGAAAAGGTCACGGGCAAAAAGGTCTCTTGTATCTTAGTACCAATCCATGGTACACTGGGAAAGTTTGACTTCGGAGGAGGACTATGATCAAAGGTATACTCGCGGCGACCGTTCTGGGCTCACTGATTGTTCCGGGGCTACAAGCCGGAACGTTCACATTTAATTCCTCAGATTCAGGCTGGTACGACAGCACTACCGGCGGAAACGCCAAAGGCGCCGGCGGCCCCACTAACCTAAATTACTTTGCCGGCCAGTTTCCGACCAATGGCGGCAACGACTATAACGACTACTTTGTTTTCAACATTTCCGGACTCACCGGCTCGATTGTTTCGGCGACCTTGACCCTGGATGACAGCGGCACAGGCGCTGTCGCGGGCGGCCCGTTGACCTACAACGTCGGCTCGGTTTCCGATCCCGCCTCCTCGGTGAGCAGTTCGAACCCGAGCCTCACGATTTACAACGATCTGGCCAGCGGAACGCTATACGGCTCGGAGGCCGGGATTAACGCTGCGGGCAACGTAGTCATTACCCTGGACGCGGCTGCGTTGACTGCTCTGGGCTCGGCTGGAAGCGGATTCGTGTTCGGTGGCTATATCACGCCGATCGCAGATGCGAGCAATCATTATCTGTTCACCAATCCAAACCCTGCGAACGATCCCACGGACGTTCAGCTTTCCATCGTCACCACCTCCTCTTCCGTGCCTGAGCCGGCCTCGCTCACGCTGGTGGGCCTGGGATTGTTGGGATTCGGGCTGGCCGCCCGCAAGCGCCGTTCCTAGGGCTTCCCGCGGATCGCTTCGCCGGAACTGGCCGTGCGGAACTCGGCCGCTTTGCCGATCTCTATCTTCTGGTAGTGCATCAGTTCGAGAAAAATTGAAGCCGCTTCCGAAATGCAGATGCCTCGCTGCGCTCGGATGACGCAGTGTACACTATCGTCGGCCGGAACCATCGTACTGTTGAGAATAGATCTCCCTCCTTTTGACTGCGGCCGGTAAGTGTGTCACTTTTGGTAGGTAATGAAGCAAGTGATCCGAAAAGGTATCAGGGACATCATTGTCGATGACGTCCCTGAGCCGAGACCGATCCCCCACCATGTGCTCGTGCGCCCGGCTTTCTCGCTCATCAGCAGCGGGACCGAAACCGCCAGCATCCATCAGGAGGGCGTGCTCAAGGAAGTGGCCGAGAATCCTTCCCACCTCCGTAAAGTGTGGGAAGTGATGAAGATGAACGGGCCTACCAGTACCATCCGCGAGGTGCGGGCCAAGTTCAGCGAGTACGCCGCCCTGGGATATTCGGGCGCGGGCATCGTGGTCGACAAACACCCGACCGTCATGGATCTCGAGATCGGCGAGCGGGTCGCTTACGGCGGAGAAGGCACCGGGCACGGAGAAACCATCATTACCGGACGGCAACTGGTGGCGCGGGTGCCCACATCGGTACATTTTGAAGACGCGTGTTTTGCGACGCTGGGCAGCATCGCCTTGAACGCCGTGCGAATCGCAGGCATCGGATTAGGCGACCGGGTGGTAGTGATCGGACTGGGATTGGTCGGTCAGCTGGCCGTACAGCTGGTGCGGCTACAGGGCGGAGTGGCGATCGCGACGGATCTGAAGCCGGAGCGGGTTGCCAAGGCCCGGGAGCTGGGATCGGCGCATGCGCTCGAGGGCGCGGGATCGCGCGAGGCAGTGCTGGCGCTCACCGACGGCAAAGGCGCGGATTGCGTGATTGTGGCGGCGGCCGCCAAGTCCAAGGCGCCGTGCGAACTGGCCTTGCAGATGTGCCGCGAACGGGGACGCATCGTGGTGGTGGGCGCCGTGGAGCTGAGCTTCCCGTGGAACGACATGTATCTCAAAGAAATCCAGCTTTTCATGTCGCGCGCCTACGGACCCGGCAGCTACGATCCATCGTATGAAAAGCAAGGGCAGGATTATCCTTTTGCTTACGTCCGATGGACCGAAAATCGCAACATGCAGGAGTTCCTCCGGCTGATCTCGACCGGCGAGATTCGGGTGGGTCCGCTGGTGACCCACCGTTTCGAGCTGGACGACGCCCCGAAAGCCTATGGCGCGATTTTAGATCCCGACGGGAACAGCCTGGCCGTGCTGTTGCGGTATCGTGACGCATCCGTTTCGGGCTACCGCCCGGAGCGCACGGTCGTGACCGGCACGGCGCGAGCGGGCCATCCGTCCACGTTGGGAATCGCGCTGGTGGGCGCCGGGAATCTGGCGCGCTGGGCGCATCTGCCGGCCGTCCAGAAGACGCCGGGAGCGTCGGTTCGCGCTATCTATTCCGCCAACGGCGTGCGCGCGAAAAGCTATGCGAGGCGCTTCGGTGCGGCGTATTGCTCCACCGATTACCAGCAGATCCTCGATGACCAGGACGTCCACATCGTTCTGATTACCAGCAAGAATCAGGAGCATGCGGCCCAGGCGATCGCGGCGTTGCGGGCGGGCAAACACGTCATGGTGGAAAAACCGATGGCGCTGACGGAACAGGAGTGTAGTGATCTGGCGCGAGCCGTCGCGGAATCGGGGCGCCATCTGACGGTGGGGTTCAATCGCCGGTTTGCGCCGTTTTATCTGCCGCTCAAGAAACATCTGGCGGCACGCAGCAGCTGCGCCGTGGTGAACTGCCGCGTCAATTCACCCGGTATTTCCGGAAGTTATTGGATGGCGGACCCCGCGATCGGCGGAGCGATTCTGGGCGAAGCGGTCCATTTCGTGGATTTGATGTATTGGCTGCTCGACTCCGAGCCGGTGAGCGTATCCGCCTACAGCCTGCCGACCGGCAAGAAAGATCCCATCGGAGAGAACAATATCGCCGCCACGTTTCGCTTCGCCGACGGATCGGTGGGCGCGCTCACCTATTGCACGGTGGGAAGCCGAACCTCGGGAGGCGAGCGCGTGGAAGTCTTCGCGCAGGGGATCGGCGTCGAGAGTGAAGACTTCAAGCATCTGGCCGTGAAAGGTTCGATCCGGCGGACCCAGCGGCGATGGTTCGCGGAAAAAGGCTACGACGCGCAGATGCGGGCGTTTATCGACCTCATTCGCAAGGGCGACGCGCCAGCGGTGACAGTGCGCGACGGAGTCCGGGCGACGCTCGGGTGTCTCAAGATGCTTGAATCCTCGCGAACCGGAATGCCGTGCGCCATCGATCTGGACGCTGTCATGCATGGCTGATCGAATCCGCGTCCTGTTGATCGCGCCTTCGCTCGACATCTTAGGCGGGCAGGCCGTGCAAGCGACGCGGCTGATGGAGCGGCTGGGGGCGGAACCGGGAATTTCGATCGAATTTCAACCGATTAATCCGCCATTTCCGAAGCCGCTCCGATGGGTCCGCCGCATTCCTTTTCTGCGGACCGCCATGACGTTCGCGATGTATTGCACGCAGGTTCTGGCGCGGGCACGGAAGTTCGACATCCTGCACGTCTTCTCTGCCGGGCTTTCCTCGTACACCTTGTGGACCATTCCGGCGCTGTTGATCGGGCGCAAGCTGTACGGCAAGAAGTTCATTCTCAATTACCGCGACGGGCAGGTGAAGCCGCACCTGGAGGAATGGAGGACTGCCCTGCCTACCATCCGGATGGCGGACGTCGTAATCTCGCCATCGGACTATGTGACGGAGATTTTTAAGGAACACGGCGTACCGGCGGCAACGATTTACAACGTGATCGATCTCACGCACTTTCCGTACCGGCAGCGATCGAAGCTCCGGCCGGTGTTCATGACCAACCGAATTCTGGAACCGCTGTACAACGTGGATTGCATCCTGCGGGCCTTCGCGGTGGTGCAGCAGCGCTATCCGGAAGCGACGTTGACTATTGCGCATGACGGAGTCTGCCGCGCCGGATTGGAAGCGCTGGCCGCCGAGCTGAGACTGAACCACACGAAATTCATCGGGCGAATCCCGCACGCTGAAGTGCCGCAGTTGTACGACGCAGCGGAAATTTATCTGACCAGCCCGAATTTCGATTGCATGCCCGGATCGCTGCTCGAATGCTACGCGTCGGGGCTACCGATCATCGCTACAGGCGTGGGAGGGATTCCCTATATCGTGCGCGACGGCGAAACCGGCTTGCTGGTGCCCGCGGACGATTCCCAGGCCATGGCCGAATGCGCGCTTCGTCTGCTGGCAGATCCGGCGCTGGTCGAGCGGCTCACCGTGGAGGGGCGGAGGGAGGTCGAGAAATACGATTGGGAACGCGGCGGAATTAGAGAGAAATGGCTGGCGGTGTATGAAAGCCTCGGAAAGGCTTCTTGATCGCGGCGTGTAACAGGGCTACGTTAAACTGAAATGGTGAAGCTTTCGGAGGCATTGCAGACCGTGAACCAGGCGCGCGGGAATGTGCAGCCGTTTACCGTCGCGCTCGCCTGCGGCTTCACTCCGCTGCATCTACAGACTTACCTTGTGGCGCACCTGCAAGGGTGGTTGCCGGGCCGCCGGGTGGAGTTGCAAACCGGGTTATTCGGAGACTTGGCGGGCACCCTCGAACATATTTCCGAAAGCGACGCGATCACGCTGGTGATGGAGTGGCAGGATCTGGACCCGCGCCTCGGCTTTCGAAGCCTGGGTGGATGGGGACCCTCGGAAACCGACGATATTGTTGCCAATGTGCAGAACTCGCTGGCGAGAATACGGTCCGCGGTGGATCGGGTTCCGGCGGTTCCGATGGCGGTCGCGACGCCTACACTCGGCCTCGCGCCGGCGTTTCACACGCCAAGCTGGGAGGCGAGCCAGGCGGAACTCGATCTCACACGCGCGATGGCCTGCTTTGCCGTGGGATTAGGCAGCCGCCCTTCGACGTTCGTCATAAACTCGCAGCGCCTGCTCGAGAGGTCGCCAGCTTCGCAGCGTTTCGATCTGCGGTCGGAGTTGTCGAGCGGATTTCCATACACTTTGGGGCATGCGGACGTGGTGGGCGAGTCGCTGGCCCGATTGATTGCGCCGCCGGGTCCCAAGAAGGGGTTGATCACGGATCTGGACGACACGCTGTGGAGAGGAATCGTCGGCGAGGAGGGTCCGGAGGCAGTGAGTTGGGACCTGGCGAGCCACAGCCAACTGCACGGCTTATATCAACAGCTATTGAGAGCATTGGCAGGGCAGGGCGCGCTGATCGGAGTTGCCAGCAAGAACGATCCGGAGGTGGTGGAGCGTGCGTTCACCCGCGCCGACCTCCTGCTCGGGAAAGACCATATTTTCCCGATTGAGGCGCACTGGGACGCCAAATCGAAATCGGTCGCAAGGATTCTTCAAACCTGGAACATCGGGGCGGACAGCGTGGTGTTTGTCGACGACAGTTTATTGGAACTGGCGGAGGTGAAGGCCGCCTTTCCGGAAATCGAAACCATTCAGTTCCCCAAGGACGATCCCGCGGCGATGGAACGCGTGCTTCGCAAAATACGGGACTTGTTCGGCAAGCGCAGTGTCACCGGCGAAGACGCTTTGCGCCTGGACAGCATACGGAGGTCGGCGGAATTCCGGCTCGAAGCGGCGAGCCCGGCGGATCCGGAGAGTTTCCTGGCGAATACGGGCGCGAAGATGGTCGTCGAATTCAACGCTCCGGATTCGCGGATGCTCGAACTGGTAAACAAGACCAACCAGTTCAATCTCAACGGCTGCCGCAAGACGGAAGCCGAATGGCAGAAAGAGCTCGATGAACCGGGCGCATTTTCGATCGCGGTTTCCTACGAAGATAAGTACGGACCTCTGGGCAAAATCGCGGTCATTCAAGGAGCGCATCACGATCGCGTGGTGGAGGTGAGCACCTGGGTGATGAGCTGCCGCGCATTTTCACGGCGGATTGAGCACCGGTGCCTGGAGATCCTGATCGATCGCTTCGGCGCGCGAGAGCTGCGGTTCCAGTTCGCGCCAACCCCGAAGAACGATCCGGTCTCGGCGTTCTTCCGGCCGTACCTGAATGCGAAGCCGGAGGGTCCGTTTTCGCTCGATCCGGAGCGTTTTCTCGCGGTTTTGCCGCGACTTTATCATCAGGTTGAATACGCCAATGGATGAACGTCTTCTGAAATGTTTCCGCGTGGTGTTTCCCAATCACGGAGACGCCGAGCTGGTCCAGGCGACCACGGAAACGCTGGCGGCGTGGGATTCGGTCGCCGCGATTACGCTGGTGAACGTCGTTGAGGAAGAGTTTGGAGTGCAAATGGACTACGAAGTGGTGCCGGAGCTGACCTCGTTTGAGGCCGTGCGGAGTTATCTATCCTCCATCCATGCGTGAAGCACGGCTCCATCACATCGGAATCGTGGTCCGGTCGATCGAAGAATCGATGGGCGGATACGTAAGCTCGATGGAGGCGAGCTGGGACTCGCAAATCCACCACGATCCGATTCAGAAGGTGCGGGTCGCGTTTCTGCGGCCGGGGACGCCCGAGGAAGCGCAGATCGAGCTGGTGGAACCGGCGGGCGCCGATTCGCCGGTCACCCGGTTCCTCGAGCAAGGCGGCGGGGGCCTGCATCACCTGTGCTACGAAGTAGCGGATCTGAATGCCCATTTGACCCGGATGCGGGCGCGGGGATGCCGGCTGGCGAAACCGCCCGCGGCCGCGGTGGCGTTCGGGGGCCGGCGGATCGCGTGGATGCTGACTCCGCAGAATCTGCTGCTCGAATTTCTGGAACAAGCGAAATGAACGCCGCGAGAATGCTGCGCGCGGTGAAAAACCTGCGGCGCATCGGGGAGATTCCAGGAGCGGCGGCGGCGACTCCGCAATGGGCGCCGCTGGCCGCGGCTTACGCGGGCGTCCGGAAAGTCTGCACTACCCGTATTCAGTTTCGTTTCGCAACGGGCGCGCCGCGACGATCGAAAATTTCTACGATCTGGCTACGTTCTGGCAAATCTTCTTCGGCGAAGTTTACGGCGTAAGAAACACGGATCGAAGGATCATCGACGCTGGCGCGAACTGCGGATACTTCACGCTGTATTCCGCGATGAAGGCGCCGGAAGCGCGAATGGTGAGTATCGAGCCTTTTCCAGCCACTTTCGAGCGATTACGGAAAACCGTGTCCGACAATGGCCTCGAGCAGAAAGTGATTTTGATCCGGGCCGCGCTCGAAGGCCGCGACGGCACGACTCACATGGACTCACGCGATGAAGTGGCCAGCCAGTTCCGCCGCTTGCGGCCTTCCGGAGGAATCGCGGTCGATTCCATTTCGCTCGCGTCGGTGCTCGCCAGGGCCGATTGGACCGAAGTGGACTTACTCAAACTGGACATCGAAGGCAGCGAGTTCGAAGTGTTGTTGAACACACCCGAGGAGGCGCTGCGGCGGATCGAACGGATCGCGATGGAATTTCATCCGAGATATGACCATCCGGGATACTCGCCGGAAATCCTGCTCGACCGTCTGCAAGGGTGCGGATTCCGGCTGCAAATGCGCCGGGACGATGGCGAAGGCTACGGTATCGCGTTTCTGAGCCAGGAATAAATCCGCCAGGGTCAACACGTTCGGACTTCACCTGAATGGTCCGTTAAGAGTCTCCGTGCTCCATTGAAGGCGGGGACCTAGTGAGATATCTTATTCTTTTCGCGCTTGCCGGTTCGGCTTGGGGGCAAACCCAAGTCGACTTACGAACACAGTCGCGCAACGTCGATTTCAGCGGTGCGATCGAGACGCGGCCGGAAAAAACGGGAACGGTGTTGCCGGCCACCTGTAATGCGGGCGACCTGTTCTTCAAGACCAGTGCGCCGAGCGGCGCCAATCTCTACGGATGCGTCGCGACGAATACGTGGTCGGTGCTGAGTGGAGGAGGCGGAAGTTCCGGCGGAGCACAGGATTTCGACATTCAAACCGGCGACCTGGTGTATTGCGTCGATACGGGAAGCTCTTCAAACTACGCTTGCAATCTTTCGCCGCCGGTGACCGCCTATTCCGCGGGAATGGTGGTGCAGGTCAAAGCCAATACAACCAACACGGGCGCGGCGACGCTGAACCTGAACTCTCTGGGCGCGGAGCCGATCCTGAAGGGGAAAAATCACACGCTCGAGGCCAACGATATCCTGGGCGGCCAAGTGATCACGGTGGTATTCGACGGATCTGCGTTTGAAATGCAAAGCCAGATCGCGAATTACCTGACCGCGGGACCTTCGGGCGGAATCGTCGTAAATCATGCGACGTTTCCGTGGACCGTGGATGTCCAAACCAGTGTCATTTGCTTCTCAAACGACGTGTGCGCGCCGACCGGGACGCTGGATTTAAGCGGGGCAGCGCTCGCCAAACCATCCCGGCAGGCATCCTCGGATCCAGCGACGTGCCTGGAAGGGGAGAGCTATTACAACATCACGCTGCACGTGCGGCGGGATTGCACGGCGACCAACACGTGGTCGGCCTCGAACATGGTCGCGGCGCCCGCCAATTCGACCGTCGCGTGCGCGAAAGGATCGTGGGCGACCGACGGATCTTTCTTTTACCTTTGCACGGCAACCAACAGCTGGAAGCGGGCGGCGCTTTCGGCATTCTAGGGGCAAACAGGTGCGGAACGAACGCGCTAGATTGGAGGGGAATAGTATGAACAAGATCTGGATGGTGGGCGCCACACTGGCCTGGGCGGCCAGCATGCGAGGGCAGCCGGTGGTGACCAGCGTGGTGATCGATGCCATCGGGCACTCGACGGCTCGCGTCACGGCAACTTCGAGCGTTGCCCCGGTGGGAGGCCAGCGCATACGCTATGGGCTGACCACCAGTTATGAGGGCGGCTCCGGCGGCGGACTTAACAACCAGGGTTATTCATTTTGCAACCACGACCCGAACTTTTGCCCCGGCATTTTTCAAATCTACGACACGCTTTCGGGTCTGCTGCCGAATACGCTTTACCATGTGCAGATGCAGGCGTCGACGGACGGTGTTAACTGGGGATCGTCGGCGGATGCGAGTTTTACAACGCTGCCGCTTCCGACGCCGAGTCCAGCCTATCCGAATCCTCCTGAAACCTTTGACACAAGTTATCCGGACACGAGCGGCTACACCACGGTGACCGCCGCCAATTGTTCCGATCTGAATACCAAGCTCGCAACCGCCGTGAACAATCGAGGCTCGGGTTGGGTGATTACCCTGGCACCGGGCCTTTTCGACACGACCAGCGAAACGTGCATGCAGCCGCCGATCGATCCGGGCGCGATGCCGTTCGCGCCCGCCAACGTGAACACGAGCACGAATCAGATCACGGTCACGGGCGCCCTGACGGCCGGAGAGCAGATTCGTTTTGCACCGTATGGGGGGGCGTGCCTGCCGTCGACCAATCCGAGCGCGGGCGGGTTCTGCCAGCTTCGCGGGAACCTCATCCAGGGCGTTCTTTACTACGTGCTCAATCCGACTTCGGGCGGTGGAACCACGAGTTTCCAGGTGGCGGCCACCGTGGGCGGTTCCGCGATCGCGCTGAGTGACTCCGGTTCGGGAACCAGCTATGTGGTGCCGTTGCCGGCGGCGGGCGGTCCGCAGATCATCATCCGGACCTCGACTCCGGACAACGCTTTCTGCCCCCCGGGAGTACGCTGCATGGGCTCGGTCTGGGTATCGGCGATGGCGACGATCAATGTGACGGGGGGACTATGGACCTCGGTCAACGGCAGCGCTGGACCGCTGATCTTTCAGACCAACGTGGGCGCGCACGACATCCGGTTCGTTGGCATTGAAATGACCAACACGGACGCCTCCAGCCTCGCAACCACGTCCACCGATCCCCGACCGACGCTTGCGTACTTCTACTCAAATGTG
>Ga0182024_10013990_pt1 | contig 15561 bp, 12 predicted proteins | sample P32metaG_FD_120480 | JGI IMG/M metagenome (GOLD analysis project Ga0182024, IMG submission 120480) | Permafrost microbial communities from Stordalen Mire, Sweden - P3-2 metaG (Illumina Assembly) | ecosystem: Environmental > Terrestrial > Soil > Wetlands > Permafrost | place: Sweden: Stordalen... | reverse complement strand
TCTATGCCCAAGCCGCTTTGTTCATGATCATCGCCTGGCATTTCGCACTGGGCGAGCTCCATTGGCTTTATTTGGCGCCGGCCACCGTGGATTTGGTGTTCGCAGCCCTTTTTGCAATTTTCCTCTTCAAAAATAGGGATCAATAACCACCGGATTTTTCCAGATCAAATCGCGCCAGCGGATAAACGTAGCTTACGTCGTCGCCACCGGCCCAGACCACCTGCGGATAGCCGCAACCGCGTATGACGGAACGCGCGACCCGGTGGCGATCAGCTTCCTGAATGGCCCGCATAGACCGCTGAACAGCAGGCTGCGGATCCGAGGTCGCGCGGGAAGATGGCCTATGATGCAGCTCTGAGGCGACAACAGAGCCTCGAGGCCAACGCGCCCGGCTAACCCCATCCCTCCTTCAACAGGCGCATGGCGTTGCCGGAGGTTATCTTCTTTATGTGCTCCGAGCTGACACCGCGAGCACTAAGTCGCGCGATCAACACGTTGAGTTGCGAGGGCTTGTACAGATCGGCCGGGGCGTCGGCCAGGCCATCGAAGTCGGTGCCGATCGCGACATTGTCGAACTCCTTCATTTGCGTATTGCAGTTGATGTCCAGGATGGTCTCGACCATGTAGTCGATGCCATACTTGAACTTCTTGCCCGAGGCCGGATCGAGCCTCGGGTCGCACCCCACGAGCCAGAAGTTTTCCGGAATGACGCCGATCACGCCACCACACCGGCTGATTTGATCGATCTCTCCGGGGTCGACGGCGTAGGAGCCGTAGTTTTTGTACGGGCCACCTTTGCACTGCGCGGCGTACTTCTCGAAGATGTTCCGCGAGCCCGTGTGCGTGAACGCCAGCGGTCGGGGTTTGCCGCGGGCGGCATTGATCTCGAACACCCCCTGACGAACCAGGGGAGTCGCGTGCGTCAGATCGACGATCACGCCGATATCTAGCATACTTCGCACGACGATCTCGCCAATCTCAGTCAGCGGGCGGTCACAGCCGTCGTTCGGGTCGTAGTGCCAATTCAGTCCAATGTCCTTCTTTGTGTCGGGAGCGATGCCCTCGACGGGGAAAGAAAGGTCGTTCTCGAAGAAATGCGAGAGCGTGATCATACAGAGGCCTCGCGCCTTTAACGCCTCGAGGTTGCGAACGTAGTATGCCGCGTCGCCATGCATGCTGCCCGTTTGCGGGTACTCTTCAGGAGGTGGGCGCCGACACTCGATAGCCTTCAGTGGAAAGTTGCGTCCCAGCGCATGCGCACCCTCGATCGCGTGAGCGACGGGAATGCAACCGTCCATGATCGCCTGCTCGAACTCCGCATAGTTGCGCGGAACGACGAACCGAACAGCGCACTGCTTCTGGTTGGCGCGATGGAGCTGAGCTTCGAGGTCGTCCATCATGATGTTGACTTGAGTGAAGTTCGACGCATCCTGGTATTCGAGCTTTTCCAGCTGACCTGGAGCGAACAGTTTGATCGCCGGATAGAGGTACTTGAGCGCGGTTTGCTGCGCGAGCGCTCCCTCCGGAATGTAATGAGCGCACAACATGCCCCGGACCCGCCCGCGGCGCAGCTCATTCGTCGTAATCTGCATGGTCAGAGGGTTGGCGCCCGGCCCCGGGAAGGTCCGCTTCCAGATTCGCTTACCCAGCAGAAACATCTTGAGAGAGGGATGGCAATGCAGATCGACGATGCTGAACTCATCGAGCTTAGTCCGCGCACTCTGCACGCATTCTGCATATGAGGCGCGGGGAAAAACCGCTGATCCGACCGCGAGCGCGGCCAAGTTCCTCAGGAAGTCCTTACGGCGGAGCATTGACATCGCGAGTTTTCCTCATCGCCCGCTTCAGCTACCGATCAACGCAAAGAACTTCCCCGGATCCGCAGGCTTGATGATGACGGGGCGCCCGCTGGAGCGTAGCTCCTCACCAGACCATTCTCCCCAGACAGCACGCGCTCGGTGATCTTCCCTCCAAAAAGTCCACGGGGTCAAGCCGCTCTGCGCTCCATTTGGGCTGGACCGCCAGGCACGTCGAGCTACCGCCGCCCCTGATCCGGCAGCGCGAAGGCCACCAGTTCGTCGCCGGTCTTCGTGTCGGATTTGGCGTGGCCGCCGGAGGCGATGACCACGTATTGGCGGCCCTTCCAGACATAGGTCATTGGCGTCGCCTGACCGCCGGCCGGCAGGCGGCCGCGCCATAGCTCGCGGCCGTCGTGGGCGTCGAAGGCGCGCAGATAGTCGTCCACCGCCGCGCCGATGAACACCAGGCCCGAGGCCGTGGCGATCGGACCGCCGAAATTGGGCACGCCGACATGGGGCAGGATGAATTGCGAGAAGGGAACCTTGTCTTGCGTCGTTCCCAGAGGGACCTGCCAAAGAATTTGGCCGGTTTTCATGTCCACCGCGTGCAACTGGCCCCAGGGCGGCGGGTTGCAGGGCAGGCCCAGCGGCGAGAGCAGGGTCTGGCGACGTCCGCCGAAGGGCGCGCCGGCCTGGGCGAAAACGACGTCCCTGTCCGGCTGCGCCCGCAAGGCGGCCGGGACCTGGGCGGCCGGGATCAAAGTCAGGAGCTGCATGGTGCTGGAGGTGTTGACGAAGGCGACGCCGCGGCCAGGATCGAAGGCCAGGCCCCCCCAGTTGGTCCCACCGCCATCGAACGGATAGACGATCGAGCCGCCGATCGAGGGCGGGGTGAAAAGACCCTCGTGCCTGGCCCCGGCGATCAGGCGCCGGCAGGCCCCCCGATCGATGGGGGTCAAGCCGAAGGCGTCCTTGGCCTCGATGCGGCTGGGGGCCAGCGGCGCCGGGGCGATGGGGAAGGGCTGGGTGGGCGACAGCGCCTCGCCTGGCGCACCGTTCTGGGGAACCTTTCGCTCCACCACCGGGATCACCGGAACGCCGGACTCGCGGTCGAGGGTGAAGAGCAGGCCTTGCTTGGTGGGTTCCAGAACCGCGGCCCGCGCTGCGCCGCCATAGCCAACCACGGCCAGGGTCGGCTGGGCCGGATTGTCGTAGTCCCACAGGTCGTGGTGCACGGTTTGGAAGGCCCAGGCCAGCGCGCCGCTCTGGGCGTGCAGCGCCACCACCGAAGAAGCGTGGCCGCTGTTTCCGGGCCGCAGGCCGCCCCAGAAATCGGGGCTCGGACTGGTGGTGGGCAGGAACACCAATCCGCGCGCCTCGTCCACCGACATGGGCGCCCAAACGTTGCCCGCGCCGGCGACGCCAGGGGGCGCGGCGCCGGCGAGCGGATCGAAGCTCCAGCGCGGCGCGCCGGTGCGGGCGTCATAGGCGCGCACGGCGCCGGAAACCTCCTTGACCCGGGCATTGTCGCGGATGGCCGATCCCACCACGACCACGCCGTCCGCCACGACGGGGGCAGAGGAGACCTGCATCTCGCCGGGCTCCGCCAGGATTACCCCGGCGGCCACCTCGACGGCGCCGTCCCGGCCGAATGCGGCGCAGGGCTTGCCGGTGACGGCGCCGAGCGCGATGAGCCGCCTATCGTTGGTGGCCATGAATACCCGCTCGGCGCATGGCGCCTGCGGCGGCGCGGCGGGATCGCGCCAATAGGCGAGGCCCCGGCAGACAAAACCGTTGTCGTAGCGAACCTTTTGGTCGATCCGCGCGTCGTAGCGCCACAGGGGCCTGCCCGTACCGGGGTCCAGCGCGAAGGCCTCGTTGAACGGCGAGCAGAAATAGAGCCGGTCGCCGACCAGAATCGGCGTGGCCTCGAACGCCGAGCGGCGCAGGGAGGCGGCGGGCTTCGAGGTCGCGTCCCCGGTGGAGAACGACCAGGCGATCTTGAGGGCGCGGACATTGGCCGGGGTGATTTGAGCGGCCGTGGAAAACCTCTGTCCGCCCGCGTCGCCGCCATAGAACGGCCAGCCGACGTCCGGCGCGGCTTTCCAAGACGGGGAGGGCGAGCAGGCGGCCAAGGCCAGGACAGCCAGCGCGGCCGCGAGCCCTGAAACCACGACACGCCTTTCCATGCGAACTCCCGTCCTCGCCGGTGCGGGAAACCTGCCCTCCGCCCACCGCGAAAAGAAACACGGGATCCCCACGGACACAATACCTGCACGGATCGAGGATTCCGGCCGCCACTGCTCGGCGCGGCGGAGGTCTTGCTTTCTTGGATATTGTCTTTGAATGTCGCCATGTGTTCGACAACGGATTGAGGTTCGGGTAGTCAATTCATTCGGCGCGGGGTGGGGGCGAAATGGCCGATATTTTCCTCTCCTACAATCACGACGATCGAGCGGTCGCGCGGCGCTTTGCCGAGGCCCTCGAGGCGCAGGGTTTCGACGTGTGGTGGGACGTCACGGTGCGCTCGGGCGAAGCCTATGATGAGATCACCGAGGTGGCGCTGCGCGCGGCCAAGGCGGTAGTGGTGCTGTGGTCCAAAAAGTCGGTCGCCTCGCGTTGGGTGCGGGCCGAAGCGGCGCTGGCCAATCGCCTCGGCAAGCTGGCGCCGGTGACGATCGAGCGGTGCGAGCGGCCGGTCATGTTCGAACTGATCCAGACGGCGGATCTGTCGGCGTGGAGGGGCAACGTCGCCGACAGGGCGTGGTTGGCCTTCCTCGCCGACGCCCGGCGGATGGTGGCGGGCGAGCAGGACAATCCCACGCCTGTGCAGATCGCTAAGGGCGCCACTTTCAAGCTGCCAAACAAGCCGTCGATCGCGGTCCTGCCCTTCACGGATATGGCTGGCGAGGGTGGGCAAGACCATTTCGCGGACGGCGTCGTTGAAGAAATAAGCACGGCGCTGTCGAGGTTTCAGACTTTGTTCGTCATCGCGGGGGCGTCGAGCCTCTCCTATCGCGGCGCCGAGCAAGATCCCGCGAGGATATGCCGGGAACTGGGGGTGCGCTATCTGCTTGAGGGCAGCGTGCGCAAAGCCGGCGGCAAGGTGCGCATCACCGCCAAGCTGATCGACGGGATCGAGGGCGAACAGATCTGGGCCGACCGGTTCGAGGACAGCCTGGAGGACATTTTCAAGCTCCAGGACCGCGTCGCCGGCGCCGTCGCCGGCTTGATCGATTCGGCCATCGACACCGCGGAGATTCGCCGCGCCGTGACGCGCCCGATCGCTTCGCCGGACGCCATGGAACTCTATTGGCGTGCCAACGCCGTCTTCCGCAAATTCGATCGCGAGTCGCTCACCGAAGCGGTTTCCCTGGCTGAACAGGTGCTCCAACTCGAGCCCGACAATGCCTGGGCCGCCTCCCTCGCGGGGTTTTGCCACGCTTCGCGCTTCGCCTTCGGCTGGACCGACGACGCCCCTGCCAGTCGCGCCGCGGCCTTCGCCGAATATGACCGGGCGATGCGAGACGGCGGCGATGACGCGCGGGTGCTGGGCTACTGCAGCGCCATCCTCGTCTGCGCCGGGGGCGACGGAGCGGCCGCGACCCGCCTGATCGACCGAACCCTCGCCCTCAATCCGGGCTCCGCCACGGGCCTGCTGTGGGGCGGCTGGAACGATGTCATCAACGGCCAGCCGGTGCGCGGTCTGGAGCGGCTGGAAGCCTCGCTGCGCCTCAATCCGCGGGCGGTGGTGCGCCCGCTGCTCGTCGCCGGCATGGGCATCTGCCTCTTCGAACTGCGCCGCTTCGACGAGGCCGCCACCGTGCTGGGCGAAGCGGTCCAGCGCCTGCCGCACTTCCCGCCGGCTCTGGCTTGCCTCGCCGCCGCTCTCGCCCACGGCGGCAAACTCGCCGAAGCCAAGACCATGGCGCTGCGCCTGATGGCGGTCAGCGGCGGCGCCCCCGCCCCGGCGCTGCTGCGCGATCCAGGCGATCTCCAACTGCTCGGCGCGGGTATCGCCTTGGCCCTCGGCCAGGGGGAAGAGGCGAAGGGCTCCGAAGACAGCTTGATCCGCGATCGTCAAAACGCAGTCAAAGGAGGCTCCCCATGAGCCTGTCACCCCGGCGCCGGAACAGAGCGTCCCCCATCAAGGATTGGGCGGGCGTCGTTTCCTTCACACCAAATCAGCGCTTCGCGCCTCATGATCTCAATGAACTGACGGCGATCCTGACGAATGTCCTGCACGGCAAACCGGGGAATTCATTAGCCATCCTGGGCAGTCATCACAGCTGTTCGGGGATTTTTCAATCGAACATCATTCTCGAAACCAACAAGCTGCCGGTTAAGTTCACTGCGACGCCGCTGCCCAACGGACTGGGATACGCCGTTGCCGCCAGCGCCTACATGCGGGTGGGCGAATTTCTGTCCAAGGCCGCCGAACTCAACCTGTCCTTGACATCTTTGGGCGGGACGGACGCCCAGACCCTGGCCGGCCTCATCTCGACGAACACAGCCGGAGCGACCAGTCGGCATGGCATCTACGAGATCGTGGATTGGGTCGAATACCTGACCGTCGCGGCGGACAAACAATCGATAGAGTTCAGGCGCGCTCTCAGGGCCGACCCCGAATTTCGGGCTGTCATCTGTTCGCTGGGCGCGATCGGCTTTTTGACCCGGATCGGCTTCAGCCTGGTCGAGGAACGATTCTACGAGGGAACGTTCGAGATCAAGAGCCTGAAGGAGGTGCTGACCGACGTCGCCGAGACATCAAGACGGTATGAGTTCTGGCGCATCGAATGGATTCCAAAACATGAACAAGGCTTGTTTTGGAGCGCTAAACGGCTACCTCCTGATGCAAAGCCAACCGATGACTATCCCCCCGATATTGCAGAGAGTATCCTGAAATGGTCTCATGAAATAAACGGTATTATCTTCCGAGACAACATTTTTTATAATGCAGGGTGGGAAGCTGTTTATGGCTTGTTGTTGTCTAGTTATCAAACGACGACTACGCGGGGGCCGATGCGCAACATCATTCCTTGCGACCGCCATACGACCCTGCGCGTAGCGATGGCTGAATGGAGTTTCGACCCGGCCGACCTTGGGCGCGTCATGACGGCGTGCCGGACCTATTTTGGCAAAAATAGATGGCCGAACCTGCCGATTGAGATCGAATGCGCTCCCATCGACAACTACCTGATGTCGCCGTGGAATTGGCCCGACTTGGGAACTTCCTATATTATGAAGTTCAATTTTCAGTATTTGGTTGAGCATATCGACGACAGGAACAGGAAATTGATGCTGAGGCACTTGGAGGGTCTGTGGAAATATCTTGAGGCCGAGGGAATTCCCTTCAAGGCTCATTGGGCGAAGATCAACTTCTTGACTCCGGAAATCGTGGCCAGGAACTATGATCTGAAATCCTTCATGCCCTACGTACAACCGATGTTTCTAAGCGATTCAATGCGCGGGAAACTGATCGGGAGTCGCCTCAAGTCCCACCGGGCGGGGATCAGGTCGGCGGCCGCGCTGAAGAGCGGCTATGGTTCGGCGGCCGGCAAGGTTTAGCGGCCGATACGTTACCAACGCCACCCACAAAGGGAAACGCGCCATGGGCCTGCCCTCCGGCTACTATCAGGACGCCATACCGGTCGTCACCGATTGGGCCGGCGTCGTTTCCTTCAAGCCGGGGGCTTACCTGACCCCGACGAGTGTCGCCGAACTGAAGGCCATCCTCACCTACGTGCAGAACTGCAAACCGGAGAAGTCGGTGCGCTTTCTCGGCGGCCTTCACAGCTGCTCGGACATTCTCGAATCGGAGATTGTCATCGACACCAGCCGGCTGCCGATCACGTTCACCGTTACAAAGGTGCCTGGAGGGGGCGTGGAGGTCGTCGCCAGCGCCTTCATGCATGTGCACGATTTCCTCGCCAGGGCCGCCCGGCACGACCTATCCCTGACCTCGCTGGGCGGCACGGACGCCCAGACGCTTGCCGGCCTCATCTCGACGAACACCGCCGGCGCGACCGCCAAGAACAGCATCTACGACACCGTCGAATGGGTCGAATACCTCACCGTGCCGGCGGGAGGGGGAGCGCTCGAAGCCGTGAGGGTCGAGAAAGCCGCCCCGCGATTCAAGGCGGTCATCTGCTCGCTGGGCGTCATCGGCTGTCTGACCCTGGTGGGGTTCAAACTCGTCCCTCAACGCTACTACAAGGGCAGTTTTGAAATAAGGAAGCTCGCCGACGTGCTGGACGACGTCTGCAAGACCTCGACGTCGCACGAGTTCTGGCGGATCGAGTGGATTCCCAACAAGAAGGTGGGCCTTTTCTGGAGCGCCAATCCAATACTCAGACAGGCCGATGGCGACTATCGGAGCGACAAGGATGAAGATAAACTGAGATGGCTGCAGAAGGTCAACCAAAAAATCTGGCGCAATGGCCCCTTCAGCAACTGGTCTCTGGGGCTGATCTACGACGTCTTGGTTGCCTTATACAAAAGGAAGACCGCCTCGGGACCGATGCGCTACATCATTCCTTGCGATCGTCGGGCGGTGCTGCATGTGGCGATGGCGGAATGGAGCTTCGATCCCGCCGACCTCGAGCGCGCCATGAATGCTTGCCGGACCTATTTCAAAAAGTATAAGTGGCCGAACATGCCGGTCGAGATCGAATGCACGCCCACGGATGACTACATGATGTCGGCGTGGAACTGGCCCGGATTGGCGACGCCTTACATCATGAAGTTCAACTTTCAGTATCTGACCGATTTCCTCGACGATGGCGAAAAGAGAGCCATGGTCGCCCATCTGCGGGGTCTTTGGGAACATCTCGTAGCCGAGCGCATCCCCTTCAAGGCGCACTGGGGCAAGATCCACTTCTGGAGCCGCGACACCGTCGTCCGGTCCCATGACCAGGCGGCGTTTCGATCCTACGCCCACGCGATGTTCTCCAACCCCGCCCTGCTCGCTCTGGGGATTCCCTGAAGATGGCCGAACCGACCGCCGATGGCGTGGCGGGAGGGCGTGAACCCGCCGGATCTTCCCGGCCGGCCGAGGCCCGCAGCATTGTCCCCGCCGATCCCGCCGACCGGGACGTCGCCGCGGAAACCCTTGCCCTCGCCTTTCAGGACGATCCGGTGTTCTGCTGGATGCTGCCCGACGCCGAGCGACGCCGCGCCCGCCTGCCCAGGCTGTTCGCCCTGCTGTTCGAGGCCGAGACGACGCAGGGCCGGATACTCAAGTCCGCCCGTGGCGAGGCCATCTCCTTTTGGCGCCCGCCCGGCAAGGCCGGCACTCCGGCGGCCGACATCGTGCGCAACGCCTGGCCGCTGGCGCGCATCTTCGGCCTGGGGGTCGGCCGCGCCCTGGCCGTCTCCAACGCCATAGAAGCGCATTTTCCGAAGGATACGCCGTTCTGGTATGCCCATTTCGTCGCCGTGAGGCCGGACGCCCAGGGACATGGCTGGGGCGCGGCTCTGGTGCGCGCCGGGATCGCCCTGGCCGAGGCCGCCGACATGCCGATCTATCTGGAGACCGCGCGCCCGGAGAACGTCGGCTTTTACCAGGGGCGCGGCTTTGCCGTCACCGCCGAATGGACCATTCCCAAGGGTCCGCGCTTCTGGTCGATGGTGCGTCCGCCCGGCCAGGCGGTGGCCTGATCGGTCGGGGACAGGGAGGGACCCTACGATGGCCATACAAGTGCGACTAAATCCATCCAATCCGATGGCGGGTCAGCCAGTCGAGGTCGAGGTTCTGTCGCCGACGGGAAAGCCGATCGGCGCGGCCGACGCGTCGCAGGTCCGCATCGATGGCGTCCCGGGGGCGCGAAGGATCTTGCAGTTCCCCAAGGCCGGTCGGCGCCTTCTGCCGATTTCCTATGTGGACAAGCACGAGCACTCCGTCGAGGTCGCTTTCCACGAAGTCACCGTCGCGCGGGCGCCCTTGGTCGGGCCGGCGCCGGTGAAGTGGCCCGGTATCGGCCTTGCTCTGCTGAAGGCCTACCCGGTCACCTACGCGCCGTACACCGTGTATTTCGCCGTTGGCGAGCTCGGACCCCTCGACCGGAGAATCTGGGGATCGCCGGTGGTGTCGGCTGAAGGGCCCACGCTGCCCTCCGCGACGCTCGACCCGCGGGCCAGACGGGGGCGCGGTCCTGGCCGGTACCGCTGGGACTTCGGCGACGGCAAGACCGTGACGACCGACATCCCGGTCGCCCAACACAACTTCACCGACGCGATGGACATCGACCTTTCGTCGCAGAGCTTCGAAGTCAAAGTGACGACGGATGGCGGGCGGGCGGTGTGTGGCACGCTGGTCATCCAGAATGCTCATAATCTAATGAAGGAGCGACTGGGGATCATCGGGTTGTTGACCGATCCCGAGGAGTTCGCCACGCCGACCAAGGATGGCTATCGCGGCGTCCTGACGGTGCGCAACAGCGCAAAGTGCGTCGTCACCTTGAAACAAGTCGCGCTGGCGCCGACACACCATAGCGGAGAGCCCGCCGTCGAATGGGTCCGTTTCGCCCTCGATCCGGCTGTCCCTGTCCCGGCCAAGGGCGAGGCGCGGGTGGCGGTGAAGGTGCGCCGCGAGCACCTCGGGGACGGTCCGATCGGGTTTGCCATCTGTCTGGGCGGCAAGACGGACGACGGCCTGAAAGCCCGAGCCTCGGCCTATTTTGATCTGGCCCCCGGCGCGGGCGACGTCCCGATCAACGATCCGGAAGCCGGCGAGAGCCGTTTGCCGGCAAGCGCACGCAAAGGGTTGGCGAAGCTGCTGGGCGACGCCACCGATGGATCCGTCGGGCTCTCCGATTTGAAGGCCGAAGTAGGCCGGGGCGGGGTCAAAAATCTCCAGAAGGCGATGGCGACCCTGTCGGCTGAAAGCCATAAGCCCAATTCAAACCGGGCCGGAAAGGCGTTGGACGATCGGATGTCCTTCCGCCCAGGCCGGTTTCTGAACGCGCTGAAGGGCGACATCGTCCTGGTCCCCCAGGGTTCTGACATTATCGGCCAACTGCTGAGCCGGCTGAAATTCCACCAGTTCTATTGTCATTCTGGAATTATGGTTGACGATCTCTCTTCGATTTCACACTGCACCATGAGCACCGATCGCCTCCAGAATCACATCTCACTTCCTTTCTTCTGGCGGGGTGTGGACCCACAGGCCGTCCGCTATGGCTGGCCCGGGGCGGTGACCCAGAGCGTGCAGAACGCCGTGGAGGGAGGGCAGAAGCTCAGGGATCCGGACGGCCTGGGCTCTTATGAGATTTGCTGCTTCGCGGGGCGGCCGGACGTCAAACTACCCGACGACAACTGGCAAGTCGTGGTTCCCTTGGTGGTGAAGCCGGATCCTTTTGCCGAGACACCGGAGATACGCGGAAACCTTCATGAAATAGCCGACGACGCGGCGGCTCACGCCATGATCTCCAAGCCGCTCGTTCATTACCGTCTGTTTCAGTATACCGATCCGACCATTGGGCGAAACCCTCCGGCGCCGGCTAGCAACAAGTGGTGGAGCGGGACATTGCCGGGGGTCTGTTCCTCGTTCATCTGGCTGATGATGAAGAGGGCTGGAGTTCAGCTGGCCGGCCCGAGCCCGATCACGCGAGACGGCGACTTGAAGAAGGAAGATAAGGACGCCGGCGCCACGGTCGGCGAGGCCACGCCGGATGGACTCTACCACTACAATGCGGCGGACCGACGGAGCGCCGGAGAGTGGCTCTACAAGGAAATTCAACCCCTGGTTCCCCGGTTGGTGGCCGGCATCGGTCACATGGCCATTCACGTGGCCAATGAATTCGTCAATTCGTTCGCGCTCGACCGGACCAGACTGGACGACGACCAGCCGCTGTGGGAATTCACCGCCGAAGCCGACGCCGTGAGCCCGTCGAACATACTGTTTTGGAAGGGGCCCGATACGCTGGAAGGTGGAGTTCTGGGCTACTTCGAACCGGTCTGCTATCGCCAGCCTCGTTTCGCGCGCGCGGCGAGTCCGGCGACCCTCTGAGAACCGCTCCTCGCCCCTCCGCCACCTTTCCCCGCAGGAAACCGCCCAAATCGCCAATCAGGGGCTTGGCAAGGGCGAAGAAAGCGCCATTGTCTCCCCTACCGGCGAAACGCCCCTGGTGGGCGGGCGCCATAGCAGGGAGCTAAGGAGACACCATGGCGGACACCGCCCCGAAAAAACCCAATGGACTGCAGAAGGTCATGCAACCGTCGTCAGAACTCGGCGCCGTCGTCGGGTCGGCCCCGCTGTCGCGCGGCGATGTCGTCTCCAAGATGTGGGCCTACATCAAGAAGAACAATCTGCAAAATCCCGCCAACAAGCGCGAGATCCTCGCCGACGCCAAATTGAAACCCGTGTTCGGCGGCAAGGACAAGGTCGACATGTTCGAGATGAACAAGCATCTCGCCAAACACCTGAAGTAGCCGATCGCTTTCCGGCCCTCTCTCTCCGAGCGTGAGGGAGGGTCGAGGGTCCCGCTCACAGGTTGGTGCGGACCTTCAAAAGCTCGGGGAAGAACGATCCGTCCAGCGCCTTGACCAGGTAGCTGACCCCGCCGCTGCCGCCGGTGCCCATCTTGTAACCGATGATGCGCTCCACCGTCTTCATGTGGCTAAAGCGCCATTGCTGGAAGCGGTACTCCAGATCGACCAGCTTTTCGGCCAGCTCATAGAGGTCCCACGCCCCTTCCGGATCGCGATAGATGGCCAGCCACGCCGCCTCAACCGCTTCGCTGGCGACGTACGGGGCCGTCCAGTCGCGCTCCAGGTGATCGGCCGGAATGGCGTAGCCGCGGCGAGCCAGCAGGCGCAGGGTCTCGTCGTAGAGGCTGGGGCTCTCCAGCATCTCCTTCAGCGCGGCGTGGACCGCGCCGTCGGTCTCGTGGACGCGCAGATGGTCGGCGCTCTTGGCCCCCAGGATGAAATCCAGCAGGCGGTACTGATACGACTGGAACCCCGAAGATTGCCCGAGCGTCGGGCGGATGCGGCTGTATTCGCTGGGCGTCATGGTCGCCAGCACGTCCCATGACTGGATCAGCTGCGCCTGGATGCGGCTCACCCGGGCGATCATCTTCAGCGCCGGCCCCAGGTCGTCGCGCTTAATGTGCGCGCGGGCGGCCGCCAGCTCGTGCAGCGAAAGCTTCATCCACAGCTCGGAGGCCTGGTGGATGACGATGAACAGCAGCTCGTCGTGCTGGCCGGACCTCGGCGCCTGGGCCGAAAGCAGCGCGTCCAGCCGCAGATACTGGCTGTAGCTCAGATCGGGCCGCAGGTGGGGCGTGGCGGGGTCGGTCACTCTCGGCTCTTCAGCCCTCGCGCCCGCTCTTTCGCGCGGGACGCCTTACCCTACCCTCTCCCGGCAAGCGGGGCGAGGGCTGAAAACGCCTTCGACACCGGCCCTTCCTGGGCTAAGTTCGAGGCATGCGGCCTGCGGCTTCCCCCGCTCGATCGCGTGCTCGGCGTCTTTCAGGGATCGATCCAATGATGGTTAGGCCCCAGAAGAACTCATGAAGCGCACCTGGACGATCATTGGCGTGGCTGACGTGGCCCAGAGCTTTGCGTGGTACCAGTCGCTGCTTGGCCTGCCGAAGACGGCGCCCGCCCACGACGACTTCGGGCAAATCGTCGACGCCGATGGAACGGTCTTGCTCTGCCTCCACGCGTGGGGCGCCCACGAGCATCCCTCGTTGACAAGTCCCCACTACGCCAAGCCTGGCAACGGCCTCCTCCTGTTCTTCCGCGTCGATGACTTGGACGCAGCCTTGCCAAGGGCGCGCGCGCTCGTCGGCCGGCTGGAAGAAGAGCCCAATGTGAATCCCAACACCGGAACTTCGGAGTTTTCGCTCCGCGATCGCGACGGATATTACGTCACCCTCAGCGCGCTCGATCCCGCCTGACCGGGAGCGTCACGCCGCGCGGGGTTTGATGAGATCCAGGCTCTCGCCCAGTTCGCGACGCCGCTCCATGAGATCGTGATCGATCTGGAGCCGCAGCCAGAATCCCGGCGTCAGGCCCCAGTAGCGAGCCAGCCGCAGATCGGTGTCGGCCGTGACCGCGCGTTTGCCCAGGACGATCTCGTTGATACGCCGCGGGGGCACGCCGAGGGCGCCGGCGAGGGCAGTCTGGCTCATGCCCAGGGGTTTGAGGAAATCCTCCAGCAGAACATCCCCCGGCGTCGGATTGACGACCTGGCCCGGGACCTCAGTGATAGTCACAGATTTCGACATCCTCCGCCTCTCCATCGATCCAGCGGAAACAGATCCGCCACTGCTGATTGATCCGGATCGAATGTTCGCCGCGCCGATCTCCCGACAGAGCCTCCAGCCGGTTGCCGGGAGGAATGCGCAAATCCTCCAGCCGGCTCGCCGCATTGATCAGGCGCAACTTGCGCAGGGCCACGTCCTGGATTTCACCCGGAAGCCGCCGTGAACCCTCACCGGACCAGACCTTTTGCGTCTCGCGGTCGCGGATGCTCCGGATCATCGCGCATAACGTATGACGTTATATGGTTTGACTCAAGTCGGAGGCCATGGGCGAGAGGCGGCCCACGGCCTTTGCATCGCGCGCTTGACAGGCCGCGGCGAAGGAAACGAGAGTGATCACAGGCTATCCAAACCCGCCCTCAAGGTTGCGCGCATTGACGTCGCCGAGCCCCGTTGCCGACCCCGCCGAAGCGCGCGCCTATCTCGCGGCGCATCCGGAGATGGCCTTCTTCGAGCTGATCTTCACCGCGCTCTCGGGGGTCCCGCGCGGCAAGCGGCTGCGCCGCCACGAGCTTTTGCCGGTCTATGAGCAGGGACGGTTCCTCCCCGGCTCGATCCTGGTCTGCGATATCACCGGGCGGGACTGCGAGGAGACCGGCCTGGTGTGGGGGGACGGCGACGCCGACCGCCTTGCCTGGCCCGCGCCCGGGACGCTGGTTCCCGCCCGGTGGCTGGGGGCGGACACGGCCCAGGTCATCACCTCGATGTACGAGTTGGACGGGACGGCCAACGATCTCGACCCGCGCCATGTCCTCACCCGCGTGTTGGATCGCTTCGCCGCCGATGGCCTGACCCCCGTCGTCGCCTGCGAGCTGGAATACTATCTGGTCGACGCCCGGCGGACGGCGGCGGGCGGCGTGGAGCTGGCCGGCGCTCTGGCCGGCGGCGAGCGGCCGAGCCAGCACGGCGTCTATGGCCTGCGTGAACTGGAGGATTTCTCGCCCTTCCTGCGCGAGCTTTGGGCGTGCGCCGACGCGCAAGGCGTACCGTTGGAGGGGGCCATCGCCGAATACGCCCCCGGCCAGCTCGAGCTGACCCTGAAACACGGCCCCGACGCCCTGCGCGCCGCCGACGAAGCGGTGATGTACAAGCGCATCGCCAAGGGCGTCGCCGCCCGCCACGGCTGCGAGGCGACGTTCATGGCCAAGCCCTTCGCGGCGAGCGCCGGCAGCGGCCTGCATCTGCACGTCAGCGTCAACGACGCGAGCGGGGCCAATATCTTCGCCGCCGCCGATCCGGCGGGCGCGCCGCCGCTGCGCCACGCGGTGGGGGGCCTCAAGGCCCTCATCGCCGAGGCCATGGCCATCTTCGCGCCGGGGGCCAATTCCTATCGCCGCTTTCGGGCCAACTCCTATGCGCCGGTGGCCCCGACCTGGGGGATCAACAACCGCACCGTCTCCCTGCGCGTGCCGGCCGGTCCCCCCGCCGGGCGCCATATCGAGCACCGGGTCGCCGGGGCCGACGCCAACCCCTATCTGGCCCTCGCCGCCCTC
>Ga0182024_10013989_pt1 | contig 15563 bp, 22 predicted proteins | sample P32metaG_FD_120480 | JGI IMG/M metagenome (GOLD analysis project Ga0182024, IMG submission 120480) | Permafrost microbial communities from Stordalen Mire, Sweden - P3-2 metaG (Illumina Assembly) | ecosystem: Environmental > Terrestrial > Soil > Wetlands > Permafrost | place: Sweden: Stordalen... | reverse complement strand
CTCAAAGGTCGAGATGGCGACCGTATCAATGCCGTGCTCGCCGCCGCGGGCTACAACTTCAGCCTGCTCCGACGCTGGTTCGAGGAGCTTTTGCACGTCCTGCTATGGATCATCTGTCCCGGAACATTCCCAGACGCGATTGGCGTAGTCGGCGATCAGAAACATTCTTCACAGCCGACTCGGGAGAAGCAACAGTCATTCGACTGAACTGGAAAACGATCTGGCGTCTCCTTTCCCGACAAGCTCGTTCCGGCTAACCGCCGGCACGCCGCCAGGGCGTCACGCTGACGTCGTGAGTGGCGTCGAGCACCTCGCTTGGGCCCGCCCTCAGGCCGTGACCGGCCAGGATATCCTGCGGCGACCGCGCGGGCACGCCGGGGAAGCATGGCTCGCCGCCGGGCAGCCGCACCCCTGGCGCCTGTGAGAGCCAGAACGTGTCATAGCGATCCATGAACATTCCGAATACCTGCGGTCCGCCGATGATCGCAACCGTGCCAGAGCCGACGCCGGCGCGCTCGCACGCGGCCTCGAAGGTCGCTCCGCCCGGATTCCACAGCACGGCCTTCGGGTTGGACGGATCGGGTACGATCGCGCGAATGGTTCGGGTCAGCACGAGCCGCTTGCGCCGCGGCGAGTTCGGCTGGTCTTCGCCGGAATGTCGCCCGTGAACGAGGAGGTCGGCGCGGTCGAGCGCGGCGGTGAAGAACCGCTTGTCGCCCTCGAACTTCAATTCGTCCGGCATCACGCGGTGGGTGTTCGCCAGCATGCCGTCCGCCGACACGATGACGTAACCCTCAATGCGCAGAACTGCCATGGATGCGGACTATTGCGAAATCGTCTGCACCACGCTGGAAACTGGGCGCTCGCTCACCGTCGGCAGCTTGGCGTCCTTCAGAAGTTCCTCGTCATATTGCGGCAGCGTCTGCACCGGGGCCTTGGGAATCATCTTGACCACCTTGTAGCCGCCAGCCTTCAGCCTGCGCAGCAAGGTGGGCAGCGCTTCCGCGGTGTGCTTGTGGAAGTCATGCAGCAGGATGATGCCCTTGCCGAGCTTGTCGAGCTTCTTCATCGTGACGTCGATCACCTGCTGGGCATTGCGCGCCTTGAAGTCGAACGAGTCGAGGTCGCAGGAGAATATCGCGATGTTGCGCGTGCCGAGATAGGTTACCATCTCCGGCGGATGCTGCAGCGCCGGGAAACGGAAGAACGGCGCGGGCGAGACGCCGCCCAGGGCCCACTTCACCGCGCTGAAGCCCTTTTCAATTTCTTCCTTGCGCTGATCTTCGGTCAGCTTCTTGTTGGTCAGCGTCGCGTGCGACCAGGTGTGCGAGCCGATGGTATGGCCCGCAGCAAGGACCTGCTTCAGGATTTCCGGATAGTAGGTTGCGTGCTTGCCGATCGAAAAGAAAATTCCGGTGGTGCATTCGTCGGCCAGCGTCTTCAGCACCGAGGGCGTGTTAACCGGCCACGGGCCATCGTCGAACGTCAGCACGACTTCGTGATCGCGCAGGAAATCGAGCTGCTTGAAGTGCTCGAAGCCGAATCCGGGTCCGCCGGTGGTGTCGATCTCAACCACGCGGGAAATGCCGAGCGCGTCGGGATTTGCACACGGGATTTTCGCGGCCGCCGGCGGCGGGGCGGGCGTTGGCGCGGGGGCGGCCTGCGGCGCGGCGGCTTGGGGCGCCGCTGCGCCCTTGGTGGGCGGGGTTTGCGCCCATGCGGCGCCGGAGCCCCACAGAGCAATGGCGCCCGCAAAAAACAAGCCTGCCACAACACGCATTTTGAGCTTCCCTTACGATCTCGAGCCCGGCGCTGGCTTTGTTACCGGCGTCCGAGTCATCTCCTGCCTCGGGGCATAATACCCTAGTTGGATCGGCACCGCCAAGGCGACCACGGCGGGACGACGGGGATGTCGACAAGAGTTCCCGCGCGGGAAAAGGCCGCGCCGCGAGGGATTTCTAGCGCAAGGAAACGATGAAGTCCGTTCCGTCGCTGGTTTCACCGGCGGAGATGCCTTGATCGGAAACAATAATCGAACTGCCGGACGATAGGCCCTGGGCGATTCGCGCCATCGCGTCGGCGGGAATGCTGAGGCGATCCAGGGCTTCGGCCGGACTGTCCGGAAGCGGCACCGGCATGGTATCGACCGCGCCCGCCATCTTCCGTCGCCGCCACATCCGCTCGTCTTCGTTGTGCCGCTCGGTGTACCGCTCCGCCGTCGGCAGCGAGATCACGGACCAGCGCAAAACGGTGGGATCGTTCTTGTCGGCCTCGACGGTGAACACATGCGTTCCCAACGGCCGGTCGCTCGCCGCAATGCCAATTGGCACGTCGAACAGCGGCGTGAAATTCTGCCGCACATAGAGTTTGGCGTCCTTGCGGCTCACCAATACCGAGATCTGGCCGGTGCCGTTCGGCGCCGGCAGCAGGTTAAGCCCAGGCCCTGGGTCCGCGGTTGTCTCGGGGTCGGCCAGACGCCTTTGATCCTTTGCCGGGTCCGCCACGCCCGGGCTGACGTCGCTGGCAGCGGGGCCGGCCGCGTTGCTTTCGGCCACGGCCGGTTCGGATGATTTGGTCGCAACCGCCTCAACCCGGTTGACTGCGGCGACGTCCGCAATGCGCGAAGGCGCGGTGCCAATGGTGACGACGGCATCCGCGAGCTGCGGTGAGCCGGGGTTGCCGGGCGCCGCATCGGACATCGTGAGCGGAGCCGACCCAGCCGCGCCCGCGCGGCTCGCATCGGCGGTGTGCGTCTGCTCCCTCGGCAGCGTCAATGCTCGCGTCGCGTAGGTGGTAGTGGGCCTGGAAATATCCGGGTGCCCGACGGTCGGTCTCAGTTCGAGCTTCGCTTGCAGGATTGCCGGCTTCGACGTTTCATCGGCATCCGCGGCCTTGTCGGCGGCCGCGTCGGCCTTCGGCTCTTGAGCGGCAACCGGCTGCGGTACCAGTTTCCGTGTGACGAGCAGCGGGTGTGAAAAGCTGTCGGGAGTGATCTCGCCGGGTGTGACGACGACTCGCGCGCCCATCCGGGTCCAGCCATACATCTTGATCGCAAAGGCCATCGGCATGCGGATGCAGCCGTGCGATGCCGGATAGCCTGGCAGCACGCCCGCGTGAATGGCGATGCCTGACCAGGTGATCCGCTGCATGTAGGGCATCGGCGCGCCGCTATAGATGTTGGAATGGTGCAGCTTCTGCTTTTGGATGACGCTGAAAGCCCCCATCGGCGTCGAATGGCCGCGCATTCCCGTCGAAATCGGAGTTTCCGCGAAGAAGCCGTTGGCGTCGTAGATCTTCATGGTCTGCTTGCCGATCGAGATCGCGATGATCAGCGGCCCCTGCGGCTTGGCGGTTGGTGCGGCCAGCGCCTCGGTCTTTGCCGAAGGCCGGCGAATCTTTCGCGCCCGTTGCGGCATGAATGGCACGGCTTCCGAAAACCCAGGATCGGAATCCGGCCAGAAAAACCCGGCGTCCGCCTGAGCGGCGAAGCCGATCACGCTGGCCGCGGTCAGCACGGCAACGCGCCAGCACGAATTTGAAAAAGCAGCCCGACGAGATTGGCTGGTTTCGATCTGGTACGGCTGCTGCCGTCCGGTCGCAGCAGAAGCCTGATACTCACCCACGCACGCTACCTCGAATCCCAGCCGTCGACATGTGTTACAGACGGGAAACGCGTTCACCCGCGCGAGGGTTCTCGTTCCCGTGAATTTCACTCTACTCGTACCAAAAAAGCCTCACATTCGGTTAAACGGCTGCCGGCGCGGTGGCCTTCAGGCCTTCCGGCGGCGATGTTCCGCATTACATTGAATGAAGTCTCGTTGACGGAGATCATCATGACATCGGAAGCCTTAAGCCAATATGACTTCGGTTGGAGGCGATGGGCGCTGCTGGCGCTGGCCTTGCTGCTGTGGTCGGGCTCGCCGGCGTGTGCCGCCGATGAACCGGACCTGATCTTCCGCCGCTCGACCGTGTTCAAACTTCTGAGCCCGAACGACAAGCTTGCGACCTACGGGGTCGACGACCCCGAAGTCGAAGGCGTGGCGTGCCATTTCACGGTGCCGGAGAAGGGCGGGATCAAGGGCTGGCTGGGGCTCGCCGAGCAGGTCTCGGATATTTCGCTGGCATGCCGCCAGATCGGCCCGATCCATTTCAAGGACAAGATGGAGCAGGGTGGCGACATGTTCCGGCAGCGGCGCTCGCTGTTCTTCAAGAAGATGCAGATCGTGCGGGGCTGCGATGCCAAGCGGAACGTGCTGGTCTATATGGTCTATTCCGACAGGCTGATCGAAGGCTCGCCGAAAAACTCGACCTCCTCGGTACCAATCATGCCGTGGGGGACAGGCGATACCGCGGTTCAGAAGTGTGGTGAGTTCATTCAGTGATCTGAAGGAACGATAGCTTGCTCAGGGCTTTGCCGGGCCAGACCGTGGGCGGACCCATGGTTCGGCCTTGCGTTTGGGATCGTGACAACCCACGAGGTGCACGAGTTTCTGTGGAACCGAACGGTTGCTGCGACCGCCTTCATCGCCCTGCTGTGTCATCGCACCGCAAATCCCTTGCCGCGCTTGGCTCATTTGCTGCACGCCAGAGCCATGCAAACACTCAACGATCGGCTGGCCGGGTTTGCGGGTCGCGGTGGTATTGCCAACTTCAATGTTGCCATTGCCCACGACTGCCATCCTTTGTTGACGTCAGATCACAACGCGTAGCTGCCTCTAAGCGTTGCCTCCGCTCGCGTGAGTCGGCGATCCCTCGATTTGGTTCAGTGCCGAATCGGCAATCAGCCAATGAACCACCGCCGCTCCGCCGCTGAACCAGCGGAATTTGCGGTAACGGGCGCGGGTTGGCCCTGATTTCCGGCCGCGCACGGCGTCGGCTCGGCGTTCGTTCCATCAATTGAAGGTGACTGAATTTGTTGGATTTTCGATCGATTATGTCGCGCGGGCCGGGCGGACGAAACAATTCAGCCGGCCATGAAACCATATTTCGCTTTTGGCGTAGACGTCCGGAAACAGCGGATGGTTATCAATCCGGCAACAAGAACGGCGGACAGCGCCGACAGGCCAAACCGGAGACAGTCAAATGCGAACTCTCAGCTTGCTTCTTGCCGTCGCCTTCGTTCTGGCCGGGCCTTCGGTCGCCGGCTCGTCGGCTTCGGGCCTGCCGGGCATCGGGACATTTGCCTATAACGGCTCGCCGATCGCGGCCTCGGTGCCGCCAGCGATCGTTCTCGCCACGCGCTAGGCGCGTCCCAGCCGGAAAAGCGGTGAGATCTCATGTTTTTTCGTTTCAGCGTTGTCGCCTTTGCCGTATTCCTCATTGCGACCGGTTCTGCCCAGGCGCAGGTCCGCTCGCTGATGCAGCTTCCGGATTCGCGTCAGGATTTTGTGCGGCTGTGCGCGCCCCATATCCAGGGGCGTTGGGCGAATCCTGAGACAGTCTGCGGATGCCTGCACGATCAAGCCGCTGCGTCCGTTGGGGATCCCGACCTGCGCGAGGCTTTGCTGCGCGGCATCGGCGAGACCGGCGTGCCGACCATCGAGACCGAATGGGTGCCCCCCTCAAAACGATCCGAGATCGGCGCAACCTTCACGAAAATCGCGAAGCCGGCACTGCAGTGCATGTTCGAGCCGTTGAACTAGGCCCGCTTTTCCCCGACCGCCATAGCGCCGCCGAACCGCCGGCCAAATCCGTCGCTTGCTGCTCTATTTTGTCTTCGGACCCAGGCGCGGAATGCACTTCCGCGCGCGAACAATCCCGGCCGAACTCATCTTGGTGCCGGAGACTTCCTTGACCTGGCCTGCGGGACAGGTTCCGTCATCGACCTTGACACGCTGACCCAGCCGCAAATTGACGATGTCCTGCTCGCGTGCCACCTGATCCGCCATGGCGATCCGGCTCGCTTGTGGCACCGCAAGGCCGCCGAGCACCAGCATCGAAAACAGCTTGATGCGTGAACTCTTCATCGGTGGCCGCCTTGTTCCACTTGCTCGGTTTCCCACCGCTTCGATCGCGGGTTGGCCTGCAGTGTATGGGCGCGGGCGCGATTCTGAAAGCGATCCAGGACCCTGCAAAGCCGCACAAAGTATGATTTGATCACGGCGGCGCGCGCGCGAACCAGCGCCTGACAGGGAAAACGATGTCATGAATGCCAGCGATACCAGGCAAAGAATCCTCGATGCGGTCGACCTCGGTTTCGATGCGCAATTGACGGCGACGCGGGATTTTGTCGCGATTCCTTCGACCCGTGGCGCGGAAGGACCATGCCAGGACATGATCGGCGATCTGTTGCGGCAGCGTGGCTACGAGGTCGACGACTGGCCCATCGATCTCAACGATCTGAAGGACCTGCGTGGCTTTGGTCCGATCGAGCACGATTTTTCGAAGGCGCGCACCGTGGTCGGCACTTACCGGCCGGCGACCAACGCCGGAAAATCGCTGATCCTGCAGGGGCATTGCGACGTGGTTCCGGCCGGCCCGATCGAGATGTGGGAGACGCCGCCGTTTTCGCCCGTGGTCAAGGACGGCAGGATGTACGGACGCGGTGCCTGTGACATGAAGTCCGGCACCATCGGCGCGCTGTTCGCGCTCGACGCCATCAAGGCCGCCGGTCTCAGGCCGACGGCGCGGATTCACTTCCAGTCGGTGATCGAGGAGGAGAGCACCGGAGTCGGCGCGCTCTCGACCTTGCAGCGCGGTTACCGTGCCGATTGCTGTTTCATTCCCGAGCCAACATCGGGCAGGATGGTGCGTTCGCAAGTCGGCGTGATCTGGTTCCGGTTGCGGGTGCGGGGCTTTCCCGTCCATGTGTTCGAAGCCGGTTCCGGCTCCAACGCCATCACCGCGGCGTATCATCTGATCCGGGCGCTGGAAAAACTCGAGGCCGAATGGAACGAGCGGGCCAAGGCCGATCGCCATTTCAAGGCGGTGACGCATCCGATCAACTTCAATCCCGGCATCATCAAGGGCGGCGACTGGGCTTCCAGCGTGCCGGCATGGTGCGATGTCGACTGCCGGATCGCGATCCTGCCGGGCTGGTCGGTGGCCGACTGCCAGGCCGAGATTCTCGCCTGCGTTTCGGCCGCCGCGCGTGACCATCGGTTTCTCTCCAACAATCCGCCCGCTGTCGAATGGTCCGGATTCCTGTCCGAAGGCTACGAATTGAAGGATTCCGCGGCGCCGGAAGCCGCGTTCGGCAAGGCGTTTAGCGCAGTCTATGGCGGCAGCGTGCAGGATCTCGTCTTTACCGCGCTCACCGATACGCGGTTCTATGGGTTGAATTACAACATTCCGAGCCTGTGCTTCGGCGCCAGCGGTGCCGCAATGCACGGCTTCAACGAATATGTCGAGCTCGATTCCCTGCGCCAATCGACCAAGGCCACCGCGCTGTTCGTCGCCGAATGGTGCGGGGTTGAGCGGGCGTAGAAAATCCATATCGCCGTCATTCCGGGTTCGATGCTTCCTTCGCATCGCCCCGGAATGACGGCGATATGGATCGCTCCTCGCCGTGACGATGCCGAATTTACGACGACTTGGTTTCACCCCACAGCGCGGCGAGGATCGCGTCCAGCCCATCGGTCAGCGCGGCCGGCCCGGGTTGCAGGATCAGCGACGACTTGATCTCGACAATGCGGTCGTTGCGCACCGCGGGAATCGCGTCCCAGCCCGGCCGACCACGGATCCGGTCAGGAACCACTTTCTTGCCGCACCATGAGGCGAGGATGACGTCCGGCTCTGCCGCGCGCACCAATTCGGGCAAAATGATCCGGTCCTTTGCCGCCTGCTGAAATCGCAGTTTCGGCAGGATGTCCTCGCCGCCGGCAATTTCGATCAGCTCGGAAACCCAGCCGATGCCGCTGATCAGGGGGTCGTCCCATTCCTCGAAATAGACCTTTGGTCTGGGTGAGGGGCGGGCGGTGGCAGCGATGCCGGCAAGCCTCGCCTCATAAGCGGTTGCGAGCTGCTCGGCGCGTGCGGCGGCGTCGACCAGCGCGCCGAGGGTGCGGATCATGGCGACGATGCCCGCGATGTCACGTTGGTTGAAAACATGGATGTCGACGCCCGCGCGCACCAGCTCGGCGACGATGTCGGCCTGCAAATCGGAGAAGGCGAGCACGAGGTCGGGCTCGAGCGCCATGATTTTCGGGATGTCCGCCGAGATGAACGCCGATACCCGCGGCTTCTCGCGCCGGACTCGGGGCGGCCGTACCGCGTAGCCGGAGACGCCGACGATCCGGTCCTGCTCGCCAAGCAGATACAGCGTCTCGACGGTTTCTTCGGTGAGACAGACGATGCGGCGGGGCGGGAAGTGGCGCATGGGGCTGGGTATGCAGAATAACGGATCGGTTGTCACGGTAGCCATGACCTGAAACGTCATTGCCTGCGGGGGCCGGGCCATTCATGTTTCGCCGTCAGGGACCATGGAGGAATCACGGATCATGACGCCGCTTGAAAAAATCAATCTGATGAAGATGCCGTTCGCCGACTTGAAAGGCGTGACGTTTACCGCAGCCGAGCTGGATCGCGTGGTGGCGCGGATGCTGGTGCGCCCCGACCTCTGCACCGCCAACCATACCATCCATGGCGGCGCGGTGATGGCATTTGCGGATTCGGTCGGCGCCGCGGCCACCGTCATCAATCTGCCGGCGGATGCCAAAGGCACTACCACCATCGAAAGCAAAACCAACTTTATCGGCGGCGCCAAAGAGGGGACGACGGTGATCGCCACCGCGACCCCGGTGCATCGGGGGCGGCGCACCCAGGTCTGGCAGACCCGGCTGGAAACCGAGGACGGCAAACTCGTCGCCGTGGTCACCCAGACGCAGATGGTGCTGTGATCGACGAACCGCTAACCGACGGATTTGCCGACGGTTAATCCCACAAAGCAGATATTGAATTTCATGCTGCGATGCACAATATAGGGAGTCTAGGGATTCGACGTCTCTCGGGGCTATCTGAGAGGGTTTTTGACGTGAATACTGACCACACGAGCTACCTCCGTGTCCCTGGCACGGTACGGACGCTGGGCCAACGGGAAGAATTGCCGCTGCTGCGTGATCATCTGCTGCGGCTCGACCATGCGAGCCGCCATGACCGCTTTCACGGCTTCATCGACGACAGCTTTATCGAACGATATGCCGAAAAATGCGCCAATGATGGCACGGTCGTCATCGCCTATATCGAAGACGGGATGGTGCGCGGCGCGGCGGACCTGCACCCGCCTGAGCTATCCCCGGATTCCCAGCCCGAGATCGCCTTCAGTGTCGAGGCGTCGGTGCGGCGTCGAGGCGTCGGCAGCATCCTGTTCGCAAAGCTGATCAGGGAGGCTCGTGCGAAGGGTTATACAAGCCTGCGCATCACCACCGGAGCCCAGAATGAGGCGATGCGGGCTCTTGCCAGCAAATTCGGCGCCCATCTGACCTTCCGGCACGGCGAATCCACCGGCAGCATCGACCTGAAACAGAAAATCCGGCCCGAACCCGCAAGACTTCCGATCGAGATCGGGATCGATGCCATGCGCGCGGCAGCCAGTTTCAATCGCGCCTATTGGAAGTTGCTGTTGCGAATGTATGGCTGGGGCCGCACCGCCTGATCACGGCGCGGATTTTAAGACGCCTGATCAGTTCGAGCCGACGCCGCGTGCGGCGTCAGGTCCCGGTGCGCTTGTCGTTGCCGAACTTCCTGACCACCCGGCGCTCAACCACGACCGAACGCTGGGCGCCCTGTTCGCCAGCGATCACGCGCGTCGTCGAGGCACGCGCGGCGGTGCGCCCGGCCTTCCTCACTTCCGCTTGCACGGCTTCGAGCGGCAGACCCATCAGCGACGCGGCGATTTCAGCCTGCGCCTCCTGGTCGTCGGTGATACCGATCGCGGCGAAAATGGCTTCATCCAGCGTCGGCGGGTCGCGCCTAACGCGCCGGGGTCCGTACTTGGTTTTCCAGTCTTCGCTCATCGGGGCCTCGCATCACCTGCGCAGATACCTAGGAGTCCGGATGTTGCATTGCAATATGAAATTACAATGGCAATGCAGCCATGCACTACAATTTCTCCAACCTGGCCGCGTCGTAGATCTCAAGCGTCGTCGCGGTGGCGGCGAGCGGCTGCAGGGCGCGGACGAAATCCCGCGAGGCCGGCACGGCAAAATGAGCCAGCAGCGCGGCGCGGTCCGCCCACTGCTCGACAAACACCAGTCGCAGCGGGTTCTCACAGTCGACATGCACGGCATGCGAGATGCATCCCGGTTCGTTCCGCGAGCGATGGACATGCTCGAGGCTCAATTTCAGAACCTCGTTCAGGGATTCCTCGCGTTCACGCTGCCGGTGACCAGGATCATCGTGTCCTCCCAATTGGTGTCGTCGCGACGTCACGGAATTGAATCCGGGGCGCCCGCAACGTCGATTGGCTGTTGCGGCCAGCGTCTCAGCGCGGCATGTCCGGCGTCGGTCAGGACATAGATGCCGCGTTCGGCGCGGTCGAACCAGCCATAGACATTGTGCAGCAAAATCTTCGGCGCGTCGGGAATTTCGGGACGCAGATCGCGCACGCGCCGCGGTCCCTGCAACAGCGCCGACGCGCAGGCCAGCGCCTGCTGGCGATAGGCCGTCATGATCGGCGCGCGCGTGCTGCCGCCCAGCGCCGGGTCGCCCTTGCGGCGCCGATGCTCCGCGACGAGGCGGGAGCGCTTCTTCGGATCGCGGCGCGGGCCGGTCGTCGGCGGCTTGACGATCACCTCGACCTCGCCGTGGCTCGTGACCGCGAGCATGCCAAAGCCGAGCCGGCGGCAGAGATTGCGATAACGCGCGTCGCTCTCGCGCCCTTTGCCCCGCGCCGACATCCTGGCCGCGAGCCAGACCTCGTCGCAGGCGCCGGCACGGTCGACCGCCTGCAGAACCAGTTCGAGATTGAACGACAATTTTAATTCGCCGATCACCACGATGGGCGGGTCGTCGCCGCTCAGCGCCACTAGGTCGCAGCCGCCGACCTCGCCCTTGACCGTGAAGCCGAGGTTTTCGAGAAACCGTTTGACCGGGAGATAAAGCGCGGTTTCCAAGGCTGCTCCGGTATCGTCGATGCGACTCAGTGTCCGAGTCTAGCCCGAATTGTGCCGGAGTATTTGATCAAACGGCAGCGGGCCGGCTATCCTGCGTCCGGGACCACACGGGCGGCAAACTGCCATGATCAGGAACGGGCTTTACCACATCAGCGTGGAGATGCTGGACGGCATCCGGGGCGGCAATCAGGGCGTCATGGTCTTGCGCGATGGCACCATGCGCGGCGGCGACTCCTATTTCTATGCATTTGGCAACTACACGGCGGCGAACGGCAAGTGGAAGGGCGAGGTGACCAATCAGGAACATTCGCCGACGTTCGGGGCGCGCCCGATCTGGGAGCGCAAGGTCGTGACGATCGGGTTTACCGGAACCTATACCGACGAGGCCGCCGAGGGCGATGGCATGGCGCTCGTGGGCAAGCAGAGCATTCGATTCAAATCGAAGCTGAGGTTGCTGGTTCCGGATTGAGGGGCTCTACCCGCGGCGGCAGCAGCCGGGCCCAGTCTAGACCCGTCCGCTGACGGGCAGCAGCGCGCCGGTGACGGCACTGGCGGCGTCGCTCGCAAGAAACAGGATCACGTCGGCGAGTTCTTGCGGCCTCACCCATTTCGTGAAATCGGCCTTGGACATGCTGGCGCGGTTGGCCGGGGTGTCGATGGTTGACGGCAGCACGGCGTTGACGGTGACCTTGCCTTTCCATTCGGCCGCGAGCGCTTCGGTCAGCCGATGCACGCCGGCCTTGGAAGCCGCGTAGGCGCCCATGCCGGCGCCGGCCTGCAGCGCGCCCATCGCGCCGACATTGACGATCCGTCCCGAGGCCGACGCGGCAAGGTGGGGGAGCGCCGCTCGCGACGCATTCAGTGCGGTGAGCACGTTGAGCGCATACATGCGCTGCCAGGTTTTAGGGTCGCCGTCGGTGACACTCTCGTAGGCAAAGCCGCCGGCGATGTTGATCAGGGCATCGAGCCTGCCGAAATGCACCGCCGCGGCGTCGATCGCTTTTTTGGCCTGCGCCGCATCGGTAAGATCGACGCCGCCGAGTTCGATCCGATTGCCGGCCGTCGGGCCTTGCGTTGCCGCATAATCCACGCCGGCCACGCGCGCGCCGCTGGCAAGCGCCACCTCCGCGACCACCTTGCCGAGCGCGCCGGAGGCGCCGGTCACGACAATGACTTTTCCGTCCATGGTACCTCTCCTGGCGAGAGCGGATGAGGATTTCACTGTACCGCCAAGCGAAATTCATTTGCAATGCCGCGGGGTGCCGCGCCCTGATGCGAGCTCAAGCCTCGGATGGCTGCCGCGAACGGAGGATTTCATATGGCCGATGTTTCCCCGGACGGCGATATCCCGGCCGAATTTGTCACTTTCAAATATCCGCTTCCACACCTCGTCGAGGCCCTGGTGGGCACGGCACCGGTCAGGATCGTGGCGATGGGATCATCTTCGACGGCCGGCAGGGCAGACGTCGTGCCTTATCCGCACCGACTCGAGATGTATCTGAGAGTCCAGTATGCGATGGAGCAATATCCCAATCTGAAGATCGACGTGCTCAACAGGGGCAAGGGTGGCGAAGAGGCGATCGAAGAACTGCGGCGCTTCGACACCGACATTTTCGCCGAGAAGCCTTCGCTGGTGATCTGGCAGGTTGGAACCAACGCGGTCTTTCACAACTACAAGCTCAACGAAGTCGCCGCGAAGATCAACGAGGGTCTGAAGCGGCTCGATCGCAAGCCAATGGATGTCCTGCTGATAGATCCACAATTTGTTCCGGCGATGCTGTTCGATGACAAGGTCGAAGCCTCCGCGCGCATGGTTTCGCTGATCTCGGCTGCCGCCGAGCAGGCCGGCGTCAATCTGTTCAGGCGCTGGGCGCTGATGCGGCACTGGCATGTGCATGAAAATATCGGCCTCGATCGCATGTTCGACCCGTCCGACCCTGACAAGCTTCATCAGAGCGACTGGAGCACACGTCGCATTGCGCAAGCGCTGTGCCATGCAATAACCGGAGCGCCTCCCGCAGTATGGAATCACGGAGCGCGACCGCGAAATCGCTAAAATTGTCGGGGTTTTGTAAGCCGATCGCTGCATAGGCGCGGTTATCATGCGGCTCTGTCAAATCAGGGGCTTTAAATACCATGATGAGATCACTGCCGGACCACGGTCTTCCGCTTGTCCAACTCAAGGAGCAGCGGCGGGACCTGATTGTCGCTCTGCAAAATCGTATCGGCCCGATCAACGGCTGGGAACTGATGCAGATCGCAACCGTGCAGCAGGCGATCTCGGCGTTCGAGGACGTCATCGCAGACCTCGACGCCGAAATGGAGGCAGCGGCATGATGCGATCTCGACGGCCGACGATGTCAGCGAGAAAATCAGGACTCGAGATAGCGGCCCTCGAGCGCTGTGCGCTGACGCGGCCCGAGGCCTAGCCCGTCCTGGAAATAGCCTTCGAGGTCGCCGTAATCGGCACGGATCACCTCGAACGCGGCGGCGAGAAAAGACGCTTCCACCGAGGCCAATACCTTCCGGACATCGTCGGGAAGATCGTTGCTGGCGGAGGGATCACGCCGGTAGAAGCGGTTGGTCAGCAGGTAATCCTCGGCAATCACATTCTCGGCGACGCCGAGCGCGTTCAGGATCAACGCGCACGCAAAGCCGGTGCGATCCTTGCCGGCGGTGCAGTGAATCACCAGTGGCGCGCGGTCCTCCAGCAAATGCGCGAACAAGGCGCGGTAACTCGAGGTGCTCTGGCGCACGTAGTTGCGGTAGGATTCCCGCATCACATCGAGGGCGTCCTCCGGCGACAGCGCCGCGCCGGCGTCACGCCGCGTCCGCAACATGGCAACGACGGTGGGCTCGACTGGCAGCGAATGAACCGCGATCTCCTCAACCACGCAGCGCGCGGCGGCGCGCTCTTCCAGGCCGCGAAAATCGAACGCGCTCCGCACGCCGAGGCTGCGCAGCACCGCGATATCGGCTTCGGTCAGATGGCCGAGATGATTGGAACGGAAGATTTGCCGCCAGCGGACTGGGCGTCCGTCCTTGCCGGGATAGCCGCCGAGGTCCCGGAAATTGCTCGCGCCGGCGAGGTCGAAGCGACGGACAAAGGATTCCTGCATGTCGACATCATAGGCGATATTCTGCGCTGAAGACATGGCGGAAAGGCCTGCGAGCCGACATGAAAAAGGCCCGAAACGTTTTTGCTTCGAGCCTTTTTCCACATCTGATGTCGCACTGAAGTCCGGCAGTGCGCCCGCATCGAACCCGTTGGCGGCATCACTGCTCGTGCACCGGTTTGGATTCCTGGATGGCGGCTTCGTGATACCAGCCGGAGCCACAGACGACGTCGCTGACGCGCGTTGCAAGATCGGCGGTGTTGGTTGGTTCGCCACGGCGTTGGCCGACGGCGGAACGGCCGCCGACCGGGAATTGATAGATTTTGGCAGTCCCCTGATTCAAACCCGTATTCATGATTCTCTCTCCTTTCCGGGCCACCCGCGCATGCTGCGCCCGACTCGTTCTCGCTTGGTTACTGAAATCGATATCGGCCCTGCACGGCCCTCGTGCAACATGATCAAATCGAATTCATTCTTTGTGCAAATAATGGGCATTTTGCGTTTTGCCTCTGATGCAGCAATGAGCCGGTGGGACCAACGCGCGGGCTATCACCAAGGTTGCGGAATGGCTGCGCTTTCTTGAGGAATGTTGCAGGCGACTGGCGCGACTTTGGTCGACCATCCCGCCCCAGCCACGCGGTGCCGTGAAACCAGGCGTTATCCGAGCTCTCGCACGCCGCCAATCACCAAGACGCCAAACCCGCCCCGCGCGCCTTTGCCGCACCTCGCAGGCGGCCAAGGGCCTGCGAAGCCGGCGGTATTGCCGCCGCAAACCGGAGTTCCGCAGCGCAATAATTGGCACATTAAATGCTTGGTAAGAATTGGCCGATGCTGGCCGGGTACGCTGGTGGGGCCAGGGGGCTTTGGTTCCCGCCCTTCGCATCATCAACTCAAGAGAGAACTCAATGACAAAGTATAAGCTCGAGTATATCTGGCTCGACGGATACACGCCGGTGCCGAATTTACGCGGCAAAACGCAGATCAAGGAATTCGAAAAATTCCCGACCCTGGAACAGCTTTCGCTGTGGGGCTTCGACGGAAGCTCGACCATGCAGGCCGAGGGTCACAATTCGGATTGCGTGCTGAAGCCGGTCGCTGTCTACCCGGACGGCGCGCGTACCAATGGTGTGCTGGTGATGTGCGAAGTGATGATGCCGGACGGCGTGACGCCGCACGCATCCAACAAGCGCGCGACCATTCTCGACGATGAAGGCGCGTGGTTCGGCTTCGAGCAGGAATATTTCTTCTACAAGGACGGCCGTCCGCTCGGCTTCCCATCCAGCGGCTACCTGTTTAGTCCCGGCATTTGATGGTGCAATCTTATCCTTGGGTTGGAAGGAGGCACTATGGGACAAATTCTTCATGGCAGCGCCACGACGACAGAGGCGGTCCGTCG
>Ga0182024_10013988_pt1 | contig 15564 bp, 12 predicted proteins | sample P32metaG_FD_120480 | JGI IMG/M metagenome (GOLD analysis project Ga0182024, IMG submission 120480) | Permafrost microbial communities from Stordalen Mire, Sweden - P3-2 metaG (Illumina Assembly) | ecosystem: Environmental > Terrestrial > Soil > Wetlands > Permafrost | place: Sweden: Stordalen... | reverse complement strand
CGAATACGAGCGGCTATTGGACAAAGTGGATAAGCGCGTACGCACCCAGGGTAAGCGCGGAAAAGCCGCTTGGAGCCGCCTCGAGGAGATCCTCGCCGACCGCAAGCTTGAGAAAGACCTGCGCGATACCTTTGACGACGAGTCCTGATCGGACCCGCGCCGGTCAGTCGTGTCGGTGATGCGCTCGGCCTCATCCTGGATCGTCCTTAAATTCGGCGGCACCAGCGTTTCCTCACTCGAGAACTGGCGCAATGTTGCCCACGTCGTGCGGCAGCGGCGCGCCGCCGGCGCGCGCGTACTCGTTGTTCACTCGGCCCTGAGCGGCGTGACCGACCGCTTGGAAGAGCTTCTCGACCCAGCTCATGCGCACGAGCGCGAGGCGCGGTTGGGCGCCATCGAGGAGCGCCACCGCGACCTTGCCCGCGAGCTTGCGATCCCGGTGAGCGCGGAGCTTGCGCGCCAGTTCGCCGAGCTGCGGCAGATTACGGCGCAATGCGCGCGCGGCGCCGCGACGAGCGACGGCACGCATGCGCGCGTGCTTGCATGCGGCGAGCTCATGGCGACCGATCTTGGCGCCCGCTACCTCGCAAGCGTGGGGCTGGAGGCGGAGTGGGCGGACGCGCGCGGCATGCTGCGCGCGAGCGAGCGCCGCGGTGCCTCGAACAAGGCGGCAATGCTTTCGGCCACTTGCAGCTTCGCACCGGACGCCGAGCTCGAGGAGCGTCTGTCCGCGCGCTCTGCCGTCATCGTGACGCAGGGATTCATCGCGAGCGACTCCGAGGGCAATACCGTGCTGCTCGGCCGCGGCGGCTCGGACACCTCCGCCGCCTATCTTGCGGCGAAGCTGCGCGCGGCGCGCCTGGAGATCTGGACCGATGTGCCCGGGCTGTTCAGCGCCAACCCGCGCTCCACGCCCAGCGCCCGGCTGCTGCGTGCGCTCGATTACGACGAGGCGCAGGAGATCGCGAGCAACGGTGCGAAGGTCCTGCACCCGCGCTGCATTCTGCCAGCGCGTCAAGCGCGCATTCCGCTGCATGTGTATGCGACGCACACGCCGGATCTGGAGGGCACGGTCGTCAGCCACGAAGGCGGCGATGCCGGCGCGCAGGTCAAAGCGATCTGCATCAGAAAGGGCATTACCCTGATCGCGCTCGACAGCCCCGGCATGTGGCATCAGGTGGGCTTTCTGGCCGACGCATTCCACATCTTCAAAGAGCACGGCATGTCGGTGGATCTGGTCTCGACCTCCGAGACCAACGTGACCATTTCGCTCGATCCCGCGGCCAATAGTCTCGATGGTGCACTCCTCGCGGCGCTGGTCGCGGATCTTGAGCGCCTCTGCCGCGTGCAGGTCATCGGTCCGTGCGCCTCAGTGAGCCTAGTCGGGCGCAACATCCGCGCCATCCTGCATCGCTTGGGGGACGCCTTCGAGCTCTTTGCCGAGCAGAAGGTTTATCTTGTGACCCAGGCCGCGAATGATTTGAACTTCACCTTCGTCGTCGACGAGAACCAGGGTGAGCGGCTCGTTGACGAGCTGCACGAACTGCTGATCCGTCCGGTGCCCGGCGACCGCGTGCTCGGGCCCACCTGGGAGCAGCTCTTCGCGCGGCCCGCCCGCTCAAGTGAGTCGCGCGCGTGGTGGCACCACAAGCGCAGCCAGCTCTTGGGGATTCTGGCCCATCAGGACGCGGCGTACGTCTACGACCGTGACACCATCCACAAGGCGGCGCGCGCATTGCGCGCGCTGCCGTCGGTGGCACGCGTGCTCTATGCGATGAAGGCCAACGCGCACCCGCAGGCGCTCAAGGCGCTGCACGCGCAAGGCATCGAGCTTGAATGCGTCTCGCGCGGGGAGGTCGAGCGCGCCCTGCAATTATTCCCCGACATCGAGCGCGCGCGCGTTCTCTACACACCCAATTTCGCATCCCGCGATGAGTATGCATGGGCTCTCGGTGAGGGCGTGCGCGTGACGGTCGACAACACCTACGCGCTCGCCAGCTGGCCCGAGCTCTTTACGCATCGGGAGATCTTCGTGCGCATCGACACCGGCGCGGGTCGCGGCCACCATCAACATGTGCGCACCGCCGGCATCTATTCCAAATTCGGCGTCCCAGTGGCAGATCTCGATGACTTCGCGCGCCATGCGCGCGCCGCGCAGGCCCGGATCATCGGCCTGCACGCGCATGCGGGCAGCGGCATTTTCAATGTCAGCAACTGGCAGCGGAGCGCTTTCCTGCTGGCCGAGCTTGCGCAGGGATTTCCCGATGCGCGTGTCATCGACATCGGCGGCGGGTTCGGGGTGCCGGAGAGGCAAGGCGAGGCGGGGGTGGATCTGCTTGAGCTCGACGCGGCGCTCGCCAAGGTGCGCGCCGCCCATGGGCAGCTTGACATCTGGATTGAGCCCGGGCGCTACCTCGTCGCCGCGGCCGGCGTACTGCTCGCGCGAGTGACGCAGCTTAAGACCAAGGGCGATGTGCGCTATGTCGGTGTTGCCACCGGCATGAATTCGCTCATCCGTCCGGCGCTCTACGGCGCCTATCACGAGATCGTGAACCTGACGCGCCTCGCAGATCCGCCCGAGCACCTGGTGAACGTCGTGGGTCCCATCTGCGAGAGCGGCGACATTCTCGGCCACGACCGGCTGCTGCCGGCCACTTGCGAAGGCGACGTTTTGCTGATCACCAATGCCGGGGCCTACGGTTACGTCATGAGCTCACGCTATAACCTGCGCGAGCCGGCCCCGGAAGTGTGCATCTGATATCTATGGCCCGGCGGCCGCGCAAGATTCGACTCCGACGGCTTCTTTGGAGCAGCGCGCTCGGCGTGTTCGTCACCGCCATCGCCGCCATCGCCGGCATCGCCGTCTACGCCTACTATCTTGATCGCAGCGTCACGCAGCAGTTCCAGGGGCGCCGCTGGACGTTGCCGGCGCAGGTCTATGCCGCTCCCCTTGAGCTCTACGTGGGCGCGCCCCTTTCCATGACGGATCTCTGCGCCGAGCTTGCGCGCCTGCAGTACCGAGCGACCCAGAAACTTGATCGGCCAGGCACCTACCGCCGCCAGGACGACCGCATCGACATCGCGCTGCGCGCGACGCGCTTCACGGATGAAGTACGTCCGGCACAAGTTCTCAGCATTACGGCCGGAGTGCGCTCGATCGAGGCGCTGCGCGACAGCGCCGGCCAAGACATACCCATTCTGCGGCTCGATCCGCTCCTCATCGGCAGCATTTTCCCAACGCATGGCGAAGATCGCATCGTCGTGACGCCAGCGGAGGTGCCGGCGTTGCTGCCGGCGGCGTTGAAGGCCGTCGAGGATCGCAAGTTCGACACCCATCACGGGGTGGATCCGGAAGCCGTCGTTCGCGCCCTGTGGGTCGACCTGCGCTCGCGTCAGATCGCTCAGGGAGGCAGCACGCTCACGCAGCAGCTCGTAAAGAGCTACTTCCTCAATTCCCGCCAGACCATGGGCCGCAAGGTGCGCGAAGCTCTCATGGCGATCGCGCTGGAAGCGCACTTCACCAAGTCCGATCTCATGAACGCCTATATCAATGAGATCTATCTCGGCCAGGACGGCGATCGCGCCGTGCACGGCTTTGGCCTTGCGAGCCAGTTCTACTTTGGCAAGCCGCTCGCCGAAGTTGATCTGGCGGAGCTGAGCCTGCTCGTTGCGCTCGTGCGCGGTCCGTCCTATTACGACCCGCGCCATCATCCGGAGCGCGCGCTCGCGCGGCGCAACCTCGTGCTCAAATTGATGGCGGACCTCAAGGTCATAAGCCCGCAGGATGCGGCCAGCGCCGCCAGCCGTGCGCTCGGCGTAACGACGCGCGCCGCGGGTGCCTATTATCCGTCCTACCTCGATTTCGTGCGGCGCACGCTGCGGCGCGACTATCCCGAAAGCGACCTCACGCAGGAGGGGCTGAAGATCTACACCAGTCTTGAGCCGCGCGCACAGGATGAGGCCGAACAGACGCTCGATCGGGAGCTTGCGCGCCTCGAGCGAACCCGCGGCCCCACGAGCGCATCCCTCGACGGCGCGCTCGTGATCACTGCGCCCGCGAGCGGCGATGTGATCGCGATCGTCGGCGGCCGGCGCATCGGCTACAGCGGCTTCAATCGAGCACTCGACGCCGCGCGCCCCATGGGCTCAGTGGTGAAGCCCTTCGTCTATTTGACCGCGCTTGAAACCCATCGCTACAACCCTGCGAGCATCGTGCAGGATGCTCCGGTCGACATTCGCATGTCGAACGGCACGCACTGGCGCCCCCTCAACTTCACGCGCCAGACTTATGGGCCTGTGCCGCTCGTGCGCGCGCTCGCTGAATCCATGAACCTCGCCACCGTTGCGCTCGGCATGGACGTCGGGGTGACCCACGTCGCGCAGACTCTGCAGCGCTTCGGCCTCGAGCGCGCGCCGGCGCAAGGGCCGGCGTTGCTCTTGGGCGCGGTCAACGCGACTCCGCTCGAAGTGGCGCAGCTTTATACGGGACTTGCCAATGGCGGATATCGAATGCCGCTGCGCGCCGTGCGCACGGTGATCAGCGCGGCCGGCCAGCCGCTCAAGGCGTTTCCATTGGAGCTGACGCCGATTGCGCAGCCCGACGTCGTCTTCGAAGTTGACCAGATGTTGCAGCAGGTCATTGAGCGCGGCACCGGCCGCCCGGCGCGCGCGGTGTTGCCGGCGGATGTCGTCGTCGTGGGCAAGTCCGGGACAACATCGGACCTGCGTGACAGCTGGTTCGCGGGATTTTCGGGCAGCCATCTCGCCGTCGTCTGGGTGGGCTACGACGACAACCGTCCCACGGGCTTCACCGGCGCAGCCGCCGCGCTGGCCATCTGGTCGCGCGTGCTAGCAGGCCTCGGGACCACCTCCTGGAGCGCCGCCATGCCTGAGTCGCTCACCGAAGTCTCGATCGATTACTTCACTGGATTGCAGATTGAGGGCGCCTGCGCCAACACGAATACCATCCGCATTGGCGTCCCGGTCAGCACCCAGCTTGCAAAGAAGCCCGGCTGCATTGCCGCTGTCGCACCGAGCGCTGCCGAGCGATTGGCCGAGCGTCTGCGCGCTATCATTCACCAATGACCGTCAGAATCGCGAGCTTCTTCTTGGTCGTCATCCTGGCGGCGTGCCGATCGCTTTTTTCCCCGGAGCGTCCGCCAAACCCGCCGACGGGCTCAGCTACTCCGGAGGCACCGGCAAACGCGGCGCCGTCCCCCGCCGTGCCCGCGCCGACCCGGCAATATCGCTTGGGCAGCGCCGCAAGCGCTCTCGTCACTCAGGCGCACGTGCGCGCTGCGGCAGGTGACTTTCCAGCCGCGACCGCGACCCTCGAGCGCGCGCTACGCATCGAGCCGGAGAACCCGCTGGCATGGATCGAACTCGGGCGCGTCCAGCTCGCCGCCGGCAATGCCGCGCAAGCCGACAACATGGGCCACAAGGCCCTCGGGCTCGCCGCCGGGGACCCAAATGCCCAAGCCGCCGCGTGGCGGCTCATCGCAGATTCGCTGCGCGTGCGGGGCCGCAACCAGGAGGCGAGCATGGCCAGCGCGCGTGCCGAAACCCTGCTGCCGCGCTGAACAGTGTTTCGGCCCCCCAAGTGGCGCGGCGCGCCGGCCGGCGCGCCCGTCTTGACGCATCTGGGGCGTCACCCTAGACTTTACCCCACTCATCGAGACCGGCTGAGGGAAAGGCCCTTAGACGCCGGGGCAACCGCCGCCAGCCTAACCAGCTCGGAAAGGTGCCAACTCCTGCGATCCGCCTTTGGATCAACAGATGAGCAGTGCGCGTAGCTGCCATGCGGCATTAGGCCGTGCGGAAGATGGACGCCACAGACCCGCATCTTGATGCGGGTGCTCCGCAGGAGTGCCGGTGAGCCGGACCATTGCGCATGCGGAGCCTGTGATGAACGCCTCAGTAGATTCAACCCCCGATGCCACGGCACTCCTGATGAGTGCACCGCTTGAACAACAGACGCAGGCCGTGCGTGCAGGTCTCGAATGCGACGACTCCACGGGCTGCGTGGTGCCGCCCATTCATTTGACCTCGACGTTTGCGTTCCGGGCCTTCGGCGAGAAGCGCGGCTACGACTACACCCGCTCGGGCAACCCGACGCGCGATCTTCTGGCGCAGGCGATCGCCGACCTGGAAGAGGGCGCAGGCGCAGTGGTCACCGCCACGGGCATGGCGGCGGTCGCGCTCGTCGGCCACCTCCTGCCCGTGGGCTCGCGCATCGTCGCCCCGCATGATTGTTACGGCGGCACGTATCGCCTCTTCGAGGCCTGGCGGCGGCGCGGTGAAATGCAGGTGGAATTTCTCAACTTCGGCGACGAAGAATCCGTGCGGACGGCGCTCGAGCGGCCGACTGCGCTGCTGTGGATCGAGACTCCGAGCAATCCGCTGCTGCGCATCACCGATATTCAAAAGTTCGCATCCCTCGGCCGCGCAAGTGGCGCGCTCGTCGTGGTGGACAACACTTTTCTGTCACCCGTGTGGCAGCAGCCTCTCGCCCTGGGTGCAGATCTCGTGGTGCACTCGACGACCAAATATCTGAACGGTCACAGCGACGTCGTGGGCGGCGCGGTCGTCGCGCGCACGCCGGCGCACCTTGAGCAATTGAGCTGGTGGGCCAACTGTTTGGGCGTGACCGGCGCGCCATTTGACAGCTTCATGACGCTGCGCGGAATACGCACGCTGCATGCGCGCCTCGAGCACCACGAAAGAAATGCGCAGGCATTGGCGCCTTGGCTGCTGCTGCAGCCCAATGTGACACGCGTGTATTACCCGGGTCTTCCATCGCACCCCGGCCATGCGCTGGCGCGGCGCCAGCAGCGCGGCATGGGAGCGGTGATCACCGTCGAACTTGCCGGCGGCCATGACGCGGTGCGCGCTTTCGTCGGGCAGCTGCAGTGTTTTTCGCTCGCCGAATCCTTAGGGGGAGTCGAGAGCCTCGTCGCACATCCGGCCACCATGACGCACGCCGCGATGGACGCGAACGCGCGAGCGCAGGCGGGTCTCGCCGACGGGCTCGTGCGCCTGTCGATCGGCATCGAGGCGCTCGAGGACCTGAGGGCCGATCTTGCCAGAGCCCTGCAGCGGGCAGCCGCGGCCTGCCGCTCGGTCTGACGGTGTGGGGGTGGACGTTACCCTCGGGCTTCGAGGCGCTCGAGTACCGCAGTGCCGGCCTCGCGCGTGCTGCAACCCGGCGCACCGGGGCGCGCGATGTCCGCGGTGCGTGCGCCGTCGGTGAGCGCACGGCTGACCGCGGTTTCGAGCGCGAGCGCTTCCGCATGCAGGCGAAGGGAATGCCGCAGCAAAAGGGCCGCACTTAAAATCGCCCCGTAGGGATTGGCGATACCCCGGCCGGCGATGTCGGGAGCGGAGCCGTGAATGGGCTCGTACAGGCCGCGCTTGCCCTCGCCGATGGAGGCTGACGGCAATAATCCAAGCGACCCGCACAGCATCGATGCTTCGTCGGTGAGGATGTCGCCGAACATGTTCTCCGTCACGAGAACGTCGAAGTCGCGCGGCCGGCGGATCAGTTGCATGGCCGCGGCGTCGACCAGCATGTGTTCAAGCTCAATATCGTGAAACTCGTGCTGCACGATGCGCGCGCACACCTCGCGCCACAGTCGCGAGGTTTCGAGCACGTTCGACTTGTCGATGGACACGAGTTTGCGGCGCCGGGTGCGCGCCAGGTGCGCGGCCACGCGCACCACCCGTTCGATCTCGGCGACGCTGTAGGTGCACACATCGCTCGCTCGGTCCGGGGTGCGCTCCTTGGCGCCGAAATAAATGCCGCCCGTGAGCTCGCGCACGAAGATGAGATCAACCCCTGACAAAAACTCCGGCTTGATGGTTGACGCATCAACGAGGGCCGGATGCACCCGCACGGGACGCAGATTCGCGTACACCCCAAGCTCGCGCCGCAAGCGCAGCAAACCCTGCTCGGGGCGCACTTTGGCCGCAGGTGCCGACCACTGGGGTCCGCCGACGGCCCCGAGCAGCACCGCATCCGCGCGCAAGCACAGCTGCAGCGTCTCTGCCGGCAGCGGGTCTGCGTGCGCATCGATCGCAATGCCGCCGAAGGCGGCCGGAACGAGTGCGAACTGGTGGTCGAAGAGGGCGGCGACCCTCTCCAGGCAGCGCAGCGCCTCGGCGATCACTTCCGGGCCGACGCCGTCGCCGGCCAGCACCGCAAGGCTCGCCTTCATACCCTCGGCCGGCGGCGCTCGAAGGCGCTGATCTGCGCGTCGCGTTCGATGAGAAAGCCCAACTCGTCGATTCCATTCACGAGCAAGTTGCGGGCGAATGTCTCGAGCGGAAAAACCACCGGTGCGCCTGCGGGGAGCGTCAACGTCGCCGTCGGCAGGTCAATACTGACCTCGGCGCCGGGATGTTCGATGAGCCAGCTCGCCGTCGCGGCGTCGACGACCACCGGCAAGAGGCCGTTCTTCAGAGCATTGCTGCAGAAGATGTCGGCGATTTGAGTGCTGATGACCGCGCGAATGCCGTAATCAAGCAGCGCCCACGGCGCATGCTCGCGCGAGGAGCCGCAGCCGAAGTTGCGGCCCGCAACGAGGATGCGGCAATTGCGCGCGGCCGCGCTGTTGAGAATGAAGTCGCGGTGCGGCGCGCCCTGCGCGTCATAACGCCAGTCGGCGAAGAGATGCTGGCCCAGGCCATCCCGCGTGGTCGTCGTCAGGAAGCGCGCGGGAATGATCTGATCGGTGTCAATGTTCGCCGCGGGCAGCACGACGGTGCGCGAGCGCAAGATGCGGATGGGTTCCATAAACTCATTCGCTCGCTAGTGGTTCAGGATCTCGCGCGGGTCTGTCACACGGCCGCGCACCGCGCTCGCAGCCGCAGTCAGGGGGCTCGCGAGGAGCGTGCGGGCACCCACGCCCTGGCGGCCCTCGAAGTTGCGGTTGCTGGTGCTCAAGGAGTAATCCCCTTTCGCCACGAGATCCCCATTCATCCCCAGGCACATGGAACAGCCCGATTCGCGCCACTCCGCGCCTGCGTCCATGAACACGCCGTGCAGACCTTCGGCCTCCGCCGCTCTCTTCACGGCCTGCGAGCCCGGCACCACGAGCATCTGCACGCCCGGCGCGATTTTGCGGCCGCGTAACACGGACGCTGCGGCACGCAGATCCGACAGCCGCCCATTGGTGCAGCTGCCGAGAAACACGACGTTGACTGATTTATCCTTGAGCATCGCGCCCGCCTCAAATCCCATGTAGGCGAGCGCGTGGTCAAAGGCCGCATCGTTCTTGCGTTCCGGGATGGTGCCGTTGATGGGGATCACCATGCCCGGGTTCGTGCCGTAGGTGATCATAGGTTCGACCGCGGCGGCATCAATCGCGACCTCGCGGTCAAAGCGCGCGTCGACATCGGTCGGCAACTCTCGCCAGCGCGCCACCGCCTGCTCCCAATGAAGTCCCTGCGGCACACGCGGCCGGCCCGCAAGATAAGCATAGGTCGTTTCATCGGGGGCGATCATGCCGGCGCGCGCGCCGGCTTCGATGGACATGTTGCACACCGTCATGCGCTCTTCCATATCGAGCGCGCTCACCCCGGCGCCGCGATACTCGATGACGTGACCGGTCCCGCCCGACACCCCGATGCGGCTGATGATCCACAGGATGAGGTCCTTGGCGGTCACACCCGGCTGCAGGCGATGATCAACATTGATCGCCAAGCTCTTCGGCTTCCTCTGCAGGAGTGATTGCGTGGCAAGAACGTGGCCGACCTCCGTCGTGCCGATCCCAAAGGCGAGGGCACCCAAGGCGCCGTGAGTGCTCGTATGGCTGTCGCCGCAGACTATGGTCTTGCCCGGCTGGGTCGCGCCGAGCTCCGGTCCGATCACATGCACGATGCCGCGCTGATCGCTCTTGAGCCCCAAGAGCTCCACGCCGAAGCGTGCGCAGTTGCGCTCGAGCGCGCGGATCTGCTGCGCGGCCGACTCGATCGCAATCGGCGCGCCGCCGAAGATCTGTTCGGTCCGAGTTGGAGTGGAATGATCCAGGGTCGCGAGCGTGAGCTCCGGGCGGCGCACGCGAAGGCCGCGCTCGCCGAGCACGGCGAACGCTTGGGGCGAGGTGACCTCATGAATGAGATGCAGATCAATATACAGAACGGCCGGGGTGTCGGCGCTCTCGGGTATGACTTCGTGCTGGTCCCAAATCTTCTCAAGCATCGTCCGCGGTACGAAGTCCATGGACGCGTTCACCTACTGCACGACGGCGATGCGCGCCTGCGACATGTCGACGATGTCGAGCCATCCCCACTCATCGGCGGTCTGCCCGGAGAAGAGTCCGAAGAAGGCGCTCTGCAGTGCTGCGGTGATCGGGCCGCGCTTGCCTGCGCCCACGGGCAAACGGTCGACGGATCTGATTGGCGCGATCTCCACCGCCGTGCCGGTGAAGAACGCCTCATCCGCCAGATACAAGAACTCGCGCGGGATCGCGCACTCGCGCACCTCGATGCCGCGCGCCCGCGCAAGGCGCATCACAGTATCGCGGGTAATGCCGCTCAGCACCGAATGCACCAGCGCCGGCGTCATCAACACGCCATCCTTGACGACGAACAGATTCTCGCCGGAGCCTTCGCTTACCGTACCGTCGGAGGCAAGCCCAATCCCTTCGGCGAAGCCGAGGCGCCGCGCCTCCTGGCCGATGAGTTGGCTCGAGAGGTAATTGCCTCCCGCCTTGGCAAGCGCAGGCAGCGTATTTGGCGCCACGCGGTTCCAGGAGGAGACGCACACGTCCACGCCTTCTTCTTCGCTCGAATGCCCCAGGTACTTGCCCCATTCCCAGGCCGCAACCGCAACGTCGGTCGGCGGCTCGATCTTCGGCGTCACGCCAATTTCACCGTAGCCGCGAAATGCTATCGGCCGGATGTAGGCGCCGCGCGCGAGGCCATTGACCGCGACGACCTCGCGGCAGGCGTCGCTGATCTGCTCGCTCGAGAAGGGCATGGGCATGCGGTAGATTTTCGCCGAATCAAACATGCGCCGCGTATGGTCGCGCAAGCGAAAAATCGCCGGTCCGCGCGGCGTTTGGTAGGCACGCAGGCCTTCGAAGACCGACGAACCGTAGTGCAGCGCGTGCGAAAGCACGTGCACCGTGGCCTTCTCCCAAGGCACGAGCTTGCCGTTGAACCAGATGAACTGTGTGGCCGGGATGGGCATGTGGACTCCTCGAAAAGACCTACACTGCGGCGGGCAGCACGCGTGCGGCGCCCGCGCGTTCCTCGCGCGAGCGCGAGTTCGTCTGCGCAAGCTCAATGCGATTCAGCACTTCGAGAAACGCCATGGTGCTCGATTCGACGATATTGGTGCTGACGCTCGAACCGCGATAGGTGCGCTCATTGTATTCCACGTAGACGATGGCCTCGCCCTGCGCGTCTTCACCGACCGAGACGCTGCGCAACTCGAACTTGCGCAACGAAGCCTCGATGCCGGTTGCCGCCTCGATGGCTTTGAAGGCAGCGTCCACCGGGCCATCCCCGCGCGCCGAGCGTTCGACCAGACGCCCGTCGGAGTGCTGTAGACGCACATGCGCCTCGGCGGGGGCGGCGCTGTCCGCCACGGTTCTGAGCGCGAGCAAGCTCCAGGGGCCCGCGGCCTGGCCTTCCGCGCGCAGCACGAGCGCCTCGATGTCGCCGTCAAAGAGCTCCTTCTTTTTGTCCGCGAGCGCTTTGAATTCCTCGAACACCCGGTTGAACTCCAGCTCGTCGAGCTCGAATCCCAGCTCCTGCACGCGCTCGCGAAAAGCATGCCGGCCACTGTGCTTGCCGAGCACCAGATGACTGCGGGTGAGACCGACGTCCTCAGGGCGCATTATCTCGTAGGTCGAGTGATGCTTGAGCATGCCGTGCTGGTGGATCCCGGATTCATGCGCAAAGGCGTTTTCGCCCACGACCGCCTTGTTGCGTGGGATCGGCTGCCCGGTGATGCTCGACACGAGCCGCGAGGTCGGGTACAGCTTCGTTGTCTGCACGCGATTGCTCACATTGAAGAAGGTGGCGCGCGTCTTGAGCGCCATCACGACCTCCTCGAGCGAGCAGTTGCCGGCGCGCTCGCCGATGCCGTTGATCGTGCACTCGATCTGCCGCGCCCCTGCGACGACTGCCGTCAGACTGTTCGCCACCGCCATCCCCAAATCGTCGTGGCAATGCACGGAGAGGATTGCGCGCTCGATGCCGCGCACGTTCTTGCGCAGATACCGAAAGAGCTCCGCGAACTCATCCGGCACCGTGTAGCCGACCGTGTCGGGTATGTTGACAGTGGTCGCGCCCGCATCGATCACCGCTTCGACCACCTGCGCGAGAAACTCGAGCTCCGTGCGCGACGCATCCTCCGGGGAAAACTCGACGTCGGCGCACAGATCGCGCGCGATGCGCACCGCGTCCACGGCGAGGCGCAGAATCTCATCTTGCGCCATGTTGAGTTTGTACTGCCGGTGGATCGCGCTCGTTGCGAGAAACACGTGCAGGCGGTGGCGCGGCGCATCGCGCAGCGCCTGCGCGGCAAGCTCGATATCCTCGCGGTTGCAGCGCGCGAGAGCGCAGATGACCGCTCCTGGCACCTCGCGCGCCACGGCATTGACGCTCTCCCAGTCACCGCGCGAGGCAGCCGGAAATCCCGCCTCGATGACGTCGACGCCGAGCTCCGCGAGCGCGCGTGCCACGCGCAGCTTCTCGGCACGCGCCATGCTGCATCCCGGGGACTGCTCCCCATCGCGCAAGGTGGTGTCGAAAATGATCACGGGTTCGGGCGCGGTTACCATGTGGGTATCCTCAATCAGAGCCTTCAGGCGCCACGCGCGCCGTATTCCATGTCCGCGAGCTGCGCGGCGAGCACCGCGCTGCGCTCCTCGTGCGGCAGCAGTTCGCCGTGCAGGATTCTCGAGAGCTGTTGGGAGGTGATATTGCCGCCGGAGAGCACGATGCCGACGCGCTCGCCGGCAATGCGCCGGCGCATGTGCAGGGCACCCGCTAGCGCCGCCGCTCCGGCGCCCTCCGCCATTTGATGCAGCGTCTCGGCGAAGCAGCGGATCGCATCGGCGATCTGCGCCTCGCTCACCTCGATGATGTCGTCGAGCACTTCGCGCAGGATCGCGACGGTGTCGGGCGCGGGCACACGCGCGGCAAGCCCATCCGCCAGCGTCTCGCCGACCGGATATTCGCGCATCTCACCACTGTGCCAGGCGCGCGCCAGCGCGGGTGCCGCAGCGCTCTGCACGCCAATCAGACGCGTATGCGGCGAGAGCGCGTTGTAGACGAGGCCCATGCCCGCCGCAAGACTTCCGCCGCCGACCGGAATGAACAGCACATCAAGCGGCTGCGCAGTCTGATCGAGCATCTCGAGCGCGACCGTCGCATAGCCCGCCATGAGTTTGGGCTCGCGCGACGGATGCACCGCGATCATCCCGGTCTGCCCGGCGTACTCGAGCGCCGCCGCCCAGGCAGAATCGAAGTCCTCGCCCACCGCGCGCACCGTAGCGCCGAGCGCGCTGATGGCGGCATTCTTGTCCGGATTATTGCCCGCCGGGACAAACACCGCACAGCGCACCCCGTGGCGCTGCGCCGCGCAGGCGAGCGACTGCCCATGGTTGCCGCGGGTCGCGGTCACGAGCCCGCGCGCGCGCTGCTCAGAGGTCAATGAGGCGAGCAGATGCAAACCGCCGCGCAGCTTGAACGACCCGAGCGGCACAGTGTTCTCAAGCTTCACATGCGTCTCGGCACCCAGACGCTGCGACAGCAGCGGATGGGTCACGAGCGGCGTCGGGGTCAGGGACTTTGCGAGCAGGCGCCGTGCGGCGACGATGTCGTCAAAGTGCACGCCGCCCAGACACCGGTCCGTCATCGGCGTCTGCTCACTCACTTGCATCTCGATTGGCATCGCAGCAGGCTCCCGTGTCAGGCGCGACGGGCGTTGAGCCAGGGCATGCGCGCGCGCAGCGCGGCGCCGACCTTCTCGACGGGATGCTTCAAGTCCTGCTTGAGCATGCGCCGGAACTTGCGCCCGCCGGAGGCGCTCTCGGCGATCCATTGCCGCGCGAACTTGCCGTTCTGAACTTCCTTCAGCACCTTCTTCATTTCCTTCTTCACCCCGGAGTTCACAATCCGCGGTCCGCGCGTCAGGTCGCCGTACTTGGCGGTGTCGCTGATGAACTCATGCATCTTTTTGAGGCCGCCTTCATGCAGAAGATCGACGATGAGCTTCAGCTCGTGCATGCATTCATAGTAGGCGACCTCGGGCTGATAGCCCGCCTCGACCAAAGTCTCGAAGCCGCGCACGACGAGTTCGGTTGCGCCCCCGCACAGCACGGCCTGCTCGCCGAAGAGGTCGGTCTCGGTTTCCTCTGCAAAGGTCGTATCGAGCACGCCGCCGCGCGTGCCGCCGATGCCATGTGCATAGGCGAGGGCGCGGGCACGGGCCCGCCCGCTCGGATCCTGTGACACCGCGAGCAAGCAGGGCACGCCGCGGCCCTGCTGATATTGGCGGCGCACGAGATCGCCCGGACCTTTGGGCGCAATCAAGACGACGTCGAGGTCCTTGCGCGGACGGATCTGCTTGAAGTGGATGTTGAAGCCGTGGGCAAAGAGCAGCGTTGCGCCTTTCTTGAGATTAGCGGCCACCTCGAGGTAAAGCGCCTTCTGCACCACATCGGGCACCAGCACGGCGACAAGATCCGCGCCGCTCACCGCCGCCGCAGGGGTTGCGACCGCGAGCCCCTCGCGGCGCGCCTTCTTCCAGCTCGGGCCGTTCTTGCGCACTCCGACGACGACATCGAAGCCGCTGTCCTTGAGGTTGAGCGCATGCGCCCGGCCCTGGCTGCCAAAGCCGAGCACGGCGATCCGAGCGCCTTTCAAGGCTTTGCGGTCGACATCTTTCTGACCGTACAGTCGCATCGTCACACTCCCAATGGCCTTATAGCCGCTCAAACGCTCCGCCTGCGCGCGCCGCAGGCGAGCAAAAAAAAACCCGCAGCGGCGCGGCGGCCGATGCGGGGTTTGTTGTTTTCTCGCGTCTGCCTGATCAGGCGTTTGCGAGCGCCCCGCGCCGGCCGCTCCTAATAAGGAGCGCCCCGAGGAACAGCACAAGCAGGACGATGCCGACGATCCCGGATGCCTCCGGGGTGTGCGGAATAAGCTCGTTGCCTGCGTCGAATGCCACGGCTACGCGGGATCCAAATCCGAAACTCACCCGATGTCATCACAACCGGCGCACGCTTGTCAAATAGGAGCAAAGAGTCCCGCCCGCGGCACGAATTCGATAGACTTTCGCGACCCACCTCTTGAGCCCCACCGCGTGCACGCCGAGAAGCTGTCGCTCCCGCCGGCGCAGAATCTTTCCCCGCCCGGGATGCACGGCATCGAGCCGCGCGATCTTGCGCTGCTGCTGGGGATCAACCTCATCTGGGGCGTGAATCTCGTCGTCAGCAAGATCGGTTTGGCGCAGATTCCATCGATCCTGTTCACCTTGCTGCGCTTTTTGATCCTGGCCGTGGTGCTCGTGCCGTGGTTGCGTGTGGAGCGCGGGCAGATGAGCGCGCT
>Ga0182024_10013987_pt1 | contig 15564 bp, 17 predicted proteins | sample P32metaG_FD_120480 | JGI IMG/M metagenome (GOLD analysis project Ga0182024, IMG submission 120480) | Permafrost microbial communities from Stordalen Mire, Sweden - P3-2 metaG (Illumina Assembly) | ecosystem: Environmental > Terrestrial > Soil > Wetlands > Permafrost | place: Sweden: Stordalen... | reverse complement strand
GCGCGGAAGAAGTTCGGTGCCATGAGATGATGCCGGGGCCGGAGTCGGCGGCAGGATCGGTCGGTTTGCCGGAGCGGCGTGTCGGGGATGGGAGGGGTATAGGATGCGCGCAGACGTGGGACTGATGGGCATTGCGGTTCAAGCGAACGGATAAATCAAATATGGCCTCTACGGAACGGGTGGTGCTGGTGGCTGGTGGCTGGGGGAACGGGGGGATTGGGGCGCGCTGTCAGTTTGGCGTTTCTTGGGGACGCCGCACACGCGGAGGTCACCTGTGACGAGAAAACGATATCGTTGCCCCCTGATGGCATCGATCCATGAGACTGCCGAAGATCTGCGGGCCGCCGGCGCATTGGACAAGCGCACGATGCGGGAATTCGATGCGCTGTGCCTCACGCCGATACGTCCGCTGAGGCCGAAGGAAATACCGCTTTCCGAGTGCAACTAGAGAGGCAACACCAGTGGCGACGATGTTTGGAAGTACCGGGCCGCATGGAGAAAAGCAGATCCCTCGCTGCGCTTCGGGATGACAGCGTTGGAGAAGATATGACGCGTGGGGTGTTGGGTGCGGCGCTCGCGAAGGAATTAACCTGCGGCCACGACGCGGAGGCTACGGACGGGGAGCCAGCCAGCGGAATAGCAGAGTCGCGGCGAGGGCGCCGGCGAGCTGGGCGAGCAAGAAGAAGGAGACGTCTGCCGGGCGGATTCCGGCGAAGGTGTCGCTCAGCGCGCGGGCGATGGTTACGGCGGGATTGGCGAAGGACGTCGAAGCTGTGAACCAGTACGCGGCTGTGATATACGCGCCGACGGCGAAGGGCACGGCATGCGGGCGAAGTTTTGCGCAACCCCAGATGACCGACAGCAGGCCGAAAGTGGCGACAAATTCGCTGAATACCTGCGTGGGACCGCTGCGGACGTGGCGGGACAGCGAGATCAGCGGCAATCCGAACATCAGGTGAGCGGTGACCGCGCCGGCAATTCCGCCGAAAACCTGTGCGGCGACATAGGCGGGCGCATCGGCCCAGACGAGGCTGCCTTCCATTGCGCTGGCCAGGGTGACGGCAGGATTCAAATGCGCGCCGGAGATGGGCTCTAAGGCCGAAATCAGCGCTACCAGCGCGGCCCCGGTTGCGATGGTGTTGGCTAGCAGGGCCAGCGCCACGTTGCCGTTTGCCAGACGCTCGCCCATGATTCCTGAGCCGACTACGGCGGCTACCAGGAAGCCGGTGCCAAGCAGTTCGGCGGTGATGCGGCGCGGCAGCGAGGGCGTCATTGGCTGTGTTTCGTCATTGCTTGGCTGTCGTCATTGTTTGGCGTCATTCTTTGCGCGGGCTGCACGTACAGCCCTCACCCGTGCTTGCCGATGCGGTCGATTTCCTTCTGGACCGCCAATTTTTCGAGGCTCGCCAGCGGCAGGCAAAGGAATAGCTCGATCCGGCGCTGGAGCATGGTGAACGCGTCCCGGAATGCGTGGTCGATTTCTTGCGGTGTTCCTGTTACGGCGGCGGGATCGGGCACGCCCCAATGGGCCGTCAGCGGCTGGCCCGGCCATAGCGGGCAGACCTCTTTGGCGGCGTTATCGCAGACGGTGAAGACAAAATCCATCTTCGGCGCGCCGGGGCCAGCGAACTCGTCCCAGCTCTTGCTGCGCAAGCCAGCGGTGGAGAGACGGGCATCCTCGATTTGCTTCAACGCCGTTGGATGGACAAATCGAGCGGGATGGCTGCCGGCGCTGTACGCGGTGAAGTTGGGACGGCCTCTGTAATTGAGAAACGCTTCCCCAAATATGGAGCGGGCGGAATTCCCCGTGCAAAGGAACAGAACGTTATAGCGCGGCATGGAGCTCGCTGGCGCCGGCTGCGGTATCGGCCGGAGCGCAGCAAGTTGGGCCGCAGCACGCGCGTGCCGGATCGGCTTTCTCCGGCAAGTTGTCTTTCAGGACGACGAAGACTTCCCACTGGTTTCCGTCGGGATCGCGGACCCATACCTTATCTTGCAATGCGTAGCAGCACGCCGAACTCATTTCGTCGCGCACCAGCAGGCCCGCCTGCGTCCAGCGTTCCCGGAAAGCGAGCACATCCTCGGTGGAGCTGACTTGGATGCCCAGGTGAGAAAGGGCGCCGCGTGGGTGAAAGGATGCTTCGGTGAGGGAGAAGTTTAGCGCGGGGTTCTGGACGTCGAACTTAGCGTAGGCCTGCCGGATCTTGCATGGCTCGATCGCAAACATCTTGCGGTAGAAGCTGAGGCTTTCTTGCAGGTTGCTGACGTGGATGGCAATGTGGGGCTTCAAAATGGCCATGGGGGGTGCTCCTTTGGGGCGCCTAACATATATGCATAGGCGCATGCGTTAGATGGTACGCGGCGGGAATACATACGTCAAGGCGCATGTGTTGTGCTATCGTTTGGCGATGAGCAAGGGCAAATCCACTGCTTCGCTGGACGTTCTTTTTCGCGCGCTGGCGGACGCGACGCGGTTGCGTCTCTTGAATCTGGTCAACGACCGGGAAATTTGCGTTTGCTACTTTGTGGAAATTTTGGGATTGAGCCAGCCAAAGATTTCGCGCCATTTGGCCTATCTACGCAGGGCTGGCATCGTGGCAGCACGGCGCGAAGGGAGATGGACGCATTATCGGCTTGTGATGCCGACGGATTCCGCCGCCGGGGGTATTCTGCGAGAGACGCTGAAGCACATGGTGGACAGGCCGGAGATGCGGCGCGACGTTGCGCGCCTGGGCATGGCCTGCTGCGCCCCGGAAAAGTTCGAACTTCTGCAGGGTGCGCCGCAGCCTCAGGCAATCCGAGGAAGCGGGAAATGAGCCGGCTGCCGAGCGGGGGCGGAATCCTGCGGACAGCGGCGGCACCCGAGCACCCGTCCGCGTAACCGGCCGAAATTCCGCGACGCCAATGGTTGGGCGATCCAGGCAGCTTTCTTTTTTGCGAAATCCAACATGACTACTCCAAATAGCGTGGTGCTGGTGGCTGGGGGAACGGGGGGACTGGAGCGCGAGGTTAGTCTGACGTTTCTCGCATGAGGTGAGCGCATTGTGGTCACGCGGAGGTGCCCTTGGCGGCGTGAGCGGGGCGCGCGCTTCACGGTCCAGCCGCGGCGTCCGGCTCCGCTACGGCTGGCGCGGCGGTTCGGTTGATCATTGGGAGAAGAGATATTCGAAGACTGATCTCGCTTTCGACTTTGGTTTCGCCGCGGCGGCGGTGGCAACCGCTCCCGCTGCGGCTGGCGCGGCCGTTGCCGAAGCGGCCGACGTTCCTCCGAGGCTGCTCACGTAGGAAACTAGAGATGCCATATCGGCAGCGTTCGCGGTGAGCGGGACCATTCCGGCTGCCTTCATCCCGGCCGTGGGCGCTTTCAGGACGGCTGTTAATTGGGCGGGGGGATACTGACTGGAAGTATGAGTCAAGGCGGGGCCAGTGCCGCCCGCTCCGGTGGCTCCGTGGCATCCAGCGCAACCTTGGGAATCGAAAATGCTTTTTCCCTGCGCGGCCGATGCATCGCTTGCCGAGCTTGCGGCTGGGGCCTTGGGCGATCCGTTTGCCGCGGATGGTTGCGCGTTGGCTGGCGCAGGCGGGGCCGAGCCTGCAGCGGGCGGGGCGGCCGCGGAGGCGGCGTTCGACGGTGCGGCTGTCGTAGCTGGTTGCGCTTTAGCTGCTGGAGGTGAGGTCGTGCCGGCAGCCGGAGGTTTCCCTGCGGCGGCAGCCGATGTTCCCCCGAGGCTGCTCACGTAGGAGACCAGGGCTTTCATATCCGCTGCATTCACTGTCAACGGGGCCATGCCGGCAGCCTTCATCCCGGCCGTGGGAGCTTTCAGGACGGCTGTTAATTGGGCGGGGGGATACTGACTGGAAGTATGAGTCAGTGCCGGCCCGGAGGCGCCAACTCCGGCCTCTCCGTGACATCCTGCGCAGCCCTGAGAATCGAAAACGCCTTTTCCTGGAGTGGCGGCTGCCGAATTACCGGCTGGCGCTTTGAGCCGTCCGGCTGCGGCAACTGGTTGCGCTGTGGCTGGCGCGGGCGACGCCGAAGCGGAAGCGAGCGGAGGTGGCGGAGTGCCCTCGACCCACATTTGCAGATGAGCTACTTCGGAAGCGTTGTGAATCGTATCGTGGCAACCGCTGGAGATGCAGGAGATCTGATTGGACACCAGCGAAGCCATAGGAGGCATGCGGTTGAGATTGGCCTCAAAGTCGCGGGTGCCCGCATGGCACTGCAGACACTGCAAGTTGCTGTATGTACCTTCCAAATGGATTGTTTTGGGCGGAGTACTCACATACTCCATGTAGACGTACTTCAGGCCTTTGAGCTTGTCCTTCAAAGGGCCGTACATGGTGTAGTCGGTGTGGCAGGTATAGCAGGCCTTATCGGAAGGCACGAGGTGGTTCTGAAAATGTTGCGCAGGGATGTAACTCGTATTCAGGACGTACAGACTTTGTCCGTGGGTTTCCATGCTGTGGCAGGAGATGCAATATGCCGTCTGCTCGGAACGCTGCATGTGAAAGGACATGCCCGTGCCGATGCATAGTCCCGGAAGAACGCACAGTCCCATAAAGGCGAGAATCTTGCCGGTCGCTCCGGCAGTGATGGAGGGACGCAGGAGAAACACCGCGGCCAGCATGATCGTCAGTACGATCAATGCGATGAGGACTCCGGCTAGTCCGAACATCACTCACTCCTCCTTGCCAGCCGCTCGCCGAAATCCGCGGGCAGACACCGACGTGGGTACCGCCAAGTGCTTGCAGCTTGTGGCCTGGCTCGCGTGACTCCAGATTCGGGGCGCCGGCGAGATTTTGAAGTTCGTTGTGCGTCGCCGCAAGTCATCCGCGGTTCTCGGCGGGCGGGGAAACGGCGAAGACCAGCGAAAGGAGATAGACCGCGATCCCCAGTCCCATTAGGACCACGCCGACGAAGATAAAGAGCACAAACGAAAGCGGGTGAAACCACAGCAGGCTCACAATTTCCACGAGCAGGCCGAGAATAATCAGGCCGCTCGAGACTTGCAGAAACCGCGGGATTCCGATCACAGGGAGTTTCATGGAGCGGGTCTCCACATTTTCAGTTGGCGCACTTTGAATGCGCTGCGAATCGTATCGTGGCCACCGCTGGAAATGCGCGGCTGCTGATTCGTCGCGCAACGCATGTCTGGTTCTTGCATTCGCGGCGCGTGTGCACGGAAAGAGATCAAGCGTTTGCCGCACAGTGTTTATACGCTTTGGCAATTAACGCGTCTGTGCAATACGGGACAGGACTGAGGCCGAAACGGGTGCTTCCGACGGCGATCGAGAAACTACGTTGACCAGGGTTTGGACATCGCGAGTCCGAACACCGGCGGCGGCGCGAACTGCGGCTGTTCAAATTGGAAATGCGGGATAAGATAAGCGAGGAAGCGAACCAAATCGGACATCCAGGTTGAATCCAATATGACGATGACAGAACGAGTGGTGCTGGTGGCTGGGGGAACTGGGGGATTGGGGCGCGCTGTTAGTTTGGCGTTTCTTGCCGAGGGATCGCGCGTGGTGGTTACTTACCGGAAGGCGGAAGAGCTTGATCGGCTGAGGGAGCAGGCTGGCGATCACGGCGCGCGGCTGGAGGGCGATGACGTTGACGTCACCGATGAGGCGGAGGTGAGCGGGCTGGTGGAGACGATTGTCGTGAAGCATGGGCGGCTGGACGCTCTAGTGAATACCGTGGGCGGGTATGTGGGCGGGGTGAAATTGTGGGAGATGGATACGAAGGTGTTTGAGCAGATGCTGGCGCTTAATTTGCGCTCGGGGTACGCGCTGGCGCGGGCGGCGGTGCGGGTGATGCTCAAGCAAGGCAGCGGGGCGATTGTGAACGTGGCGGCCAAGGCGGCGATTGATCACGCCGCGGGCGCTTCTGCTTATGCTGCTTCGAAGGCGGCGGCGGTGGCCATGATGGATTGCCTGGCTGCGGATTTGAAGGGGACGGGGGTGCGCGCGAATTCGGTGTTGCCCAGCATCATTGATACGGAGGCGAACCGGCAGACCATGCCTTCGGCGGATTTTGCCAAGTGGCCTAAGGCGGAGGAGATTGCTCGCGTGATTGTGTTTCTTTGCGGAGATGGGGCGAAGGTGATTCACGGGGCGGCGGTGCCGGTGTTTGGGGATGGGTGAGGGTTTGCGAGGAAGACACAGGCTTCGGGCGCGATTGTCTCGGGCTCATTTGATTGGAACGGACCCACGTTTCAAAAAACGAAACATGGGGCACCCTTCCGGACTCTAGTTGCCGGAGATCGAGGCTACTTGGATGGTGGTGGCCTCGACTACACCGTCGTTTGTGGCCATCTTCATCTTGGCGGCGGTCATGGTTCCCGTCACTGTTACGGTCTTTTTCGAGAATTTGGCTACGCGCTCCTGGGGATCCAGGACATAGACCTTTTTGTCGGACGGGGTGAAGAGGGTCCAGCGGCACGTGTCGCCCGCGGGCGCAGCCGCAGTTGCTGCTGATCCTGCTGCTGGCGGCGCGGCGCAGAGCAAGGTGACTACGCCTTTCCAGGTTTGCGGCTTGTCATTGGCCGCGGGGGCTGCGGCGAGGAAATTCAGCGCGCCGGCGAAGAGGATTAGGGCGAAGACTGCGCAGAGACGCTTGGCCATGTTGGTGCTCCTCTCGAGTCGCAGAGGCAAAGGCTGCGAACTAAGTTGCCAGTATACCAGAGGACTTCGGAGAGGCGAAACCCAGGGACGCTAGAAGCCGGGGGCGCCGGTGGCTGCGGTGCGGGCGGCGGTGCGGGCTTCGTCGGGGATTTGCACGCCGAAGCGTAGGCGATCCAGGTAGGCCTGGCCAAGGGACATGAGGCCGGTGTAGAGATAGCCCCAGACGAAGAGGACTAGGAACGGCACGGTGAAGTAGTTTTGATTTTGAATGGAGTACCAGATGGTGGCGGCGAAGTAGAGGCCCAGGGCGACTTCGAAGTAGGGCATCCAGCCGGCGCGATTGCGGTAGCTCTTCTTTTTCCAGGTGCCACTGTGGCCCTCGATATTGTACTTGGGGGTGCGCGCGAACTCGGATTTCACGCCGAAGATGGCTTCGAGCACGGCTTTGGCATTGCGGACGGAAAGGCCGATGCCGACGGCCATCACAAAGGGTAGATAGAGAATGGCGCGCGTCCAGGTCTTGGGGTAGATGGCGCGCTGGGCCGCGAGATAAAAGCCAGAAATCGAGCAACTCGAGGCGATGAACAGTGGCAGATCGATCAAGAGCATCTGCATCCAGCCTTGATAGAAACGCACGATCATGGCGGGGAGCAAAAGGGTCGAGAGAAGGACCATCAGCGGATAGCTGATATTGGCGGTGAGGTGGAAAACGGCCTCGGCCTTCACGCTGGCAGGCTGATCGGAACGCATCATGCGCGGGAGGATTTTTTTCGCGGTCTGCATGAGGCCCTTGGCCCAGCGCGCCTGCTGCGCTTTGAAGGAGTTCATTTCGACGGGCAGTTCGGAGGCGCATTCGATCTCGGGTATATAGAGGAAACGCCAGCCGCGGAGTTGGGCGCGGTAGGAGAGATCGGTGTCCTCGGTGAGCGTGTCGTGCTGCCAGCCGCCGGCGTCGTCGATGGCGGTGCGGCGCCAGAGGCCGGCGGTGCCATTGAAATTGAAGAAGCGTCCGCTGCGGGCGCGCGCGCCGTGCTCGATGATGAAATGGCCGTCGAGGAGGATGCTCTCGACCTCGGTGAGCGCGGAGTAATGGCGGTTGAGGTAGGTCCAGCGCGTCTGGAGCATGGCCAGTTTCGGATCGACGAAATACGGAACGGTGCGGCGGAGGAAGTCGGGGCTGGGGACGAAATCGGCGTCGAAGATGGCGACGAGTTCGCCTGTGGCGGGCTTCAGACCTTCGGCTAGCGCGCCAGCTTTGAAGCCTTCGCGATTGGTGCGATGCAGGTAGTGGATATTCAGGCCGAGGGCTTGGTAGCGCTCGACGCAGGAGCTGGCGACTTGGCAGGTTTCGTCGGTGGAATCGTCGAGGACCTGGACCTCGAGCAAATCGCTGGGATAATCGAAACGGGAGACGGCTTCGACGAGGCGCTCGATGACGTAGCGTTCGTTGTAGATGGGAAGCTGTATGGTAACCTTGGGCCAGCGGTCGATCGGCGGCGGCGGGCCGGGAACATTTTTGCGGTACTTGGCGTACTCGTAGACCAGCCAGTAGCGGTGCAGACCGAAGGCGGCCAGGACCACCAGCACGGCGAAATACGGGACCATGATGGCCAGGTCGAAGGCGTTGAGTTGGTAGAGGCCGCGGAAGGGATTCAGGCTCGGGTCCACCATCTTGGCCCAATAGTTCGAGAACAGGCCTTGCGCGGCAAGGATCACGAATTCATGCAGGACGACCACTCGGTTCGATTCCCCCCGATGCTGAAACAATGCTGAAAAACCAAGCCGTCATTGCCCTGATCGGCTTGGCTGCCATGGAAACTCTGTTCGCCGCGATGGCTCGGCTCGGCGACTTGAAGCTGCACGTCATCGAGACGATCATCCTGGCGCTGGCCGCCGGCGCCATCTACTGCGTGGCGCTCTATGCGCTGGAACACAGCCCCGAACATCGCGCCGCGTTCTGGCTGATCCTCGCGGGCGCGTTGCTCTTTCGCCTCACGCTGGCGCCGCTGCTGCCTACACTTTCCACCGACATGTACCGTTACCGCTGGGACGGTCGCGTGCAAAACGCCGGGTGGAACCCCTACTTGATCGACGCGCTGGACCCACGGCTGAAGTCGCTGCGCGATTCGACTTGGGCCGGGATGCCTGGTCCGGAAGTGCCGGCCATCTATCCCCCTTTGGCCGAACTGATCTTCCGGGGTACGGCGCGTCTTACGCAGAGCCCGCTTGGCTTTAAGACGCCGTTCGTGCTGGCGGACCTGCTGGTGGTGACGATGCTGGCTGGGTGGCTGCGGTCGAGTGGCGGGCGGAACTACCAGCTTGCTGTGTATGCCTGGAGTCCGCTCGTCATTGTTGAATTCGCCGCTAGCGGCCACAGCGACGCGCTCGCCATCGCGTTTTTTGTTGCCGCGCTGATGATTATACGGCGGCGGCCGGGGGTGTCGTCAACGGCGGCGATGACGGCGGGGGCGCTGGTGAAGTTGTTTCCGATTACGCTGCTGCCGCTGGCGGTGCGTCTGGCGGGATGGCCGCGGCGGTTGCGGGGGTGGGTGGCGGCATTCACGGCTGGCGCGCTGGCTGCGGCTTGCGCGTGGCCTTATCGCTCGGCTGCTGCGCAATTGCCGGAGACTTTCGCTTACTACCGAAGGATCTGGCAGAACTACAACCCTAGCCTTTATGGCGTGCTGCTGTGGCTGACCGGGCGGCCGGCGATTGCTGCGGGGATTGGCGAGGCGGTTGTGTTGGTGTTGGCGCTGTGGGTGGCGGCGCGAAAGATCGAGCCGGTGCGCGCGGCGTTTTTGGTGGTGGGGGCGATTTTGATGTTCGCGCCGAATGGATATTCTTGGTATTTCACTTGGATTGTGCCGCTGCTGTGCTTTTTTCCTTCGCCGGCTTGGATATTGCTGACGGTGTTGCAATCTCTTTCTTACAACGTGCTGATTGCTTACCAGATTACGGGGGAGTTTCGTTTTGCGCCGCTGTTTCAGTGGCTGACTTATGCGCCGTTTTATGCGCTGCTGGTTTGGGAGCTACTAGACGGGCGTGGGGCGTTTGCTGGGGAGGCTGCTCGGGGCGCGCTCGGCGAAAGTGTTGCCGAGTCTAGGCAAGGGTAATCCGCATAGCGAGCGGCGAATGTTGTCCTTCTTCTCGTGTCGAACACAGCCCTATAACGAATCCGTGAGTCTTGAGGGCTTGCTCCAAATCATCAAAAACCAGCTTGTGTTTGAAAGCCCCGTCATCGTAATCCAGCACCCTAATCCGAGCGGTCACCTCGGCATCCAACGTGTGTGAGCAACTTGTCCTAATGCGAAGCGCAGGCGGAGTGCCGCGACCATTCTGGCGAGTTTCGGCGCGTTCAATACGGTAACCATTATTCTGTAGGATCGACTCGAGATTTAGGAACACGAGCTTGCAATTACAGTAAGAGTCTTGGTGGGCTATCGTTCTTAGTTGTAGCGTCACTGTACCATTTGTTTTGTTGCTCATTTGCTATTTCTTCTGTTTCGCCTTCAGCTCAGAATTGACCTCAGTGGATCGGACACCGTTCAAGCGATGATGGGGAGAGGCGAGTCGGGGCGCGTGGTGGCTGGGGGCGGGGGCATCTTTGAACGGTCTACTGGGCGGTAGAGGGTGTCGCGCTCTACGGGGACGCGGCCGGCTTCGCGGATTAGGCGCTCGAGTTGGGCGCGCGGGGTGAACTGATCGGTGGTGGCGCCGGCGTCGTGGTAGATCTTTTCTTCGACGACTGTGCCGTCGAGATCGTCGGCGCCGAAGCGTAAGGCGATTTGCGCTATCCGCGGCGTGAGCATGATCCAGTAGGCTTTGATGTGGTCGAAATTGTCTAGGAGCAGGCGCGAGACGGCGATCATTTTCAGATCGGTGAAGCCGGAGGGCTTGGGCAAGTGCGATAGGCCGGTGTTTTCCGGGTGGAAGGCTAGCGGGATGAAGGCTACGAATCCGCCGGTTTCGTCCTGCAATTTGCGCAGGAGCAGCAGGTGCTCGACGCGCTCTTCGTCGGTCTCGATGTGGCCGTAGAGCATGGTGGCGTTTGAGCGCAGGCCGATCTGGTGCGCGGTGCGGGCGATGTTCAGCCATTGCTGGCCGCTGACTTTGTGGTCGCAGATGATTTTACGCACGCGCGGATTGAAGATTTCGGCGCCGCCGCCGGGGAGCGAATCTACGCCGGCGTCCTTGAGCGCCAGGAGCGTATCGCGGATGGATAATTTGGAGATGCGCGAGAAATAGCCGACCTCGACCATGGTGAAGGCTTTTAAGTGCACGGTCGGGCAGCGCTGCTTTAGGCCGCGCATCATGTCCAGGAAATATTGAAAGGGCAGGTCGGGATGCAGGCCGCCGACCATGTGAAATTCGGTGGCTCCTTCGCGCACGCCTTGCTCGGCGCGCTGCCAGATGTCTTCAAGGGCATACGTATAGGCGCCGGGGGCGTTGGGATCACGGCCGAAAGCGCAGAGTTTGCAGTGGGCCACGCAGACGTTGGTGGGATTGATGTGGCGATTGACGTTGAAGTAGCAGACGTTGCCGTGGCGCTGCTCGCGAACGTGGTTGGCGAGCCAGCCGAGAGCGAGCAGGTCCGGCGTGCGATAGAGCGCGAGACCGTCGGCGGCGTCCAGGCGCTGACCGGCTAGGACTTTCGCGGCGATGGGCTCGAGCCGCGAGTCGTCAATGACTAGATTGGATTCCAGATTCGACATCGGGCTTCTGCGTCTCCTAAATCTTTTCCCGTTCCCGCTGCTCAGCGCCGGGCCACGGCTACTGCTGCTCCCCAGAACAGCAGGAACAACAAACTAATATAGCCGTTCACGGTGAAAAACGCAGCATTGAGACGGCGGAGATCGTTGGCGTGCACCAGGGAGTGCTCGTAGGTGAGCAGCGCGGCGACCACGACGATTCCGGCCCAGGCTGGCCAGGGCAGAGCGAAGCTGGCGGCGAGCCAGATGAGCAGGGCCGTCGTGGCTACGTGCATGAGGCGGGCGATCCACAGGGCGCGGGCGATGCCGAAATGCCTGGGGATGGAGTAGAGGCCGACCTCGCGGTCGAAGTCGATGTCCTGGCAGGCGTAGAGCACGTCGAAGCCGCCGACCCAGAGCGTGACGGCGGCGCAGAGGATGAGCATGCGCGCGTCGAGCGAGCCGGCGACGGCGATCCACGCGGCGGCGGGCGAAATTCCGAGGCAGAAGCCTAGCACCAGATGCGACCACATGGTGAAGCGCTTGGTGTAGGAGTAGAGGAACAGGATAGCCAGCGCCACCGCGGAGAGCTCGAACGCCAAGCGATTGAGTTGCCATGCAGCGAAAACCAGAACGGCGGCGCTGGCGATGGTGAACGCCCAGGCGAAGCTTAGCGAAAGTGCGCCCGTGGGAAGGGCGCGGCCGGCGGTGCGCGGGTTGGCGCGGTCGTAATGCACGTCGGCGATGCGGTTCATGGTCATGGCGGCGGAACGCGCGCCGACCATGGCGACCACGATCCAAAGAATCTGCCGCAGCGTGGGCCAGCCGGGCTGGCTGCCGGCATAGCGCGCGGCGAGCATGGCTCCGGTGAGGGCGAATGGCAGCGCAAAGATCGAGTGTTCAAACTTGATCATTTCGAGAACGGTGCGGATGCGGCGAGGGCTCATGTGCGTGTGCGGAAACTGTCAGTGTAGGTAGTGGGTTGCGGCAAAGTCAAGACGGCGCCGGGCGCGGTAGTTTATTTTGAGGGAATGTAGAAATGAGATAACATGCGCAGCCAGATGGTCTAGCGGATTGCCCTCGCAGTGAACGCGTGTCTGTCCAACATGGGATCGTCACGGAGGAACCAATGAAGGAATCAGAACGGGACCTGGGACGGCGGTGGTTCGAGTTGGTCTGGAATCAAGGGAAGCGGGAGGCGATTGCCGAGATGCTCTCGCCGAACGCCTTGATTCATGATGCCGGAGTCGAGACTCGGGGCGCTGACGGGTTTTATGCTTTTTTTGATCGCATGATCGCGACGTTTTCCGAGGTCCACGTCAGCATTGAGGACAGTATCGTGGAGGGGGACCGGCTCTGCGTGCGCTGGCTATTTACAGCCAAACACACAGGAAATGGAATGGGCATGAATCCAACGGGAAAGAGCGTCCGCGTGACGGGTATTTCAATCCTGCGGGTCGCAGACGGAATGCTGGCGGAGGGCTGGCAGAATTGGGACATGCTAGGCTTGCTTCAACAAATCCAAGGCACCCCGAATGCTAGCACCTACATCGCTGCCCGTTAGGCGCTAGACCGCGCGCGTTCCTGGAAAAGGGCGCCAGTCTGGCACCGGCCGCGGGCGGTGTTTGAATACGGTACGCGCTAGCTTGATCCGTCGTGGGCGTGGCATGCCTCGCCGAGGTGAACCAAAACGGGCCAGTTCCTACCTCTTTAGACACCCCCATCGATGAATTAACAGAGTCCTTACGTGACCTTTACGCTTTCGCAATTGGTGTCGAGGTAGGCTTGAGCGTGCCTGGTTTGCTACCGCCGGGCAGATAAAAAGGATCATTTATTCTTAGACTGAGGGGAACAAACAATGCATATTCGCACAAAGCACTTCATCGCTGGCTTGGCGGCTTTGACGCTGACCATACCGGTATGGGCCCGCACGTACAAGGAATCGCTGACGACCGACAAGAACGAGATGATCGGGAGCACGCAACTGAGCGCCGGGTCCTACGAATTGGCCGCAGATGACAGCAAGAAGGAACTGGATGTTCTGGAGAACGGCAAAGTCATGGCGACCGTGCAAGGGCAGTGGGTCAAGCTGCCGAAGAAGCCGCAGTACTCGACGGTTGTTTCCGATGGCGACAAGATTACCCAGGTGCAGTTCAGCGGAAGCGACCAAGCATTCCAGGTGCAGTAACCGAACAACTTGATCCACGGGAAGTGAGAGCGAGCTTTGGCTCGCCCTCCTCCTCAAATTTCCTTGGGTTGGTAGACCGGGCGGCGATGCGGCTCATGGTCACGCGGCGGAGTGCGCGCCGACGATGGCGACCGCGATCCAGAGAATTTGCCGCAGTGTGGGTCAGCCGGGCTGGCTGCCCGCATAGGACGCTGCGAGCATGGCTCCGGTGAGCGCGAAAGGCAGCGCAAAGATCGAGTGTTCAAACTCGATCATTTCAAGAACAGTGCGGATGCGGCGAGGACTCATGAAGGTGTGCGAAATCAGCGAGTGCGGGCAGCCCCTCGCGAAGTCAGCGGATCAACTGTCGGGAACGCTACAGTGCCTCTTTCGGAACAGCGATGCGGGAAGTCGCGGGGTATGATCATCGCGGTCCATGTCAGGCGCCGAATCTGGATGAGAGGCAACGGGGATGACAACTGATTCGAGTTCATCGACTTCGAGTTCGACGACCGATGCAGGACGAAGGCCACTCCGGTCGGTAATTGGATTGTTCGTGTTTATAGTCGTCTTCGTACTCCTCACTTTTCTGCTTGGCCAAAGCATGGTGCGACACCGCTTCTTTAGAGGTGGCCGGATCGACCCGAACGGTACCATGAGGCCGTAGCAGGGGATGGAAGGCGTCTTGGTCGTCATCCAAATCGCTGAGGTCGAACATCCGCCTGCTCGGTAGGGCTGCTAGGCGAGTCCACGGTTCGTTTCAGGCGCGGCTAACGCCATATGAAGTCATCCACCGGCAACTGACGCACACCAGCTGGCCTCGACAGTAGACGGATTTTGATCACGCCATGTGCTCGCCTGAACCATCGCGGGCGTGGCATACTACGCCCATGTCAAAGCAAATTAAGAATAAAAAGAATCCGGCAGAGATGAATCCGCTTACCGAGTACCTCGTGAATGAGTCGGTGCGAGAAGGCGGCGTTCCCGATCGTCCGACCAACGAGCAAATCTCGCTCCTCGTGGCTGAGACGGGCCGCAAGGGCGAGAAGCGGCGGATCGAAGCCATGGCTGCCAAGGATCGCAAAAGCGCGGCATCCAAGGCCGCTAAAGCCGCGCGAAGGAAGGGCAAGAAGGCGGGTCGGAAAGTTTGACCGGACCGAATTGACAGGCGGGTTTCCGCGAAATTACACTACGCTAGACGTACGGCCCTCGATCGAAGAATCTTTGATCCGCGCTCGGGAGGTATGTTCCGTGAAGAACATGGCGAATAAGATGCTGGCCTTGGGAATTCTCGCGGCTGGCTTGCTGCTGGTTGCCGGCCCTGCTTTTGCTCACCACGCGTGGAATGGATACGACATGGTGAACGAAACGACGGTAAAAGGGACGATTACGAACTTCGATTGGGCCAATCCGCACGTGTGGATGAGCTTTGACGTGAGGGATGACAAAGGAAACGTGCAGCACTGGGATGCGGGCGCGCCCAGCCCCAGCCGCATGCAAAATACCGGCTGGAACAAGGACACGCTCAAGCCGGGAGATGAGATCGTCGCCAGCGGCCACAAGATCAAGGACGGAACTTTTAAGCTGCGGCTGGATAAGGTAGTCGTGCCGGGGGGAAAGACGCTGGTCTGCTATGCGGCTCCTGGGGCGTAGTGTTGTTTCGCGGATATGAATGGCTTTAGGGGCTGAAGCCCACTAATGCTTCGCCGGTTGTGTCGGAGCTAAAGCTCCGACCCCCTAAAATTATCCCCAATTCCCGGCGCTAAAGCGCAGGATGAGCGGCGAAGCTTTTCCGAAGCGCTGAAGCGCTCCTACCCCCCGGCATAAATGCGGGGTCTTCCTCCCGAATGCGACGGGGGAGCGCGGGCGAATGACGAAGCTTCTCCCGGAGCAGCGGAAAGTGCTCCATTCCGGTGAATGCGAGCTTCTTACGGCTATCAACTGAGTGGTTCATTGCGGCACACGTTTACGTAAACGATACAAGGTGCTTGAAAGGGGCGCTGGTTTTGCGCGGGTCCTTTTTACAATGCGCTCGACAGTCAGACCGCACGGGCGTGTGGGGCGCGGCCACGGTCTGGGAGCGTG
>Ga0182024_10013986_pt1 | contig 15565 bp, 21 predicted proteins | sample P32metaG_FD_120480 | JGI IMG/M metagenome (GOLD analysis project Ga0182024, IMG submission 120480) | Permafrost microbial communities from Stordalen Mire, Sweden - P3-2 metaG (Illumina Assembly) | ecosystem: Environmental > Terrestrial > Soil > Wetlands > Permafrost | place: Sweden: Stordalen... | reverse complement strand
ACAAATCGCCCGCCTGTTCCAGCACATCGTCGATTCGGCCAATGCACGGCCAAGAGGACCGCGTCTGCTTCCTTCGCAGCCTCGCCCGGCGTACCGGCGCGTTGCATTGCCTGGGGCGTCACGCGCCAGCCTCTTTAGTTTCTCGTTGCTCCGCGCGTAACTGAATACGACTTCATGTCCAGCTCGCGCGAAGAGTCAACAGCGTGCTGTAGATCGACTCAGCCGTCTAGTGAATTGAATTGTGAACCAACTGTAACCAAGTGACCGGGAGGAGGGCTTGCAAGTGATTGAAAACATGGTGGCCAGGGACGGAGTTGAACCGCCGACGCCAGCCTTTTCAGTGCTACGTTATGCTGTGTTTTAAACAACTTAAGTGACTTCAGGTGGCCGCCTAAGTACTTGAGAAGCCGTGAGAGACACACGAATCGTGGGTGGAAATCGTGGGTTCAAACCACGTATGTCTCACGCATAAACTCTGTTTCGTTCCGTTTCTCCGATCACGGTTTTGCCATCCAGACATTCACAAATGAGCGGGCGATGGCGCCTAATCTTCCGTTCAATGTGTGCATGAGAACTCCACAGATTCGAAAGTAAGCTGGGTCGATGTCACATTAGGCCTGCTTTGAGCACCCCACGAGATTCACAGCCTTGTCGGCTGCTCCAGCGTTGTCGCGATATTACAACAACCATCTTGGATATGCGGATCAAGGAGGGCAAGCAGGCGGTGAAGATGACCCGCCTTTCTTGTCATCATTTCCGCTCCAACCAAGTGCGGCTGGCGCTGAGCCTGCTGGCATATAACCTGGGCAATTTGTGGCGCCGGCTAGCGCTACCCAAGCGAATCGAGAAGTGGTCGCTGACCAGTTTGCAGCAAGGGCTGGTGAAGACCGGAGGAGGGCTGGTCAAACATGCACGCTACTACTGGCTATTGCTGTCGGAAGGGCATCTGAACCGGCGGCGGTTCGGAGCGATGCTCGGCCGGATCGTTCTCCTCCCGATGCCGACCGGATAAGGGCGCGTGGCTGAGTCAGCAGCGGAATCCGTGTACAACGGGGGAGGAAGGAGAAGTGCTGCAAGAGTGGCGGGATAATGGGGCAATTTTCGGCGGCTCTGGTGCGGATTCTCAGACTGTTGAGGGCGCTCCAGATGGAAATCTTTTCACAGTGTTGGGAACGGGCAAGATGAGTATATGCTGGTGCCGTTCTTGAAGTCAAAAAAGGAGATTCCAGCTAACGCTGTTTGCTTCGTGGGATAGAGACTTTGGATTGAAGAATTCTCGACTGAGACGGACCTTCATAGGAGTAAGCAACGATGAGTCCTGAATGTGAACTTTTTATTCAATCGGTGCTGAATGCGATCGATTTCACGACCGGAGCGCAGTCGGGACCGCCGGATTGGGACAACGCTTTCCGGCGGCTGATCGGACTGAACATGTATGAAATGCTACGTGCGCTCGCCGCGCTGGACCCTCTGGACCTGGCGATGCTTTGGCGGCAGCAGCAGGCTTCTCCGGGAGGGGTGAACTGGCGGATCGAATACGCGTACAACGTGGTGCACGACCGGCGCTTGCCGGCGACGGTACCAGGAGACTTGCAGACCACAGGACAAGTGGGAGACGCGCGCAACTTCCTGGCAAATCCTACGCCGCTGACGTTTGATCGTGATCTGACAGGAACGCTTCCCACGCCAAATCCGGGCGCTCCTACGCTGTCAGAACCGGACTACGTTGCGGCGGCCGCCCGCATTGGCGCAGAGGTTTCGGCGGTGAAAGCAGTGGCGCAGGTTGAATCGGGCGGCAGAGTGGGTTTTGGCAGTGATGGCCGCCCGATCATTCGCTACGAGCTGCACATTTTTCATGGAAGGACGGGCGGCATTTATGACCGCACGCATCCGCACCTTTCGCAGCCGACGCTGGCCGCGGGCAATCGATATCATACCGGCAGTCAGGCCAACGAATGGAGCCTGATGTACGGCGCGATGATTCTGCGCAACGGAGCCGGAGGACACCTGAGAAACGAGGATGCGTGGCAGTCGGCATCGTGGGGCATGTTTCAGCTCATGGGGTTCAACTTTGGCGTCGACTGGAACGACATCGGCACGTTCGTCAACGATATGTTCGCCTCTGAGGCGATGCACCTGCGGGGCTTTCTGGGATACATCATCACGAATCACATGCAGAACACACTGGTGAATCATAATTGGGCGGGCTTTGCCCGCGGTTACAACGGCGCGGCGTATGCGGTGAACAATTACGACCAGAATATTGCGGCGGCGTACGCCAACATCCACGCCAGCCGGCTGCGGCAGAGGCTGCCACCATAGCCGTGGATTCGAGAGGGATGCAACGCCGCACGGGTGGCAGGGAAACTTTTCTCGTGAATCTTCCAAAAGCTTCTGGGTACAGAAGGTGCTTGATGGCCGAATGGAGCTTAGCCCGGTACAGGTACGCGTTTGCAATGGCTGCGGTGCTGTTGTGGTGTGCCGGTTCGGGCAGCGCACAGGCCGCAGCGAGCGAGGCGCACGAGATCTGGAAGTCGAGCAGCGACGGCTTTTCCATCGAGTGGACGAAGAAAGACATCGTGGTCACGCGCGCGAACGGACCGGTGTTGTCGTTCGAGGCAATTGCGGAATCTGACTGGAACAAGATTTCCCAGCCGGCAGCCGACCAGCCGATGCAGAGCGAGCGGAGTTATCGCATTCTGTCGGCGGTTGGGCACTTCTTGAGCGTGGAGCAGGAAGATGATTGCGATTGTGGAGGAGCGCATCCTTCGTCGTCGAAACGGTTTCGGGCGATTGATTTGAGCAAGAGCGCGCCGGATCGGGCGGCGTCTGCCAGCTTGACGGACATCTTCCCCGAGGACAGCATTTTGTCTGCGTTGCGCGGCGACAAACTCGTGGCGGATGCGCTAAAAAACCTGGGGGGTCCGCCGCTGGCGTCGCTGGCGGACCTGGTGGCTGCGATTCAATTCAAATCCGTTCAAGTGAAGGATTGCAGTTATTACTTCGGCGCGGATCTGCTGAGCGATTTCGCTTTCTACGCGCTTGAGGGAAACAACGTCGCGGTGCGGATCAGCCTTTCTCATGCCGCCGAGGTGTGCCGCGGGCAAATGACGCAGCTTGGCATCCTGCTGCCGATTCCAGAGTCTTTGAAAACGGCGCTGGAGGCGGCTCGATCGGGAAAGTCGGGCATTCTCTTGCAGCAGGCGAACCGGGAGTTCGCAAGCGCGCAGACAAGCATCACGTTCGCGACGAAGAGCTACGGAAAATAACGCTTAACAGGCTCCACGTCCGAGGGGGTAAATCAGTAACCCATTGTGAGTACGCCTCCCATTCCTTCCGCTCCGGTCGATCTGGAACTCATCGCACAACTGAAGAGCAACTACAGTAGGCGGAACTGCGGATTCGGGCGCTTAAGGTCGTTCGGCGAATCCTCTTCCGGCATTAGACAATTAGACAGTCATTGATGGTCACGCAGATGGTCACGCATATGGCGTCATCGATACAGTCACGGGCTCAGGCAAGAAGGACCGAATGCGGTTTGACGCCTTAATGCTGGCTGCGTCTCAGCGCAAGTTTGACCTGATCCTATTCTGGAAATTAGATCGGTTCAGCCGGAAAGGCACGCGGGCAACACTTCGCCTGCTGACTCTCTTGGACAGCTATGCCTGCCGCTGGCGCTCATTTCAGGAGCCGTTCTTCGACAGTTGCGGAGTCATGCGCGAAGTGGTTATCAGCATCATGGCGACATTAGCCCAACAGGAAAGGATTGCGATTAGCGAACGGACCAAGGCTGGCCTACAGCGCGCGGTTAAAGCGGGCAGAGTGTTAGGAAGGCGACCAGTCGCGGTGGATATTGCGTCCGCTCGCAAACTGCAAGGGCAAGGCATGGGACTGCGTCCAAACGCGAAGCATTTGCGAGTATCGGTGAACACGTTAACGCGAGCGCTTCGCAAGGCTGCGTGATTCACAACTAAAAGGCAAAAAGAAGCCGCACCTTCATCGGGTGCGGCCTTTGTGTTTTTGGTTCGGTCTGTTTACCCGCGCTGCGTCTTCCGTGGCAGACGCGGCGTTACCTGCCGGTGTGCCCCTCCGATCACAGCCTTCGCCAGCTCGTTCACTCTTTCGCCCTTGGCGCGCGGGAAGTGTTGTCTGACGATGGCTGCGACCTGGCCGCTGGTGAGTGCGTTAATGCCATAGTGGAGCTTGCGACGCGGCGCTTTGGTCATTGTCCTTACTCCTCGCTGATGCGCCGGTCGGGTATTTTGTTGCGTTCTGGGATCGGTTCGCCGAGCTTGGACTTGCCGTCGCCATCTGCTTCTGCGAGCAGCGCAGCGCGTTCTACTTTCGTGTCTCCCCATTGGCCAGGACCACGGTCCTCGATCTTGAAGTCGCTCGCCTTGGCCGCGCCCGCGCGACAGTGGTGCTCCAAACTCAAGATTAGAAAACTCGTTCTTTTGGGCCTACAAATGGCTGTTCAGACTCCTCCTACGAGTTGTTGTTTCGCGGATCGTCTTTCGCGCTGAGGTATTCCAGTCCAAGCGGCCCCATCGCGGTTACTTGCGTGACATGTTCGCCAAGATTGGCTTCGAACGCCTCCCATCCTCAACCTCCCAGAGTTGAGAATCGCGTTGGGCGCCGGCCTAGCGCGCGATTTGGCCCAAGTAGTATCCGAGCCGATTTTCGACATCCCCCGGATTGTGGAAGCCGAGCGCCATCAGCGCCTTGATCCCCTCCTGGGCGGCAGGTCGCCCGAGCGAAGCGATGCACGCATCCCACCCGGCGCCGAGCTCGACGTCCGGCGGCAGGCTGGTGTTGACGAGGCGCTTGGTGTTGGCGATCGCCCATTTGTCGAACTTGGCGATCCGGGTCGCGAGCGCCTCTACGAACGCATCTAGATCGGCGTCGGGCAAGGCGCGATTAATGTAGCCGTAGGCCTCGGCCTGGTCTGCTCTGATGTCTTCCGAACTCAAGAGCACCTCGAGGGCGCGGTTTCGGCCTATGAGTCGGGGAAGCCGAGCCATGGGGCCACCGCCGGCGACCATTCCCACGCCCACCTCCCATTGCGAGATGATGGCCTTTTCGCGGCTGGCGAAACTCATGTCGCAGGCCAGCGTGATCTCGCTGCCGTTGCCGGTCGCACGGCCGCGGATAAGGGCGATGGACGCGACTGGTAAGCGGGTCAGACGCACGAGAAAGTCCGGCCAAGGCGGCAAGCCTGTGGGACCCGACGGCATCGAGGTCAGGTCCTCAAGCTTGGCCATGAAATCGGAGTGATTCAGGAAGTAGTCGTCGACCGCGCTGTCGAAGACCACAACCCTGACATGCTCATCGGCCTCGAGAGCGTCGATGACTTCCTGGAACTGCTGGACCATTTCCGGGCCCATCACGTTGATCGGCGGGTTGTCGATCGTGACACGCCAATAGGCGGGCGACCGGCGGGCGAGGCGAATCTGTGCGGGTTTGCTAGGTGCGTTCATCTGTGTGAGTTTGGTAGGTGCGTTCATAGTTGCCATGGGATTTTCCTTCGTATTTGTTAGTCTCGGAAACCGGTTGATTAAAGCCGACAATAGCCGTCGGCCGTCAGTAGATCATTCGTCGCAGCAAATGCACACATCAGCCGACGACAATCTCAAGAACTTAGAGCTTTGATCCGAAATCGTCGCTCGGGTGACACAAACCACCCGGCGACATATAGCAGTCACCATTCAGCCAGAACAAAATGGGACGCGCAATTGGACGATGGTATTGCCCATACTTTCGTATCGACTGCAGTGTCTTCATGCCTGAGGCATACGGGTTTTCTCCATCCAGCTACTCCTGAAAATCGATCAAAGCGAAGGAAACTTCCTACCGCGCGCTTGATACGAAGGTATCGTTCGATACTATCGTCCAATTGTTTTACTCCCTCACGTCTGGCTTAATTGCAATCGTTCGAGATGCACGTTGATCGGGCTCAGAAAACTTTTTTGTGAAGGAGAACAACACAATGTCTGAACTTGTGAGGAGATCTGTGGCGCAAGAACAACAACAACAGAAGATAGAAACACGCACCGCCGTGGAACGTATCGCCGGCTTTACCATCGTTGCGACAGCCGTGACAGTGCTCGCCGTCCTCGGGGCCGCGGCCCTTTTCGCGCAAGGCCAAGACAAGGATAAGTACTCGCTGATATCGCCGGGCGGAATCGCGTTCTCCGACTTCAGGGGATACGAGGATTGGGCGGTGGCTTCTTCCGCGCGAACCGACGAAATACTCAAGGTGATCGTCGCCAATCCGACCATGATCACGGCGTACAAGGCCGGCGTTCCCGGCAACGGCCAGCCTTTCCCAGATGGCTCGATGATTGTGAAGCTCCAATGGAAGCCGAAGAAGAGTACGGAGGCCCCCTTCGTCGTGGATGTGCCAGACGTCTTTACCCAGGCTTTCGTCATGGAAAAGAGCAGCAAGAGATTTCCGAAAAGCGGCGGGTGGGGATACGCGCTGTTCAACTACGATGCCGCATCGGACAAGTTCACGGCCGATCCCAAAAGCCCCTCAGACTGCGGAAACGCGTGCCACACGGCTGTGAAAGCGAAGGACTACATCTTCCACCCGTACGAGAAGCGTTGAACCGCGCCTGCCCCGACATTGAGTACCCCGCGCACAAGGATGTCCCTGTGCGAGGCTTTATCTTCGACGTGGATACCGGTCTCCTGCGGGAAGTGCAGCCAATTGCACAGCAGACTGCTGCTTGAAAGAATCTGGGCTTGTAAGATTTGAACTCCAGAGGATCGGGGTTCCCAAGAGCTTTAGGCGGGCAAATGACGCTGCAATGAAGATTTCTGCATGAAGTGAGCCCGGTAGACAGGATCAGGGTGTTCCATTGCAGACCGCGTTTCATCTCGCTCATGAAGTCCAACGGCTATCACGGGCTGGCTTGCCAAGTGATACGGCTGAGCTGGCCAGATATCTCATCGGGAAAACCATTGTGCGCAAGACCGGGCAAAACAGGATTAGCGGTCGTATTGTCGAGACAGAGGCTTACCCACCGGGCGATCCGAGTGGTCACGCCTATCATGGACGAACGGCCAGAAACCAATCGCTATTCCTGGACAGGGGGTTCGCTTATGTGTACTTCACCTATGGTACGTCATACATGCTCAACGTGACGGCTGAAGAACCGGGAGTTGGCGCGGGAGTGCTGTTGCGCGCCATCGAGCCTCTCGATGGAATCAACCTAATGAAACGGCTCCGCAAAACCGACAAACTCACAGATTTGGCAAGAGGTCCGGGACGGCTTGCGGCTGCATTGGAAATCGACCAGCGCTTGGACGGAGTTGACCTGTGCGTCAATGGTCCGCTTTGGCTTGGGACTGCGGTTCGAGCGACTGCGCACATTGGCACAACTGTGCGCATCGGCATCACGCGTGAGGTGGGCCGGCTGCTGCGTTTCTTTGAGGCGGGCAGCCCGTTCGTTAGCGGCCCCCTCAACAAGATAAGAAGTCGTTAAGGCGTGCCTTGACTCGATTCGAATTCGCAATAGTTCGGTGTCGGTTCCGATGAAGGGTGTGTCTCTCCCCTGATCAAGAGCTCGTCGCCCTCTCCGGACCGAAGGAATACGCCCCACTCTGCGCCTAAGTAGATAAGTTATCCCGAGGCATTTGTGACGGCTGAGGATTCCCAGCTCTTGCCCCCCAATCAGTCCATTAGTTTTCATCCGCTAAATAATGGATGAACTCGCATCCCTCAACTGCCTTTAGGGGTTTATCAGGCACGTACCACCCGAGCGAAGTCTCCGAATGGTGGATGTATGGCACGAGAGTTGCGCCCTCACGCTTGGGAACAACGTTATACAACGACGGGCGGGTCGGCCGCCTCAGCAGAATCCACAATAAATACACATCTGTCCCGTTTTCGTAACAAGAATAATTAACCTGGCGGTCTAGTCAAGGTTGTGGCACCATGCCCGGCGCGCTTCGAAGGGGACATTCTGTGACCAGCGCCGATGTTCGCCTAAGCGTCGGCCAATGCGTAGCGGGGAGTGATACGCGATTGCCATCCAAACGATTGTCACCGTTTGAATCCGTTGGATTCGCCGGAAAGTAGCTTGTTCCGGAGGAGCGAAACCAAAGCTTCAAGTTCGGTTGCCGCCGCGTGCGCGTGGTCAGCCTCTCTGATCATCAATTGTTCAAATTTCCGGACTGCCTCGTTGTGATCCATATTTCCCTCCTCATGAAAGTTTGGCGCGGAATGGTCTCCATCGCGTTAAGTCTTCTTCGCCTTCGCGGGAGGAACCAGAGCGACAGCAGCCTCGGTGGTGAGCAGAAGGAAAGTGAATGTCTCCTGCAAATACAAGCGGACAGCGGCGTCGGTATGGCTGAGATAGCCGATGGAGACGTCCTGCCCGATGTGTAGTTCGAAATCACCGCCACGAGTGGTCAGCACGAAAGCGCCGGCGATGGCGGGCGCCCAGATGATTTGATCTTTGACCAGCCGCTTGACGTGCTCCAACACAGGGTATCCGTGGTCGCTGGTTTCGGCGAGTGCGGTGTAGGCGTCGGCGCCGAGCAACACGGCATACGGGCCGTTGACACCGACGAGACGCAACCGGCTTAAGCCTTGGGCAATGGCCTCCGGGTACTCACGCACGTCGGCCGGGAGAGTCATGATCGGGTTGCTGGTCCCTTGGCGGATGCCCCCAATGCTAGCGGCGGCATAGCCCTCGAATATGGCGGCGTCCTCGGCAAAGGCAATCTGTCGCGCAGCGTCCTTCGCGGGTTGCCAGTCCGAGTCGTTCGCGCCACGATCGACGTCCTCAATCGCCTGGCGATCCAGTTCGAACGGAACTCGCAGCTCGACCAGTGCTTTCACCTCGCGCTGCCTCGCGACGATGCCTTTCGCCGGCGCGGTGATCGTCCGCAGGTGGCCGGTGCCGACGGCAGAAAGGTTGGTGCCGCCCGGCCCCTTTAGGTCGACGACGCGCCGTCCGGCAAGGTAGCGCTTGAGCGTGCGTGATGTTTCCTCTTCGATCTGAGCCCAGGCTGAATCTGAAATGGGGGCAAGCTCGCGATGGAGATTATTCATGTCGGGTGTCTCCTTTGAGAGATCCGATGCCGAGCGAACCCTCGCGCACCGATGGGATGGATGAGGAGGTTTCGGCCACTGCAGGTGCTGCGGAGAATTCAGCGGCGGCCGTCTGATCTTCGACAGCTTGATCTTCAGTGACATTCTCCAGAAATGTTGCCGAGGGCACGAAGAACAGGTTTCCGGTGACGGCGCGGCTGAAGTCGAGCAGCCGGTCGTAGTTGCCAGGCGGGCGGCCGATGAACATGTTCTCGAGCATCTGTTCGATGGTGCGGGGCGAACGGCTGTAGCCGATGAAATAGGTGCCAAACTCACCATGCGCGGGCCGGCCGAAAGGCATATTGTCGCGCAGGATCTTGACCTCTTTCCCATTCTCGACAATGGTCGTGAGCGCGTTGTGCGCTGAGGTCGGCTTGACGGAGTCGTCTAATTCTATGTCGGAAAGCTTGGTGCGGCCGATGATGCGTTCCTGCGCTTCGGTGGAGAGAGCGTTCCATGCGCCGAGATCGTGGAGATATTTCTGCACGATGACATAGCTGCCGCCGGCAAAGTCAGCGTCCTCGTCGCCAATTACTACGGCGTCGGCCGCCGCCGGGCCCCTGGGATTCTCCGTCCCGTCGACGAAACCCATAAGATCTCGGTCGTCGAAGTAACGGAAGCCCTGCACTTCGTCCACCGGGGAAACGGCACTTCCGATACGAGCCATAATCTGCGTCACCAGTTCAAAAGACAGGTCCATGCGCTTGGCGCGAATGTGGAATAGCAGGTCGCCCGGGGTTGAGACTGCATGGCGCGCTCCCGCACGAATCTCCCGGAAGGGATGCAATTCCACCGGCCGCGGCCGCCCGAAGAGGCGATCCCATGCGGCGGATCCAAACCCGATGACGCAGGAAAGTCCTCCCTGCAGATCACGAAATTCCACGGCGCGCACCAGCGCGGCGAGGTCCCCACAAAACGAGCGCAGGATGGCCCGATTCTCAGGGCCCGGATTGAGCGTCGCGACCAGGAAGATCGCGGCGCGAGTAAGCGGCGCGGCTACTGCTTGCGCGAGGACAGGCGATCTACGTGCCACTTCCGCCGCACTCATCCGATCGGTCTCCATCGGTTATCGTCCTTGCGATGTGCAGGGAATTTCGCTCTTCGAAATGCGAAGCTCGCATCGCATGTGAAGGCTCGCCCTACAAGCTTACCATCGGCTACCAAACCTGCACCCGCTTCCCGGCATCCCGGGCATCCCGCTATCGTCAGCAAAGCCGCTTCAGATATTCCGAATATTGGTTTCAATCGTGTCCACCACCTCATCGATACCGCCGGAGAGGACCAGTTCCCCCATGGCGAGCCCGAAGCCAACGACTTGGTCGGCTGAGATATGGAACGCTCCTCGATTCCTACGCCACCTTCACTCGTTCTTGCTGCTGCGGTGAAACTAACGAAATACTCGCGTAGCCTTCCTGCAAGGACTCGCTGCGACCAAGATTCTTTGTTTGTGCGACGACGCACCCAATGTCAGCGCGATCGTAAGCGCGCTTCTTTCCGCAGTTGAGACACACCTCATACGTCCACCCTGATAGCGTGAATGGCCGGCTGACATTGCGGTGCCAGCAACCAAACAGCAACTCGAAGGCTAGTAGTATTGCGTTTGCCATAGTCGGGCCTCAGCAAGTTTGCTTGTCGTTCATACCGTGCATTCCTGGGAGGCGGAAATCGCGCAGATGTCTCCTAAGAGTTATGGTTTCTTGGATCGTCTTTCGCACTGAGGTACTCAAGTCCGAGCGGTCCAATCGCCGTCACTTGCGTGATGTACTCACCGGATTTCGCCCAGTGGAAATGGGACGTATTACCCGGCAGAACACGGCAGAACGATGACGCTTCCGGGCGGATATGCCTCCAGCTTTTCGGGGTTGAACTGATCGCCCAGACCGATGTAGAAAACGCCGGAGATTACTGTATAGACACGATCCTCGGGGTGTCGGTGTGGCATCAGCTTAACGCCGTGAGGTACTCGGACCCTGATCGTGTAGGGGTCGACTTCCGAGGGCTGACCGACGATGACAGCCAGGCGGACCGAAGGTGGGAACGCCGCGAAGGGCTTCCAGTGGATGTCTTCGGGCAGGACCGATTTGAAAACGTCTTGGCCTGGCTGATGCGCTGCAACCATACCTTGTTGTCGTCCCGTCATGACGGCGGTTCTCTCGTTTGACATATAAACCGCTCCTTGTAATTTAGGCGTGATGTACATTTGTGATTACACAGAAAGCTTGCAGGCGAAACCATTGGACGAACGTATCGATCGATACCATCGCATCAACCGGGACGACGACTTCTCATTTGTCTTCGGTCGCTACTGATGGCGCGGGCGAACTGGTTTTTCATTGCCGGAACCGTTCCACATGCGTACTCACTCAACGGTACTGCAGCCACGGTCAGGACAGCTGGGAATGGTCCGGGGGCTGCGTTCTCGTTCTCTATTCCTCGGCGCACCCGGGGGGGCCCGCGCGCCGACAGTATTCCCAGCATTCGGATGCCTACTGGGACGGATGCTGCGTGTGGAATGCGTAATGAGTCATGAGAACGTCCTGGCCTGTGGATCTTTGAGTTTCGCGAATGCAGCCGCCGCATCGTGAAGGCGGTCGAAAAACTGCGCCGGGCCGATGACCTCGGTCAAGAGATGCCGGTCCAAATCTGCCTTCAGAGAGGGAGGCACGCGAGCGAACACCAACACAACTCCGCCGTCGACCAGTTCCTTCTGAAGCTGACGTACCATCCGGGCCGCCGTGTAATCCACATTCGTGATCGCTTCCGCATCGACGGCCAGCCAGCGCACGGGTGAAGGAGTTGGCCCAATCAAGCCGCGGATCTGCTCGGCAAACAGGCCGGCGTTGGCGTAAAAGAGCGCGGCCCCGAAGCGATAGATCACCAACCCCGGTTTCGTTACGGCGCCGGGAACAGCCGGGACTACCTGCCACATATCCCCCTCGTTTACGACAAAGACTCCGGTGTGAGGACGATAGCTGTGCCGCACAATCCGGAGCAGCGACAGCACCATGGCTAATAGAATGCCTTGCTCGACTCCCACCAGCACAACGACGGCCGCAGTAAAAACGGCCAGAGCATATTCCTCGGGACTCTCGCGTCGAATCTCGCGCAAGCCACGCACGTCGATTAGACGGACAGCAATGAAAAATACGATGGCTCCCAACACGCAACGTGGCAGGTATTGCAGAGGCTTGGTCAGAAAGAGCAGAACGAACGCAACCGCTATCGCGGTAGCCACCTGGGCAAGCTGGCTCTGACCGCCAGAGCTTTCGACCATCGCGGTTTGAGTAGGGCTACCGTCCACCACAAACGTACCGCTCAACGCTGCCGCGGCGTTAGCCGCAGATAGACCGACCGAGTCGACGCTCTCGTCCAAATACTGATGGTGGCGCCCTGCGTAGAAACGCGCGGTAGCCGCGCTTTGTGCGAGGATCATCACAAAGCAGGAGACGGAAACGCCGAGCAGCGGTACGACGTCCTTCCAGTGCACGTCCGGCAATCCCAAGTGTGGAAGCCCCCCAACGACCGGCCCGATGATGGCGATGCCGTGACCCGCGAAATCCCAAGTTGCGCTTGCGGCAATTGCGCCGGCGACCGCGAGCAGAGATCCCGGAACTTTGGGGGCAAACCGGCTGAAGGCAAAGACGCCTGTCACGACTACCGCAGAGATAGCCACGGTCGGCAGGTGAATCCTGGCCAGACTGCGGAACACCTCAAGGAGCTGTCCAACCGTCCGGTTGGAGTGCACTTCGAGGCCGACCATCTCGTTCAGCACGGCGATGCCCACCTGAAATCCAACTCCGGTGAGAAACCCTGTCAGTACGGTTTGCGATAAAAAATCGGCCAGGAACCCGAGCTTGAGGACTCGAGCCAGCAGCAGAAATCCGGCAGTGAGCAAAGCGACCGTCGATGCCAGCGCCACGTATCTCGCGCTTGCGATGGGAGCCATAGTCGCAAGCTTCCCAGCAAGGATAGATGCAGTTGCCGAATCGGCAGCGACCACCAAGTAGCGCGAGGAACCGAACACGGCAAATGCCAGCAGCGGAAGCAACAGCGTGTAATACCCCGTGATCACCGGCATGCCGGCAATCTTGGTATAGCCCAGCGCCTGCGGGATGTTCATCGCCGCCAGTTGGAATCCGGCCAAGGCATCCCGGGCCGCTCCGGCCCGAGTCACAGGCCTTATACCTTGAAACAGACGAAGCCAGCCCCCATTTTGTGCCTGCTTCGGGCTGGATTGCATGCGATCTGGTTCGGGCGATGGAGTGGCCTGTATGTTCATTGTCATCCCACGATCGCACCTACCGTTCCGAAAGTTTCACGCACTGAAAAGCATTTCAAGTCGCGGCCTTATAGGACAATACAGCAATGCGATCAGAGCATACCCGCTGCTTGAATGATCGTACCCGGAAAAAGTCGGTGACGGAGAGGAGTCGAGGTATTTATCGACGGTGGCTTTGTTCCGGTGTCGAGCGGTTTGGAGAACCATCGGGCCGCCGCCCAGAAGCTCTGTGTAGGCTTGTTTCGCATTTGGCACTGACGGTCGGAGCGCATGCATCTCGCGCTAGCGTCCGCCGGACAGTGGCAAGGAGGCAGGGCCGGTTGACGGATCCCATTGAAAAACAATTGAAGGTGCGGGGCTCATGGAGTTTGTGTACTGAGCAGTGGGCGTGGCGAGCGACGGCCTGGAATCGGTTAGCTGTTGACGGGGAGGCGTACTCGCGCGTGCGCTTTGAACCACAGTGGCCTCTGTAACAAGGCCACTGTGGTAGCTGTAGGGAGTAAATTGTACAGACTCCCTGAATCACCCCAGCCGGCTCACGCCACGCGCGCCTCTTCGGTCGAGGGCTCGTAGGTGTCGATTTGCTCGGCGCCACCCTACGCTTTCTCGAGATCTGTATCATTTGATCCTCGTCGGGAGTTGATTAATTACTGCTGCGCCTGCCTTGCTGACGATTTCGTCCTGGGAATCCGTGCCTCCCGAACAACCGATTGCACCGATAATCACCCCCCGGTCGATCAGAGGAATGCCGCCTCGAGACGCAATGATTCCGTCGAATGCGAGCAAATAGTTGAGATGCATAAGCTGGACACCGTCCTCGAAGACCTTCGTTGGCCGCCGGAAGGTCACGGCTGCTCGCGCCTTATGCTCCGCAATCTGAATGGAGGCGAGCATCGCGCCGTCCATTCGTTGGAAGGCAACTAAGTTACCACCGGAATCGGCTACTGCTACGTTCATTTTCCAATTCCGCTTCTTGGCCTCTGCCACAGCGGCTTGAATAACCGCCTGGGCTTGCTCGAGTGATATCGGAGGCCCATAAGGCACATCGAATGGTATTTCGTTTGGGATGACATCAAGAGGATTCGACGTGAGAGGTGCTTCAATAGAGATTTCTGCTACGTTGCTTGACATAGTTTTCCTCCGAAAGGCTACAAAGTTATCTTCAAAGATGTTTCCGAGATGCAGATTCTGATTGAACCTGCAGCATGACGTTATCAAAGCAGAAGGGTGGGCTTTGAACAATTAGACGATGGTATCGGTTGTATCTTTGTGCGGGCGGTCCTCGAAATACCTTGTAAGAAGCGGACCCGACGCCACGTTGGAAACGCCGACAAGAGCCTCGAATAGGGATCATTTGCGTCGAGGTCCCCTGCGCATATCGGCGCTCTTGATTGCGCGCCTCAGGAGGGAGCGAATCGCTTCAGGCGTCTGAGCCTAGGAAGCTTCGAACGTCCTCTTGTTTATCGCTTGCCAAATTAACTGCGGTTGTTGAACCAGTCGAGGGCGATTTCAGTATATTGGCCGACCTCGATGAGGTAGCCATCGGGATTACGCATGTAGCAGCGCCATTCCCAGCCGTGATTGTCTAATGGCTCGGTAAGAAAGAGCGCTCCTTTGTCGCCCCATTGTTTGTAGCAGGCCCAGATGTCGGCGACACGCAAATTAAGGAAGCTATTTACTCTGTTCAGATCCGACGGTGTTTCAAGAAGGACCTCTGGCTTGTCGGGAGTCGGGCCACCGCCGGAATTGAGAATGATCCACGAATTAGCCAGCTTCTGATTATCCGGTTGCTTCAGGAAAGCACCATAGATTGCGCACAGCCCGGATCGACGCGCCTAGGAGTTGCGGTTTGCTGAATTAACCGGATAATCAGAAGCCAGCTTGATGTAGCAGGGATTGTCTGGCTTGATCAGTTTCCCGCCAAGAATTCGGACATAGAAGTCCTTCGATTTGTCCTGGTCGCTCACGGTGAAGAAGTGAGTTGCGAAGAAGCCTTCGTCTGCAATTGGCGCGTCAGGTAGATTCATGCGCTGCCTCCTGTTGTCGATAAATTAGGATGCAGCCGGAAACGCCTACGGTCTAAAGGAAGCGTTTCATCTGCTGGCTACCCTATAACGGACAGCTAGTTTAGGAGCGATTCCCAGTTGGCTGGCACACTTCCTGCGGGTCCAGGAGCGGGCTGATTT
>Ga0182024_10013985_pt1 | contig 15566 bp, 16 predicted proteins | sample P32metaG_FD_120480 | JGI IMG/M metagenome (GOLD analysis project Ga0182024, IMG submission 120480) | Permafrost microbial communities from Stordalen Mire, Sweden - P3-2 metaG (Illumina Assembly) | ecosystem: Environmental > Terrestrial > Soil > Wetlands > Permafrost | place: Sweden: Stordalen... | reverse complement strand
CCGATTGCACCGTCAGGCTGCGCGTGGCGGAATTCGACTTGATCTTCGAGGCAAATGGATTGTCGCGGCAGGCATCGAGGAACACCAGCTTGACCTTGGCATCGGCCATGGTCTGGTCCAGCGTGAGATCGACATTGATGGCGCTGCCGAGCTTGACGTCCATTTCCGACTTGATGTCGGCATCGACCGGCAGCAGGTAGTTGGTGCCGTTGATCGCAATGCCGTGGCCGGCATAGAAAAACAGCGCGACGTCGGCGCCTTGCGCCTTCTTGCCGAATTCGAGCAGCCGTTCCGTCATCTTGTCGCGGGTGAGATTGGTGCCTTCGACGACCTCGAAACCGACATTGCGCAGAACCGTGGCCATCGCCTTGGCGTCGATCGGAGGGTTCGGAAGCTGGGTGACATTCGTGTAGGCGCCGTTGCCGACCACGAAGGCAACGCGCTTGTCAGCCCTGGCCACATTGGAGCTGACGAGAAGTCCGGTAATTGCCATTGCCGCGATCAGGAAGCGCATGATCTATTCTCCCCTGCCTAACTTTGAAGAAACGGCCGCGAAAGCCGCATCCGATCGGCTCAATCTGGTGCAGTTATCCGGCCAGGAATGTGATCTGGATCACTTTGGGCGGGAGGCGACCGAACCGGCGAGACGAGACGACGCGGCGCGGGTCCGTAAGCGCGGATTCATCCTTCGTTTGTCGGGTAGACGGTCATGGCCGGGCGTCCCGGCCATGACGAAAAACGGGTCATTCTCGATCGGACCCTTCCAGCGTGATCTGGATCACATTCACGGCTTTGAACCTATTCTACCCTGGATCATCAAATCGTTATCTAACAGCGAGGATACGACAATGACCAGCTTGCTCAGACTTACCGGGCTTACGGCGATTTCGCTAAGTGCCGCGCTGTCGATGACGGCCGGATTGGCGCTCGCCGGTGATGACAAGGTCTCGGCAGACCAGATCGTCCATGCGCTGACGCCCAAGCCGCTCACCCGCAGCCTGTCGGCCGAACCGCAGGTTGATCCCGCGGTCAAGGCCAAGGAAATCGGCTTCATCCAGACCCTGCGCAATCGGAAGACCCGATCGCTCTCGACGGGAGAGCGCGAGGAGATCGCGCAAATCGCCTCAACCAAGCCGAACATCGATCTCGACATTCAATTCGATTACAACTCGGCCGAGATCCGCGCGAGTTCGCTGCCGGATGTGCAGGCCCTCGGCAAGGCGCTCTCGGATCCCAATCTCAAGGGCTCGACCTTCATTGTCGCCGGCCACACCGACGCCATCGGCAGCGAAGCCTTCAACCAGGATCTCTCCGAACGCCGCGCCGACACCATCAAACGCTACCTGACCACCAAGTTCGGTCTCGTCGGCACCGATCTCGTCGCCGTCGGCTATGGCAAGGACAAGCCGAAAGATCCGAATGCGTCGATGGATCCGGCCAACCGCCGCGTCCAGGTGGTCAACATGGACACCAAGACCGCATCAAAGTAACGGCCGCACGGCGAGCCGCCAGCCTTGCCTGGCGGGCAGACTGTAACAAGGGTTTTGCCCGACCAGCCGATTGTCAGGCGGGATGGCCGGGTCGGGGACGCGCCTGACACCATCCAGGATATTTGAACAGGGGATTGCCATGAAAATTATTCTCGTTGTCGCGGCCGCGCAGGGATGATCGCGATGAAACTGCATTGCACCGCCCTTGCCGTCGCAGCCTTGCTGGCGATCGGCCAAACCCTTCCGGGCCACGCCGAAGATGCGCCGGCGCCTTCCGCCGCACCGCGGGCGACCCAGACCGAAGCACCGTCGCCGAGCGTTCCGCGTCCCTCGATTGTACCGAAGACCGCAGCGCCGACGCTACCCGCGTCCGACGCCGATACCGCGGCGCCGCGCCACCGCCGCTACGCCCATCGTCACCGGCGATACGGCTATTACCGGACCGCGTATTGGGAGCCATTTCCGATCTACTGGCCGCATTTCTATCGCCACCGCATCCACTGGAACCGGATCCCCTGGATCTTCCGCTTCTGACGCCGCGGTCTGCGACTTCATTGTGCGGCGAGGGCGAGCGCGGCGCTGACGCCGCTCTCGAGGATCTCGTCGGACAGCGCCTTGTCGTTGACGGCGCGTGCGAGCTGCAGCGTACCCACCATCATTCCGTAGATCGCAACCGCGTTCGCCCGCCGCTCGCGGCCGGACCCGGTGCGAATCTGTGATGCAATCAGGACGATGAATTCGGACACCTTGGCGGTGAAGGCATCGCGCGTCGCCTTGGGATGGCGGGCGATTTCGGCCACCAGGGCGGCGGTCGGACAGCCGCGGCCCGGGGCATCGCGGTGGCGCGCGCACAGATAGTCGCGGATCGTGGCTTCGAGCCCGGCGCCACGCTCCGAGGTGGCCCGCAGTGTCGCCTCGCGCTTGCCGAGCGCATTGGACAGCACGGTGCGGACCAGATCCTCCTTGGATTCGAAATGTGCGTAAAACGCACCATTGGTCAGCCCGGCGGCGGTCATGATGCCGGCCAGGCCGACCGCGGCGACGCCGTCCTCGCGAAACTGCCGCGAGGCAATTTCGACGATGCGTTGCCGGGTCAAGTCCTTGTGTCCCTTGTCATAGCGCATCGGTTCTTCCTCCGCAGGCGACGGGACAGGCGAGCTTGCGCCGGTTTGCCAACGCGATCGTGACCGCGCCGTCCTATTGCATTACGATCATAATAATGCATTATGGTCATAATACAATAAGCCGATCCGCCGGGCAAGCGGGGCGAATCGCGCTTTTTGGCAATGCCACGGCAGGATCGAATGACGAAACTGGAACGCGCGACCGTGCCGTTTGCGGCGGTCGACCCCGACGCCATCCCGGGTGACGGCCCCGCCACGCTGGAGGTGCTTGCCGGCCCCGCGATCCCGCAGCCGCGTGCGTCGGCCGCGACGCCGCGCAGTGACCGAACCCGGGTTGCGATCCTGACCGGCGCTATTCTGCCGACGCTATTGGGGCTCGCGCTGCCGACCATGGTGGTGCTGCTGGCCCAGACCGCGGTCAATATTGCGGAAGCCTATTATGTCGGCCGGCTCGGTACCGATGCGCTCGCCGGCGTCGCGCTGGTCTTCCCGGTGTTCATGCTGATGACGATGATGTCGAATGGCGGCCTCGGCAGCGGCGTGGCGTCGGCGGTGGCGCGCGCGATCGGCGCCGGCCGCAGGCAGGATGCCGACGCGCTGGTGTTCCATGCCGTGATTCTTGGCGTCATCGTCGGCGCGCTGTTCATGGCAGGCACCATCCGCGGCGGCCCGCTGCTGTACCGGGCACTCGGCGGCCGAAGCGAAGCGCTCGACGCCGCGCTGAAATATTCCAACTATCTGTTCGCCGGTGCCATCCCGGTCTGGATCGTCAACCTGCAGGCCGCCGCCTTGCGCGGCTCCGGCAATGTCAGGGTGCCGGCGACGGTGACGCTGGTCGGCGCGCTGGTGTTGATTCCCACCTCGCCGATTCTGATCTTCGGTTTCGGACCGGTTCCTGCGATGGGCATCGGCGGAGCCGGCATTGCCTTCGCGCTCTACTACAGCGCGGCGATGCTGGTGCTGCTGCGCTATATGATGTCGGGGCGTTCGGGGCTGATGTTCAGGCTGGTCCCGCTGCAGCGCCGCCTGTTCGCGGATATTCTCAAAGTCGGCATCCCCACCGCGATCAATACCGTCTTCACCAATCTGACGGTGATTCTGGTGACCGGGGCGGTCGGGCTGTTCGGCACCAGGGCGCTGGCGGCCTACGGCATCGCATCGCGGCTCGACTACATCATGATCCCGATCCTGTTCGGGGTCAGCACCGCTGTTCTCACAATGGTCGGGGTCAATATGGGTGCCGGCGAGGTCGCCCGCGCCAGGAAGATCGCGTGGATCAGCAGCCTGGTGGGACTGGCGCTCACCGGCACGATCGGGCTGGTGGTCGCGGTGTTCCCCCAACTCTGGCTGCATTTGTTCAGCCACGATCCCGACGTGCTGCGCGAGGGTGCGACCTATCTGCGCATCGTGGCGCCCGCCTATGGCGCGCTCGGCTTCGGATTTGTGATTGCCTTTGCCGCGCAAGGCGCCGGCCACGTGTTCTGGCCGTTCGTCGCGGTTGCCGCAAGGCTGCTGATCGCGGCCGGCTTCGGCTGGATCGCGGTCGACCATTTCGGCGGCGGAATGACCATGCTCGCTTTCATGGTCGCCGCCGGACTGGTCGCCTACGCCGCGATCTGCGCGCTGGCGATGGTCTCCAGCACGGCCTGGCGCGGCAGCCAGGCGTGAGCGATGATGCGATGGCGGCTTTCAGCCGGACCTGCGCTCATTCCGTCTCGGCGGGATCGCGGTGCACGGGATCGACCCACAGTACCGTCTCCGGCTTCTCCACCGGCTCGATGTCGAGATTGATCGCGACGGCCTGGCCGTCGCTGCGTACCAGTACGCATTCCAGCACCTCGTCGCGGCTGGCGTTGATCTCCTGGTGCGGGACATAGGGCGGGATGAAAATGAAATCGCCGGGGCTGGCTTCGGCGGTGAATTGCAGATGCTCGCCCCAGCGCATGCGCGCCTTGCCTTTCACGACATAGATGATGCTCTCGAGATGGCCGTGATGATGCGCGCCGGTCTTGGCATCGGGCTTGATGGTGACGGTGCCCGCCCACAATTTCTGCGCGCCGACGCGGGCAAAATTGATCGCGGCCTTGCGATCCATCCCGGCGGTCGAGGGCACGTTGGGATCAAGCTGGTCGCCGGGAATAACGCGGACGCCGTCATGCTTCCAGCGGTCGTCGTGATCGTGCGGATGGGTATGGTCGTGATGGCCTGTCATGGATGGCTTTCCCGCAAAAACGTTCCCGTGAACGGTAGCGAAAACCCCGGCCGCAAACCAGTCGAATAACGGAACCCTTGGCGCATGGGAGACTTGTCCCTGCGAAGCGTAACACTTGCAAAGGAGAGTTCCATGGGTGCAACGACAGACAAGGTTAAAGGCGCCACCAACGAGGCCATCGGCAAGGCCAAGCAGGGCGTCGGCGAAGCCGTCGGTTCCGACCGGTTGCAGGGCGAAGGCGTGATCCAGGAAGTCAAAGGCAAGGGTCAGAAGGCCGTCGGCGACGCCAAGGAAGCCACCAAGGACGCCGTGAACAAGGCAGCCGCGGCAACCAACAAGAACCTCTGATCGACGCCAGTCGATGTGCAGCAGACCGGTCCTTCGGGGCCGGTCTTTTTTCGCAGGTCAGCGCTTGCCGATCGCCTCCGGATTGACGACATGGATCGGCGTACCGGCGGCGTAGGCAACGATCTGGTCGAAAATATCCGCGAACTGAAGTTCGTACTCGTCGCGCGAAACGTAGCCGATATGCGGCGTGCAAACCACGTTGTCCATGGTCAGCAGCGGGTCGTGGACGTCGCGCAGCGGCTCCTTTTCGTAGACGTCGACCGCCGCCATGCCGGGCCGGCCGGCACGCAAGCCATTCACCAGGGCATTCGGTTCGATCAGCCCGGCGCGGCTGGTGTTGACCAGCAGCGCCGTCGGTTTCATCCGCGCCAGATCGGCCGGCGTGACGATGCCGCGGGTGGCGTCGACCAGGCGCATATGCAGCGACAGCACGTCGCTTTGTTCGAAGAAAGTCTCCTTGCCGGGCGCGGTTTCGTAGCCGTCCGCCCGCGCCTGCGCCAGTGCCTTCTCGCGCGCCCACACCAGTACACTCATGCCGAAGGCCTTGCCGTAGCCGGCAACGACGGCGCCGATCCGGCCATAGCCGTAGATGCCGAGCGTCTTGCCGCGCAAGGTGTGGCCGACCCCGATCTGCCATTTGCCGGCCTGCAACGCCGCCATCTGCTGCGGCAGCGCGCGCATCGCCGCCAGCACCAGCGCCCAGGTCAATTCCGCGGCGGCGTAAGACGGCGTCCCGGCATGCTGGCTGGACGACACGATGATGCCGAGCCGGGTACAGGCGTCGATATCGATGTGGGGATAGACGCTGCGCTGGCTGATCAGCTTCAGCTTCGGCAACCGTTCCAGCAAGGGAGCACGAATTTGCGTCCGCTCGCGGATCAACACCAGCGCTTCGGTGTCACGCAGCCGGACCGCCAGCACATCGACGTCCTGGACGTGGTCGTTCCAGATCGTGACGTCGTGTCCCGCAAGCCGGGCGAAGCAATCGAGGGTGCGCACCGTGTCGAAATAATCGTCAAGAACGGAGATCTTCACGATCGGCCTCCCCCTTCGCAGCCGCCGGGCGTCTACTTCACCGCCAGCAATTCGACATCGAACATCAGCGTCGCGTTCGGTGGGATGACGCCGCCGGCGCCGCGGGCACCGTAACCGAGCGCGGGCGGAATGATCAGGGTGCGCTTGCCGCCGACCTTCATGGTGGCGACACCCTCATCCCAGCCGGCAATGACCTTGTGCTGGCCGATCGGAAACTCGAAGGGTTCGTTGCGATCGACCGAACTGTCGAATTTCTTGCCCTTCCTGCCGCCCTCGTAAAGCCAGCCGGTGTAATGCATGACGCAAATCTGGCCCGGCTTCGGCGAGGCGCCGGTGCCGACATTGCTATCGATGATCTGCAAGCCTGAAGCTGTGGTCATGGTTTTTCCTGCGGTCTGGCCCAACGCGCCGGATGGCGCAGCGGAGAGAAAGGCGCCGGTCGCACCAATCGCGACGGCAACCACAAGCGGAAGACTTCGAAACCGGAAACGTCGCATCTGTACATGTCCTTTCGTAGCCCGGATGCAGCGCTGCGCAATCCGGGAATTGCGATGCGGATGAGAACGGCCCCGGATTTCGCTGCGCTGCATCCGGGCTACCGTCGTGGCAAGCCGGTCCCTCAATAGCCAAGTGCGCAACCGTCCTTGCGTGGATCGGAACCGCCGGTCAGCGTGCCCTTGTCCCCATCAATCCAGATTGCCTGGCCGCCGCCGAGCGGAGCGACCACGCTGGTGGTCTTGTGTCCGAGTTTTTTCAGCCCCTCGACGACCGCGGCGGGCACGCCGTCCTCGAGCTGGTAGACGCCTTCATAATGCAGGCCGCGCGGCATATCGATGGCTTCCTGCACGTCACAGCCATAATCGAGAATGTTGGTCAGAACATGGGTCTGCCCGACCGGCTGGTATTGGCCGCCCATGACCCCGAACGGCATCACCGCGCGGCCGCCCTTCGTGACCAGACTCGGCATGATGGTGTGGAGCGGCCGCTTGCCCGGCGCGATACAATTGGAATGGCCGGGCTGGATGCGGAAACCGCCGGCGCGGTTTTGCAGCAGAATGCCAGTCGTGTTGGAGACGATCGCCGATCCGAACGAGTGCGCGATCGAATTGATGAAGGAGCAGACGTTGCGGTCCTTGTCCACCACCGTGATGTAGACGGTCGAGGGGTTCATTGGCGGCGCCACGTTCGGCAGGTCCAGCATCCCGTCCAGCCGGATCTTGGCGCCGTGCTCGTCGGCGAATTCCCTGGTCAGAATCCTGACCACATCGACATTGCCATGGGCGGGATCGCCGATGTACTGCTCGCGCATCATGTAGGCGACCCGCGCCGCCTCGGCTTCGAGATGAAAGCGCTCGATACTCATGGCGGGAAACTTGGTCAGATCGAACCGCGACAGGATGTTCAGCATCACCAGCATGGTGATGCCCGGGCCGTTCGGCGGGCACTGCCAGACGTCGTGGCCCTTATAGATGGTGCCGATCGGCACCGTGGTCTCGGTGCCGTGGGCGGCGAAATCCTCGAGCGTATGCAGGCCGCCGATGCCGCGCAGGGTCTCCACCATGTCTGCGGCGATGGCGCCCGTGTAGAAGGCGTCGCGGCCGCCCTTGGCGATCGCCCGCAGGGTCTGGCCAAGCTCGGGCTGGTGGATCACATCGCCCGCCACCGCCGGCTTGCCATGCGGCAGCAGATAGCGCTCGGTGTTGGTGCCTTTCTTCAGCTTCTCGAACTGCAGGTTCCAGTCGAAGGCAATGCGCGGGGCGACCACATAGCCTTGTTCCGCGGCCTTGATCGCGGGCTGCAGCAGGGTATCGAGCCCGAACTTGCCATGATCCTGCAGAATGGTCGCCCAGGCGTCGATCGCGCCGGGAATGCTGACGGCATGCGCCGAGGTCAGTGGAATCGAACGCAAATTGTGCTCGAGATACCATTCGGGTGTCGCCGCCATCGGCGCGCGGCCCGAGCCATTATAGGCAACGATCCTGCCCTCGCCTTTCGGCTGGATCAGGGCAAAGCAGTCGCCGCCGATGCCGGTGGATTGCGGCTCGATGACGGCGAGCAGCGCCGAGGCCGCCACCGCCGCGTCGGCGGCCGTGCCGCCTGCCCGCATCACCTCGATCGCCGTCAGCGCCGCCAGCGGATGCGACGTCGCCACCATCGCATTCTCCGCATGGACCGTCGATCGGCCGGCGAGATGGAAATTCCTCATCCCCAACTGCTCACTTTATCGTTGTTTTCCGTACTGCCCTGCAGGCGGGAATTACATGGCATATTCCTGCGCTCATGGGCAATGCTTGGGGATGGCGGTCGTCCCTGCGAAAGCAGGGACCCATAACCACCAGCGTTCGATTTTGACAACCTGGATCGACGACCCCCTCGCCAATCGAGAGCTGTGGTTATGGGTCCCCGCGCGCGCGGGGACGACACCGCATTGTTGATGCTGCGACCGCCTTTCGCCTCCCTCGCCCGCCTGATAGACCACCGCCATAGCGTGGCGGAAGCTGAGAGCCGCTGGCGCGGCGAATGCTTCGTGTTCGACGACCGGGTCGCGCTCGGCCATGGATTGCGCGAGCGTGAAATGGGACACGGTTGCGATGAATGACGCGAAAACGCTCGGTGACCGCATCGATACGCTGGAAACCCGGCTGACGTTCCTCGACGAGACCATCGAGACGCTGAACAATACCATTACCGCACAGTGGCAACAGATCGATGCGCTGACGCGCCAGCTTGCGATGCTCAGCGAGCGGCTGCGGGAAGCCGGGGCGCGGGCGCCGGGCGCCGCCAACGAACCACCGCCGCATTATTGAAAGGCGCGCGTGCTCACGCCCGGATGGCAAACCAGATGGCGATGACGATAACGGCCACGATGATCGTGGCCCAGACCGCAGGCGTCAGCCGTTTCGAACTTCCGCTTCTGGGTGAGTCGTTGGCAGCCTGGTCGAATTTCATCTCGCACCTTTTGGCCCGCGCGCCATCGGCATCGGCGATCTAGCGGAACGCTGCCTTGACCTTACCCCACAGCGATGCATCTTCCCGATCGCCATCGTGCTTCGATCGCGCCGGTTGCGCGGCACTTACCGGATCGGAGGCCGGAAAGCTGTCGATCAGGGCCGCCTCAAGCCTCGCATGGCTGTCACGGTCGGCGCGCTCGGCCTCGCGGGGATCGACGGCGTGCTTGTCGTGTGGCGCGGGATTGAATTTCTCAACCATGTTGTGCCTCCATCGCCCGGAATAACGCGGCTGCCATCCCGCAGTTCCATCTGCCCGGTCGGACGGAACCGACTTGTGCCGGGGACCGCAACATGCTGATACCGCCAGCGGAATGACGCTTGAGCCCGATCACCCATGAAACCCTTCATCGAAGTCCTGTCCGGCCAGCGCCAGCGCGTACCCCCGATCTGGATGATGCGGCAGGCCGGCCGCTATCTGCCGGAATACCGCGCCCTGCGCGCCAGGGCCGGCGGCTTTCTCGATCTCTGCTTCACGCCGGACTATGCCGCCGAGGTCACGCTGCAGCCGATCCGGCGTTTCAACTTCGACGCCGCGATCATCTTCTCGGATATCCTCGTCATTCCCTACGCGCTCGGCCGCACGGTGCGGTTCGAGGCCGGCGAAGGCCCGCGGCTCGACCCGCTGGATACGCCGGCGCAGGTTGCAACGCTGGCGGCACAAGCAGACTTTTCCAAACTCGAACCGGTCTATGAGGCGCTGCGTCGGGTTCGCCGCGAACTCGATCCTCAGGTTGCGCTGATCGGATTCTGCGGCGCGCCGTGGACGGTCGCGACCTATATGGTGGCGGGACAAGGCACGCCGGACCAGGCGCCAGCCCGGATGATGGCCTATCGCCATCCGCAGGCATTCGCGAAGATCGTCGATGTGCTGGTCGAGAACTCGATCCAGTATCTGCTCGGGCAGCTCGAGGCCGGCGCTGACGCGCTGCAGATTTTCGACACCTGGGCCGGAGTGCTGCCGCCGCGCGAATTCGAGCGCTGGTCGATCGAGCCGACCCGGCGCATTGTCGAGGGCGTGCGGGCCAAGGTGCCGGGCGCGAAAATCATCGGATTCCCCAGGGGGGCCGGCGCGCTGCTGCCGGCCTATGTCGGGTCGACCGGCGTCGATGCCGTCAGCATCGACTGGGCCGCCGAGCCGTCATTGATCCGCGAGCGCGTGCAGAGCCGGGTCGCCGTTCAAGGCAATCTCGATCCGCTGGCGCTGATCGCAGGCGGCGCCGCGCTCGATCGCGCGATTGACGACGTGCTGGCGAGTTACGCCGGCGGACGGCTGGTGTTCAATCTCGGCCACGGCATCCTGCCGGAAACTCCGATCGCGCATGTCGAGCAGATGCTGCAGCGGGTGCGGGCGTATCGGGGCTGATCACACCGGCCGGCTGCGCTCGATGATGTCGGCCGCGCCCTTGTCGAGCAATTCAAGGCCGACGGCGCGGCCGAGTTCGCGCGGCCGGTCGGCAGGCCCGGTGCGCGCGGCCTCGATGATCAGGCCGCCGGTGAGGTCCAGCACCGATGCAGTCAACGACATCCGCGTGCCCTCGATGGTTGAAAATCCCGCGATCGGCGAATTGCAATGGCCGTTGAGTACCCACAGCACCTCGCGCTCGGCATCGGCGCATTGGTGCGCGACGGGATCGTCGATGAGAGACAGGAGCCGTCGGGTCTGCCAATCGCCAGCCGCACACTCGACCGCGACGATGCCCTGCCCCGCCGCCGGAAGCATTTCCGCGACCGGAAATTCATAGGCGATCCGACCGCCGAGGCCGACGCGCTCGAGCCCGGAGCGCGCCATGATCAGCGCATCCGCTGGACCGACCGCACCGCCATCCGGCAACCGCTGCAATTCCCGATGGTCGAGCTTGCGGACACGGGTGTCGGCAGCGCCGCGATAGTGGATCACCTCGATGTCCGGAAACAGCCGCCGCGCATAGGCGGCGCGCCGCACCGCATTGGTGCCGACCTTGAAGCCCTTGCCGCGCGACCTTCTGAAATCGTCGATCGCAAGCGAGGGGCGCAGCACCAGAACGTCGCTGGCCGGATCGCGCGGCAGCGTCGCGGCGATCACCAGCCCCGGGGTATCCTCATTGCCGGGCATGTCCTTGAGCGAATGCATCGCGGCATGCAGTTCGCCCGACCGAACGGCATTGCGGATCGCGGCCACGAACGCGCCGCCCTTGCCACCGTGCGGCAACAGTTTTCCGGTCTGGTCGGAATCTCCTGCGGTCTCGAACTTGACGATCTCGACATCGATGCCGGGCGCCGCCGCGGCCAGGCGGCGGGCAACTTCCTCGGTCTGGGCAAGCGCCATGACGCTCTTGCGCGTTCCGATCCGGATTCGAATTGCCACCGATACGCTCCATTCGATGCCCCGCGAGGTCGGGGCGCGCACTCCGCCGCAACATGAACCGGCCGGTGCCGCGATGCAAACGCCGCAGCCCCGCTGAGGTCAGCGCGCGTCCGCAAGGATCATATCGGCCGCCTTCTCGGCGATCATGACAATCGGCGCATTGGTATTGCCCGACACCAGATCGGGCATCACCGAGCCATCGACCACCCGCAGACCGTCGATGCCGCGAACCCGCAGCCGCTGATCGACCACCGCGAGCGGGTCGTTGCCCATGCGGCAGGTCGAGGTCGGATGATAGATCGTGCTGCCACGCTGGCGGCAATATTGCAGCAGTTCCACGTCGGTCGAGACTTTTGGCCCGGGATCGACTTCCTCGACCACGTAAGGCTTGAGCGCCGGGGCATGCAGGATCCGGCGCAGTATTTTCAGGCCCTCGACATTGGCGGTGCGATCGGTTTCCGTTGCAAGGTAATTGATGCGTATTTCGGGCGGGACCATCGGGTCGGCGCTCTTGATACGGAGCGAGCCGCGGCTCTCCGGGCGCAGTTGACAGACCGAGGCCGTAAATCCCGAGAACGCGTGCAGCTTCTCTCCCATCTTGTCGGTGGAGAATGGCAGAAAGTGGATCTGAATGTCCGGCGTCGCCAGCCGGGGACTGGTCCGGAAGAACGCTCCCGAGGTGCCCGCGGCGATGGTCAAGGGCCCCTTGCGCAACGCGGCATATTGCACGCCGGCGATGACTCGGCGCAGCGGAGAATTGACAATGTCGTTCAGCGTGATCGCCTGCTTGCAGCGCATCACAATTCTGACCTGCATGTGATCCTGCAGGTCGTTTCCGACCCCGGGCGCATCGAGCACCACGGCGATGCCGTGCTGGTTCAACAGCTCCGCGGGCCCGACGCCGGACAATTGCAGCAATTGCGGCGAGTTGTAGGCGCCGCTGGACACCAGGACTTCCTTGCGCGCCTGCGCGATCCTGAGCGAACTGCCCTGCCGATATTCGACGGCGCGGGCGCGGCGTCCCTCGAACAGAATGCGCTGCGCCTGTGCGGAGGTCTCGATCTGCAGGTTGCTGCGGCGCCGCGCGGGACGAAGATAGGCAAACGCGGTGCTGGCCCGACGGCCGCGCCGTGTCGTGGTCTGGAAAAACCCGGCGCCTTCCTGGGTCGCGCCGTTGAAGTCGGGATTGGTGGGAATGCCGGTTTCCGCCGCCGCCACTACGAAGGCTTCCGAAAGCGGATCGGCGTGCCTCCAGTCGGACACCGGCAGCGGGCCGCCGACGCCGTGAAATTCGTCGGCGCCGCGCTGCTGGTTTTCCGCCTTCTTGAAATAGGGCAGCACGTCGTCATAGCCCCAGCCGGCATTGCCCCGCTGCCGCCAGCGGTCATAGTCCTGGTGCTGGCCGCGAACGTAGAGCAGGCCGTTGATCGAACTCGATCCGCCCAGCACCTTGCCGCGCGGCTGGAACACCGTTCGCCCATCCAGTCCCGGCTCCGGTTCGGTCTGGTACATCCAGTTGACGGTCTTGTCCTTGAACAGCTTGCCATATCCGAGCGGCACATGGATCCAGAGGTTGGAATCCTTCGGCCCGGCTTCCAGCAGCAGCACCGAATTCCTGCCGTCGGCGCTCAGGCGATTGGCGAGCACGCATCCGGCCGACCCGGCACCGACGATGACGTAGTCGAATTCGAAAGTCCTGGACAAGCGGCTGGTTTCCCGTGAACTGGAGTTCGGACAATTGATGCCTGTAGAGACCGGGGTTCAGGACGAACCCTGCAGTTGCATCGGCTGCAAACCCAACCGGTGAAACAGATCCATATCCTTATCGTTTCCCGGATTGCCCGCTGTCAACAAAGTGTCGCCGACGAAAATCGAGTTCGCACCGGCAAAGAAGCACAGTGCCTGCATTTCATCGCTCATGGCGGTACGTCCTGCCGACAGCCGCACCACCGATTCCGGCATCATGATCCTTGCCAGCGCGACGGTGCGCACGAACTCGATCGGATCGATCGGCGCCGCATTCGCCAGCGGCGTGCCGGGGATCGGGATCAGCATGTTGATCGGAACGCTTTCGGGGTGTTCGGGGAGATTGGCGAGCGTCGTCAGCATCTCGATGCGATCGCCCGCCTGTTCACCCATTCCGACAATTCCGCCGCAGCAGACCTTCATGCCGGCGGCGCGGACGTGCTCGAGGGTCTCGATGCGATCGGCGAAGTGTCGCGTGGTGATGATCTCGCTGTAGTAGCGCTCCGAAGTATCGATGTTGTGATTATAGTAGTCGAGGCCGGCATGGCTCAGTTGCTCGGACTGGGCGCGGTCGAGCATGCCAAGTGTCATGCAGGTCTCCATCCCGAGCGCCTTGACGCCCTTTACCATGGCAACGACGGCTTCCATGTCCCGGGGCTTCGGGTTTCGCCACGCCGCACCCATGCAGTAACGGGTCGCGCCGCCGTCGCGCGCCTTCCGCGCCTCGGCGGTCACGTGCTCGACTTCCATGAGCTTGGCGGCGGTCAGGCCGGATTCGTAATGCACGGACTGGCTGCAATAGGCGCAATCCTCGGGGCAGCCGCCGGTCTTGATGCTCAGAAGACGGCTGAGCTGGACCCGATTCGGATCGAAGTTGGCGCGATGCACGATCTGCGCCTTGAACAAGAGATCGTTGAGCGGCATCCGATACAGCGCGGCCGCCTCCGCCGCGGTCCAGGTCTTGCCGCGGTTCGGCGAATTCCCGTCAAGGCCAACTTCTTCATGGGTCGTTGCAAGCGTCATGGTCCCTCCAAAGCTCCGGTCAGCTTACGCCAGGACGCGCCGAGCCCGCCAGATCGCGGCGCGTGGGCGGCGGCGCGGCGGCCGCATTGTGCCGCGGTTTCGATTACATTGTAATTTCAGAAGGATAAAGGTCTATCGCAGCGCGGTGCAGTTTTGCCTCGGGCAATTTTCATGGGCCACGCTGCTGACGTTCGGCCGTCCCGAAATGGCATCCGGCGGCAGCCCTTCCCTGCAGCGATCACTCGCCTCGGCCGACGGATGGCTTCCGATCCCGGCAGGTTGTTGCAGACGGCTGGCATTCTCCGGCGCCGCAGTTTTGCCCGGCCAACTTTGCCAAAACTTCCCGATTCTCCTTGTCAAACTTGCCCGATCGGGCCAGATTTGAATGGAACCGGCCTGGCTTCAAAGGCGCCGGTCAATGACAACGATAACATCGGGGCGGGAACCATGAACAAGTCACCTATTGTATGCGCCGCATTGCTCGGCGCAGCCGGCCTATTGGCAGCACCTGTCTACGCGCAGGAGACCAAACAGGAAAGCAAATCGGCGTCGGGCCACGCGATGATTGCGCCGGTCACGCAGCAGCAGCTCAATGCCGCCGGCAAGAGCGCCAGCAATTTTCTGCTGACCAACGGCAACTACGCGCAGACGCGCTTTCATCCTGCCAAACAGATCGATCGCGACAACGTCAAGAATCTGCACGTCGCCTGGATCTTCCAGACCGACGTCAAGGAATCGCTGGAGACCTCACCGATCGTGGTCGACGGCGTGATGTATGTGACGACGTCGTTCAGCCATGTCTACGCGCTTGACGCCAAGACCGGCGCGCAGCTCTGGCACTACAATCACAAGATGGGACCGATCACGACCTATTGCTGCGGTCCGAACAATCGCGGCGTCCAGGTCCTCGGCGACCTCGTCTATGTTGCGACGCTGGATTCCAAGCTGGTCGCCCTCAATGCGAAGACCGGCGACGTGGTCTGGAACGCCGACATTGCCGATCCGGAACTCGGATACAGCGAAACCATGGCTCCGACCGTGATCAAGGACAAGGTGCTGATCGGAACCAACGGCGGCGAATACGGCATCCGCGGCTTCCTGAAAGCCTATGATGCAAAGACCGGCAAGCTGCTGTGGACGTTCAACACGATTCCGGAGAACTCGGTCGGCGTCTGGGCGACGAAGGATGCCACCGGCCGCGACATGCATCGCGACATCCAGGCCGAGAAGGAT
>Ga0182024_10013984_pt1 | contig 15566 bp, 13 predicted proteins | sample P32metaG_FD_120480 | JGI IMG/M metagenome (GOLD analysis project Ga0182024, IMG submission 120480) | Permafrost microbial communities from Stordalen Mire, Sweden - P3-2 metaG (Illumina Assembly) | ecosystem: Environmental > Terrestrial > Soil > Wetlands > Permafrost | place: Sweden: Stordalen... | reverse complement strand
CCAAAGAGCGCGTCATACGCGTCTGTGAGTTCCGGGCTCTCCGACATGATTTGCGCGAACCCAGACCACGTCCCGTTCGTGGGCTTACCTACCAACTCATTTGCCACAAACGTTTTCCCTACGCAGCCCCCGGCGTTCGCCACAAGAAAACCTGACTGTCTACCAAGCAAACGGTAGACGAAACCCAGCTTCAGAGTCCAGCTGAATCCCGTGATCGGACCTATCGGTGCTTGGCAAATGGGAGCGAAACCGAATAGTTTGGTCGTGACACGGTCCGGGCTCCGCCAAGCGCACCGTGGCGCATCGCTGGTCCGCATCGACCGCGGATACGGCGTGGACGCAGTTCAACGGTTGCCGGTGCACCAAGCCGCCGGGACATTCTCAAGCGGCGGAAAAGGTGAACGGTAGTGAGGATTCTCGTCCACGTCCACACTTGGAACGATACCGATGTCATCGGCGTCGCGCTCGCCGCGATCTTGCGGCAGACCCGGGCGGCGGAAGCGATCCTGATCGTTGATAACGGATCGACCGACGGGACGGCGGATCTGGCCTATCCCGCGATCGTGACAGTGGTTCGACATCAGCTGAATCTGGGTACCAGTGGGGCGGTGAAAACCGGGCTTGAATACGCGCTGACACACGGATACGACTGGATATGGGTTCTTGACGCCGACAGTGTGCCGCGGCCCGACGCGCTCGAGCTGTTGAGCGGCCTGGTTGAAGCCGATGGCCCCGAGGAGGGCCGAGATGTTGGTGTCGTCTGTGCCTCGCATAACCTGGTCAAGCTCGGGCAGATGCTGCGCGGTCGGCTCCTGACGCCCGGCGGGCCACGGCTGCCCAGGCTCGCGGAGGATCGAAACACCGTCGATTGCGACAGTGTCATTTGGAGCGGCGCTCTGATCAATCTCGCCGTCGTCGAGCGGGTCGGGCTGCCGCGGGCCGGTAGGCTCGGGTGCTGGGAGGACCTGTCCCTCGATTATGGCGATACCGAATACACCTACCGGATCCATCGCGCCGGATACAAAATCCTCGTGCACCGCGACAGCATTATCGATCATCCGATCGGCCGAGGCTTACAGGGTCGTATCCTGGGTTGGGATTTCCATACCACCAATCACTCGGCATTCCGGCGCTATCTGTATTTTCGAAATCTCGTGTTCTTTTGGCTCAGGCTTTATCATCGGAGAAACTGGCCGATGCTGCTCGTGTGGTTCGGCTATCGGCTGAGCATGATCCTGGCCGGGATCGTCTTCCTCGAACGCGAACGCGGACCCAAGCTTAAGGCCTGCCTCTTGGGCATTCGCGACGGTCTTCGCGGGCGCTTGGACGGAAGCTTCGAAACGTCGCGTTGAACCGGACGCACCGCCGGCCGATAGCAGCGGATGGCTTCCGGTAGACGGTTTCCCTTGGCGCCGGATCCGGTGGGCGACCGCCGCCGGCTTAGGGTGTGGCACCGGCAAATTGCCGAAACGCGCGATCCGTCGATAGCAGGTCCGCGTACCCACCCGAATTCTGGAGGCGGCCTTGCGCCAGCATATAGATACAATCGCAGTCTCTCACGAACGCCAGCCGATGCGTGATGACGATTATTGTCTTCTTTCCTCTCAATCCGCCGATAGCGTCGACGATCGCAGCTTCAGTCCCAGGATCCAAATTCGCCGTTGCCTCGTCGATCACCAGAACCTCCGGATCGCGGTAAAGCGCCCGGGCGATACCCAGTCGCTGACGCTCGCCGCCCGAGAGTCGGTCGCCGCGCTCACCGACCATCGCATTCAATTCGCCTGGCAGCGAGCCAACGAGATGATCGACTTGCGCCGCGCGCAGCGCCTGCCACACTCGCTCGTCGTCGATCTCTTCCTCCGGCACGCCGAAGGCGACATTGCGCCGAATGCTATCGTCGATCAGATAGACCGTCTGCGGGACATACCCGATATTTCGCTGCCAGCCTGCAAGGCTGTCGTGCAGATTGTGCCCATCCACCAGGATCGTACCCGCGGTTGGAACCAACAATCCCAGGATAACATCGGCGAGGGTGGTCTTGCCAGCGCCGGTCGGGCCGATGAAGGCTACCCAGTGGCCTTTCGGAATTTCGAGTGACACATCGTCGATCGCCGGCTGACCCGTCCCGGGATACCAATAGGACAAATGCTCGATCACTAGCTCTCGCCGGAACGGGATTGGGGATACGTGCTCTTCGGCAGAACCCGGCACCGGCTCCGCTGGACGCGCTCGCAAGGCGAGCAACTCCTGATAGATCCTTTCGGTCGAAGCATAGCGATAGCGAAGCTGCGCAAGCGAACTGCTCAAGCGGCTCGTCGACGGTATCAGCCGAACCGCCGCCAACGTAAACATTCCCAAGAGCAGCAAGATCGACTGCAGATCCTGCCCCCGCTTCAACAGGATCGCTGCGATAGCAACCATCGCACTGACAGCGAGAGTATCGATGATGAAGCGCGGAACCACGGAAAGGAAGGTCAGCGATCGATACGAATCGGCAAAACGCTGAACATAGTAGCTGTGCTGATCCAAAAAGAACGAGCGGCGCCCCGTTATGGTGATCTCCTTGGCGCTGCTGATCGCTTGCTCAGCCCATTGGAGCATCGAGGCGAAACTTTCCTCGGCAACACGCCCCGACGCGCCCAGCCGATGCTGCACCGATCGGTAGACCAGCGCGGTCGGAATGCCGATGACGACCAGAGCGCTAAGCGTTGCTAACGGATCGACGATCATTAATAAACTGGTCAGCGCGACCAGGACCAAAAGCTCTCCCAGGACGATTAGCAGGTTCACCATGAATCCGCTTGTGAACTCCTCGACGGAACGGATCGTCACTCTTATCAGTTCGGCGCTGTTGCGCTGAAGATTGAGGGTGTAAGGCGCGCTTAGGTAGCCTGCGAGCAATTGGCGCGCAAGGTTCACGTGCTTCTTCATGGCGTAGCGGAAGAGCCAGCGGTACAGCTGTATGAGGTAACCCGTCTTGATGGCGAAGAGGGCTATCAGGACCGGCCCGAGAATGAAGAACAACTTTCGCGGCTCGCCGATGTCCAGATTAGATAAGATCGGTCCCATGAATCGCGCCTTAAATAACAGCTCTGGATTCTGAAGCACGGCGATAAAGGGGATAACTATACCGATGCTTACGGCATCGAGGCAGGCGCCGATAACCATCGCACATAACAGAAAAGCACCCTCCGTTCTCTCTTGCGGGGTGAGAATATACCAGAGTTGTCTTATCAGCTTCACGTGTCCATCTCATTCCAAACCAAGGCACACGCCTAGAATACCCGGCGACTGATTTCGGTGCCAGTGCTGAAGGGGCGGCTGAGCGGGAACCTGACGGGCGTCGCCATTGCCGGGGTAACGCCGAAGCCCGCGGCGCCCCGAACCCAGAGATGCTCTTTGCGGCGGGACGAAATTCGGGTGCTGTCCTAATTCGGACACCTGAGCATCCGAACTAGGACACCCCTCGCGGGACGGCTTCGAGGTTCAAAGCGAGGCGGTCATATTCAGCGGCGATGTCGAGAAGCTGTTCGCGAAATTTTTTGTCCGCGGTATGCTCAGCGGTGTGACGAGCCCGCTCCGCCTTCTCGTGGTAGTGTTCAGCGTTGCGTGGCTGCTCCATCGCATGTTTCCTCTGCTTTCGAGAGGGTAAACGTTTGCTGGTGCGATTCGGCGCTACTCAATCACGCCGCCTGCTGTTCCATCGGCTCAGCGGTCGCCACGTCGATCAACTCGCCGATCGTCCAGATATGATCGGTGATCCCCATCGCCATCGCGGGCGTGATCCGCAGGGCTTCATGGACCCGGCACAGATTGAAATGGGCGACGTACAGGCTGACGGCGGCAACGTGGTTCACTAGCTTCTTTGAAAAGCCGTTCGTTAGCCGAGTGAACCTCCGCGATGCCATGCGGACACTGAGATTGCCGCGCTCGACGTAGGACGTGCAGACCTTGCGCTGCGCACCGACTACCCAACGCCGCTGTATGCCTACTACTACGCCAGGCGAGTAGCGCCGGGCCGTGTCGACCGCCGGCTCGCCTTGGTACTGCTTGATAATCTGGGCGAACGAGCAATCCATCCCGAACGCGCGCTCAACGGCATCGGGATAGGCTGAGAAGCCGTCCGACGATATCTCGGGGCGGTTCACGATCCGCTCCCGCAGATCGGCGAGGAATGCGACGGTGTTCTCGCTGTCGCGCTTGCCGACGCGGTAGGAAATGATCGCCTTGCGGGTCGCGTCGATGCCGATGAACACGTACTGGTCGCCAAGGTCTGCCGGGTCCGTCTGCTTCACCTTGCGCTGCTTCTTGCCGACGTAGCTCCACAATTCGTCTAGCTCCAAGCGGTTCACTTGGACGAACCGCATCATCTCGTCATGCAGCGCGGCGCAGCCGTCGCCGACGCGGACGCCAAGGCGCATGATTGTGTCGCGGTGAATACCAGTCAGCCGCTCAGTCACGCGGATCGAGCAGCCTTCGGTTAGGGCGGAGATAGCGGCGATCTGTTGGTCGCGAGAGAGGATGTTCATGGGGCAATCCATGGTCTGCGGCATTGCCCCTGAAGCGCGTATCGCTATATTGCTTCCTACGATCATCGCTTCAGGGGGCAATCCCTGGGTTGGTGGTCGAGGAGCTGGCCGCTGTTTGCAGCAGCGACCGGCTCCGCTCAGGTGGAGGCAGTCGGGATTGAACCGACCGGGATCATCTTGTAAGGGCGCTCCCGGCAAACCTGCTACCCCCGCCCCGCTTCGGATCAGCCCGCCCGGCTTTGCTGCCGGTGCGGGCTTTTTCGTCCGCGAGTGTCCTAATTATAGACACATTTTTGTGTTCCGCAACACTAAACCGCAGGGCGGTCACAAAAATGTGTGCAGATGGTAGCGTTCCGATGTTATAATCCCGACCACTATGGCGGTCGGGATGGCTGGCGCGACGCCTTGCCGCCCGAATTCGATTCCGAAGTCGATTTGGCGCTCGAAATACTTGAACGGCATCGAACCTTAGATAATGAGCGGTACTTTAAGAGGCTGCGCGGGAGATGCGAAGGACTTATGGAGGTCCGTATTGATTTTGAGTCGAAACGAAAAGAGGTTTACGTTCGCATTCTTTCTTTTGGCACAGTGGATGGTTTTGTTCTTTTGTATGCCTTCCAAAAATACGGGGGGCCTGATTACCGGCCAGCTTGCCACGCAGCGCTCAATCGGAAGCGGGGAGTAAAACGAGATGGACGGAGAGCTCCGCGTTGCCGCTTCTCGTAGGCTACTAAGGCTGCGGGATCGCTTTCGCAATAAGCAATATCGTGACGGCTACGTCGCGGCGCAGGCCCGCCGCGTGTTGGCCGAGCAGATGCGGAACTTCCGCGGTGATATTTCACAAGCAGAGTTCGCCGCGAAAATTGGGAAACAAAAGACGATGGTCGCGCGTCTCGAAAATCCGGCATATGGCGGCTGGACCATTCGGACGGCGCTTGAAGTTGCCCAAAATCTTGATGTGGCCGTGTTCGTGAGGTTCGTCGATTTCCCAACCTTTCTTGGATACACCAATGACCTTTCAGATAGTGCCGTGTGCCCTGAGGCGTATAACCCGGACGCGATAGATCAGCTAGTCGCGGATGCGCAGCATGCTGAATTTGAAGACGCACTTAAGGGGTTATTCTCTGAACCTCCCGAACAGGAGGCTAAGAACACTGCCGAGCGTGCGCGAATGCCGCCGCCGCGCCCCAGAGAGCCGAACCCCGCGCTAATAGAGCCGTCGCCGGGCAACGATAATAGTGAAGTGCAGCCGGCTACGCCCGGCGCTGCGAGCGGGTAAAGCGACATGGAGCTTATCACATCAGAAACTGGCCAGACGCTTCAACTCATCCACATGGATGAGGTCCGGCCATTGCGTGGCGGAGTGTTTGCTCCTGATCTACGAAAAGCGATCATCGATCGCTATCGTTTTCAATCCGTTGCGGCTCAAACTGAGCCCGGGCAACCCCTAAAATTTGAAATCGGGCTCAAAGAAATAAACGGCTTGAAAATACCAATTACAAGCTTAGAGATTTACCAAGATGGTGTAATTGTTAATACCCACCATACTGATGATTCCGATGCCGTTATGGACGAATTTATTGGATGGATTGCGGAGACATTGTCGTTGCGTCAGCCAAAAACGTGGCTGCCTCGGAGGTATACCAGCAGAATTGTTGTGGATCTTGCCCGTTCGGCGGGCGAAACGTTCTTTACGAATTTCGTCAAGCTGAACGAGATTATCACGTCGGCTCTAGGGGCTCCGCTTGACGGCTTGCAGCCTCAAATCTCATTTGCTCCGCACCCGCCGGGCGAGTTGCAGGCGTCGCGCACTTGGTCATTTTACCCACGTATCGGGCAACCGTACGCGCCAAATCGGTATTTCAGCTTCGCCCCTCTACCGACCCCTGTTCATTACGAGATGCTATGCGCGTTAGAGGCTGTGGCGAATTAGGACACCCACCGCCTCAGCTTAGGACACCGCGTCCCGAATTAGGACAGCACCGAAATTCGGAGGCGCTCGTCCGTCCTGATCAACTCTGCTAAACTCAGCTACACAAATGCATTCAGCGTGAGAGCCAGCCAAATCCGATCGTTGATGGGATGCGGGGAGGGTTCAATGGACCAGGTGCAATGAACCAGGACAGTGCGCCAATTCCGGCCGCCGCCGCGGATGAGCGGTCGGATCAATCCGGCACGAGTGGCGCGTGCGTATCCATCATCATCGCGAACTACAACGCCCGCGAGTTGCTGGAGGACTGTCTGGGCTCGATCTATCAAGGGAAAAGCCGATATCGGTTCGAGGTCCTCGTCGTCGACGACCACTCGACCGACGACAGCTTCGACATGGTCAAGGCGCGGTTCCCCCAGGTTCGCGCTTACAGAAACGAAGCGAACCTCCACTACGCCAAGTCAAACAACCGAATGTTCGACATCGCACTGGGACGGTATCTGTTCCTGCTCAATAACGACACGATCGTCAAACCCGGGGCCGTCGATGCGCTGGTCGACTTCATGGAGGCGCACCCGGAGGTTGGCTGCGCGGGAAGCAAGCTCTTGAACGAGGACGGGTCCGTGCAGGAATCCGTCAAGACCCTCCCGAATGTCCGATCTGCGTTATTCGGCGCCAGATCGTACCTGTATCGGTTTTTGCCAAACAACGTGTTTTCGAAGCGTGAATTGCTGCACTGGAGAGAGGACGCGGTGACGCCCTTCACGGCGGGTTATGTGTCAAGCGCAGCCATGCTCATCCGGCGTGAACTCCTAGGGGCGGTCGGATACTTAGATCCACGCCTTTCCTATCATGTAGACGCCGACTACTGCGCTCGAATTTGGCAGGTTGGATTGGAGGTCGTCTATGTTCCTCAATCCGTTGTCATCCACTTGAACCACCGGGGCGGGACTCTCGTGAACCGACGCCGCCGGTTGAAGTCAGTCTTCGAATTCCACCGGGGTACCTGGATCTTCTTCGAGCGCCATATGATGAAATCATATTGGCACCCCTACACCTGGCTGATTGGGGCGGGAATTGCGGCCCGTTGCGTGGCCGCGTTGCTAATCCAACAAGCGGAGGAGGTCCGCCGATGGCTTTTTTCGAGACAAGTCAGGTAGCCGGGCTGATGGCCCGACGCCGGGCCTGAGATACTCATCTCTCACCTTTCCGGCTCGCTCCGCCGCGGTAGAGGCGGCGACGGCCACCGGCGTTCCGGCCCCGCCGGTTCGATTAGCGCTCGCTGAACCGGATCCTGGCGGTGGTGCATGTCGATGGCACCGGAAAACCCAGAGCCGCTGCGATTTGGTCCGATGGATCAAGGAGCCGGGATGACGGTGGTGCCGTTCGGGTTGTTCAGCAGGTAGTTACCGCCGATGCTGAACCCCTGGAAGCGGAGAATGTCTCTGAGGACCGCATCCAAGAACCGACCAGTCTTGGCCAATTCGGTGGGCGGTACATAGATAACGCTGTTGCTCGGAACGATCATGTCCTCCTCCAGCTTCAGGCCCTCGATCACGTCCTTCAAATTGACCGAACGCAACCGTGGCATGCCATCGATGCCGATATAGAAGACACGAACGTTTTCCAGCGAGCCGCTGGTCGTCACGCCGCCAGCCTGCGCTATCGTCATCAGTACGGTCATCGGCCTATCTGATTCGATCCGGCCGGGTTTGCTAACCTCGCCCAGCACCAGCGCCGTGCCGGCGCGGAGGCTGCGCGCGATTAGGCTAACGGAAATGTCGAGACCCGAAGCGGCATAGGCTGCGTCGATCTCGCGTTGGAGGTCCTGCATTGTGCGGCCGCGTGCCTGGATCGGGCGCAACAGCGGTAGGGAAATCGTGCCATCCGGAAGCACCTTGTCGACGATGCTGCGCGGCCTGGTGGGCGAGCCGAGCGCTTCGACAAAGTCGTTCAGCGGTGAATGCGCTTCGGTGACGTTAACGGTGATTTGCGGCTGGCTAAGTTCGGGAGCGTAGCGTTGTTCAAGCTCGCGGGCCAATGCATCTGCGGTTTTGCCGGCTGCCACCACGGGGCCGATGAGCGGAAGCGAAATCCGCCCATCCGGCCGCACATCCACCTGCACTTCCCGGTTGGCCGCGGTCTCATTGAGGGTGTCGATGCGAAGCTTGTCGGCAACCGAGATGGTATATTGCCGTGCGGTCGGCCGGTGCTTGACATAAAAGAATATCTCGACTTCGTCGGCGATCTGCAGGTCGTAGACGTCCAGGCCGCGCCTCAGAGTCTCAGCGACCGCCTCGCGAGCCTGGGCTTTTTGCGCCGGACTAAGCTCATCGGCGTACACGATCGATCCGTCAGCAGTGCGTTCGAAGGACCGCGTCGATTCGCAGGCCGTCAACGCGGCGCTCAAGAGGAGCGCAAGCGCCGCACCCAATAATCGCGACTTGCCGAGTGGAAATCCACGCGCGACGCTCCTGTGGACCAGCCCCTCCCCGCGCCAGCCTGCCGGCCGCATCCGAATACCCCATGAGCCGGTGAAGTTGCGAGAGCCGCCCAAGGCGCGCCGCGAGACGACGGACAATTTTAGATCTCCATCCGGCGTTTAGCCGGGCCATGGGAGGCCCCTAGTTTACGCCTGACGGTCTGCGGAACGAGTGGGATGGTCCCGATGACCTTCAGGCCGACGAAATCCTCGATATCGCTAATCCCGCGGACCGTTCGGTTGACGTACTCAAGCAAAAAGGCCAGAGCCACGCCGAACAGCAAACCGGTGAGAAGGCCTGCCCCCAGGAATATGTCGCGCCGCGGCTTGCTCGGTAGCCGCGGGATGAACGCCGGAGAAACCAGGCGCGCTTCAGGCATCGTGTCGGACTTAAGTTCCTCATCCTTCAATTCCTTGGCCACGGTGCCGTACGTTGTATTTGCGACATCGACCTCCGACTCGCGGAGCTGCAGTTCGCGCTCGATCATAGGCAGTGAAGCCAAGTCTGCTCGCTGCTCATCAAGGGTCTTAAGAACGCGATCGCGCTTCTTTGCGTCGGCCTTGGCGTCGAAGGTGCCGGCTGCCAAACTCATATCCAGCTTCGCGAGATCGACGGTTAGATCCGAAATCACCTTGAGTTTCGCATCATACTCAGACTTGTACAGGAAGATCCCGTGCGATTCTTTGTAAGCTTGTAAACTTTCGCGGGCAGCAACCAGCCGTTGCCAACTCTGCTCCAGTTCGGTCTTCAGACGACCGGCCGAAGCCTTCGCCTCGGAAGACCGCATGTCTTTCAGGAATTTTATGAACAATCTCGCGGTGGTATTGGCGACGTCGGCAGCCGTCTGAGGGTCAGCGCCGCTATATTTGATCTCGAAAGCGTAGGTGTCCTCGTACGCCTTCAGAGTAAGGCCTGCGATGACGTCTTTGACCGCCTTGGTGAACGGGTCATCCTTCAGCAATCTGCCGTACTTCACAGTCGCCCACGCATCCTTGACATAATCTCCCATGTCGTGAATAAATTCCTTCATAGAATCATAGATCTTCGCAAATATAGTATCGCCCGAGGCCTTCTTCTTTTCCGGTTCGTCCAGTTTCAGTTCACGCACGACTTCTTCAATTAGGGCGGGGCTCTGGACGATTTGGATATACGTCTTGGAGGCCGACTCAACTACCGGCGTGTTTGCCATAGGAAAGTCCGAAAATTCCTTGCCTGAATTGTTCTGCTCGAGATTGATCGGTTGCTGCGGCCGCACCAACAGGATAGCCGAGGCGTCGTATTTTTCAGGTATCAGGGCGTTAACGAAGGAGATCCCATATCCGGCGAGCGTGGTTACGATGCACAGCATAACAATCAGATAGACGTGGCGGCGCAGCACGTCGAAAATGGCGATTGCTTCCATTCGCTCGCTAAACTTTCCCTAGCTGGCGAGTTTCTGCGTTCAGCACAAACTCAAGCAATCGTCCGAATAGAGATCTACGAGAACGGTCAGCGCAATAAATATGACGAAGCAACGTGGCGGGGAGCCGAACGGTTTGAAGGATGCAGGCTAACTTTCCCGATGGTTCGAGTCAACAGATCGCCTTTGGACTGCAGCCTAAGCTGTGGGAAAAGAGGCAAATGCGTCGAATGACCGCAGTCTCGACCGGGTCTTTTCAGGCAAGGTCGCGATCATACGGAATGATCACAACCCTGGCACCAGCGGCAGAGTGCCGCGCGACAAACGGAATGAGGAACGTGTGTCGATCAGGATGAGGGATCGTCGCGCTTCCTACCCAGATTGCCGCGCTGCGGGCAGGGCGAGGATGGTTGGCGTCTTCGTTGCCTCCAGGGGCCAAGCCACCCCCATCCACGCGACTGAAACTTATCAGGCGTCCCCCGCCTGCAGGGCGTTTGTTCGCGGCGAAAAATTGGTCGGAGGAAAGACATGGTGAGCCTGCGGCCAGGTCGTTCGATCAGGTTGCCGTTCGCCGGTTTCGCCATTGTCGGCATAGGGGTTTTGGCGCTCGCGATCGATATGGCGGCCAACCAGCTTACACTTGTGAAGGGCGCCTTTCTCCTGGGCGGCTTCGCGCTGCTGATCCCGACGATGGTGCTGAAGAACCCGAAGGCGTATTGGCTGTTCCTGTTAGTCTTCTCGATCCCCTTCGACATCTCCAAGCGGATGTCCGCTTGGCTGGTTGATCCTCAAACCCTCGTCGCTTTGTACGGTCAGCCGGCCTCGGGGACTGTCGCCTTCGAACCCTATTTGACCGACATCTTGTTGATCGCGATGCTGCTGCCGTGGCTCGCGCGAGTCTGCATGAGACGAGATCCGCTGTATTTTCCGAACATCGGATATCTCTTTGTATTCTATCTTGCTTGGTCCCTGCTCGCCTCTCTGGTCAATGCAGAATCGTTTTACTCGACGATGTTCGAATTGATCCGGCAGGTTTTGTACCTTTTGTCTTTTGTGTATCTGATCAACAACGTGACGACGCGCCTGCAGTTTCGAAGCGTCCTCTGGGCGGTTTTCCTCGGGTTCATCATTAGCGCGAGCACCGTGATCATATTCTTCGAACTGGGGTACGGAACGGAGACCTCGGTCTTTGCCAGTTTGCAAGGTCAACCGGAAGCGATTGGGCTAAGCCAAGCCTACAAACCAAGTAAGAACGCCGCGGCGCCGGACCTTACTCTCTACGGCACGGGCCATCGTTTGGGAACGGCGCGTGACGAGGAGACAGGACTCAAACGCAGCCAGGGCATGTTCGGCCACCCTGCGATACCGGCGAGTTTGTGTGGTCTCATTCTACCCATCGTCCTCGCTTATCTTATGGCAGCGCGAAACAATCGCGACCGAATTCTGTTCTTCACGGTGTTTGTTTTGGGCATTGCGGCATTGGTGCTGACCTTCTCGCGGGCCGGCGCGATCGGCTTGGCGGTTGGCACCGTCGTCTTCTTCCCCGTCGCAGGCTGGTCAGGGTTGATTTCTCGACGGGTACTTATGATAGGTGCTGTTACTTTGATTCTGGCCGCAGCACTCGGCGTCCCGCTGCTGCTCGTTTACTTTGGGGCGCGGCCGGATTCCTTCTACATGCGCTTCAACCTGTTCGAGGCCGCAATCCAGGGCTACTCGCAGCACCCAATCCTCGGAGTGGGCCTGAACAACAGCACAGCCGCGATGAAGGTGGGCAAACAGGAATTCATAGACCTGGGCATACAGATGCCGCCGACGGAGTCCGCCGATAGTCTCTATCTGGTCGTCCTGACGGAGGTGGGACCCTTCGGGTTTATCTTGTTCTTCCTTTTCTTCGGGAAGCTCGTGATGATCGCGCTCCGCGCGATGCGAGAGGCTGCGGCAGACCTCAAACCGCTGCTGGTCGGGATCGTCGCAGGTTTTGCGAGCCTAGCGACTCAAAATCTTGCCGATGATACGTTGGGAGGCCATGCCATCAGCGGTATGTTATGGCTTTTCGCCGCGCTGATTGTCGCTGTCACCCGCTACATTCAAGCCGAAACGCGATCTTCCGCGGCGGGTGGGCATGACGCGCCGATCCGTCGGTGAATTGGCCCCGCATCCTACTTACAGCCGTTGAGCGATCTTGTCGCTGGCTCGCAAGCTATTGGCGACAATTGTCAGACTCGGATTGATCCCGCCACTCGAAGGGAAGAAGGAGGCGTCAAGGACATAGAGATTGTCGAGGTCGTGCGCGCGGTTGTCGCGGTCGAGCACGCTCGTCTGAGGATCGTCGCCAAATCGGCAGGTGCCACACACGTGACTGCCGTTTAGTCCTCCCGCGGGTTGCAGGGGGCGCACGTCAAAAAGTGGGGCGACCGCGCTCCTGAAGCCATCGCACATCATCAGGGCGCGACGACGTAACTCGTCCGGATAGCGGTAAGTATAGATGATGTCCTCCCCTGAACCTGCCTTTGCCGCTACGTGGTTTGCTGGATAAGGCAGATCCTCGACGATGCCGACAAACACAGTCCACGAATGGCCCAAGAATGTTCTCATCGATGTAATCATACGGATGAGCCGTCCGGGCAGATGATTCCGCCTATAGTATTGAACCATAAACGTCATTAGCTCGTCGCGCGTTACCACGGGGTGGGCGTGAATATTGCCCAACTTCGTCCCGTTATGGACGTAAAAATCGTTAAGCGACAGCCCGTGATTCATGCTGAAGCCCAAGCCCCGCGAGGTCCGTTTAAGTCCGATGAATAGATGGTTGGATGCGTGCAACATCAGGTTGCGACCTACCAAACCTGAGCTGTTGGCTAAGCCATTGGGGAAGCGCTCATTTGCCGAGCGCTGAAGCAGAACTGGTGTGAGAAAAGCGTTCGCCGCAAGAATGAAGACCCGCGCTCGCAACGCGATCTGCTGCCCGTTCCATTCGCAAATCACCCGCTCAACGACCCGGCCTCTCTCTTCAAATCGAATTGCGCGACAGTTCGGAAGGATCTTGGCCCCGTACCGGTCGAGCGCCGGATAGAGACATATTCGGGCTGCATCATTACGGCATGCACGCGGGCAAAGCATTCCGGGGCAGCCAAGGCAACCTGGCACGTGCTCTACTGCGGTGTGAAGGCGGTACGGGTTGAGGCCTACGCCCTTCAGCGCATCAAAAACGGCCAATTCCCTATCGGATTCCGGTGGTGGGTCGAGGAGGCCGGCTGTCGTTGGTGCGAGCGGGTCTTGCGTGCCTCGTACCCGGTACAAGCTCTCCGCCCGCTCGTAAAACGGTCCCATTTCCTCGTAGCTGACTGGCCACGCTTCAGGCAATGACGCATCCGGTACGTCCGAAAAAAACCGACGCGGGGTGAAATCTTCTGGACGAAACCGGTCCATGACTGCGCCAAACTGCGCCGTCGATCCACCCGCGCCGGAACCAATAGGCGGTCTCTCGGCGACTGAAGCGCCGTCCTCTTCTTCCCGACGATAGAGAGGACGCGGCCACCAGCCGTGGTTGAGTGCCGTTTCGGGGGTGCCTCTCCCTGAAAACGGGACGCCTTTCACGACGGTAGGATCGTGATGAAGCAGTTTTCCGCGCTCGACAAACAGCACCGACCGCCCCAAACGTGCGAGGTTGAAGCCGGCTGTCGAGCCGCCCGCTCCCGCACCGATAACGATGGCATCCCACAAGTGACCTTCAGCGTCCTGCGGAGTGACTTCCCCGGGGAAAGCCTTCATGGCGTCTGGAGCGTACCTCTCAAAGCAAGACCCGCCTTCTCGTACATGGCGTCCAGGACGCGCGCCGTCAAAATCGCGTCATCGGGGGGAAGCACATTCGACGCCTCACCCCTGATACGTTTCACAAATGCCTCAAGCTGGAGTTGATGCGTCGATTTTGTCGGGAGCGACTCGCGAGTGGCGTTGCCATTTTTCTGAAGCACGAGGCCTTTACCGTCCCACTTGATCGACCCGTTCTCGCACGTAACCTCAACGCCGCCACGAGGCATGTAAAAACCGCGAAACCCGAACTCGACAGCACCTTCGAGCCCGGATGGGAATTGAAGCGTGGCGTGCATCCAACGATCGATTTGAGGACTGCTGCACTTGTAACGCACCGAGAGGATTTCGGGCTCCTCGCCTGCCATGTACCGCAAACAGCTGACCGCATAGCAACCCACGTCGAGCGCAGCACCGCCGCCCAGTTCGAAGCGCAGGCGGAAATCTTCCTTGGCCATACGCATATACGGCGTTCGAAAACACGATTCGATGCGAAGCAATCGACCAAACTCACCGCCAGCCGCCAACTCGCGTTGACGACGTAACCTGTCAAGGTAGCGAATGTGCATAGCTTCAACCAAGACGCGGTCGTGTTGCCGCGCGAACAGCGTCAACTCCTGTGCTAATTGAGCATTCGCTGCAAGCGGCTTTTCGCACAGTACATGTTTGCCCGCTTCGATTGCGCGACGCACCCAGTCGTAGTGAAGCGCCGGCGGAAGCGCGATGTAAACTGCATCGATATCGCTAGATTCTAAAAGCGCCTCATAGGAGCCAAATCCGCGCGGAATTCCGTGGCGTGCGGCAAACTCCTCCGCCTTCTGCGGTATTCGAGACGCGATCCCAATCACTTCGACCCCTTGCGTCTCTTTGGCCGGTGCCAATAGCCCGTACGGCACGACCCTTGCTGTTCCCAGCACGCCAAAGCGGATCATGGACTGCCACAAATCCAGGAATCTCGGATATTCCAGACGGTATCTTGCGTGTAGTTGCCCGCACCGTTGAGCAAGCAAAAGTCTTCTCTGCGCCGCACAGAACCAGCGATACCCCGGGCATTCATTTACCGTTTCCCCCGATCAACGGCACGTTTAAGCCGCGTTTCGCCAGCCTCCCGGGTCAGCGGAGACCAAACGCATTCGAGCCGCCGGCACAACAATCTTCGCCGATAACGAGTCCGTCGCGCCGAAAGCTCCCAGGTGTACCGAGCTCGCGGAGTGGATGGACAACTAACGCGGTAACGGCTCTATAACAGAAATCCGAGGCACAAACCCGCTTTATGCGATCAGCGCAAAACCCTAGTGGTGGTGCAGCACCACCCGGCCGCGCACCCTGCCCCCGCTCTTCAGGTCGCTCAGCGCCGCGCTCACTTCGCTCGCCGGCCGCGTCTCGATCGGGATCGGCGGGACCTTGCCGGCCTG
>Ga0182024_10013983_pt1 | contig 15566 bp, 13 predicted proteins | sample P32metaG_FD_120480 | JGI IMG/M metagenome (GOLD analysis project Ga0182024, IMG submission 120480) | Permafrost microbial communities from Stordalen Mire, Sweden - P3-2 metaG (Illumina Assembly) | ecosystem: Environmental > Terrestrial > Soil > Wetlands > Permafrost | place: Sweden: Stordalen... | reverse complement strand
CTTGCCGCGGAATCGGCACCGGTCTTTCAGCCAAAACTGCGCTCTGCGATGCTGCCTCAGATGCGCCTCGCCGAAGTCGCCGCCAACGGCTTGAACAACGCGCTCGCTCGCGCTGTACTGCCGTTCTGTCTCAGGGTCTGGCCCGGCGCGATGCGCGTGACGGCCAGGCTGACCCGCGTCACCCAGCATGCCGCCGTTGCTCCTCAGACAGTCGCTGGCTGAAAATTGAGGCACGGCAAAGTCGACTCTCGGTGTCAAAGCCCTCCAGGGGAGATGCAATGAAATCCTTCGTAGTCTTTGGCCTCGCGGTCATACTCGCTCCGGCCGCACTCGCCGAGCATGAGACCTTCGCCGTCAACCCCGATGCCAGCGAGGTCAGGATGACTCTCAACACGACCCACGAGGTCGTTAACGGGACGTTTCACATTCAATCCGGATCGATTGAGTTTGACCGCAGCGCTCCTAAGATGTCTGGCTCGGTAGTCGTCCTCGCCGGTAGCGGAAAGACCGGCAATGGCAGCCGCGACAAAAGGATGAACAAGGAGATACTGCAGGTTGAACAGCACGCGACTGTCTCGTTTGAACCGAAGTCCTATGCTGGCTTCATCGCTCCATCAGGAGACTCGATCATCCAGGTAACTGGTATCTTCACACTCCTTGGCACGCCTCACGAGGTCACCATTCCCATGCTTGTCCATCTTGAACGCGCAACCGCAACGGCCAAGGCCCATTTGGTCGTACCGTACATCCAATGGGGACTGAAGGATCCAAGCTTTTTGGTCTGGAAAGCAGACAAAGACGTCGCGATTGATCTCTTTCTTACTGGCCAGCTTTCAAATTAGAGAACCGCCCTCTTTAAACGCAATGATGACATGCGTCCGCATGAGGGCGGAAGCGAATTGCTTCCAGCCACTTCGTCTAAGCCTCCAGCCGCGGGCTTTTCGGCAAGTCCGTCAAGAGTCTTACGTTCATCAAGAACTGACCCTAGTGGGCCAGTTTTCGAATTGACCTGCATGTTCCGCACGCACAACCGGGTCGCGCAGCAGTCCGCTGGTTCTTCGTTCCGCGGACTGCTGCTGTCACTTGGATTGCTGTCCTAGTGGCTACCCATTCCGGTTGGACGGTCTCGACGCAACCGCTTCATACGTCTCGATTTCTAGAAGCCGACCCGTCGACGTTGCCTTTTCCGCAATCTCCAAGGTGGTCCCAAAACGTCCGATGAAGTGCGCGCAAAAATCGGGGTATGAGTGCTGCTTTTTGGTGGGGTATATGTGGGGGTACGGTCGCTTCAGAATCGGTCTATCTTGATTATTTTCAATGCTAAAGAATCCCTGGGGGGCAACCAAACGCACAGACGGTTTTCGACCGCTGCGATCCATCCATTACGCGGAAGAGTCGATTGATTCGGCGAGACATACCGTTGTCAGCGCGGAGGCCAACAGAATCACACCGATCAGGCATTTCGCCTTCCGAGCAATCCGATACAGCTTCCTGCTCTCCGTGAGACTACAAGCAAGGAAAGGGCTGACCTCGCAGAGCTGCGCACTTCGGCATACAAAGCTCAGGTGAGATCGGCACCCCCTCGATCGAGGAAGGATGAACAATCATGGCAACTTCAAGTGCGGGTCCGACCAACGAGGCCACGATGCATGCGGCCGTTGTGGAGCAATTTGGACAACCGTTGGTGCTGCGCGAATGGCCTATCCCAGTTGTGGGATCCGGACAGATCCTGATCAAGACCGAGGCCTGCGGCGTTTGTCATACGGATTTGCACGCCATGAACGGCGACTGGCCACTGAAACCCACGCTTCCCTTTATTCCGGGGCACGAGGCCATCGGCATCGTCACGGCGGCCGGTGCGGGCGTCACGACGGTTAAGGAAGGCGATCGAGTGGGCGTTCCATGGCTCTACTCCGCTTGCGGACACTGCGAGTATTGCCTCGCCGCGTGGGAGACCATCTGTCCGGACGCGCAGTTCGGCGGATACACAAAAAATGGCGGCTTCGCCGAGTACATTCTGGCAGACCCGAACTACGTCGCGCATATTCCAAAGGGACTTGCTCCGGTGGAAGCGGCGCCGCTCATCTGCGCCGGCATAACCACCTATAAGGGTCTCAAGCAGACCATGGCCCGGCCGGGTGAGTGGGTTGCGATCTCCGGCTGCGGCGGTCTCGGTCATCTCGCAGTGCAATATGCCAAGGCGATGGGTTTGCTGGTTTGTGCTGTCGATATCGATGATGGGAAGCTCGCTCATGCCACCGCGCTCGGCGCGGACCTCGTCGTCAATGCGAGACACGGAGACCCCACGGCTGCGGTAAAGAAGGGTACCGGCGGTGGATCTCACGGTGTTCTCATCACCGCACCTTCGCTGATCGCGTTCAAACAGGGTATCGGCATGACACGCAAGCGCGGCACCTGTGTCCTGGTAGGACTGCCGCCGGGCGAGTTCCCCGTGCCGCTCTTCGATGTTGTGGCGAACTGCATTACGATTCGCGGCTCGTTTGTGGGAAACCGCGAAGATATGGCCGAGGCGCTGGCTTTCGCAGTTAACGGCAAGGTCAAGGCCGATATCGAGCTTCAACCTCTCTCCTCAGTCAACGATATCTTCAAACGTCTCGAACATGGCGACGTTGCTGCACGCGTGGTCCTGGATTTCCAGAAAGTTACACCCGGGAGTCGCACCGCTGCTGAACCGGCGCAGTTGGTCGGGGTGTGAGGTTTCTGGGTCTCAGGCGCCTGAGTGATCAATCTTGCCTTCGGTCACGTGTTGCGCTGATTCTCGCCTTCAATGGATGACAACGCACATGCCGTCACCCGACTCGGCGGGAATCGGCGTTTGATCACTTCGGGGCTAGATCACCGAACCACAAAGAGAGGTCAGCTTGAGGGCGGGTCGGACGTTTCGGATTCGGGCTGGTATGGACCTCCTGGCACACCCCAACCCCAAGCGGGCATCGGAACCTCCTCGACACGGGTATCAGGCGGCAGCGCGGAGTTGATGACGGCGAGCCGAGAACCCCACTCCAGATAAGCGACGAGTGCCGAGCGGAACTCAGGATCGGAGGGGAGATTCATTTCATCAGCGGTTTCAAGCAGAAGACGTACCCAATGCTGACGCTGCTGCTCTGTGATTCCTTTCCCGAGGTGATGGCGAATCATAGCGGCATGTCCACCATGCTCCGACGAATACTCCGCAGGACCACCGAGGACTTCCGCGATGAATTTGGCGACGTGCTCGAAGTGGGTCGGATCCATATTTCGGAATAGAGGCTCAAGGATGGGATCTGCCGGAACCTTTTCATAAAAGCGTGCTATCAGCGCAGAGAGAGCTTCTGAACCACCGAGCCATTCATAGAGTGTAGGGGCGTTCGAGGCCATAGCAGATTCTAACTCTGTGGAACCTTTGCGCGGGCGCGGTGTCTATTGAGCTGGACGCATTCCCCTCGCAGATTGCGCACCGGCGGCCATTCAAAAGAAGGCCGCAGCCGTGAAGACGGCGGTTCCAGGACGGCGGGGGGTACCTTATGTTCGAGAGAAGCCTGGTGGAATCGCGCGGGCTGGTGGGTTCGGGGACCGAGCGGTGGACGGCGCTGGGTTCGGCTGCATTCCAATTGATGTTGGCGGCGCTGGTGGTAACACTGCCGCTGCTGCGGCCACAGTCGCTGCCGAAATTTGTAAACCTGCCGCAACTGACGATGCCGCTGCCGGTGAGACCGCCGGATGTGCCGGTGCGTGTGAGGGCGGCAAGCTCCGACTCAACGGCGATCAGTGCGCCTGCGGCGCAAGCGCCGACCGCACCGGGGACACGGATCATCTCTCTGCTGCCCGGCATGACGGATGATCCTGCACCGGGACCGATCACGGCGATCCAGTTGGGCGGCGGGCCAGCAGGGCTTGCAGCATTAGGGCCGACCGGCCCAGGGCCGAATGTGACGGTGGTGCGCGCCGGGCCGATTGCGCCGGTGACTGTCTCGACGGGCGTGTCGGAGGGGATGCTGCTGTCGCCCATCCGTCCGGTGTATCCCGAGATTGCGCGGGCGACGCGGACGCAGGGGACGGTGGTGATTGAGGCGACGATCTCAAAGGCTGGGCGGATTGAGAGCCTGCAGGCGGTGAGCGGACCGGCGATGCTGCAACGCGCGGCGCTGGATGCTGTCGCAGCGGCGCGCTACCGGCCGTATCTGCTGAGCGGGCAGCCGGTCGAGGTGCAGACCAGGGTGACGGTGGAGTTCAAGCTGAGCGAGTAGCTTATCTTATGCGGACTTGAGCTGCGGCGCGGAAGCGATGGAAGAAGGCTCGGCGACGTCGGGCACTTCCACGTAGTCGCAGAGTGGATAGCCAGCCTGCTTCCAGCCGTCGAAGCCGCCGCGCAGCGGGCGCACGCGGGTGATACCGAGACGGTGCAGCTGCAGAGCGACCTTGGCGCTGGTCTCCTCCGACGGGCAGGTGCAGTAGAGGATGACGTCGCGGTCGCGCGGAATGCGGTCGGAGAGCAGGGCAAGCTCGGCGGGGCCAATGCGCACCGCGCCGGGCAGCACGCGCGGATCGGGCAGGTAGTCCAGCGGATGACGGAGGTCGATGATGAAGGGCTGCGGATCGGTGTTGGGAGCGCTGCTGCCGCGGGCCTGGTCGAGCATGGCCATGACCTCGGAGGGATCGATGCGCAGCTCGCGGACCTGGGCGAGGAAGCGGCGCTGCTTGACCACGCGCCAGATGAAGAAGCCGAGCACCATCAGGATGAAGACCAGCGCGGCGAAGTGGCTGAGCAGGCCGAAGAAGCCCTGGCTGCGCTTGGCCAGGTCGCCGAAGAAGAAGCCCCCGAAGATGAAGGAGAGCGACCAGAGCAGCGTGCCCGAAAGATCGTAGAGCAGGAAGCGCGAGTAGGCCATGCCGGTCTGCCCGGCGATGGGCGCGGACACGGTGGAGAGGCCAGGGACGAACTTGGCGAAGAGCAGGGTCTCCGCGCCGCGGCGGATGAAGTAGCCCTCGGTCTTGGCGACGCAGGTGGAGGCCTCGAGCGAGAGCTTGCAGAGTACGCGGATGACGCGGGCGCCATAGCGGCGGCCGAGCGCGTACCAGGTGGAGTCCGAGATGAAGCAGGCGGCGACGACCGCAAGCAGCGCGGAGGTGAAATGAACGCGGTGGGTCGCGCTGAGCGTGCCGGCGGTGAGCAGCAGAGGAATGCTGGGCACAGGCACGCCAAGCTGCTCCACCAGCACCCAGAGGAAGAGGATGGCGTAGGCATGACCGACGAAGAATCCAATGGCAATCGGCATGGGAGGACTCACCTCCTGTTATAGATGAGGACTATCCGCGATTGGATGTGAATATATTCTCCGCGCGAACCAGCGAACCGAGCACGGCTTCTTCGCGGGAGGATGAAGCGATCGACGCGCTAAGCCTTCGTGCTGGGCAGACTCTTGACGCCGCCCGGGTTCACCGAATCGCGCAGTTCCTTGGACGGCTTGAAGAATGGAACGCGCTTGGCCGGCACATCGACGCGCTCGCCGGTCTTGGGATTGCGGCCGATGCGGGAGTTGCGCTGACGCGTGCGGAAGCTGCCGAAGCCGCGAATCTCGATCTTGTCGCCGGCCTTCAGCGCTCCAATGACGGACTCAAAGAGCGTGTCGACGATGATCTCGCCGTCGCGTCGAGTAAGGTCGCCAAGAGCGGTCACGCGGTCGACCAGGTCGGCTTTCGTCATCGTAGTGTCTCCTCGCATCGTTTGGGGTTGATTCCACCTTAACGCTGATTGTAGATGGGATGCAGGATTTAAGGCAGCCGTACAGGAAAAAAATCCACTGGGGCGGGCCGCGACTGGTATCGCCCCGGGGGCGATGCCGGAGGCAGCGAGCAAAAAAAGGCGGCACGAACGTTTTACGGTCCGTGCCGGGAGGCCAGTGACGCAACTTGTGTCGGCCGGATCGCCTGCTTCTACGCGAGTGCCGAAAGATCGCGAGCAAAGTCTGCTCTGCCAGACAGCATACCACGGGACGGGCCGGAGCGCACGGGGTGGTCGGCTAATGGCACCCTATGAGGGCAAGAACGGTGCTCTGCGATCTACGCGGTCTTGCTATCGAAGCCAGTACTGATGCGGCGCGCCATCGCAGCGTCGCGCGCGGTGATGCCGCCGGCGTCGTGTGAGACCAGGGCCAGCTTGACGCGGTTGTAACGGATGTCAATGTCGGGGTGGTGATTGGCCTCTTCGGCCAGCTGTGCGATGCGGTTGACAAAGGCCATGGCGTCGACGAAGTTGGCGAAGGTCCAAAGATTGACGAGCTGGCCGTCTTCCAGCTTCCATCGAGGAAGCTCGTGCACAAGGGCGTTGAGTTCCTCTTCGGACAGCGTCTCTTTAGCGGACGACATGATGCACCCCAAGAAATAAGAATCAGAACAAGACTCGCCTGGCGATGGTAAGCCGCCGGCGGAGCGCGCGCAAGCACGACCGTCCAGAACACGAGTGCTTAGGCCGGGATGCCAAGCAGGCTGTAGGATCCGCCCTCCACCTGGCCGCCGCCTGCGTGGCCGCCCTCTACTTTGCGGCGGAGGTTGATCCACGTCTCCTCCGGCATGCGCAGGAAGACCTCGACGATGGCGGGGTCGAACTGGGTGCCGCTGCAACGCTCGATCTCCGTGCGCGCCTGGGCGAAGCTGCGCCCCGTGCGGTAGGGGCGGTCGGAGGTGATGGCGTCGAGCGTGTCCGCGATAGAGAAGATGCGCGCGCCCAGCGGGATGTCTTCGCCGCGCAGGCCACGCGGATAGCCGCTGCCGTCGTAGGTCTCCTGGTGGGCGAAGACGATCTCCGCGGCCTGCAGCAGGAAGGGGATCTTGCGCACCATCTCGTATCCGCGTGTACAGTGCTCGCGCATGATCTCCGTCTCCTCCGGCGTCAGCTTGGCGGGTTTCAACAGGATGCAGTCGGGGATGGCGATCTTGCCGATGTCGTGCAGAAAGGCGCCGCGCGCGATGATGCGAAGCTGCTCCGCGCCGACGCCGATGGCGCGGGCCAGTGCGATGGTGTATGCGGTCACGCGGCGGGAGTGGCCCTCGGTCTCGGCGTCGCGCAGATCGAGCGCGTCGCCCATGGTCTCCAGGGTAATGTCGTAGCTGCGCTCCAGCTCCTGCATGGCGCTGCGCAAGCGCCCGGTGCGGGAAGAGACGATCTCCTCTAGGTTCTGCCGGTATTCGGCGTTCTGCTTCAGCAGGCGGCCATGCTCCAGAGCGCGCAGCGTGACGCCAAGCAGCTTGGAGCGGCCGAAGGGCTTGAGCAGGTAATCGATCGCGCCCCGACGAAAGGCATTGGCCGCGACCTGGACGTCATCCACGCTGGTCAGCATTACGACCGGCACGCCGGGATAGTCGCGGCAGATGAGGTCGAGCAGGCTGAGGCCGTCGCGGCCCGGCATCATCACATCGCTCAGCACCAGGCTGCAGCCGGGGTCGTCCTGCAGCAGGCGCAGGGCGTGGTCGGCATCTTCGGCCGTGCTGACATCGTATCCGCCGTGATCCAGCAACGCGCCGATGGTGCGGCGGACCTCGGCGTCGTCGTCGACCACCAGGATGTGATCTCTCCGCCCGGAAGAATTCTCCTGCTGCAAGGTCATGGTTTCCTGCTGCATCATCCGAATTTGCGTCCTCAAAAATTCTCCGCGCTCGCGAGAAGCGGCTGTGCCCAGTTCCGCTCCGCGCCTATTCGGTCTATCGGCGAAGTCCACTCGAACTATAAGCCCGCTTATGATGGAACGGAGAGATTGCCAAAGACGGATTGGGAGAGATAGGGGAACAGCGTGGATAAGAAAAAATGGGCTGCAGTAGACCGCTATATTACGGGGACGATTCCCCACTCCGACACAGCGATGGACGCCGCGCTCGAGGCGAATGCGGCCGCCGGACTGCCTTCGATCGATGTGGCGCCGAACCAGGGGAAGCTGCTGCATCTGCTGGCCCTGGCTACAGGCGCGCGAAGGGTGCTGGAGGTGGGCACGCTGGGCGGATACAGCACTCTCTGGCTGGCACGCGCGCTGCCCGCGGGCGGACGCATTGTGACGCTGGAGTTTCAGGCGAAACATGCAGAGGTCGCGAGAAAGAATCTCGACCGCGCCGGCGTGGGCAAGAAGGTGGAGATCCGCGTGGGGCCGGCCGCGGAGTCGCTGGCAGCGCTGGTGCGCGGGAAGGTAAAGCCGTTCGACCTGATCTTTATCGATGCGGACAAGCCGAACAACCCGGTGTATCTAAAGTTCGCGCTGAAGCTGGCGCGACGCGGAACCGTGATCATGATCGACAACGTAGTGCGCGAGGGCGCGATCGCCGATGCGCGCAGCAAGGACCCGGCAGTCCTGGGGACGCGCGCGATGTTCGACATGCTGGCGGCCGAGCCACGCCTGACGGCCACGGCGATCCAGACGGTGGGCAGCAAAGGCTATGACGGCTTCGCTCTGGCGGTGGTCACAAAGGCCTGACCAGCGTCGGGCATTTCGCGCGTTAGTTCGCGTCCGGCTTTCTCGCGTCAGTCCGCTTCTTCGTCCGTCCTTCTTTAGTCCTTCTTTTTTCTCGGGCGGCGGGCGGCGGCCCAGCCTTCCTTGACCACCTGGTGCGAGCGGCCGATGGCAAGCGCCCCATCCGGCACCGGGTGCGTGATGCACGAGCCCGCGCCCACATACGCACCTGCGCCAATCTTGATGGGCGCAACCAGCGTGGAGTCGGAGCCGATGAATGCGCCGTCACCGATGTTGGTGGTGTTCTTGTTGACGCCGTCGTAGTTGCAGGTGATAACGCCCGCGCCGACGTTAACGTCCTCGCCGATGATGGCGTCGCCGAGATAGCTGAGGTGGTTGGCCTTGGAGCCGCGGCCGAGCGTGACCTTTTTAGTCTCGCAGAAGTTGCCGACGTGCGCCTCCGCGCCAATGCGGCTCTCCGGACGCAGGTGCGCGTAGGGGCCAAGCATCGCGCCGTCACCGACCTCCGCGCCGTCGAGGATGCAGCCGTTGCGCACGTTGACCGAGTCGCCGAGGGTGGAGTCCTGAATGACCGAGTACGAACGAATGCGGCAGTCGCTGCCGATACGCGTGGCGCCAAGCAGTTGCACGTAAGGCTCGATCACGGTGTCGGGGCCGACGCTAACGCTGGCGTCGATCACGCAGGTGTCGGGACGGAAGATGGTGACGCCCTCGGCCATCAGACGCTGCGCGCTGGCCGCGCGGAGTGCCTGATCCAGATGCATCATCTCGGCAATGGTGTTCGCGCCGAGCACCTCGTCCGCGCTGGCGGCCTGGTGGGCGACCACGCGCAGGCCATCCGCGACCAGCATGGCGGCAACGTCAGTAAGGTAGAACTCGCCGTGGGCGTTGTTGGTGGAGAGGCGGTCGAGCCGGGCAAAAAGCTCCGCCGTTTCGAAACAGTAGATGCCGGAGTTGATCTCCGGTGCGCTAAGCTGATCGGGCTTCAGCGATTTCTGCTCGACGATGGCGGTGACATTCGGCAGATACGGCGCTGCACGCAGCACGCGGCCATAGCCGGTAGGGTCGGGCGGCACGGCGGTGAGGATGGTCATCGCAGCGCGCTCGCGCAGATGCAGCTCGCAGAGCGAGGCGAGAGTCTCCGGCCGGATGAGCGGAACATCGCCGGAGAGCACAAGGAGGTGCTTTGGGAGCGGGCGGCCTGAGAGTTCGAGCGCTGCCTTGAGCACCTGCATCGCGTGGCCGGTGCCGCGCTGCGGCTCCTGTAGGACGAACTGCACGCCAGTAGAGGCAATGGTAGCCTGCACGCGCTCGGCCTCGTGGCCAACGATGCAGAAGATGTCTTCGGCGGGAACGAGAGTGCGGGCTGCCGCGATGACGTGCAGCAGCAGCGCGCGGGCGCCTACCTGATGCAGCACCTTGGGGTGCCTGCTTTTGAGCCGCGTGCCCTTGCCCGCGGCCATGATGGTCACTGCGAAACCAGTTGCTTCCATGCCCGCTATCTTCTCACGGCGAAATGCCTTGGCTCCATGGATGCGCAGGAGGATAATGACGGCAGAGGTGCTCCCCATGGCGACGAACACGATCGTTCCGGTAAGCAAATACCTCCGCACCGCCTACAGTCCGGACTGTGACTATGTGGACGGCGAGGTTCAGGAGAGAAATTTGGGCGAGCTCGACCATAGCGATCTGCAAGGTAGATTTCTGGAGTTGCTTTCCACTCCGGAGTACAAAGGTTACATCCGCGCCAATCCGGAGATTCGCGTCCAAGTTGGACCTACACGATTTCGTGTTCCCGATGTCTGCGTACGTAAAGTGCCGGCGGCACGGGAGCAGATCATCCGGACGCCGCCGCTGCTGTGTATTGAGGTGCTTTCGCCAGAGGACACCCTATCGAGAACGCGGCAAAAGGTGCGCGACTATCTTGATATGGGCGTGCGCGAGGTATGGGTAGTCGATCCAGCGTTGCGCAGCGTGGCCGTCAATGCCGGGGCAGCGACAGTGGAGCATACGGCCGGCGAATTGACCGTTCCTGAGACGCCGGTGAAGCTCGCTTTGGCGGATCTCTTCAAAGTCCTCGACGAATATTAGCCGAGTGCTAGCGGCTATTGACCCGGGCCGCTGTTCCCTGCCCCGGCGGGCTGGCCGGGCGGCGGCGGGATGGTGATGTCGAGGTTGGTGACCTTGCCCAAATCCGAAAGCGGCGGCTTGATCTCAGGTCCGTTGCCGACCACAAGAATGGCAAGCTTCGACACATCGATATACTTGTTCGCCACGCGCGTGACGTCGGCCGCGGTGACCTTCTCGATGCCGTCTTTATACTTATCCAGAAAGTCCGGCGGATAGCCGTAGAAGGCCAGCGTGACCTGCTCGTTCAGCGTCTTCTCCGGCGTATCGACGCGGAAGATGAAGGAGTTCAACACCTGGTCCTTGGCCTTGCGCATCTCGTCCGGGGTCGGCGGATCGGTCTTCAGCAGGCCAATCTCCTTGAGCACCGCCTGAGTCGCGGCCACCGTGCTGACGCTCTTGGTGCCGGCCTGGCTGCGGAAGACGCCGGGGTGGTCATAGGCCGCGCCGTAGCTGCCGCCGACCTCGTAAGCCAGGCCGAGCTTGGTGCGCACGTACTGGAAGACGCGCGAGCCGAAGCCGCCGGAGAATATCTCGTTCATCACGCTAAGCGCGTAGTAATCGGGGTTGCTCTCCTCCGTGCCCAGGCCAACGATCTCGACTGTCGACTGGTTGATGTCCTCCTTGTCGGCGAAGTAGACGCCCGGCGTGGGGCCGGCGAAGTCGACCTTGGGCTGCTCGATGAGCGTGCCGCGCGGCAGCGGCTCAAAGGCCGCGCGCAGCTTGGCCTCCATGGCGGCGGAGTCGAAGTCGCCCTCGACCGCGACGATGATGCCGTTGGCGAGCACGGTGCGGTCATGCCACGCCTTCAAGTCGTCCAGTGTGACTGCGGCCACGGTCGCGTATTCGGTCTGGCGTGCGTAGGGGCTGCCCGCGCCATAGACAAGCTTGTTGGCCTCGCGCGAGGCGATGTCGCCGGGATCGTCGTTGCGCCGCGAAATCTCGGTCATCATCTCGCGCTGCGCGAGCTGCAGCTTGTCCGCCTTGAACGCAGGATGCAGCAGAAGATCGACCGTCTCAGCGAAGACCGAGTCGAAGTCCTGCTTGAAGCTCGACCATTCGAGGGACGTCGTGGCTCCGCCGCCGCCTGTCTCAATGGCCGCGGCCTTCTCGGCGAGCTCCGTGTCCAGTGCGTCGCCGCTCTTGGTCGCGGTGCCGCTGGTGCGCCAGGTATCCCCGTACAGGGAAACCATGCCGGCCTTAGCCGCCGGAGCCTCGCGGCTTCCGCCGCGGATCAGGATGGTGCCATCGATGAATGGGAGTTCGTGATCTTCCTGCAGGTAGATGACGAGTCCGTTGGCCAGCTCGATGCGCTTGGGCTCGGTGGGTTTAAACGCATGCAGTGGCGGGACGGCAATGCTCTTCCACGGCTGTGCCGATGGCGGGGTCGCAGGTGAGGACTTGGCCGGCGACGCGGTCTGCGCGAAGCCGGAGACGGCGATGACGATGACGATGACGAGCAACGCGGCTATGGATGAGTAGCGGATGCGAGGGGCGATTCTCACTGGCCACCTCCTGCACTCGGCCCGACAGGTGGGGCGGGCGGCGGCGTAAACAGGATCTCCGCGCTGGTGCGGTTACTTGCCACGAATACTTTATTGGCCACGCGGCGCACATCTTCCTTGCTCACCTTGTTGATGCGGTCGAGCTCATGGAAGAGTTCGCGCCAGTCGCCGTAGCGCGTCTGGTACTCGGCCAGCTCATGCGCCAGCCCCTCGTTGTCCGCCAGGCCGCGCAGCAGTCCGGCGCGGGCGCGGGTCTTGAACATCTGCAACTCCTCGTCGGTGACGTCGGTGGTCTTCAGCTTGTCGATCTCCTTGTGGATCGCGTCACGCATCTCCTCCGGCGTATGGCCGGGCACGGGCACGGCGTAAAAGGCGTAGAGATTGGGATACTTCTCTCCGGGGAAATTGCTCAGCCCCTCGGCCTCGGCGGCGATCTTCTGGTCGCGCACCAGGCTCTTGTAGAGCCGGCTGGTGCGGCCGTCCGAGATGATGTCGGAGATGGCGTCGTAGACCGAGTCGTCCGGGTCGCGGTAGTCGGGCCGGTGATAGCCCTCAAGATAGAAGGGCTGCGCCGCCTCGCGGATGACGACCGACTTCTCCGCGAACTGCTTCGGCTCGATGGTGGTCATCGGCTCAGGCTTGGGGCCGGCGGGAATCGCGCCGAAGTATTTCTCCAGCATCGGCATCGCTTCGCTTGCCTTCACGTCGCCCACCACGGCGATGACGATGTTCGCGGGGACGTAATACTTTTTGTGGAAGGCCTCCGCCTCGGTCGCTGAGACCTGCGAGATCTCGCTCTCCCAGCCCACGCCGGAGCGGCCATAGGGATGGGCCACGTACGCCGTAGCAAGGAACTGCTCTACCATCGCGCCGATGGGGTTGGAGTCGATGCGCATACGACGCTCCTCCTGCACCACGTCGCGCTCCTTGTAAAACTCGCGCTCCACGGGGTGCGCGATGCGTCCGCTCTCCATCCAGGCCCACAGCTCCAGCCGGTTCTCCGGCATGCTCCAGAAGAACTGCGTGGAGTCCTCCTCGGTGGAGGCATTCAGGCCGACCGCGCCGTTCTGCTCGGCGAGCTCGGAGAACTGGTTGGGGACGACGTACTTCTCCGCCGCGGCCTGCGCCTCATCAAACTCCTTCTTCAGTTGCGCGAGCTTTGCCGCGTCCTGCCCGACCAGCTTGCGGTATTCGGCGTCGTAGGCGGCATAGGCTACTTCGACCTTGGCCAGCGCGATCTTCTCCGCCGCGTAGTCGGTGGCGCCGATCTTGTCGGTGCCTTTGAAGGCCATGTGCTCAAACATGTGGGCCAGGCCGCTGGCGCCCTGCGGATCGTCCGCTGAACCGGCGTCGACCATCGTGTAGTAGCTGAAGACAGGCGCCTCCGGCCGCTCGCAGACGATCAGCGTAAGGCCGTTGGGCAGCACCTTGACGGTGGTCCGCTTCTCAAACCCGGCGAGGTCCTGCGCCCGCGCCGCAACCGCACCGCCCATTGCAAACGTCAGTACCAACATCAATACCGAGGCGATCAAAGATCGAATACGCACAAATGTCCTCCCGCGAAAACCCGCGTGGCTATTAACAATACCGGACGTGGGCTCAGACGTGCGCTCTTTCCCGAGGCGTCCGAGTTTACGCGGCCTTCACCTTCATTTGACGGGACCAGAGCCGTTCCATAGTCTGCAATCTGCGTGCGTCTGAAGGAAGAACGCTGCGGAGCAATAGCGATGCCTCCCCATCCATGCCGATTGACACATCCGTTAGCCAAGGGAGACCCTGCGCTATGAGGCCCATCCGCAGGGTCGCAGTGCTGGGCGCGGGGACCATGGGTTCGCGCATCGCCGCGCACATCGCCAACGCCGGCGTGCCCGTGCTGCTGCTGGATATGGGGTCGGCGGGAGTGGGCCCAGAGGGGCCGGCCGAGCAGCGAAATCGGTTGACGTTAGGTGCAATCGATGCGCTCAGGAAGTCAAGGCCGCCGGCGTTCTTTGCGCCGGAGGTTGCGCGGCTCATCACGGCCGGAAACTTCGTCGACGATATGGCGCGGATCGCGGAGTGCGACTGGATCATCGAGGCAGTGGCTGAAGATCTGGCTGTCAAGCGGGCGCTGCTAACCAGAGTCGAGAGGCATCGCGCGCCGGACGCGATCGTGACGACCAACACCTCCGGCCTGCCGGTGGCGGCCATCGTCGAGGGAATGACGGAGGAGTTGCGTCGCCACTGGTTCGGCGTACACTTCTTCAACCCGCCGCGCTACATGCGGCTGGTGGAGATCATCGCCACGCCCGAGAGCGATGCGGCGGACGTTGCGTCCATCTCGCGCTTCTGCGACCTGCGCCTGGGTAAGGCAGTGGTGCGCGCCAACGACACACCGAACTTCATCGCCAACCGCATCGGGACGTTCACCATGCTGAACGCGATGCGGCTGATGATGGAGCAAGGGCTCAGCATCGAAGAGGTGGACGCGCTGACCGGCGCCGCGCTGGGCTGGCCGAAGACGGGGACCTTTCGGCTCGGAGATTTAGTGGGCATCGATGTGCTGGCGCATGTGGCCGAAAACTTTGCCGCGCAGGCCGCGCGCATCGGCGACGAGCGTTCGGACGTGGTGCTGCCAGAGTTTGTGCATGAGACGCTGAAGCGCAAATGGCTAGGCGACAAGACGCAGCAGGGATTCTATAAAAAAGCGGGTGAGTCCTCCGACAAGAACGAAGATAAAAAAGACCAGGGCCGCGATGTGCGCGTGGCGCTGGACTGGAAGACGCTGGAGTATCGCGCGAGCGAGAAGGTGCGCTTCCCTGCCCTCGACCTGGCGAATAACATTGAGCAGACCGCCGTGCGCATTCCGCAGCTGCTGCACGCGAACCCCGCGAAGGACAAAGCGGCGGCGTTCTACTGGCCGCTGCTGACCGAGCTCTTTACCTACGCGGCGAACCGGCTGCCTCCCGAGCCAAATGCGATTGCGGAATCGATCATCGAAATCGATACGGCGATGAAGGCGGGCTTCAACTGGGAGCTCGGCCCGTTCGAGATGTTCGACGCTGCGGGCGTCCGTACGACGACGGAGAAGATACGCGCGCTGGGGCTGCCTATCTCCGCGAACGTGGAGCGGCTGCTGACCGCGGACGGCGAGTCCTGGTACAAGGACGACGCGAGCGTGCCTTCCGGCCGGGCGTTCTTCGATCCTGCAAGTGGCGCATACAAGCCAGTCATCGAGCCTGATGGAACGCTTACTCTGGCTGCGATCAAACACGCGCACGGCGTGGTGCGGAAGAATCCAGGCGCATCCGTCATCGATCTCGGCGACGGCGTCGCGGCGATCGAATTGCACTCGAAAATGAATGCGCTGGGCGACGACATCGTCTCGCTGGTCACGCAGACGCTTAAGCCCGAGGCTCAGGAGGTCGCGGACTTCGAGGCGTTTGTGATCACTGGCGAGGGCGCAAACTTCTCCGTGGGCGCCAACCTGATGCAGCTGCTG
>Ga0182024_10013982_pt1 | contig 15566 bp, 13 predicted proteins | sample P32metaG_FD_120480 | JGI IMG/M metagenome (GOLD analysis project Ga0182024, IMG submission 120480) | Permafrost microbial communities from Stordalen Mire, Sweden - P3-2 metaG (Illumina Assembly) | ecosystem: Environmental > Terrestrial > Soil > Wetlands > Permafrost | place: Sweden: Stordalen... | reverse complement strand
CCCGACCGGATCGCGTTCAAATGCTTCCCGGGCGGCGTCGCGCGCCGCGTCGTGACGCCCGAGTCCGTTGTAGAGCACCGAGCTCGCGTACTTCCCGGAATTGACCAGGCGGCCCAGACCGCGTGCGGTGGCTTCCTGCACGGTGGCCTCGATCAGCTCAGACCCCTCCGCCTCCTGGCCGCGCCAGGCGGCGAGCAGCATCGCGGTGTGGGCAACCGGTGGATTCCCGGTGGCCTCGGCGATCAGCCGATCTTCCTCGATGAGTTGCCGCGCTGTCTCCAGTTCACCCCGGAGGATGTGCGTGACCACCAGGAAGGTGAGCGCGAACTGCAGGTGCACGAGCGCACCGATGTCGCGGGCCACCTCGGTCTGCCGAGCGGCCAGCGCGTGCCAGGGCTCGAAGTCCCACACCTCCATGGCGATGATGCCGCTGGCTCTGGCGCCGACGACCCACAGCCAGCGATCGGCGTCGTCGGTACCCACGTTCAGGGCGAGAAGCAGCTCGAGAGCTCGGGACAGCAGCGGGGCGGCCGCCGTGTATCCGTCGGTCAACCGCAACGCGAACGCGTCGAGCAGGACGTCCACCACCCGGGGGGGATCAGGACCGGGCGGCGCGGCGCGTGCGGCCTCAGCCGTGTCCCGCATGCCGCCCGGGGTCTCCAGGTCGCCCACCCACATCGTGGCCACCAGGGCCTCCAGATGCGTCTCGCGCGCCGAGCCGGCGTCGAGTGGCTCGAGGCGCCGAGCCGCGCTGATCAGCAGCCGGACGGCGTCGGTGCCGCGGCGCTGGTCAAACGCGATCTGTCCGCGCAGGCGCTCCAGCTCGGCCGCCTGCAGCGCATCGAGCGGGGCGGCCTCGACGGCGACCAGCAATCCCAGTGACGCTTCCAGTGCGCCGGCGTCGCGCTTGGCCCGGGCCGCCGCCAGCAGGCGCTGCGCCCGGCGAGCAGGTGCCGGAGTCAGCATCCCCGCTCGCTCGAGGAAGGCGGCCGCGGCGGCTAACCCCCCGCGAGCCTGCGCCCGGCCGGCGGAGCGCTCGAGCTCGGCGGCGACTTCCTCGTCGGGCCCGGGCGCGGCCTGGGCTCGGTGCCACGCCCGGCGGTCGGGATCGGCTTGGGAGTCGGTGACCTCCCCCAGTGCCCCGTGCAGATCCTGCCGCTCCTGAAGCGATGCCGACCGGTAAGCCGCTGAGCGCACCAGCGGATGACGAAACCGCACTCGCGCGCCGAACTCCAGCAGGCCGGCCTCGGCCGCGGGCGTCGCGGCGTCAGTGGGAATTCCCAGCCGCTCAGCCGCCTGCCACACCAGCGACGGCTCACCCGTCGGATCCGCCGCCGCGAGCCGCACCAACCGCCGGCTCTCGGCCGGGAGCCCCTCCACCCGGCGGCGAAAGCTCTCCTCGATCCGGCTCGAGAGCGACCGCGCCCCGGGAAGTCCAAACCCGCCCGCCAACTCCGACGGCGAGATTCCCCGCGGCAGCTCCAGCAACGCCAAGGGGTTGCCCCGCGTCTCACTGAGGATCTGGTCTCGGATCTGTGGATCCAAGGGACCGGTGAGCACCGAGTCCAGCAGGGCCGTCGCATCAGCCTCGCGCAAGCCCTCCACCACGAGCTGAGGCAATGTCGCCACCTCGTCACTCGGTACCCGGGCCCCGAACACCAGCCCGACCGATTCCGCATCCAGGCGGCGCGCCACAAAGGCCAGCGCCTGCGTCGACGCGTGGTCAAGCCATTGCTCGTCATCCACTACGCAGATCAGCGGCCGCTCCTCGGCCACCTCGGAGAGCAGACTCAGAACCGCCAGCGCCACCAGGAAACGATCGGGCGCCCACCCGGCGCTGACTCCGAACGCGGTGCGCAGTGCGTCGCCCTGGGTGACTGGGAGACGGTCCAGGCGATCCAGCATGGGCGCCACCAACTGGTGCAGGCCGGCGAACGCGAGCTCCATCTCTGACTGCACACCCGCGGCCCGCACCACACGGCAACCCGAAGCCTGGTCTGCCATGTACTCCAACAGCGCCGTCTTGCCCACGCCCGGCTCGCCGCTGACCACCAAGGCGCGACTCTCACCCCCGCGCACCGCCGCGAGCAGCCCGTCGAGCACATCGCACTCGCCGCGCCGACCCCTGAGCTCCCCAGCCGGTCCTCCAATCAGGGGATGCCCGGTCATCCGGCGCTGACGTTACACCCGCGCCGCATCTGATCTCAGGACCGGACGGTGGCCGCGACCGTGGGGCCGATCACCCCATCGCTTCGAAGCCGGCCGATCTCCGCCTCCGAGAGCCCGAGCAGGTCGCCGAGGACCGCGTCGGTGTGCTCTCCGAGCTGCGGCGCGCGGCGCACCGCCTCGCGCGGGACCGCGGAGAAGTCCAGTGGGGTCCCCGGCATCAGGTAGGTACCCACACCGGGATGCTCGACGTGCTCCCACATCTCGCTGGCCAAGCGCGGGTCCTCGCCGACCAGCTGACCAAACGTCTGGTAGGTCCCCCAGGAGACCCCGGTCCCGGTGAAAGCGGAGCGGATCTCGCTGAGGTCGCGAGCCTCGAACCAGGGCCGCAGAATCGCAGCGATCAGGTCACGGTCCTCGAAGCGGCCGGACTCGGTGTCGAGATCGACGCCCGTCGCTTCCTTGATCTTGCCCATCTGCTGGTGGGTGTCGGTGACGGTCAGCAGCGACTCCCACTGCCGGTTGGTGAGGGCGACGACCATCACGTGACGCTCGTCGCGGGTGACGAAGTCATGGCCGAATGCGCCGTAGAGGTAGTTGCCGTCCCGGCGGTGGTAGTCCCGGGCATGCATTTCAGCCTCGGCAACCCGGCCCAGGTGGCCGACGACCGCGAAGGCGACGTCGGAGAGCGCGATCTGGACCAGCTGCCCCTCGCCATGGCGTGATCGGTGCCGGTCCGCTGCGAGCAGGCCGACCGCCGACAGCTCGCCCATGGCGATGTCCCAGGCAGGGAGCACAGAGTTCAGCGGCTCGGTGAGGTTGCGCGGACCGGTCGCCCAGGGAAAGCCGGTCGCCGGGTTCACCGTGTAGTCGACTTCGCTGGTGCCATCCCGGTTGCCCTTGAGATGGACCATGATCAGGTCCTCGCGCCGTGCCTTCAGGGCCTCGTAGGCCAGCCAGCCGCGAGCCGGGAAGTTGGTCAGAAACGCGCCCGCCGCGGCGATCACCTCGCTCACCAGCTCCCGGCCGGCGGGCGAGCGCAGGTCCACACTCAACGAACGCTTCCCCTTGTTCATCCCCGCCCAGAACAGCGATTGCCCGTCGGCAGCCAGCGGCCACCGCGTGTGATCAAGGCCGCCGCGGAGATCGTCGAACCGGATGACGTCGGCGCCGAGCTGCGCCAGCGTCATCCCACCCAGGGGCGCGGCCACGAACGCCGAGCCCTCGACCACGGTCAGCCCATCGAGAATCCCGCTCACGGCATCAATCCCACCAGCGCCCATACGAGCACTTCGCGAGGCGGCTCGCCATCGCTGGTGGCCTCCGTCCGTACTTCGAGATGCACGAGGCCAGGACCCTCCAGGCGAGTGATGCGCACTCGGGACCGCAACCGATCGCCCTCGAAGGTCGGCCCGACGTGGTCACAGGATTCCCAGGCCAGAATCGTGGCCAGGTCGGGCAGGGCCCGGGTCACGTGGGCAGCCGCGATACCGATCACGTGTCCGCCGTAGACCAGGCGCTCGCCGTGACTGCTGGCGCCGGCGTCGGTATGGGCATGAGCGAGGTTCAACGACATTCGGGCGAGTTCGGGAGCGGCGGTCACCGTCTCCGCGGCCTCGATCAGATAGTCCTCGTCTTCGCGCAGATCCGCAAACAGCGGGCCGAGCCGGGTATCGCGAAGCGGACCGAGGTCCCACCCGGTGGGGATCAGACCGGCAACGTCGACCGGCTCGCCGATCCGGCTGAGATCGTCAGCCCTCCCGTCGGCCGGCCCGTCATGGACCGGAAGCATCGGCGCCCGCCAGAAATCGAGCACCGGCGCTCCCCGGGCATCGAGCGTTGTGACGCGCAGCGCGACGATCCCCCGGGCACCCGAGGCCGGTCGTCGCGCGACGACTGCCGTGGTCGTGCGCAGCGTGGTCCCCAGCGGCACCGGCCTCGCGCCCAGACCGCGATAGAAGAGATTTCCCAGCACGCGGGCGCTGGGGGCGGTGGATTGGCCGATCGCCATGTCGCATACCAGCATTGGATGCGCGAGCAGGCCAGGCTGCCCGGTCACCGCCTCAAAGAGGTCTGAGTCGAGCGCCAGGCGCAGCCGATCACCGATGATCGCCTGATGCAGGCTCGCGTGCCCCTCGGTGATGGTGATCGCGGGGGCGTGATACTCGGCCCCCACCTCGACGTCCTCGAAGTAGGGAGCGCTGACCCGGTGAACCGGACTGGGGCCGCTGCGCACCGGAGCCTCGGGGAGGGCAAGCAGCCGCCGTGCCTGGCCCACCATCGCGGCGTCCACCATCCGGCCTCCAAGCGCCACCGCTCCGGCGCCCGTCTCGCCGGCCGTGGTCACCGCTTGGGCAACTCGCTGCGCCCACTCGCGCTCCTCGGGGGTCGCGCCAAAGGTCTCGTTGAGCACGGGAACCTGCGCGGGGTGGATCGCCCACTTGCCATCGAAGCCCAGCTTCTGGGTGTGCCGCGCGGCCGCCGCCAGGCCGCGGAGGTCACGCAGCGAGAAGTAAGGGCCGTCGATCGCCTGCGCATCCGCCCGCCGGGCAGCGGCCAAGAGCGCCTCTTGAGCCACCAGCCAGAGTCCGGGATCGGTCTCCTGGTCCCGGCGGCCGAGGGCGGCCGCAAGATCGGCGTAGCCGAGAATCAATGCCACCACCGCCTCGCTGCGAGCGATCTCCACCGCGTCGGCAACACCCGCAGGCGTCTCGATCAATGCCTGAAGCGGAGCGATCCTGGCCGCCGGCCCGAGGTCGGCGACCGACTCGACCTTGGGGACCACGAGCGTCAGCGACTGGAGCTCGAGTTCCGCACACATGTCCAAGTCCGCGGCCTGCTCGCCACTGTCGATCGCGTTGACGCGCACCGCCACCGTCCGATCAGCCCAGGCGGGGTCTGCGAGGGTCGCGGTCACCTGCTCCCGAGCCGCTGCCTTGCCGTCGATCGCAACCGCATCCTCGAGGTCGAAGACGACCTCATCAGCTCCCGCCGACAGCGCCTTGGCATGCATCCGAGCCTGATTGCCCGGCACGACCAAGCAGCTGCGGCGAGCCGGGGCGGTCATCCGGTCGCTGACTTTAGATGAGCCCCGCGGGGCGATGCCCCCGCCGCGTGGGAGCCGCCAGCATCTGCGTGAGCAGCGTGGTCAGGCGGTGTGTGTCGGCTCGGCTGAGCGTGCCGGTCATGGGTGATAGCGACTCCGCGATTTGGGTGGCGCCGCGGTCGGCGAGTTCCATCCCCTGTTTGCTGAGGAATACGTCTACGGCGCGCCCGTCGATTGGATTGGGTGTCCGCCGGAGGAGGCCTCGCTTTTCGGCGCGGTCGACGAGGCCGGAGATCGTCGACTTGTCCAGTCCGAGGTAGTCGGCCAACTCGCTCATCTTGACGCGCCTGTCCCGAAGGATTGCGAGAACCCGAAGTTGGGTCAGGGAGAGGTCGTGCCCGGCACCGACTTTGCTCAGCACGGCCATCGTGACGAATGACGTCTGTACAAGGGCGTCGATCAGATGTCTCTGATCGAGCGCGGTCGGGTGAGCTGCCGAGGCGGAGGTTGTCATTCGCCAAGCCTACTTGCTTTGGTTGGTAGTACCAACTACCTTGGGTTTGTAGTACCGACCATTTATTCCTGAGAGGTCGGCATGCATGCTGCTGTTGTCACGACGTTCGGCTCCGCTCCGCGGTACCTGGAGTTCCCGAGCCCCGTCGCGACCGGCGACCACGAGATGCTCGTCGACGTCCTCGCTGCCGGTCTGCACCCGCGCGTCCGATCGCAGGCTGATGGGTCGCACTACACGAGCACCGATGAGCTGCCGCTCGTGCCAGGCATCGACGGCGTCGGGCGCGGGCCGGATGGTCTGCTGCGTTACTTCGTTCTGCCGGACACCAGGATGGCCGCGATGTCCGAGGAGACGGTTATCGACATCCGGCGCAGTTTTGTGCTCCCGGACTCCATCGACCCCGTCGCGGTTGCTGCGGCGATGAACCCGGCCATGTCGTCCTGGGTCGCGCTGCGCCGGCGGGTGCAGTTTCAGGCCGGGCAGAATGTGCTCGTTCTGGGCGCGACCGGAAGTGCGGGCCGACGACATCGCCGCCCGGTTCGGACAGGAAGCCTCCGATGTCGACGTCGTGATCGACTATCTGTGGGGCGAGCCTGCTGCGGCCGCGATGGCCTCCGTGGTCACCAACCGCGCCAACCGAAGCAAGCCGCTTACCTGGATCCAGATCGGCTCGGTCGCCGGCGCGACCGCGCCGATCCCGTCGGCCGCCCTGCGTGCTGCCCGCCTCCAGATCGTCGGCAGCGGCCAGGGGTCGGTCAGCACGCAGGAGATCCTCGCCGAGCTTCCCGCCCTCTCTGAGCAGATCGCTGCCGGCACGCTTGAGGTCGACGCCCGGGCGATTCCGCTCGCCGACGTCGAGCAGGCATGGGCGATTGGCGCCGGCGCAGGGCAGCGCCTCGTCCTCACGCCGTCCCTTCCCCGTCGGATTGACAGAGACGTGGGCAAGCGCGAATCTCACGTCGTCCAAAAGGAGCTCCGGATATTGCTTTCAGACAAAGCGCAGCGTAGGACTGTGACGCCGACCCATCAGCGACAGCGCCCGTCACCGTGAGCGCCACCTCCGCCCGCCCGGGCCGTCGACACCGCCGCGGGTTCTCGTCGTCGGATCGGGGTTCGGCGGCTTCTTCGCCGCTCGCCGACTGCGAAGCGCCGGGGTCGATCTGACCCTTCTGTCGGCGACCGACGGGTTTCTCTACCAGCCGCTGCTGCCTGACCTGACGAGTCCGAGACCCGGGAGCTGACCTATGACCGGCTTCTACTGGCCCCCGGCAGCGTCACCCGGCTGCTCGACATCCCCGGTCTGGCTGACCACGCGATTGGGCTCAAGACCGTCATCGAGGCGCTCTACCTGCGTGACCATCTCCTCCGCCGCCTGGAGTCCGCCAGCCTGCTCACCGATCCCGCTCGCCGGCGCGCGGCGCTCACCTTCGTCGTCGTCGGCGCCGGATATGCTGGCGTCGAGTGACCGCTCAGATGGCGCGGCTGACCGAGAATCTGCTGCCGCTCTACCCCGAGGTGAACTCCGACGACGTCCACTGGCTGCTGGTGGACCTCGCCAAGGCGGTGATGCCCGAACTCGGCAGCCGGCTGGGCCAGTCGGCGATGCAGCTGCTCGAGCGGCGTCGAGTCGACGTGCGACTGGGCGTCAGCGTCACTGAGGTCACCGCCACCCAGGTCACTCTCACCGACGGGACCGTCCTGGACTGCAGCACTCTGATCTGGGCTATCACCTCTTCGCCCTGCCCACCCTCAACCGGCGGCTGCGCGTCGGCCTGGACTGGGCGTCGGCCGGACGCCGGCCCGACGACGTTTCGATGGGCGTGCCCGCCTCGGCGGCGCTGGTCACCCGCGCCGAACCCGCGGACGGCTGATCCATCCCGGCCAAGCGCAGTCCACCCCGAGCTGGCGGACCCCATTTCGCGACGGCGCGACTATGACCGCTGGCGTTGTCGACGCATCTTCTCCCGGCTTCCGCAGGTCGACATCGAGCACCATCGCCGACGGCCGCTGAGGTTTAGAAACAGCCAGCCGCACCCTCGGCCGGGGCAGCGGGTGACTCGGGCCAGACGCTCGGGGTCCTGGAGCAGCATGGCGGCGTCATGGGCGACGGCGAGCCTCACCGCTCGCACGTCGTGGGGATCCCACGTGAACCGGTAAACGCCGGCGTCGGCGACGAGCCCGCCGTGGGTGACCGCTTCGGCGTAGCTGTCGTGCACGGTGCGCAGGTCGTCGGTCGGCGCTGGTCGCCCGGTGGCGAGGGCTGCGAACACCCGATAGGTGGCGTCGCGCAGTTCGCGCGCCCGCCCCCACTCGTCCGCGTCGGGCACGGGCATGTCCGCGGCTGCGAGCAATCCCAGCCTTTGGCCCCATGTGAGCAGCATCGCCGGCTCTCGGAGCACGTCGGTTTCGGTCGCGTCGACGTGTTCGTCGTCCGCGGACCAGTCGACGGTGTTCGCGAAGTCGAGACTCAGGGTCTCACCCCACAGGTGGATGGATTCAGGAAGCGCTGCCGTAGTCCTTGAGATGTTACCGGTTAAGTGTTTCAAGCGGTAACTAACCGGGGAGACTGAGAGTATGCAAGGCGAAAGCTCTGTCCGGGCCGGCTTACGCAGGGGAGCTCCCCTGGTTCTGCCAACGCTTGCCCTCGGTGTCTCGTTCGGAGTCACCGCACGGCCCGTGATCGGTGTGGCGGCCCCGATCACGATGTCGGTCCTGGTCTTCTCAGGCGGAGCACAGTTCGCGGCCCTGAGCGTGCTCAGCGCCGGCGGGGGACTGGTCTCCGCCACCGTGGCCGCCGTGCTGATGAATGCGCGGTGGCTGCCGATGAGCTTCGCGCTCGCGCCATCGCTGACCGGCCGGCCCGGCAAGCGCGCCCTGGAGGCTCAGGCGATCGTCGACGCTTCGTTCGCGATGGCCGGCCGCGGGGACGGAACGTTTGACCGCGGACTGCTGATCGGGGCCACGCTGCCGCAGGCATCGGCCTGGATCACCGGGACGATCGCCGGGGTTTTTGCCAGCGGCCTGCTCCACAACCCGGACGCGCTGGGGCTCGACGCTGTCTTCCCGGCCTTCTACCTGGCGCTCCTCGCCGAGGAGATACGCGCGCGCACCGAACCGCACGAGCTTCGCACCGTGGGCACGGTCATCGCGCTCGCGACCGCGATCACTCTGGGCCTGATGCTCTTCAGCGCGCCCGGACTGCCCACGATCGCGGCCTCCAGCGCCGCGCTCGCCGGTCTCCGCACTTGGGGGAGCAGATGAGCGGAGTGTGGATCCTCATCGGAGTGCTGTTCGTGGTTACGGTCGCGTTCAAGGCCGTGGGACCGCTGCTCCTCGGCCAGCGCACGCTCGCGCCGCGAGCCGCCTCCGTGATCTCGCTGCTGGCACCGGCGCTGCTCACCAGCCTGATTCTCTCCCAGACGTTCAACGCCCCCTCCACCGGGTTGCAGGTCGACGCCCGCCTTGTCGGCTTCGTGGTGGCGGGCGTCGCTCTCGCCAGGCGACTGCCGATAGTGGCAGTCATCGTGCTCGCCGCCGGAGCCACCGCATTGACGCGTCTGGTGGCCGGCTGAGTCCCGAGATGCATCACCCACGTGATGCCGTCGCAGGTTAGGCCGGCAGCGGGTAGATCCGCCGCGCGTTGCCGGAGCCGATCAAGTCCGCGATCCGCCGACCGTCCGCCTCGCCGATGCCCAGCGCGTGGATCACCTCAGCCAGCGCGTCGCGGAACCCGCTCGCCGCCAACAGGTAGAGCTCAGCCAAGCCGTAGGCGTCAGAGGAGTAGAGCAGCTTGTGAAAGGGCGCCAGCTCGAGGGTCTCGGCCAGGACCGCGGGCGCGCGCTGGCCAACATGGGGGATCGCCAAGCCGATGTCGAGATACACGTGGGGCATCACGTTGGCCAGGTAGGCGGCGTGGCGGTGGTAGGGATAGCAGTGCAGCAACAGGATGGGCGAGCCGATGTCGGCGGTGGCGCGCAGGAAGTCGGTCAGCAGCGCCGGATCGCAGCGACGCAGATCCTCGTCGGGATCTCCAAAGCCGGTGTGCAGCTGCAGCGGCAGCCCGAGCGTGAGCGCCTCCCACAACAGGTGGCGCAGCAGCACCACGTCGTCGAGACGACCGCCGCCGCTGGCGAGCCACCCATCCGCTGCGCGCGTCACCTCCGACGCCGTCGGGGGGCGGGGGTCGAACTCCAGTCCGTGACGGTAGGCGATGATCGATTTGACGCCCACGGCACCGGCCGTGCGCTCGCGCAGGCCGGCCGCGAACGCGGCGGCGAACCCGGCGGCTTCGACGCCCGAGGCCGCGACCCCTTCGGCGACCGACTCCAACCGGACGACCTCGTGAGCGACGGCTCCGCTCAGGCCCGCGAGCTCCTTGGGACCGAGCAACCTGTCATCCCCGAGACCGGTATCGACGAGCAACGCCTCGAGTCCGGCGGCGCTGAGGAGCCGCCGGTTGGCTTCTTCGGCCCCCAGCTCCGCGCGGCGCGCCAGATAGTCAGCCGGCTCGGCGCCGGCGGGCAACCCGAGCACCGGCGCGCATCGTTGCCGAACCGTGATGCCGAGCAGCGAATCGAAAGCCGAGCACCCAGGAGGAGGGGGCCGCTCGGATTCGGTGAGAAAGGCCTCGAACCCGGCGTCATCGAGCGGACCGCCGGCGACACCATGGCAATGGTGGTCAATCAGGGCGACGTCCACGGTCAGTAGCGAAAGCGCGTTGTGGTGACGATGTCCTCCTCGGACGCGCCCGCGAAATGCGCCAGCTCGGCCTCACGCACCGCGATCACGCTCTCGTACAGCGATGAGCCCATCGCCTCGGCCAGAACGTCACAGCGGCGGAAATGACTCAGCGCATCGCCGAGGCGGTTGGGCAGAGGGGCGACTGCCGCCGCGGCGGACTCCTCGTCAGACAGCGTCGATGGATCCACCGTCACCTCCGGCGGCAGGCGCAGCCCGCGTTCGATACCGGCCAGGCCGAGCGCGAGCACAGCCCCGACGACAACGTACGGGTTGGCGCTGGCGTCGAGGCACTTGACCTCCATGTTGGCGTCGCGGGTCCCGGCGACCAGCCGGATCCCCGCCTCCCGGTTCTCGACGCCCCAACACTGGAAGGGGCCCGACCACCGCTCGGGTATGAGCCGCAGATAGCTGGCCACGCTCGGCGCGCCGACCGCCAGCAGCGCGGGCAGGCCGTCGAGCACGCCCGCGATGAATGCCTGCGCCTCGTCGGTCAGGCCGTGCGGCCCGGGCCCACCGATCATCTGGCTCCGTTGGTCGCGCCACAGGCTCGTGTGCAGGTGACACCCGCTGCCGACGCCACCGACCACCACCGCCGGGGCAAACGAGCAACGCATCCCGGCCCGGTGGGTGACCGCCCGGATCGTGTGCCGGGCGAGCAGGATCCGGTCGGCCGCCCTCACGGGGTCGCTCGGTCCGATCGAGATCTCAAACTGCGCCGGCGCGTACTCGGGATGGAGCTGCCGTACGTCCATCCCCTGAGCGTCAAACGCGCCCAGCAGCTCTGCGCAGTAGTCCGACACCTCGATCAGCCGGTCCATCCCGTAGGCGGGTCCCGACGTGGCCGGCACATGCGTCTCCCCCACGCCCACGTCGAGCACCCACTCCGCCTCGAAGCCCATCGACACCCGCAGGCCGCGCTCGGCCGCGCGCTCGGACATCCGGCGAGCGAACCATCGCTGGCATCCCGGATGCGCCTCGCCCGCCTGCGTGCGCCGATCCACGGGAGCCCACGCCCAGCCCGGCTGGGCCGCCAGCACGGTCACACCCTTCAGATCCGGGAACAAACGCAGGTCACCGACTGGGCCGGTGGAGCTGGAGGTCGAGGTGACCGCGTCGTCGAACAAAATCACGTCGAACACCGGCGACATGCCGATCCCGTCGCGCGCCGCGGACTCGAGCCTTGCCACCGGGACGGTCTTGACGCGGGCGATTCCGCTGTTGTCGACATACGACATCGCTACCCCGACGACCCCACGACCGGCCAGATCGCGGGCCAGATCGCCAGCCAGCTGCGCAGTATCGCCCGGCGGGCCGACGGTGCCCGGATCGTTCATCGTCGGCCGACCTTACCGGCTCGGCGCGGGCGTCAGACCGCCACTGCGTCCCGCTCCATCGTCGGCGTGTAGGTCCCGCTGCGCGCGGCCGAGTTCAGCCTCGCGCGGTGGTAATAGGCGCGCTGGGCCGCCTCGACGTTCTCCGGCTTGCCGTCCCACGCCCGCAGCGCCGGGTCCTGCAACGCGCGCCCGTAGGAAAACGAGACCTCCCATGGGTGCGAACCACGCGCGTTGATCGCGTTCAGGTTCGCAGTCGCGACTTCGTCAGATTGGCCCCCAGACAAGAACACGATCCCGGGCACGGCCGCGGGGACGTGCTTGTAGAAGCACTTGAGCGTCCAGTCTGCGACCTCATCGTGGCCCGCACGCTTGGACGCTCCATAGCCGGAGAGCACCATGTTCGGCTTCAGCAGCATGCCGAACGTGTCCACGCGCTGGTCGAAGAGCTCGGTATTGACCGCATCGAGCACGCGCGAGGTGACGTGATAGCTGCGCTCGATCGTGTGCGTGCCGTCCTGGAGCACCTCTGGCTCGACGATCGGAACGATTCCCGCTTCCTGGCACAACGCCGCGTAGCGGGCGAGTGCGTGTGCGTTCGTCCAGATGCAATAGTCGCTCGGCAGCTCATTCGTAATCGAGTAGGTGGCGCGCCACTTCGCGAACCGAGCGCCGAGTCCCCGGTACTCCTCCAGCCGCCTGCGCAGCCCGTCGAGGCCTTCGGTTACGGTCTCGCCCTCGGCGAGCGCGAGCGGCTTTGCGCCCTGGTCGACCTTGATGCCGGGGATGATCCCTTTGGAGGCGAGCAACTCCGGAAACGGCGTCCCGTCAGCAGCCGACTGGCGGATCGTCTCGTCAAACAGGATCGCGCCACTGATGTACTCCTCAGCGCCCGGCGTCGTGAACAGCAGCTCGCGGTACGCCCTCCGGTGCCCCTCGGTGGACTCGAGGCCGATCGAGTCGAAGCGCTTCTTGATCGTGCCAGTGCTCTCGTCCGCAGCAAGGATGCCCTTCCCTGCGACAACAAGCGCATTCGCGGTCTCATGCAGTTCGTTGGAGGCCATGCTCTCCCTCTCCTTTGATCGCGCTCGCCTGATTTCCGTCCTTTGCCGGACGGCACCTCACGCCTTGCCGACTCAGAAGGTCGCAGGCGAGCCGTCTGACCGCAAGGGGTTTGCTTCCTCGATCTTGTGAGGTTGCGCCTGTGGCCGGCCGGCGACGAATTCTGCCAATCGCTCGCCGATCATGATCGTCGGAGCATTGGTGTTGCCGGTCGTGACCGTGGGCATAATCGACGCGTCCGCCACGCGTAAGCCCGCGATGCCGTGCACGCGCAGGCGAGGATCCACGACGGCTTCGCGATCGATGCCCATCTTGCAGGTCCCGACCTGATGGTGGTAGGTGATTGCTGTGTCGCGAACGTAACGCCGGACGTCGTCGCGTGACGCGACGCCGCGGCCCGGATAGCGCTCGACCGCGCCCCAGGAACGCAGCGCATCCGAGCTTCCGATCCGACGGCACAGCTCCACCGCGGAGGCGAGGCTCTCCACGTCCGCCTCGCAGGCCAGGGCGTTGGGGTCGATCAGCAGGGGATCGTCCAGCGCGGAGCCCGTGAGGCGGATCGATCCGCGGCTTGCCGGCCGGACCATCCCGCCCATCAGCGTGAAGCCGTTGTCCGGCCCCTCCATCCACGGCTCGTACATCGGCACCATGAAATTGATCGGCTGGATGTCAGGCACAACCAGGCCTGGACGGGAGCGCCAGAAAAGGTGTGTCTGGCAGGCTGGAAGCCCGGGAGACGGCGGGCCGATCGCCCGCTCGGCGGTAAAGATGACCGGGGAGAGCAGATGGTCGTGCAGATTTCCACCGACCCCAGGCAGGTCGGCGACGACCTCGATGCCGTGCGAGCGCAGATGCTCGGCCGGACCGATCCCGGACAGCATCAGTAGCTGCGGCGAGCCGATGGTCCCGCCGGAAACCACCACCTCATCGGCGTGCGCGCGTTCGATCTTGCCGTCCCGAGCAAACTCCACACCCACACACCGGTCGCCTTCGATCACGAGTCGTCGCGCCCGCGCCCGCGTCAACGTCCGCAGGTTCGGACTGTCAGCGATCGGGCGCAGGTACGCCTGGGCGGTGCTGTGGCGGACACCGTCCTTGATGCTGTATTGCATGTACGAGATGCCGTCCTGCGCTGGGCGGTTGTAGTCGGGGTTCAGCGGTATCCCGCACTCCTGGGCGGCCGCCACGATCGCCTGGTGGATCAGGTCGGGTTGATATGAGGTGTGGATGTTGATGATCCCTGCGTCGCCCCGGGAGCGGCGTTCGATCCGCTCATACACCGGCAGCACCTGGTCCCAGCCCCAGCCCTCAGCGCCGAGGTACGCCCACGTCTGGTAGTCAGCGGGCGCCCCGCGCACCCAGATCATCGCGTTCAGGCAGCTCGAGCCGCCGATCACCCGTCCTCGCGGCCACGCCAGGCGCCGACCCGAGGCATGCGCCTGCGGAACCGTCTCAAACGCCCAATCCTCCTCACCGAGCCACAGCTCATGCATTCGCCCGGGGTCGCGGATGGCTGGATTGACATCGGCTCCGCCCGCCTCCACCAACAGGACACGCAAGCCACTGTCGACGAGCCGGCGTGTTGCGGTGGCGCCGGCGGATCCCCCGCCGACAACGATGACGTCCGGGTCAAAGTCCTCCGTGTCAGATTTGACCGGCATCTCCCTGAGGGACACGTCGTTCTCCAATCGGGTGCCGCGTGAGATCCGAACATTGTCTCCCCGACTGCACCGGGAAACCGGAACATATGGCCGGGAAGCCGGTGCAGACGGCCGCCCGCCGGCCCAGACTCCCTGCAGCTGCCGCCCTGAACTCGGGGTGCACGCCGGGCTCTACGTCATTGTCCGTCCGGGTCGGATCTTTATCTTGGTCCGTCGGACTGTGTGGCAAAAGGGCGCGGCGCGAGCGACACTTGGGAGAGGGCGTCGCTCGCGGCCGCTGTTTGGTCGGGGAAACCGTCCGTGGTACCCCTGGGCCGATCACCCGGGGGGCGCTGGTGATCGACGTCCGCGCACGCCATGGCGAGCGCGAAGTAGCAGTGCTCGTTGGTCGCCGCCTCGGGATGGGGCAACCGAGAACCCAGTCCGAGGTCGCCGGTCGAGGCAAACGCATGTTCCACGACGTTCAGGCCTTGCGTGAAGGAAAGCTGCTGACCGTTGTCGCACGCTCGCCGACGCGCTTGCACAAGCGCTGCCAGGCCGACCGAGTCGATCAGCTCCAGGCCCGTCAGATCGACTATCAGACGTTTGGGGCGGCTCGACTGTGCGCCGTCAAGCTCGAACTCGAGCAGGGCTGAGGTAGCCAGATCGAGCTCGCCGCGGAGCCAGAGAATCACCGCATCCCCGCGGCGCTGCATACTCACCGCGAGCTCGCCTCCCGGAGCCAGTTCTCGCATACCGCCAACTACACGCCGGTTCGCGCGTGACTTTCTGGTCTTGGTGCTGCTCCGCCCGGCCGTTAGATGTTTGTTCTCGGCTTGCACCTCGCTCCAAAGGTCACGATCCATGTGGCCGTCACCGGGGGCTGGAGCAACGTGCCAGCGCGACCAAGCGCTGACGCGAGTGACGCTACTCCTGCGACAGCGCCCTTTTGCCAGAGAAGAGACATTCTTCAACATCTTTGAAAGGAAATGCCACCAAATTGGCGAGTGCGGCAGCATCCACTCGTCGTCGCTACGCCGGCGTAGCGAGGAAACCCGGCGGTTTTG
>Ga0182024_10013981_pt1 | contig 15566 bp, 15 predicted proteins | sample P32metaG_FD_120480 | JGI IMG/M metagenome (GOLD analysis project Ga0182024, IMG submission 120480) | Permafrost microbial communities from Stordalen Mire, Sweden - P3-2 metaG (Illumina Assembly) | ecosystem: Environmental > Terrestrial > Soil > Wetlands > Permafrost | place: Sweden: Stordalen... | reverse complement strand
TCGGCGACTTCCATTCCAAACGCATCAATGCCTCCCGAAAGAAGGCATCATCGCCAACCGCGTCCCATCGCGCTACCGAACAAGCGCCGAACATGGCGCGCGGAAATCAAGCCGGACGCGTATGAGACTTTCAGCGACGACTTCGCCAAGCCGCACCGGCACCGCGTTGCCAATCAAACGTCCCAAGACGTAGAAGCAGGCACGCGCGCCATCCGGAAGAAACCGATAGGAATCAGGAAAGGTTTGAAGGATGGCAGCCTCACGCAACGTGATGGCACGGTCCTGCTGGGGGTGCCCGAACCGGCCGTTGCCGTAACCGAAACACTGTGTCGTGATCGTGGGCGCGGGCGCATCCCATTCCATCCGCCCATAAACACTCGGGTACGTGTTACCTGATCTCCTTTGGTGGCACCTTGCAACTAAGTTTGGCTCCCAGTCGCGCCACGTCCCTCCCGGCTTGGAAGCTCTGATTCTCCGTAGGTTTAGCTCGCTCAAGCTGCTAGCCACATGCAATTGATCCTTTGGGTCGCACCTACCAGCGGCCACCCGGGGTAGATGAGAGATAGCTGCACGCACGGTCGCTTTTTTATCGTTAGGCGATGGTGGCACCAGCGTTATCGGACCAAGCCGCGAGGCAAGCAGCACGAGCCGCTTTCGAGTTTGCGGCACGCCATATTGCGCGCACTCAATTATTTGCTGCCACACTTGATACCCGTTAAGGGATGAGTGGAACTCTGCAAACACGGCGTGATCAAGCAACTGCGGCACGTTCTCCATCGTCACAAAATCAGGCTGTGCCTCGTTCACCAAACGCCCGAAGTCTGCGACCAGATCCCACTTCTTGTCTTCCCTGGTCCCGCGCCCTTTGCGGCTATAAGTGGAAAATGGTTGACAAGGCGCACATCCCGCCAACAACGTGTACGTGCGACCACCCCAGAGGTCGCGTAGCGTGTCGCCCGAGACATCCCGAATATCCCGCTCGATAAACTCGGCGCTGTTGTTTTGCTCGTACGGGAAACGGCACTGCGGGTCGATATCGATACCGGCCACGACGTGTACACCACCCTTGCTCAGCCCATGAGTAAGGCCGCCGAGCCCACAGAACAAATCCACGCATGTAATCAAGGCGCGCCCTCCGCTGGGCGCCGCGCGGGAATCAAGAATTCGTATCGGTCGATATATGCTCTGAAACCAGCGACAACCTCGCGAAGATAGGCGGCCGTTCGGTCCGTTATGTCTCGAAGATCGAGAACGGTGACGCCATCCCCGCATTCAGCAAACGAGAGGTTTCCGTGTGCCAATCTATTGCGAAGATCTTTAAACTGCATTCCTTCGAGCGACGTCAGCACATCGAGTTCACCAAGCGTGAAATCGCCGAGGACGAATTGGTGAATCGTCCGCAGTCGTTGAGAACCGTCAACAATCTCAAGTTTGCCTTCGGCCCTCTCCCAGAAGAAAAGAAATGGGATCGGGAGCCCCATTAGAAGAGATTCTATAAAGCGCGATTTCCGCTCCGGCTCCCATGTGTCCTCGCGCTGGTATGACGGGATTTCAAAATCCCCGTTATCCATTTTCGACGCAAGTAACTCAACTGAGTATTCGGTGAGAAAAAACTCGATTCGCTTCGACTGCTCCGCTATCTGAGCTTCAGCCGCCTCGATTTGCTCTTTGGGAACGGCCATCCGACAAACTCCTCGTTGAGACGGAAAACTAACCGATCAAGTTCGCGCGGGGAAGTCGACGAGCCCAGCAGTTTCGCATGATGCTCGGTCTTTCCCAACTTAGTGTCCGGTGAGAACTTACCACTTGGGCCGTTTTTCAATGCTTCGTCTAAGCGCAAGGATCTCTATCAGCTGATCTGTTACTGTGGTCCATTTCAAACGCTAGATTAGCCAAGTACTTCATCGCCCTTCTCCGATTCCGCGATCGCGCTGGCCGTCGCGTGGGTTTCGATGTGACTAATGCTGATGTGCCAGCGCGTGATGCCCAGTGCCTTGGCGATGCGCTGGCATTCACCCGAAAGTTGAATTTGCGGCTGCCCGCCCGTCGCATGGACAATCTCAATGTCGGTCCAGGCAATTCCACCGCGCCATCCGGTGCCGATGGCCTTTAGTACCGCTTCCTTCGCCGCGAATCGGCCAGCCAAATGCTCGAATCGTCGCTTGGCGCTGCGATCGCAATACGCCTGCTCGGCTTTCGTGAAGCACCGATCCAGGAAGTGCTCGCCATGCGATTCGGCCATTTCACGAATTCTCGCCGTCTCGACGATGTCGATTCCGTGGCCCACCAATGCCATGCGGAACAGGCTACGCACTTTGGTCGTTAAAGGAAACCGCGCGACTCGCAACTTGTTTTGGGCGCAAGTAGGATACCGCCCGACCACTTGCCTTGCCCGCGCTAGTCCGGAAGGAGTTTGTGTCTATGACGGCTCGCGACGTGCTGAAGCTTTGCGAACAGAAAAAAGTTGAGTTCATTGATCTCCGATTCATGGATTTCCCCGGACTTTGGCAGCACACCACCCTTCCGGTCAGCGAACTGACGCTTTACAGCTTCGAACATGGGTTTGGTTTTGACGGTTCCAGCATCCGCGGCTGGCAGGCGATCAACGAATCTGACATGCTGCTGGTGCCGGTGCCCAATACCGCGAAGATCGACCCGTTCATGCAGCACGCGACGCTGCAGATGATCTGCGACGTGCGCGATCCGATCACCAAGAAGGAATATTCTCGCGATCCGCGATCGATCGCCCGCAAGGCAGCGGGGTTCCTCAAGAAAACCAAGATCGCCGACACCGCATACTTCGGCCCCGAGCTGGAATTCTTCATCTTCGACAACGCGTTTTATGACCAGGGGATCAACTACGCGAAATACTACGTCGGCTCGCGCGAAGGGATCTGGGGCCGCGGCGACGAAGACCCGATGAACCTCGGCTACAAGATTCGCTTGAAGGAGGGTTACTTCCCCACCCCGCCGATGGACACGATGCAGAACATCCGCAGCGAGATGGTGGCGACGCTCATCGAGTTGGGGATCCCCGTCGAGGCCCATCACCATGAAGTCGCCACCGGCGGACAGTGCGAAATCGACATGCGTTACCAGGATCTGGTGACGATGGCCGACAGCGTGATGATGTACAAATACGTCTGCAAAAATGTCGCCGCCCGGCACGGCAAGGTGGTCACATTCATGCCCAAGCCACTGTTCCAGGACAACGGCTCGGGAATGCACATCCACTTCTCGCTCTGGAAAGGGGATAAGCCCCTTTTTGCGGGGAATCGATACGCCGGCGTCAGCGAGATGGGGCTGTATGCGATCGGCGGGATTTTGAAACATGCCCGCGCTTTGTGCGCTTTGTGCAATCCGACCACGAACAGCTACAAGCGGCTGGTTCCGGGCTACGAAGCGCCGGTCAATCTCGTTTACAGCAGCCGCAATCGCTCGGCGGCGATTCGCATTCCGATGTACAGCGAGAATCCGAAGACCAAACGCATCGAATTCCGCTGCCCGGATAGCTCCTGCAATCCCTATCTCGCATTCAGTGGGATGGTGATGGCGGCGATCGACGGGATTCAAAACAAGATCCATCCCGGCGAGCCGATGGACAAAGACATCTACCATCTGACCGCCGACGAATACGCCAACATCGGGGCGGCGCCGTCGGCCCTGGACGAAGCGCTTGACGAACTGGAAAACGATCACGAATTTCTTTTGAACGGCGACGTTTTCACCGCCGACGTGATTCATTACTGGATCAAGTACAAGCGCGAGAATGAAGTCGATGCGATCCGCACGCGGCCGCATCCTTACGAATTCTGCATGTACTTTGACATTTGACGCGGGGCTTCTAAATTCTGCGGCAGATTCTCATATCGTTTCAATTGGTTTCATTGAGAATGCAACCATGAGCATGATCAAATTCACCTCGAATTACACGGATCATTCGAACAACAATGGATATCAATTCGAGTTCCATTGCGACAAGTGCGGCAACGGCGTCATGAGCACGTTCGAGCCGAGCAAAATCGGCATGGCGGGCGGCTTTCTGCGGGCAGCGGGGAGCTTGTTCGGCAGCAGCGAGCTTGGACGCCTGGCCGGAGCCGGTGATTACCTTCATGACGCCACCCGAAGCCAGGCGCGCGACACGGCGTTTGCCAAGGCTGTTGAAGAAGCTCGACCGCGATTTCGCCAATGTTCGCGCTGTGGAAAATGGGTTTGCCCGGAGAACTGCTGGAATGAAAAGCGCGGGCTTTGTGAGAATTGCGCGCCGAATTTGGAGGAAGAAGCCGCCGCCGCTCAGGCGACTGTCGCCGCGGAGCAGGTTTGGACGAAAGCACGAGCGGCCGACCAGACCCCCAATCTCGATGTCAGCGGCAATGTTCAGCGATCAGCCACCTGTCCGCATTGCGGCGCGCACGCGGAGGGTTCAAAATTCTGTCCGGAGTGTGGCAAGCCGCTGCGCGCCAAAACTGAATGCCCCAAATGCAACGCCCATATCGAAGCCGGCGTGAGATTTTGCCCGGAATGCGGAACGAAAGTTGTCTGAGATTGACAACTGCCGCTACAAGGTTGCTCACAGTATAACCTTCAGCTTGTATGCGCCGGATCGCTATGATCCGGGGCGTGGAGACCGCGCGAGCATCCGCACCCAAGGATTTGATTAGTGACCGGCCATCCGTCAAGCACCGCCGCCATCCGACCCGCCGACCCCGTCGATACGCTGAGATTCATGTTTGGCGTCGGCATTGAATGCTCATGCCCGACGATCGAAGGCAACGTGCGAGTCGATCAACTTGAGTTGACCGGCCACTACGAAAACTGGCGCACGGATCTGAAGTTGGTTCGCGAGCTTGGGCTGCGATACCTGCGCTACGGGCCGCCGATCTACAAAAACTTTCGCGGCAAGGACGATTATGACTGGAGCTTTCTCGACCCGGTGATGCACGAGATGCGCCGGCTGGGCATTGTGCCGATCATCGACCTGCTGCACTTTGGTCTGCCCGACTGGCTCGGCAATTTTCAGAACCCGGAATGGCCGAGCTACTTCGCCGAATATGCCCGGCGCTTCGCCGAGCGATATCCGTGGGTGCGCTATTACACGCCGGTGAATGAAATCTATGTGACGGCGCTCTTCAGCGCGTCGTTCGGCTGGTGGAACGAACAGCTCATGAGCGACGTGGGGTTCGTCAATAACGTCAAACATTGCGTCCGCGCATCAATCCTGGCGATGCGGGCAATTCTCGATCTGCGGCCCGATGCGATCTTCATCTTCAGCGAAAGCACCGAGTACGTTCATCCCGGAAGCCCCGCCGTCGTCGAGCAGGCGCATTTCATGAACGAGCGAAGGTTCCTGTCGCTTGATCTGTTGTTCGCCCACGATGTATCGGCAACCATGTATCGCTACCTGCTGGCCAGCGGGATGACGCCGGAGGAATACACGTGGTTCCTGGCCCAGCGCGACCTGCGCAGCCATTGCATCATGGGAACCGACTACTACATCACCAACGAGCACGTGCTGCGTACCGATGGACGCTCCATCGGCGCCGGCGATGTGTATGGTTACTACGTCATCACCCGCCAATACTTTGATCGCTATCGCCTGCCGGTGATGCACACCGAAACGAATCGCACATCGCAGTTCGCCGTCGAATGGCTGTGGAAAGAGTGGATGAATCTCCTTCGCCTTCGCGAAGACGGCGTGCCGATCATCGGCTTCACGTGGTTTGGGCTGGTCGATATGAAAGACTGGGACAGCGCCCTGACCAAGATGCGCGGAAACGTCAACAAAGTGGGCCTCTACACGCTGGGCCGCAAGCAGCGGAAAGTGGCTCGCGAATACCGCCGGCTCGTCGAGGAATACAGCCACCTGCCGATCAGCAGCACCAAGTTCCCGATTCTCACTTCATAGGCTTGCCCATGCTGACGCGATCTTCAATGGCATAACCGAGCGACTTATAAAGCTCGACGGCGCCCGGGTTGTCTGGCATCACCTGCAAGTTGACCTTCGGGCAGCCCGCTTCATTTAGTAAACGCTCGGCTTCGTGAATGAGCGCCGTCGCTATTCCGCGGCGACGATAATGCTCGTCCACGGCAACTGAATAGATCCATCCGCGATGCCCGTCGTATCCGGCCATCGTCGTGCCGACAACGCGACCGTCAACTTCGGCAACGAGAAACATCTCCCGTTGCACCTCAAGTTTCCGGCGGATGGCCGAGAGCGGCTCGTTCCAGGGCCTTGCGGTCACTGACACATTCCAGAGCGCGACCACGGCTGCTTCATCGCCCTCGCGATAGGCGCGGATGGTCACGGCTTCTCTCCGAAGACGGCCTGATGAATCAGATCAACCGGATGCACCACGCGCAGCGAAATCCCCCGCGCCGCCGCTTCGGATTGAATCTGCATCGCGCAGCCGACATTACCCGTCACACAGATTGACGCGCCGGTGTAAAGAACGTTGTTGAGTTTTCGCTCCGCAAGCTTTCGCGACATCTCCGGCTCGGTGAGGTTGTACGTGCCGGCCGCGCCGCAGCACATGTCGCCGTCGGGAAGTGGAATCAGCGTGAGACCCGGAATCGACGCCAGGAGTTGACGCGGCTGCTTCACGACCTTCTGAGCATGGGCCAGGTGACATGCATCGTGATACGTCGCCGTCGCTTCGATGCGATGCTTGATCGGCGGCAAACCAACATCGACAAGCACCTCGCTGATATCCCGCACGCGCGACGCGAACTCCTTCGCCCGCTGGGCATAATTTGGATCATCCCGCAGCAGCAGATCGTATTCGCGAAGCATCGCACCGCACCCGGCGATGTTGGTCGCGATGAAGTCGGCGCGCGGGGCGGATTCAGGAACCATCAAATCGATGTTCCGTCGGGCAAATTGCTGGGCAGAGTGATGATCGCCGCTATGATGATGAATCGCGCCGCAGCAGCCCCACGCCCGGGGCGAGATGACATCCACGCCCGACGCCGACAGCAGTTCCACCGCCTTGCGATTCACATCATTGAACATCACTGAGCCGATGCATCCCGGGAAAAAAGCGATCACGCGAGCTGGCGGCTTTTCCGTTGGCTGCGCGAGCACTAATTCGGGTAATGGTTCCGGCCAGAGCGCCCCATCCGGAGGCAGCATCTGTTCCATCTTTCTCAAGCCGGCCGGCAGGATGTTCAGCAAGCCACTCTTTCGCAGCAGCGGATAGAGTCCCAGCTTCTGCAGGATTCGCGCAGGAAGCAGCGCGAGCTTCAGCCGTCTCGGATGGACGAAGATTTTGAAGAAGACCAATCGCAGCAATCGTTGCTGGCCCGAGAGCGTTCGTTCGTCATCGAGCTTGGCGCGGGTTTCTTCGATGAGCTCGTGATAGACGACGCCGCTCGGGCAGGCGGTTTCACAGGCGCGACAGTCGAGGCACAAATCCAGATGCTCGCGCACGGAGGGCGTCGGCTCGATTTCCCCTCGAGCCAGCCCCAGCATGAGCTGAATTCGGCCGCGCGGAGAATCACCCTCATGGCCGTTTTGCGTGAACGTCGGGCATGCCGGCAAGCAAAGGCCGCAGTGCACGCAGGAGAGCCCGCGATCGAAGGTGCGCGGGTCGAGAGTCAAAGCCGGCGACTTCGTTTCGGTCACGCGTTTTGCCAGGGTAGAGGGTTGAGCGTTTGTTGTGAATCAAAAGCGGTCTTCAGCCGCTCCAGCAGCTTTCGCTCGCCGTCGCTGACCGTCAATTCGATTGGATTCCCATACAACCCGGCGTAGAACGCGACGGTTCCGCCGGCTTGCTCGATGCGCGGTCGCAACGGCTGGCGGTCCACATCGATCACCCCCTGCACGATTCCGAATGCCGCGTCGGCGGCCCAAACCGTTTCTTCCAGGCGCCTGCTGAGCGCTCCCAGATTCGCCGGTGGAACTGCCGCCCGAAACACGACGTCGCCGTCGGCAGTCCACAGCTCCTGACGCTGAACAATATCATCGAGCAGATCACGACGACGAATCTCAATCGGCTTCGTCGCAGCCACCGCTCTCTCGAAATAAGCAATCGCCGGCTCATCACCAAGATAACCGCAGAGGAGCGATTCCCGGGTCAGCAACGCCCATTGCGGCTTGAGCGGTGTCGGCATCAGCCCCGCCACAATGTTCGGCTGCGGCGGGTATCGAACCAAAAGCGCCTGATCGGGCTTACGGTAGGTGCGCGTTGTCAGCGTGACGAGTCTGCCGAATACGCCACGCTGGCCGACCATGAATTTCGTGACGTCATATCCGGCGACGTTCTTCACGGTTCGCCCGCCGACCGTGATGAGCTCACCACCGCCGTTGATGAACTGCGCGCCCAGAAGCAGATCGCGCCACGCCCCGTAGCCAAGCCGAAGTGGGCCGGTTGAATTACAATTGCACAGCGTGCCGAGGGATTGATCCGGCGCGCCATCGATCGGCAGCCATTGCCCGTGCTCGGCAAGCATCTGCTGGGCCGCGGCCAATGTGACGTCGGCGGAAAAAGTCGCCGTCATGTCGCTGAAATGGCCGTCAATTTCACCCGGGCTCACCAGCGGTGCGCGCGGCGCGCGGCTCAATGTTTCTGACATAAATGCCGATTATATCGCAGGTTCGATTTCGATTATACGAAGCACGGCCTTTTCTCTTCGATTGATCCGCAGGGCGGTGCTATATTCATCGCCATGAAAAGCGCACTCATCTTTCTTCTGTTAATCGTCTGTCTCGGCGGAGCCGCCTTGTCCAAACCGTCGGAAGATGATTTCAAGCGTTTCATCAATGCCAAGGCGACTCAGAAAGATGCCAACTTTCTGCAGGCCGGTCTTAATGAGGCCAAGGTCGACATGTTCGTGCAGAACTGCACGTTCGTGAACCGCATCTTCTGGGTGAATGTGACGCAGAACGGCCACACAATCTACACCGGCGCGTTCGCGCACTTCTTCAATCGCGCGCAGATCGCGACTGTCGCCAACACGATCAAGGGCGACCTGCAGCAGGTTGAAGGCCAAGTGAAATCGGTCGCGCAGAATCACTAAGCAGAACTGCCGAAGGATAAGACACAGTCCTCGAACATTATCGGACGTTTCCTAAAGATTTTGCGCGAATAGCTCCGACATAATCGATATGAGTACCGAGCAGGCTACCGGCTCTCAGCCGCACATTCATCTTTGGGTTACGTCTCGCGAAGCCGCCGACATGCTGCATTGCAATGAGCGCGACATTCACGAGCAGATGGACGGCGGCGACCTCGAGACGCGCGTCACCGAGGCCGGCGTTGAAGAGGTTCTCATCTGCCTGCCGAGTCGCGATCCGCTGATGCCAGCGGATGACGACGACCACCTGACGATCCTGGAAGAGCTCGACCAATCTGCCGCGACGACGCAGGTCGACGCCGCCCCGGCGGAAGACCCGGATCTTCACAGCGGGCTGCTGCCGATGATGCAGGCGCTGCGCTGGACGCAATCCGACGGCATTCGCCGAGCGCGACGGTCGGCGCGCCTCGCGTGGGCCGTCGCGGCGATGCTCGCGCTGGCCGCGGGCGGAGCGATTGCCGTGCTGCTGCTCGAAGCGACGTCGCATCATCGCCAGATCGAAACGATGGCCGATGAAGTGCAGAGCGTTTCCGACGCCAACACGCGCCTGGCTGGCGATAAGATTCAGCTTGCCCGCGATCTAATCGATGCGCGCCAAAGCAATTCGAAGATTCAAGAAGAGCTGGCGGTCGATCGCGAAGTTGAAGACACGCTGCTGAAAGCCGCCGTCAAAGCCAAGGGCGGGATTCCCGCGAGCAACGCCACGGCCATGGCCGACGCCGCGCCGCAATGAGGGCCCGGCGGCGTTCACCCATCAGCCGGACCTCGCGGTCGCCATCGACACCACCCTCTGCTGCGATACGCCCGGCCTGCCCGAAGATGAACGCGTCACCGTCCAGGGCGCCGGCGCGGCGCTAACCATCATGGACTCCATGACCATCAGCGACCGGCCGCTGATCGATGAATTCGAAGCCGTCGCCAAAAAGCGCGACATCCCCTTCCAGCTCAGCATCCTCCCCCGCGGCGGCACCGACGCCGGCCCCATCCAGCGCTCCCGCGGCGGATTCCGAACCATCACCCTCTCCATCCCCACGCGCTACATCCACACCGTCACCGAATGCATCCACCAAACCGACCTGCACAGCGCCATCGACCTCCTGGCCGCGTGGCTGGAAACCTGAACTCGTTCTGCCACAAAGCAAAACCGCCGCGGCACAAGAGCCGCACTGCGGATCTTCCGCAAGCGAAAACCGACATTAAGCTGCGTCCGCTGCGTCCCGTATCATTTTCCCATCAATGCAGCCCGGCGGCGCTGCCGGTTCCGAAGCATCTCCGGGAGGTCTACTAGCATCATTGGCTTGCCCGCGCCGCGATTTCGGCCGCCCAATTATCATGGCCGCGGAACGCGTACCATGTCGCCAGCGTCCGAAGGGCGGCCTTGTCGTTGCCATTCCCTGCCAGCGAGTCCAGAGCGCCAGCCAAATTTGGAAGAAGCCGACGGTACTCTGCAGGCCGGTCCACCTGCCAGGCAATTGCATATCCGTCGCCCGATCCGGAAAGTAGCACTCGTCCGTCCGCCGACCAGCACAACCCGTAAACCGCGCCGAAACCCGCGAGCGTCCGGGCTTCCCGCAGGTCGTTCAGGTTCCACACCTTGATCGTTCCATCCCGAGAGCCGCTCGCGATCCACTGCTCATCGGGAGAGATTGCCACGTGTTCGATAACTCCGCGATGTCCTTCCAGCGCGGCCAACAGCTTCCCTCTGAGCGTCTCCCAGATGATAAGCTGCTTTCCACTTCCCGCAGCCGCGACGCCCGCGTGTCGCGCAAAGACGACGTTCCCGCTCAACTCTCGCCGGGGTTGCAACCAGCCGAGCGTCGGAACCTTTATGCCCCACGGAAGCAGCCACATGTAAGCGTCCCCATGACTCGTGGCTGAAAGCAGGAGGGCGCCGTTGGCCGAAAACGTAAGGCTTTCGGTCAATGTCATGTCCGGTCGAATTGTGGTCCGAATTTGTCGAGTGGCGACGTCTGCCAGAAACACGGTGCAGCCGTCGCCCCAAACCATCCAATTGCCGTCGCTTGAGAAGGCGGCGGCACGAGCGGTGCCGGGTGCTCGGGGAAGGTCCGTCTCCTTGCCGCTCGACACGTCCAGCAGATGTACTGCCCCACTGTCAAATTCGCTTGAAAGTGCAAACTTTCCATCGGGTGACAGGGCCACCATTCTCCGACTGGCGGAGCGGATATGAAGAACCAACTTGTGTGATGGAACGTCCCAAACCCGCAAGCCGTCGTCGCAGGCGGCCGCCGCCACTGTCCCGTTGCGCGAGATTGCGACTGACCAGATGCACGTATCATCGTGTTGCAGCGCTCGCATGGCCAGATCGCCCGACAAGTTCCACAGGCGCACTTTGCCGTTCTCATCGCCCGACAGCGCCATGCCACCCAGCGGCGAAACAGAAGCGTGGGTTAGCGCATGACCATCCCCGAATCCAATCGCCGCCCCCTGGGAGCTTCCGATGTCCCAGTGCATTACCGTGCCGTCTTCCGAGGCGGCTATGACGCGAGAACCATCGACCGAAAACGCGACCGATGTTACGGCGTCCGTATGACCCGCATAGGCTTTCTTGAGTTGCCAGGTCGTAGCATCCCAGAGAAGAATCGGATTGTCGTTGGAACGTTCGACCGATGTGCCAGTGAGCACATACCGACTGTCTGCGGAATAAATCGCCGTTGTTACACCTGACTGCGTTGGAATGGTGCGCAGCAACTTCCCAGTACGTGTTTCATACAGCCGCATCTGCCGCCGGAATCCGCATAAAAGGCAAGTCTTTTCATCGGGTGCGAACGCCAGGGATGTTGCGACATGTTGGTCCAAGCCCAAGCGGCAGACTTCGCGACCGGTTGCCACTTCCCAGATAGTTGATTGATCCTCCGCATTAGCCGCAGCGCAGTACGTTCCTTTCAGTGAGAATGAAACCCCCTTGGGCCCGGGCCGGCACGAGAGTGTTCTGATGCAATTTCCGGTGATCAAGTCCCACAGTTTCACCGTGCCATCATCTGACCCGGAAATCAGCATTCCTTCATCGCGTGAAAAGGCAACGCAATTGGCCTGCTTTGTGTGACCGATGAATTTGAATTTGCGATGCGCTCCGACGAGGTCCCACACGCAGACCACGCCGTCAGCACCGGCTGAAGCCCCGAATCGGCCGTCCTGCGAGATTGCCGTCTGCAACACCGGCCCGCGATGCCCCGAGAACTCCAGCAGCGGCGGCGGCGCGTATGCGTACGCGTTAAGCAATCCCCAGTCCGCTGGCATCTGAGATTGCCCAAGCTTCTGAAGCGACGCGCCGGCTTCGCGATAAAGCTCCTTTGCCTCGACCCAGCGACCCGACTCGGCCATCGCATCCCCCTGAGCGACCAGACCATGAGTAAGCCGCAACTCCGCGGTGCGCTGCAATTCCGCCGCGCGGGCGGCGCTACGGAGCGCGTCGGTCTTGGCAGCCTCGGCGGCATTCGTGGCTAGCGTGGCGACGCGGGCTTGCTCATCCGCCCTACGCTGTTCAGCCAGGGCCTCCGCCTTGGCGCGAGTGGCCCGCACCGCTTGCCAGGAACTGATTATCGTCGCGGTAACCAGCAACGCGGCGACCATCAGCGGGACGCGGTACTTGCGGGCAACCTTTCTCACACGGTACGCCACTGACGGAGGAGAGGCTTCAACCAGTTCGCCGCTCAGATAACGTTCCAAGTCTCGGGCAAGCCCGTTGGCGGTTTCGTAGCGGCGGGAGCGGTCCTTTTCCAGGCACTTCATCACGATCCAGTCCAACTCGCCGGCCACCAGACGGCTCAAACGCTTAGGTTCCACTGCCATCTGGTCGGCCACAGTCTTCAAACCGTCACCCAACGTGCTGAGTCGCGTACTGGGTTTGGGAGGCTCCTCCTCGCGGATGATCCGCTGCATCTCCTCGTATGCGCAGCGGCGAAGCGATTTGGACTCGAACGGGGTCGTTCCGGTCAGCAGTTCATAGAGCAACACGCCCAGCGAATAAACATCGCTTCGCGTGTCCACGTCGATCGCGCTGAGGCCCGTTTGCTCGGGTGCGATATATTCGGGCGTGCCGATCAGTTGCCGATGCTCGGTGAACAGCGTGTGCTCGGTGAGCCGCTGGTTGATCGCTTTAGCGATCCCAAAGTCGATGACTTTGGGGACCGGCACGCCGTCGTGCAGGGTTACGAGCACATTCCCGGGCTTGAGGTCGCGGTGAATGATTCCCTTCTGGTGAGCGTGCTGGATCGCCCTACAAACGGGTATGAATAGCTCCAGCCGCTGCTGTGGCGTCAATGTGTATTGGCGGCAATAGTCGGTAATGGTGATTCCGTTCACCAGCTCCATGACGAAATAAGGCCGACCCGATTTTGTGGCCCCGGCATCCAGAACGCGCGCGATATTGGCGTGGTCCATCATCGCCAGCGCTTGTCGCTCGGCCTCAAATCGAGCTATCACCTGCTTGGTGTCCATTCCCGGCTTGATGATTTTCAGCGCAACTTTGCGGACGACCGGCCGCCGCTGCTCGGCCATGAAAACCGATCCGAAGCCGCCCTCACCGATGAGTTGGAGCAATTTGTAGCGACCGATCCGACCGCCCGGTCCTTCGGCGTCCGGGGAATCTGCGCCGGAATCCACCGCAGAAGCTGCCGCCGCACCAGGCCCGATCGTAGCTTCATCAAGAAACCCCTCCTCACTTTCCAGTAAGGTGAGAAGCTTCTCTACTTCGGCGCGAAGCTCCGGATTCCCCGCACACGAACTGTCCAGGAACCTCTCGCGCTGTTCCGGTGGCAGTTCGGAGGCGCTATGGAGGATCTCCCGCAGAAGAGGATTATCCTGCTCTGTCATGAAGCTCTGCGAAGTTAATCGTCATCGCGCAGCTCGCGAGCTAGTCGCGCTTTGGCGTAAGTCCATTCCCGCTTGACGGTGCGCGGCGAGATTCCCAACGTTTCGGCCGTCTCGTCGATGCTCAGCCCGCCGAAAAAGCGCAGGCGAACCACTGCCGCCACGGTGGGCGACATTTGTTCAAGGCGTAGAAGCGCCTCATCAAGGGCCAGGATTTCCGGGATTCGTTCTTCGGAAGCCAGATCGAGAACGTTGAGCGGTAGTCGTCTGCGGCCCCCGCCGCGCTTGAGTTGCCCACGAGAACGGGCATGGTCGATGAGAATGCGCCGCATCGCCTCAGCGGCGGCGAAGAAGAACTGTGTCCGATCCGACCAACACGCGCTGCCGCCCGAGAGCCGGAGGTATACCTCGTGGACCAAGGCCGTTGCCTGAAGGGTGTGGCCGTCTTTCTCGCCGCACAATCGACGGCGGGCCAAGTGACGCAATTGTTCGTAGACAAGTGGGAAAAGCTGACCGGCAGTGCTATTGCGGCCCCGTGACACTGGGCCCGCGTGCTCCCCGACTAAATCCGCTGAAGTCTCACCCATTGTAACCCTCATTCGCTTGAGAATTGCGGCCGGGATTATCTCAAGCAATATTCACGCGGGCAAGAAAGTGCTGCCACCCACCAATATTTCGGTCCTTCGAGTAACCACACGATGACGGGAAGAAAGTTTCCAGAATCTTGGCCCCTTTTGAACACGCCTTACGCCATAAGGGGATGCCGCTTATGCGGCTTTCCGTCTCTTAATTACAAATTGTTCATCACGACGAATTTGGGCTCGGAAATTCAGGATTCTCACAGAGGTTTGAAATCATGCATCGAAGAGATCGTCGCTCGGTTAAATGCTCGCCATCATTAGACTGTTCGACCGGTAACGTTGTCGGAAGACTGAAATCACTGCCTCTCCTCTCCTCGGCCGACTCTTGGATCAATTCCAGAGGGGGTGATCGGGACACCGACACCTCGCCCCAACTTTTTGAAGCGATGAGCCAGGATTTAGGTGCAGTTCCAGCATTTGTCATCTCCACTTTTGCATTACGGCTGGCAACCGAAGGCGGTCGTGGAATTCACGTTCGATCAGATCGCCCGCGAAGGAGCTCGCCGGAGGTTGCAAATGGCCATTTGAGGACGAAGTCGCCGATTACACGTCAACACAAGAATACACGCTCAAAAAAGGACCATACTATGCGGCTCCGCACATATAACATCTCCTTCCCGTCTGTTAACCTTGTCCACCGCGAAAGGCAGAAAGCGAATAGGCGAGCTTCAATGGGTCGAACGGGCCTCCGCCGGGTGCACAGCTGTGAAGCCTTAGAGTCTCGAATGTTGCTATCTATGTCAGTGATATCGTGGACCCTTACCGACACGCCGCCGTTGGATCCGGCCGACAACATTGACGGGACTTTCTTAGCTTCTGCACCGGCGTCGGCGGTCGTATCGTCTATTGCCTTTTCCTCTATCAAAGAAAATTCAGATGGCGGACCCGGTAGCTCTTTCGCGCTTAGAAGCGGTTTCAGAACCGGATAATAGACTCATTTAAGCGACTTTCCTTTGTTCGGTGAGATGCTGGAGTTTGTTCACGCAGATCACACAGCAGGCGAGTTCGTTGAATGCCTGCCAG
>Ga0182024_10013980_pt1 | contig 15567 bp, 13 predicted proteins | sample P32metaG_FD_120480 | JGI IMG/M metagenome (GOLD analysis project Ga0182024, IMG submission 120480) | Permafrost microbial communities from Stordalen Mire, Sweden - P3-2 metaG (Illumina Assembly) | ecosystem: Environmental > Terrestrial > Soil > Wetlands > Permafrost | place: Sweden: Stordalen... | reverse complement strand
GATCGGTCGGCGGCCGACTCACGGTCCGCAGGAAAGCCTGCGTAATCACGTGGTCGGTGTCGAACTGGGCTCCGGCCTTGCGCAGCTCGGCGATCCAGCTCGTCGGCGATTCCATCTTGGCCAGCAGAGTCGGGTCGTTGCGGACATAGAGCGTCTGCAGGAGCGTCGGGTCGGTGGTGCGCTCGCAATCGCAGTTGGTCTCGCGGACAGGCCGGCCGAAGATGGTCAGGAAGTAGCTGTCGCTGCCTTTCTGTACCTTGCCCCTGGAGTAACTGCCGATGCCGCCCGGGCCGATGGCGCGGTCGTCGATGGCGGTGGGGAATGATTCCAGCCGCTGGTCGGATGCGGTGGCCATGTCGATGGCGTCGAGCATCAGTTCGGCCGGCAGTTGCCGGACGACGGCGTGGCTGAAGTTCCGGGCATCGAGCTGGTTGGTCGCGTTGGTCTTCCAGCTCCGCTGGTAGGTGTCGCTGTTGAGGATCTTCCGGTGCAGCCACTCCATATCAAAGCTGTGCTCGATGAAGCCTTGTGCGAGGTAGTTCAGCAGTTCGCTGTTGCAGGGGGCGTTGGCCAGGTTCATATCGTCGGGCGGGTCGACAATGCCCCGGTTGAAGTAGCTGGCCCAGACCCGGTTGACAAAGGCCTTGGCGAAGTAGGGGTTGGACTTGTCGCGCAGCCAATCCATCAACGGCTTGCGCGAGTCCGGGTAGTCGGCAAGCGTCACCACGGGGCCGCCGAGGATCTTGGGGGTTGCCGAAGAGACGTCGGGGTTGTTGTTCTTCCCTTTTACCGGGACGCCGCGGTTGTTCACCCACAGCTCGAACCAGGGGACCGGCTCGCCGGCGTCAATCCGGCGGACGATCTCGTTATTCGTCGCCTTCTGCTGCAACTGCTGCGCCTTCTTGGGGTCGTCTTTGGTCTCAGGCGATTGTTCCTCGATTTCCTTGGTGACCTTGTCCTTGATCTCCTTGCTCACCAATTGGTAGCTGATCTCTTCGCTGTCCTTGCCGTTCTTCTGCTGTGGTCCCTGATTGAAAACGATGGGAGCGAAGAAAGCGGAGAATTGTTCGAAATCGCGTTTGGTCCAGCGGTCGAAGGGGTGCTTGTGGCATTGGGCGCACTCCAGCCGAACGCCGAGGAACGCGTGGGTGAAGGCCAGGGCCTTCTCGGTCGGCTGGCTCACTGTCCGCCGTTGCCAGAAGTAGGCGAGTGTCGGGTGGCTCGCATAATCGGCCGGGTGGTCGGCGCGGAAATATGAATCGGCCTCGGCGGTGTAATCCTTATAGCTCTGATCGGGCGAAGACCGGCTGGTGGCCAGGATGATGCCGGCGGCGATCTGGTCGTACGGCATGTTGTCGCTCACCCGCTTGAAGAGCCATTGATACCATTGGCGTGAGACATCGCCGGCATTTTTGTTGATGTTGCCGCCCAGGTTGACGGTGCGGGGGCTGTCGCCGGTGTAGTCGCAGAGTTTGGTGGCCCACCAGGCGGCATAGCCGGGGCTCTTCAATAGCTCATCGATCTTGGCAGACCGCTTGTCGGGCGATGAATCGCTGGTGAATCGCAATACTTCATCCGGCGTAGGAAGCGTACCGGTCAGGTCCAGGCTCACACGACGCAGGAACTCGGAATCGGTGCAGACCTGCGATGGTATGATGCCGACCTTCCGCAGCTTGTTCACCACCAGCTCGTCTACCTTGGTGCGGGTGGCGATGGTGGGGAACTTGGAGCCGATGGAATCGGAGACCGGCAGCATGACCGGGACCGGCAGGACGCCGTTGTCGTATGAAGCGACGATATGGCTGTCGCCCTTGCCGGCACAGGAAACCAATCCTTCATCGGAAACGGTGGCGACCGTTTCGTCGTTGGTCTTGAACCGGGTGATTTGGGTGACGTCTTCGGTGGTGCCGTCTTTCCAGTGGGCGAGGACGCGCAGTTGGACGGTTTCGCCCGGATGGGTGAATACGAGTTCCGGCGGGGAAACGTCCAGACTCTGCAATTCGCCGGTGCGGTCGGCATCGTTCTTAGCGCCGTCGCGGAGCCATTTGACCAGCAGGTTGTATTCCCAGGAGCCCTTTTTGATCCGCTCTTTGCCTTTGTGATCGATCTGCAGCGTGGGCTTGAGCACGATGAGGCTCTGCTCCGGGTCGTTCAGGTCAACGCGGATCAGGTCGGCGCCGCCCTTGGTCTGGGTGATCTGGACGTGGTCGTGGTCCCAGTCGGAGCCGAACAGGGACAACTGGAACCCGCCGCGCCCCTGGAAGGAGCCATGGCATTCCCGGCTGCTGCACCCGGCCCGGGCCAGCATGGGGATGACGTGGCGGCGGAAGCTGGGGCTTTCCGCCTGCTGGGGGTTGCCGAAACGCTCGCCCAGCGGCCGCAGCCCGGGGCGGATTTCATCGGCCTTGACGGACTGGGCGGAAACTAGAACGAAGGCGATCCAGCAGGTCGGCCCGGCAATCCATTTCAGGCATCGCATTGAGCGTCCTCTTTCGCGAAACGACTAAGCGAAGTGCGCCGGCCCCATACAATCCGGGGCCCGTGATATTCCAGTCATTCCTACTAATCGACGTGCATCGATGTTGTTGATGGGCGGCAAAAAAATTTGAGGACGCTACCCGCTCGCCAGTTTCGTGTATCCTGTCCGTCACTATGTCGCGCTATTTCGTCACCGGCGGAGCCGGTTTCATTGGCAGCAATCTGGTGGACCGGCTCCTGGCTGACGGCCATGCCGTCACGGCTTACGACAACTTCTCGACCGGGCAGCGGCGCTTCCTGGCCGAGGCTATGCCTGAGCCGGGCTTCCGCCTGGTCGAAGGGGACATGCTGGACGAGCCCCGGCTGGCCCAGGCCATCGCGGGGCACGATTTCGTCTTCCATTTTGCGGCCAACGCCGACGTGCGCTTCGGCACCGACCACCCCCGCCGGGACCTGGAGCAAAACACCATCGCCACCTACAACGTGCTCGAAGCCATGCGCCGCTGTGGGATCAAACGCATCGGCTTCTCCTCCACCGGCAGCGTGTATGGCGAGCCGGAGGTTTTCCCGACGCCGGAGACGTGCCCGTTCCCGGTGCAGACGTCTCTGTATGCGGCCAGCAAGCTGGCGGGCGAGGGGCTCATTCAGGCGTATGCCGCGGGATTCGGGTTCCAGGGGTACATTTTCCGGTTCGTGTCCATCCTCGGCCCACGGTACAGCCACGGCCACGTGTTCGACTTCTACCGCCAGCTCAGCCAGCACCCGGACCACATCAAGGTGCTGGGCAACGGCAAACAGCGGAAGAGCTATCTCTATGTCCAGGATTGCGCCGATGCCCTGCTGACCGTCATCGAGAAGGCGCAGGAGCCGGTCAACGTCTTCAACCTGGGAACCGACGAGTATTGCGCGGTGGACGATTCGATCGGCTGGATCAGCGCCAAGTTGGGCGTGAGCCCGCGCCGCGATTACGCCGGCGGCGAACGCGGCTGGATCGGCGACAGCCCTTTCATCTTTCTCGATACAAAGAAGGTGCGGTCACTCGGCTGGAAGCCGAAGCTGAGCATCCGGCAGGGAGTTGAGGCGACGGTGGAGTACCTGCGGGACAACCCGTGGTTGTTTGAAGCGCGGTGAAGGGACGGCAAGATGACGCCTTGAAGGCGTCGTTTCGCCTTTTCGGTTCAGAGCAGTACCAGGCGAGAGGTGACCAGAGAGATCCCCGCCCGAGCCGTAGGTCATGAAAAACGGGCTTGAACCCGCCGCTTCTCCTCAGCAGAATGGCGACCCATGCCCCTCGAAATCGAAGCCAAGATGGCGGTCCCCAACGTTAAGCCGGTGCGCGCGACCCTGGAACGGCTCAACGCCACCGGCGGCGCGCTAACTCTGGAAACCAATATCTTCTTCGATACCCCCGACCGCGCGCTGCTGAAAGCCGGCAGCGGCCTGCGCCTGCGGACCAACCACGACGCGGCTTCCGGGCGGGAAACTCACGTCATCACCCACAAGGGGCCGTTGCTGGCCGGCGGGGTCAAGAGCCGGGAGGAAACAGAGTTGACCGTCGAGAACGCCGCCGATGCCGCGGACCTGCTTGCCCAACTTGGGTTCAGCAAGACACTCACCTTCCAGAAACGCCGGGAAAGCTGGAAGCTCGGGGGTTGCAAGATCGAGCTGGACGAAGTGCCGCACCTGGGCTCATTCGTTGAGGTCGAGGGGCCGGACGAGCCGACGGTCATGAGAGTGCGAGAACAACTGGGGTTGGCCGACCGGCCGATCATCAAGACAAGCTACATCGGGATGCTGGTCGATTACCTGGCCAAGCGCGGCGAATCATCAACTGAGGTGAACTTCCCGACCGTGAGCTGAGATACCTTAATCTCCAACCGCGACGGCCATGGGAACATTCGAGCAATGAATCCTGCCGTCATAGGAGATCTCCTCTATTACAGCGACACCGATTTGATCCGCAGGTTACGGTAGGCGACGGAGCCTTCGTTGCCCTGGAGCATGAGAGGGCCCTTGGGTTTCTCGCCGCCGGACAACTGGCCGCCGGTGGGGCGCGGGGTATCGACATTTTCCTGCACGGTCTTGCCGTTGAAGACGACCTTGATGTACTTGGCGTTCTCGATCTTCTTCCCGTCGGCGTCGAAGCGGGGAGCGCGGAAGGTGATGTCGTAGGTCTGCCATTCGCCGGACGGCTTGCAGGCGTTCTCGCTGGGGGGCTTGGTGACGTAGATGGCGGCGCAGTCGTGGACGCCAAGGTCCTTCTTCCCGTAGCTGTCGAGGATCTGGCACTCGTACTGCCCCATGAGGTAGACGCCGGAGTTGCTGCCCTTGGGGATCATGAACTCGACGTGGACTTCGACGTCGGCGAAGACCTGGTCGGTGTAGATATCGCCGCCCTCGACCGCTCCGTGAAGGTACATGACCGAATCCGCGGTTCCGCCGGTGCCTTCGGTGACGAGCTTGTGGGGCTCATCGGGGTCGGCCTTGACGCTCGAGACGACCTTCCAATTCTCGATTTTGGCGGGGTCGGCGGTCTTCCAGTTGGACAGGTCCTTGCCGTTGAACAGCACCAGCTCGCCGGTCTTGTCGCCGTCGCTGTCGGCGGCCCGCAGCAAGCGGGGCCATGCGCCGCCGAAGGTCGCGGCAAGGCCGCAGGCGGCGCCGCGGGCCATCAAAGCGCGGCGGGTTAAAGCGCAGGGTCCGGGATTGTGCATACGATCAAGTTGGAATGGGTTAGTCATGTTGGCGAGTGTAACATCAACACAACACGCGGGAAAAGAGCGCGGGAGACATAAAGACATAAGTGCGCTGCCAAGAGGGCATCCTGGGGCGTCGAGCGTGGTCGGCCCTCTCGAAATGGCGTGCTTCGTGAGCTCGGTCACGGTTAAGACCAAGGAGCCCCCGTCAACGCAACTTCCGCTCGACCCCGGCGCAGCTTCCGTGAGACGAATGAAGATTTGACGCAATAATGTCCGTTGCCATTTCCCAGTCACGGCCCTTAAGGTGTCGAGCAGTGCAGGTGCAAATAAGCACTCCATGATGAATAAATACAAGTCGTCGGACGACTAGATAGATGGCACCCCGGTTCGCCGGGGGGCCGGCTGAAGAGTAAGCCGACGTGGTCGAACGCCTTCCGGGTGTTCGACCACGCCGGTTTTTTTTCGCGCCAGAAATGACACGCCAAACGGAGACATGCCATGTCCATGAGATCGCGCCCTGTCATCGTCCTCGGCGTTCTCGCCATGCTGTTCCTCGCCGCACGAGCCCGCGCGGAGGACGCCTTTTATCGTGTTCCGTTCAAGGACCTGAAGCTGACCGAGGGCAAACTGCCTGAGCCGAAGTTGGAAGGCGACTGGTCGCAGCGCGGCATGTCAATTCAGCCGCGCGTACACCTCGAAGCGGGGGATGGCGGCGACGGCGTCGAGGCGTATGTCTCCTATTCCAGCGGCGCGTTTTCCCCGGCGGAATGGGCCAATAACGCGGGCGGTAACTATGCCACGCTGGTCTTCCGCGCTCCGGCCGGGAAGGACGTCGCCGGGCGGCTTTATGTGCCCGCCCCCGACTGGAAGTCGATGACGTCCGTCCGCTGCTCCATTCCGGCCGCGGCCGCCGATCCCAAGGCGCGGGAAGCATTTTTCGAGGCCAAGCGGCAGCATTACGAGGCGCTGTTGGCGGAAGGCGTACCCGGCGCGGCCTGGTTCCGCCACCAGGCGCGCGAGGCCGACAGGGCAAATGGGATAAACCGTCAACATGTGCGCGAGCAGGAGCAGCCCGACGGGGCCATTGGGACAGACCGCGCCGACGCCGCCCGCCCGGCGCCCCCGCAGCCGCCCGGAGAGTTCGATGACACTTATTCCCTGTTCAGCGGGGGCCGGGCCCTCAGCGAGAACCTGCAGCTCGACCGCGTGCTGCTGCCCCGCACGGGAGGCGGCGACGCAACCGTCGCGGTCGACTCGCTGGCGGGCATCACCGTCAAGGAAATGAATTGGAAGCCGCTGATCGCCGACAAGCACCCGCAGACCGATCGGCTCGCGGCACTGATCCCGGCGGACCAACACGCGATCTTCTTCCCGACGTTCGCGGCTGCCATGACGCTGGTGGATGAGGCCGACCGCCAGGGCACGCCGGTGCTGGAATCCGCCGAGCCCCGGTCGGAAGACGCGCGGACGAAGGACAGATACCAGCGGCAGTTGTGCCTGTCGCTGACGGGCCTGGGCCGACTGCTGGGCCCGACGGTTATCAACGGCTTGGCCGTCACCGGCTCCGACCCATACTTGCGCGTCGGCACGGACGTGGCGATCCTGTTCGAGCCGAAAGACTCCGCCGCCACCTTGCGCGGCCTGCTGTCGGTGCAGACGGGCCTGGCCGCCACCACCGCCGGGCCTGGCGCGAAGGCCGTTGCGGTCAGCGGCAATGCCGGCGGCGTTGCCTACACCGGGTACGTCTCATCCGACCGGCGCATCTGCTTCTACCTGGCGACCGTCGGCGATGCCGTGGCCGTTACCAACTCACTCGTCCAGCTCCAGCGCCTGGCCGACGTGCAGGCCGGCAGGTTCAAGGCCATCGATACGGCTCCCGAATACACCTTCTTCCGCGACCGCTACCGGCGCGGCGAGGGGGACGAGTCGGCACTGGTGGTGTTGACCGATGCGACTATCCGCCGATGGTGTTCGGCCAGGTGGCGGATCGCCGACTCCCGGCGCACCCGCGCGGCGGCCCTCATGGCCGAGGTCCAGGCGTCTTACCTTGACAAGCTGGCAGCGGGGACGGTCGAGGCCGGGCCGATCCACTCCGAGAATGGCCTGGCCGAAGCCGGCGAGATGCGCCTGACCCCGGCCGGCGTGACCTCCTCGGTCTACGGCAACCTGGAATTCATGACGCCCATCGCTGAGCTGGACCTGACGAAGGTGACGCAGCCCGAGGCCGACACGTACGTTCGGTGGCGCGACACCTACCAGCAGAATTGGAGCAACTACTTCGATCCCATCGCAATCCGCTTCTCGGACTCGGCCGACCAATTGGGGGCCGACCTGACCGTGATGCCGCTGATCGCGGGCAGCGAGTACCAGAAGGTGATCCAGTTCACCCGGGGAGCCAAACTCCTGCCCGGCACCGGCGACCCGCACAACGCGCTGCTGCACCTGGCCCTGGCCGTCAACACCAAGTCCGATGAGTTCCGGCAACTGGGGGGCATGGCCTCCGGCTTGATGCCGCAACTCAAGGTCGATCCCCTGTCGTGGTTGGGGCAGACCGTCGCGGTCTATGTGGACGACGACCCGATCTGGGAGCAGGCTGCCAAGGCGGAATGGTCCTCCGAGTTCTTCCAGGATCATTTCAGTGAATTGCCGGTCGCACTCTATGTACAATCATCCAGCGCCTTGAAGCTGACGGCCTTCCTGACCGTCGCGCACGGCTTCGTCGACCAGTCGGCCCCGGGGATGACGGTCTGGGAGCCGCTCAAGTACAACGACCAGTTCTACGTAAAGGTCAGCCCGAGCGCGCAGGCGAAGACCGAGACGAAAGAATTGCGGAACGCCGCCCTCTACTACACGACCGCAGGAGGCGCTTTGCTGATCACGCCGAGCGAAGCGCTGCTGAAGCGGGCACTGGACCGTCAGGCCGCCCGTGTCGCCGACGGCGCCCTGCCCGCGGCCCCTCTTGCCAAGCGACCCGCGGGGGAGGCCGCCCCGTGGCTGGGCGACAACTTCTGCGTGCAGGTGAACGCGATGGGCCTGCTGAGGGGTCTGCTCAGGGACACGTATGAGCCCGAGATGCAGCGGCAGGCCTGGGGAAACCTGCCGATCCTCAACGAGTGGTACCATCGCTTCCCTGGCCGCGACCCGGTGCAACTGCACGAGCAACTGTGGCAGGTCCGCCTGATTGACCCGGCCGGCGGCAGCTACGTGTGGAGCGAGAAGCTGGGGACGATGGAGTCGACCGTCTACGGCTGCCCCGAATCCCCCAAGTCCGGCCCCGGCTTGCCGCCGGTGCTCGCCGCCCTGCGCCGCGCGAACTTCGGCATCAGCTTCGACGCTCAGGGCATGCGCGCCCGTGCCAAGCTGGATCGAGGCGGCCCGGAGCAGACGGCTGCCGCCCCAACAACGCGCCCGGCGAAGCTGGCGGAATAATCCGGGAGGCCGGTCAAGCGTTCGGGCGCCCGTGCCCTTGGGGCCGCGTAGGAATGGAACCCGAAGATGTCGGCGGCCCATAAATCGCGGCTCGTCGGGTGGGCGTTCAACGGCGCGGCAGCGGTGTCAGCGGTGCTGTGCGTCGGATTGGCGATCGCGATATTACTCAGTTACCGGCGATTTTCCGCGATTGTTCTCGAGCACACCTATGGCCATGGAGCAGATGAAGGCGTAACGGTTTTGATAGGCGTGGCCGACCGCGGACGCATGGTCTTTTGGTTCCAAAGAGAAGGCGGCCCGCTCGCCCCGAACGTACAGCGGAGGATTGAATTCACGGGAATCTTCGAGCCTGTCGGAGAAGATGTGATGAAAGATGACCCGCGATGGGCGGGATTTTCGTTTATTTTGCGTGATGATCGTCCCTGGGGAGTCGACTTCTTGCGCGCGGGAGTCCCTGTCTGGGTAACCCTGCCGGCTTGCGCTCTATGGCTGGTCATCCTGGTAGCGCGCTTTCGAAGGCGAAAGCGGATTGCTAAACCCGGATTGTGCCGTTCCTGTGGATACGACCTTAGAGCCACACCAGATCGTTGCCCGGAATGCGGTGCAGCCTGTAAAGCTGCGAATCCAGCCGGTGAGAGTCCGGCCGCGGGAAGTTGATGTTTGCCCGCGTAGTCGTATTCGTTTAGGGAGTGAGCATGGGATATCACGGGGCAAACGCCCTTTTCCTCCTGGGGACGGCCCTATTGTTCTTGGGCGGTTGGCTGGTGTGGCGCGGGTCGCGCCAGCGCCGCGTGGGCAGCACGCCGCACTGCCCGAAATGTGAGTACATCCTCATAGGGAACGACAGCGGCACCTGCCCGGAGTGCGGCGCGCCGTTCACCCCATCGAGCATCCTGCACGGCGAACCGTACCGCCGCCGGGGCATGGCGGCGGCCGGCGCATTCCTGTTTCCCCTTGGCGTTCTCATCATGTCCCTTGGCTTCAGCGGCATTGCGAACCAGATCAACTGGTATCGCCACCGGCCTTTCCGCTGGGTGATGCAAGACCTGGATTCACCGCCATCCGGTGCGCCCACCAAGGCCCTGACGGAATTGTTGCGGCGGGATTCCGGCGGTGAGCTTTCCGCCAGCAGGAAAACTGCGTTGGTCAAACGCATGTTGAAAGACTTGTCGTCCCCGCCGAACACGATCACCGACCAGGAATGGATCGAGTTGCAGCGCCAGGCGTCGGCGCATTCCCTTTCACCACCGCAATTCGCGGCTTGGACCGCCCAGGTTCTCGGCGCGTTGGATTCGGCGCGGTTCCAAACCGCCGACATCGCCCTGAGGGAACTCAAGCGGCTCATGGCCGCTGACGAGCTTCCGCCTGAACAGGCGGCGGCACTGTTGGAACGAGCGCTCAAGGCCCAAACCTCGCCAGTCGCCGGTACAAACGGCTTCTTCGTGAACGAATTCGTCATGCGATACCTCGGCGACCGCTATCTTGCCCACGGCCTCAGCGCCGAGCAGGAGAAGCGATTTTTCTCCGGATGCATGCCGCTCTCCCTGAAAATCCGTCCGCGCGTGGGTCCGAATGATCCGGTCCCTTACGTCATCGAGCACACCGGAAATGGCCCGCCGGATTGGTCGCAGAAGCTGGAGTTTCTCAGCACCGACGTCGATGGCCGCCAGATTTACGCCAACGGCGGCGGGTCCGGCGGATCGTTCGGCGGAGGCAGCGCGGGCAGTTCCATCCCCGCCCAGCCCGTCGGCCACCACACGTTGCAACTGACGCTCGGCATCACCATCGGCAAGGGAGATTTGTGGGCAACCGACGCGAAGGGCAAGTTGCTGGCGGAACGCGCCACAATCTTTCGGAAAGAGCAAAAGAAGTTCGCGGGGGATTTTGATGTGGTGCCCGATCTGCCGCCGCTCAAGCAACTCAATGTGCCGGACGCCGCCACGATCGGAAAGAGCATTCGGGCATCCGGTTTCCGGTATGAAAATGGCCCGGAGAAAAATCCTTCAATCCAAGGGGAAATCGAGCTCACCGCTCCGCCCGTGAACCTCGCCTTCGAGGTCTTCGCCCGGATCGACGGCAAGGAATATCCGATGGGCACGCTGGCCGCATTGAAAGGGGCGCAGGGCGGTTTCGGCGCCTATTGCAGGACGGCTGCTGACAAGGTGGCGCCGAAGTGCGACATCGTGCTGCGCTCCAGCGAGGCTGTCGCCAAAGGGACGCTCGACATGATGGAGTTGTGGAAGGGTGAAATTGTTCTGAAGGACGTGCCGCTGAAAGACCCGGCGCAGGTCGGCCCGTAAGAGGGATCTGGATAAGCTTGGGCGGCATATAAGCCCGCAAGGGCGAAGGGTTCCGCTGACGACCGGTTTGAAGCCGTACTGGGGAAAACCCGCCGTACGGGATTTTAGGAGATGAACAAATGAACGTGCAACAAGTGTTTTACCTGAGCATCGCGTGGCTATTGCTGGCGGCATCGACGCCGTTGTCGGCGCAGGAACCCAAACTGCGAGACACCTTCAAGGGACACACGCACGGCGTGCGGTCCGTCGCGTTCAGTCCGGACGGCAAGACACTGGCCTCGGCGGGCGATGACTGGACGATCAAGCTGTGGGACGTGGCGACGGGCAAGCAGGCGGACAAGTGAGCGGGCGGCAGCACCACACCATCCTGGTCTTCCAATTTAACCTAACCGAGTATTTTTGCCGTTGCCTGTTTCGGCCGACCAACCTAACATTGAGATTTGTAGATTTGAGTCAATCAAACTGCTGCAAGATATTGAAAACGTTGGATGACTAAGTAAAGGGTAATCCAGCCGACGGCCGGGAGACTCGTTAGCGAGTAAGCCGACGCAAATGAATCCCGAATCCTCGGGATTCGGTTGCGTCGGCTTTTTCGTTTCTGTCGCGATCGCTCTACTGAATCGGGCCGTGGCCCGTCAGTGATTCGCTTGTCGTTTGACAAGGCGTCGACTTATTGTAGGAGAAAGTATGAACGTGAAACTTCTGGTTTTCCCGCTGTTGCTGGCAGGAGCCTTCCTGATCGGCTGTGACGATAAGACATCGCCCAACGCCGATGTCAACGCGGCTGACGCCAAATCAGCCGTGGACAAGGCTGCCGCCGATGCCAAGTCCGCCACGATCAAGGAGGCTGCGGATGCCAAAGCCGCGGCCGACAAGGCCGCGGCCAACGCCCAGGCTGCTGGCGCCAAGGCGGATGCAGACGCCAAGGCCGCTGACGCCAAAGCCGCAGCGGACAAGGCTGCCGACGCCGATAAGGCCACTGCCGACGCCAAGGCCGCAGCCGACAAGGTCGCCGCCGACAAAACGGCCGCCGACGCCCTCCAAAGGCAAACCTCCAAGCTGCTGGCCGATCTCAAGAGCGCCATCACAGACCAGAAATGGAGCGACGCGGGCGCCATCGTCAAGCAACTCGATGAGGTCCGCGACAGACTCCCCGCCGACCAGAAGGCGAGCTTCGACAGCCTCAAGAAGCAGTACGACGACAATAAGCGCTAGCAGCCGACAGCGCAGAGCAGCACGCATACGAACCATGCGGATGTTTGCATCGCGGCGTATGTCGCGATGCAAATTTCCGCGAATTTTTTCGGTGCCGTGCGACATTGATTCCTTATCGCTTCTTCGTCTCACGGAATGACGGCGACTGGGCCAAGGTGAAAAGAACGACCTCTTCGCCGGTCACCGTGCTGATGTCGTGATGCAAACTCAACACTTTTTCGCCGCTGATCCTCTCGACCATCGCCTCCATGGTTGGCCGCGCAATCTCGATCAAATGGCTCCGCACTTCTTTGAGCAGGTCTCTGCCTTTGTCGGCTGGGAGCGTCCTCACAAGATGCTGCTCGGCCGCCGTCAGAACGCCTTTTAGCCGGACGACGACCAGATCGCCAATCAGGTGGGCGTGAACGTCGTTGGGGCCCCGGCCCATGTATTCCTGTTCGAAGCGGCTCATGCCGTCCGAAATAGCGCTTTCGATTTCGCCTTGAGTCTTCATGAGATAACCGAGCCGATTCAGCAATTTGACACCATCCTCGCCATCAAGGGAAGTGTGAAAAACCAGTTCGGCGATCTCTTTACCGCGCCGGCTCGGGGGTATACGATCTGACGGTCGTGGAGTGTCACATGGAAAGGTGTGTGCCCATGGCTAAAGATAATGGGATGGATGCGCCAGTCGCGCTTGAATCAATCCTCTACACCGATGAGTTGAATCGGCGCCCCTTGCGCCCGCCGGACTATAAAACCGAGAACGGCGCGCTGGTGGGACTTGCTCAGGCGCTGGCCGACGCGCCGCGAATCATTCTTCAGACATTGGCGGACACGATCCTGGAGGTGCTTCGTTGCGACTCGGCCGGTATCAGTCTCGTGACGGAAGATGGAACGCGGTTCTACTGGCCCGCGATCTCCGGCGTCTGGAAACCCCACCTCGGGGGCGGCACGCCACGCGATTTCGGCCCATGCGGCGACGTGCTCGATCGCGACATCCCGCTATTGTTCAAGCATTTCGAGCGGCGTTACACCTATTTCCTGCCAGTGACGCCTCCAGTCGAAGAATGCCTTCTCGCGCCTTTCTACGTCGACGGGAAACCGGTCGGCACGATCTGGGCAAGCGCGCACGATGATCGCCGCAAGTTCGACAATGAGGACCTGCGGCAACTGGTCAGCCTGAGCCGGTTCGCCTGTTCGCCTCGTCGGCGTACCAGGCGCTACAAGAACTCCCTCCAGGCCGCCAGCTTCGAGACTTGGACTTCTTACGCGAACAACACTCATAACCAGAAGACTCTGGTGGTCAACCCGGAGGGGGACAGCATCGCATATGCCTATGAGGACGAGACCAACACGATAACCTTCCCCACCACGGGCGGCGTCCATCACGTCCTGGAACCGCGCCGCCGAGAGAATGTTCGGCTACACCGCCATTGAAGCGGTGGGGCAGCATTTCGGCCGCATGACTTCCGATGAGCGGCGCACGGAAGAGGACGATTTGTTCGCTCGTCTCCGGCACGGGGAGAGAGTGGACCACTTCGAAACCGACCGCCAGACGAAACTGCAAGGCGCAGGCGGAGCTCATCGAAGACGTGCTGGATGTATCACGCATTGTTTCGGGCAAGCTGCAACTGCAAATCCGCCCGTGCGAATTGGCGGAGGTAATCAACGCGGCGATCGACGTCGTGCGTCCGTCAGCAGACGCCAAGGCCGTGCGGCTCGAAGCAATGCTTGACCCTGCCGCCAGCCGCGCGTCATGCGATGCGAATCGGATGCAGCAGGTTGTCTGGAATCTGCTGGCAAATGCCATCAAGTTCACGTCGCACGGGCGGACCGTGCGGGTCACGCTGGCTCGCGACCGCTCCACCGCACGCATTCAAGTGAGCGACGAAGGGCGGGGCATCAGTCCAGGTTTCCTGCCTTTTGTGTTTGACCGCTTCCGGCAGGCCGACAGCACCACGCAGCGAAAGTTTGGCGGCTTGGGGCTTGGGCTTTCCATCGTCAAGCACATCGTGGAAATGCATGGCGGGACGGTTGGGGCCGAAAGCGCTGGGGAGGGGCACGAGGCAACGTTCACGATTGGTCAAGGTGCTGGGCGAGGCAGGAGCAATCGTTACAGCCAAGAACTCCGTCGTCGATGCGATGGCCGCACTGGCGACGGCTAATCCCGAGGTGCTGGTCAGCGACATCGCCATGCCCGATCAGGACGGTTACGACTTGATTCGTCAGGTCAGAAGCAGGGGGCTGACCGCCAAGGACCTTCCAGCAATCGCACTGACCGCCTTCGCTCACAATGAAGACCGGCGGCGAGCGCTTCTGGCGGGCTTCCAGTTGCACGTGCCCAAGCCGATCGACCCGCACGACCTGACCGCGGTGATCGCCTCCCTGGCCGGGTGCACAGGCTAGGCCTTTGGGAACCAAGTGTTTTGCCTGAGCATGGTTGGCGCCATCGTTTTCGTTGTCGGCAGAGGAGCCCAAACTACGAGACACCCTCAGGCGCTGGGCGATGTCGTGGCCGCGCCGCCCCTGGCGGCGATGTCCGTCTTGCCGATCGGCTGCTCGACTTTCTGCCCGGTCACTTCCCAGACCGCCTTCACTTCCACCGTGACCTTGTCCTTGGCCACCTCGACCAGCGTCGTGGTCGTCTCGATCCTGGACTTCTGGCCCGCGGCGTCGGTTTCGGTGACGGACTTGACGTTCGTCCCGGCCTTCTACTTGGCCCAGCCCGCATACGCCGGGTTGACATCGTCGGCATGGGCAAGCCCGCCGTAAAGCGCCAAGGCGGCGACGAACGACAAGGTCCTCTTGGACAAGATCCTCGGCGTATTCCGGTTCGTGCGCGTGAACATGATGTGCTCTCCATGAAACCAGGCACGTATACACGTCGCCAACCGATCAAGGCCGGCGTGTTCCCCGGGCGGCGACTATGCCCGAGTGCAACATTTGGGCAGGTAGCGGGACAGCCTAATAAAGAGCAAAAGTCGAGCTTAGGCGCCGGAATTACTGTTGGAAACGACCCTCACCTCTTGATTGGGGCCACTGAGCTTCAGCGGCTTTCCATTCAATTCGAGAAGTGAAATCGTCAGGGTTACCGATTGCAACTCGTTCAGATTCTTCACACTCGCTTCGATCGGAACCATAATCAAGAAATCCCTGGCGTGCGTCCCGACCCGCGAGCCGTGGAAAAGCTCGTATTCGGCGGCGCCTTTCTTGGTCGTCGACTCAACATAGTTGAATTCGAACTGTCCGCGAAACAGGGCAGACAGATGCACGTCGAAGACGATCCCGTAGCTTATTCCGTACGGGTCGTTCTCGACGATCCTGGGGACGCCCGGCCCAACGGTGACGGTGGGAGTTGGAGTTGGAGTTGGCGTTGGCGTTGGGGTCGGCGTGGGCGTTGGGGTCGGGGTTGGAGTGGGCGTTGGGGTCGGCGTGGGCGTTGGGGTCGGGGTTGGAGTGGGCGT
>Ga0182024_10013979_pt1 | contig 15568 bp, 10 predicted proteins | sample P32metaG_FD_120480 | JGI IMG/M metagenome (GOLD analysis project Ga0182024, IMG submission 120480) | Permafrost microbial communities from Stordalen Mire, Sweden - P3-2 metaG (Illumina Assembly) | ecosystem: Environmental > Terrestrial > Soil > Wetlands > Permafrost | place: Sweden: Stordalen... | reverse complement strand
TCCTTCTCGCTCTTGCCGCGCGCCAGCAGCCGCCGCACCTTATCTTCCCTTGGCGCGTACAGAAACACCCGCAACGTGTCCGCGCGGTTTCGCAGAAAATGCTGCGACCCCCGCCCCACGATGACGGAGTCCCCCGTTTTCGCTGCCGTCTGCACCACCTGCTCGGTAAACTTCAAAATGCATTCGCTATCCACCAGCTTCAGCTTGTGCGCATTTAAGCTGCCCTCATAACTCCCGCGCAAAAAGGATTTGAAAAGCCGGTAATACAGCGGATCCGTTTTCTCCTCGCGATCCTGCACCACCGCCTTGGGGCAATCCGCCAGCCTCGCAATCTCTTCCGTCAGCAACTGGTCGAAAAGCTTCCAGCCCAGTTGCATCGCCAGCAGTTGCGCGATTTCGCCGCCGCCGCTTCCGTACTCTCGTTCAATCGTCACGATTTTGATCATGATGGATCCCCGTGCCAGCTATCGTCGCGCATTTCATTAAAAAAATCGCTACCCAAGTCCGCTCACTCCATCACCACCGCGCCACCGCCGGGCTCATTTTTCCGCAAAGCAAACGCCAGAAAGAACATAATCCCCGCTCCCACCGCCAGCACCATAAATGTGTCCACGTACGCCAAACTCGCCGCCTGCGCTTGCAAGCTCTGGTAAATCCTGGCATACGCCGTCATCTGCGCTTCATGCACGCCCACCCCGGCGTGCGCCAAACTCTGCGACATGCCGTTCACCGTGTTCTGAAAATTCGGATTATCCACCCGCGCGTGCTCGACGAGTCGCGCCTGATGGAATTGCGCGCGCCGCGCGATCAGCGTCGTCACCAGCGACGTCCCCACGCTGCTCCCGATATTCCGCATGAAATTCACGATTCCCGCCACCGCGTTATTCTTATCCGGCGGAATTCCAATGTACGCCACCAGCGTAATCGGCACGAACAAAAATCCCAATCCAATCACCTGCGTAATGCGCAGTAAAGTCGCTGCCTTAAAGCTAATCAGCAAATCGATGCGCTTCGTCGAATAGAACATCGCGATGGACAGCAGCAGCCACCCCGTCGCTATCAAATAGCGCGCCTGCACCTTGGTGGTCAGTTGCCCGATCAACGGCATTTCCAGCAGCAATACCAGTCCTCCCGCCGAAAGCGCCAACCCCGCCAGCTGCGACGTATATCCGAGCAGCGTCTGCAGAAATTGCGGCATTAGCACCAGGCTGCTGAACAACAAAATCCCCAGCGTGAACATCATCAAGTTCGCGCTCGCAAAATTGAAACTCTTGAACATCCGCACATCAATAATCGGCGCCTTCTGAAACCACTCCCAGACCACCAGCGAAATCAGGCATACCGTCGAAACAATCACCAAAGTGGTAATGAATTGTGACCCAAACCAGTCATCTTCCTGGCCCTTATCGAGCAAAATTTGCAGCGCGCCAATCCCCAGCGTCAGCAGAGCAATCCCAATGAAATCTAGCTTCACTCCGGCAGCCTTCAACTTGGCCACATACGGCGGATCTTCCACGAAGCGCCGTACCAAAAACCACGTAGCCAGTCCTACTGGAATATTGATGAAGAAAATCCATCGCCACGAGTAGTTAAAAGTAATCCACCCGCCCAACGTTGGCCCAATCGTCGGCGCCATGATGGCCGTTATCCCGTACAGCGCAAACGCCAGTCCGCGTTGTTGGGGCGGAAACGTGTCCGCCAAAATCGCCTGGGCCATTGGCTGCAAGCCGCCACCGCCCGCCCCTTGCAGCACGCGAAAAAACAGCAACATCCCGAGGCTCGGCGCGATCCCGCAAAGCAAAGAACTGACTGTGAACACGCTCAAACACGCCATGAAAAAGCGTTTCCGCCCCAGCGCCCCCGCCAGCCATCCGCTGATCGGCAGAATTATCGCGTTGGAAACCAGATAAGACGTCAGCACCCACGTGCTCTGGTCGTTGCTCGCGCCCAGACTTCCCGCCATATATGGCAAAGCCACATTGGCGATGCTCGTGTCCAGCACCTCCATGAATGCTGCCAGCGCCACCACCACCGCAATCAGCCATGGGTTGTATTTCGGCCGCCAAACCTCATCCATCGTAAGTGCTGCGGTACTCACTGCAGGTACACATCCGGCACCACGTTCATGCCTGGCCTAAGCTGCCGGTTCCGGTTCTCACCTTGCTCCAAAACAATCTTCACCGGAATTCTCTGCACAATTTTCACGTAATTGCCGGTGGCGTTTTCCGGCGGCAGTAAACTAAAGAGCGGCCCCGTCGCTCCTCCAATACTGTCCACATGCCCCTTGAGCGTCTTGCCGGTCGAATCCACATGAATTTCGGTTTTCTGGCCAACCTTCATGCGCCGCAGTTGCGTCTCTTTAAAATTAGCGGTGACCCACACCTCATCGAGCGGCACCACCGTCAGCAGTTGCTGCCCGGGCTGAACGTTCAGCCCCACCACCACGGACTTGTTCACTTCGCCGGTCACGGGCGCCACGATCCTTGTATATTGCAGATTCAGTTGCGCCTGCTGCAGTGCTGCGCGTTTCTCTTCCACGTCGGCAATCGCCGCTCGCACCCGCGCCTTGGTTGACGACACTTGTTGCGGCCCCGTTTCCGCATATTGGTGATTCGCTTGTGCCTGTCCCATCCTGCTCTGCGCCTGCCGTACAAATTGCTGCGCGGCCGATTCATTTGCTTGCGCGGCTGCCACCGCCGCCGTGCTCGATTTCGCCGCCGCTAACGCCGTGTCGTAAACCTGCCCCGCGACTTCCTTTTTATCCACCAGCAATTTGTAGCGATGCAGATCATCCTGTGCCTTCACATCGTTGGCTTGCACCTCTTCTAGTTGCGAATGCGCCGCGCTCAATTGTCTCTGTGCGGCACTAATTCCGGCGTCGGCATTGGTGATATCCGATGCTGTGAAACTCAGTTGGCTCGCCGTATTCACCGAAGTAATCGGCACTGTGATATTCAACGATTCTGCCGTCGCCTGCGCATTCTCCAGATTGGCCTGCGCCTGCGCCAACGCCACTTGGTAGTCCGTCGGATCGATCTCCACCAGCACCGTGCCTTTTTGCACCCACTGGTTATCCTCGACATTCACCTTCACCACGTACCCGGAAACGCGCGCGCTCACGGGATACAAATGCACATCCGCTTGCGCGTCGTCCGTCGATTCATAACTGCTGAGGTACCGCCACAAAAATATGCCGCCGATCACCAGTACTACCGCTGCCACTAAAATCACGATGTTTCTGCGGCGCTTCGACGCACGATAAGTTCGCGGCACAGCTTTCGTGTCCGTCAACGGCGACGCTTCCGCGGAAGCTCCGCTGCTTCCGCCTGACACCGAACGGGATGGGTTCTCTTCGGCCATGATTTATTTTTCCTTGAAATATTCTTTGACGCCCGCTTCTGCCACGCCGACCGCGCGCGCCAGGGAGATTTTCGCAAAGTTAAAACTGTAAAGGCTGGAGATGTACTGCTCGTGCGCGCTAGCCACCGCTTCCTGCGATTGCACCACCTCTACCGTATCCGCCACTCCCGCCGTAAAGCGGTCCCGCGACTGCACCAGCGTCTCTTCTGCCAAATCAATGTTGCTGCGCGCCACCTTCACTTGCTCTGCCGACGATTGCAAATTCAGCAGCGCCGCACGCACGTCGGAATCGATCTGCGCGCGCAAATTATCCATCCGTTCGCGGCTTTGCTGCAGCCGCGCATCCGCCTGCAACACTTCGCCGTGTACGCTGCCTCCCAGAAAAATCGGAATCGCAAGCGTTCCCCGCACATCGAAAACTTGCGTGGCCGTCGAAGGATGGCCGCCGCCCTCGCCGTAGTCCGCGCTGAACGAGAGGGACGGAAAATAGCCCGCGCGCGCGGCTCTTCGCGAGAATTCCGCCGCATGCACGTCGCGCTCCGCCGCCTGATAATCGGACCGCGCCGCATACGCCCGTCTCTCCGCCTCTTCAACCGTAATCTCTTCAAACGGCTGGTATGGCGATTTGTCCGTAAACTCGAATTCTTGCCCTGGCGCAAGTCCAATCACTCGCGCCACGGTCAATTTCTGGATCGCAAAATTGTTCCGGGCTTGAATCAACTGCTGCTGCCGCGTCTGCAGTTCCACTTTCGCGCGCAGCCCGTCGATCGCCGGCGAAGTTCCCGCCGTCACCTGGTCGTTGGCTTGATCGTAGAGCGCTTGCGCTGTCTTCACTTGCGCTTCCGACGTCTCAATCCGCGCTTCGTCCGCAATCGCTTGCAAATACGTGTATCCCACCGCGAGCACCACTAAATCGCGCGCATCCTTATAGGAGTACTCTGCCGATTTCAAACTCTCGCCTGCTGCTCGCGTCGCGTTGATCGACTTCCAATCAAACAATTGCTGCGTCACCGCCACCCGCGCGTCAAAATAAGAAAACGGTCCGACGGATGGCGGAATGCTCATCCCCCCTATGCTTGAGAGTCCCAGTTCCCCAAGATTGATTTTTGAATCCGCCAGATAGGGTGCAGCCGAAACGTGGGGCAAAAGCGCGCTCAACTGCTCCCATCGCTGTCCCCGTGCCGCACGAATGTCGGAATTCGAAAGTAGCAGCCCAAGATTTTGCTTCAGTCCCCGGTCAATGGCCTCCCGCAACGAAAGCGGCAGCACTCCCGGCACCAGCTTCCCGGGTACGCTGCCCCCGAACGTGCTTCCAGGCGTCCCGGGTATCGTTTGGCCTGGCGTACTCGGCCCAGGCGTTGTTTGCGTCTGGGCCACCGCCGTCGCCGCCCCACAAACCAGGACGCCAACCAGCTGCATTGCGCGGCCAGCTCGGTAACTGAGCATCGAGAATGTCTCCATGACCCCGGATTTCGCGGTGAACGCGCCCCAAGTGCGCGGCACATCCTAATCCGCTCGCCTGCCCTCGCGCAATACCATTGCCTGGTTTGCCTGGTTCTCTTCGATGCCGCAATGAGCAAACTGACGATACCGTCCCTTCCGAAAACACTGCAAAGTCGCTTGAACATCCTTCGCAACGCTCCTTCCACTCTACGAGCGGCCGGAATGCCTCGCTACCAGCCAACTGTGGCAGCCAATATCCGCCGTTCCAACAGGTGTGCTACAGTTTTCTCTTCCATGCCGCCACTCGGTATTTACATTCAAGTGCCTTTCTGCCAGACGAAATGCACGTACTGCAATTTCCACACCGGCGTGGTTTCCTCTGGGCGCTTTGCTCCGTATATCGCGTCCGTTTGTAAAGAAATTCGCCAGCACGCCAAGTTTTATGAATCTGCGAAAATCGCTGTCACGCCATCGATCTCCCAAAACATCGTCGACACCGTTTACATCGGCGGCGGCACTCCCAGCCTGCTCGATCCCACTCACATCGCCGAGTTACTCCGCGCGATCCGCGAGACCTTTGATTGCGGCTCGCTGGAAGTAACTCTCGAAGCCGACCCGGAAACCATCGACGTCCCCAAAGCTTCGGCCTGGGCCGCCGCCGGCGTCAATCGCGTCAGCTTCGGTTTGCAATCCTTCATCGACAAAGAATTGATCGCCGCCGGCCGCATGCATCGCCGTGAAGATATTTATCGCGCCGCTCCCCTTCTCCGCGCCGCCGGAATCGAAAACATCAGCGTCGATCTCATCGCCGGTTTGCCGCACCAAACCGCCGCCAGTTGGCAACAGTCGCTCGACGAACTCGCTGTTTTGAATCCGGAGCACGTTTCTATTTATCTGCTCGAAATCGACGAAGGCAGCCGTCTCGGTCTCGAAGTTCTGCAGAAGGGCAGCCGTTACAGCGCCCGCGACATTCCCGCGGAAGACGACATGGCAGCATTCTACGAAGCCGCGCGGAAATATATGCACGCTGCTGGTTTTCACCACTACGAAATCTCCAACTGGGCCAAGCCGGGCCGCGAATCTCGCCACAATCTCAAATATTGGCGCCGTGAACCGTATCTCGGCTTTGGCGCCGGCGCCCACTCTTTTTTCGCCGGCCATCGCTGGGCCAATGCTCACGACGCCGCCAACTACGTGCAAGCCATAGAAGATTCGCGCCTGCCGGTTGAGCAACACGAAATTCTTTCCGTCAAGAGCGCTCTCGAGGAAGAACTCTTTCTCGGCTTGCGTCAACTCGACGGCATCGATGCCGTGAAAATCGAAAGCGAATATCAGGTCGAACTCGCGTCGCGGTTTGCCCCGCTTGAGAAGCAGGGATTGCTTGAACGTCGCGGAGCGGTAGTTCGGCTCGCTCCGCAAAAATTAAGTGTCTCCAATGAAGTTTTTGTCGAACTGCTGCGCTGACCTTCGGCGCAAAATTCCGCCGGACAGAGCAGGGAACCGTGACCGCAAAAACGATGGAAACCAACACCGTGCAAAATCTCGATCAGGACGCGCTGCGCAGTTCCGTGGACCTCCGCAGCGACACGCTCACGCGCCCCACTGCGGAAATGCGCGAAGCGATGGCCGCCGCCGAAGTCGGCGACGATGTGTACGGCGAAGATCCCACCGTCAACCAACTGGAGCAGCGCGCCGCGGAAATCTTCGCCAAACCAGCCGCCTTGTTCGTTCCCACCGGCTGTATGGGAAACTTAATCGCCATAAAAATCTGGACGCATCACGGCGACGAAGTCATTTGCGACGAACGCGGCCACGTGAACCTTTACGAACTCGCTTCCATGTCCGCGATTGCCGGCTGCATGCCTCGCGTCGCGCGCGGCGCAGACGGTATTCTCACCTGGGAACAAATCGCTGCGGTGATTCGTCCAAAAATTTATTACGATTCGCAATCCGCGCTGATCTGCCTCGAGAACACCCACAATATGGCTGGCGGAATGCTGTACACCTCCGCCCAAATCAGCAACATTTGCGAACATGCGCACGCCGCCGGTTTGAAAGTGCATCTCGATGGCGCCAGAGTTTTCAACGCTTCCGTGGCTCTCGGCGAAAGCGTTGCGCAAATTTCGCGCGACGTCGATTCCGTGATGTTTTGCCTGTCCAAAGGTTTGGGTGCTCCCGTCGGTTCCATGATCGTTGGCTCGCGCGAGTTCATTCAAAAAGCCCGCGTGTATCGCAAAATGTTTGGCGGCGGAATGCGCCAAGCCGGCGTGCTCGCCGCCGCCGGTTTGCTGGCGCTCGATAAATCTCCCGCGCGCCTGCACATCGACCACGAACACGCCAAGCTGCTCGCCAACGCCATCGCCCAAATTCCAGGTTTGCGCATTGACGCGGCAAAAGTACGCACCAACATTCTCATTTTCGATTGCTCGCAAACCGCGCAGACCGCCGTTGCATTCTGTGAAGCGCTGGCGGCGCACGGAATTCTGGCGCAAGATACCGCGTTGCATTCGGTGCGCTTCGTCACGCACTGCGACGTCACCCGCGCGGGCATCGACCGTGCCATCGCCGTACTCCGCGAAGTGGTCGCAAAAACTGTTTCTGCGAGAGCGTAAACCCGAAAATCGAAGCAGTTTTTCCGTTCCGGAAGCTTCATGCAAACGGCGAAGTGCGTTCGCGTGGGCAAAAAAGAGGCGCTCGGTTTTCCAACGGAGCGCCTGGCGAGAACGAAGGCAAGAACTTTGGGAGAAACGGAGCGAATGGTCAGACCGCGCGGCGGAACCTGCGGCCCACGGCGACGAGGCCGATGCCAAGCAGGAATAATGTTCCAGGTTCCGGCGTACTGGCGGTACCCACGGGGGCATCGAGGACGAGATCAGCGAGATCGAAGCCTCCGCCAGTCGTAAAGGTTCCGTCGGCGTTGAGGGTGACGCTCGGAACTGTGGAACCCGCAGTGCAAATTCCAGGAATCTCGAGCGCGGGGAAGCTACTATCCGTCGGAAAGGTGCTGCCGTCGAAGGGATCGCTCTCGCCACCGCATCCCAAAATCTCGGTCTGGGCAGGAGTGAAGAAAGCCGGGGGCAGCGAAAATGTGGCATTGGCTCCTAACGAATGGAGATCCACGACGTTATAAACAGAGACGTCGCCAATACCGTCGTTCGTGACAAATTGAAAGACATCGTAGGTGTTGCCACCGAAGTTGACTACGGTAGGAGTCAGGTTGAAGGCTTGGCAATTGTCGGTGCCATCCTCGCAAGAGAGAAACCCCGGATCTGGCCCGTAGTGCGAAGCACCGTGAATAGAGACGGCGGCTGCCGGGGCGGACGCGACCCCGAGCAGTACAACTGCGAACGTGACGAGTCTCGCGAGTGAACTATTGAAGCGCATGGTTCTCCTTTGTCGATCGGCCACTTACACGTAGGCTGAAGTGTGCATCTTCACCCAAAATGTTGAGAGGGACAGCTCGCAAGCCAATGCCAGGTATTTAGCGAGCACGCGCCCTACCAAGTGAGGATCCGGTCAAGTGGCTTGCAGCGATCTGTAAGTCATTTATATACAGACACCTATCATCACGAAGGCAAGAAAGCGGAGTCGTGCATTTCCGGGCGGTGTGCAGGAATCTATCCTATTTGACGAATTCTCATCCATGTCGTCGGCCCTTTTCCTTAATCAATGCTGCGACCTCGAGTTCTGAGCGTTCTGCGCTTGCGAGGCGATCAAGAGATAACCCTTGGCGGCGGCGTCTTTTTGGATGGCGGAGAAGAGCGGGACGGCAGACTTCGGGCTTACGGAAGCCGCTATTTCGGCTTGGGAGAGCTTGATCTGCAGGGTAACGCCGATTAGTTTTGATCTGGAGGATTCGACGAGACTGCCGTCCAAAATTTTACGAGCTTCGGGGCCTTTTGCTTCTTTCTCCCTTAAACGCGCGTTTGTAATGGCAAGAGATAAAGCGACGACGCGGTCTTGCGGGTGGGGTTTGATGGCGCGTTCGATTTCCGCGCGAGCATCCGGCAATTTGCCTTGCGCCAACAGCGAGCGAGCCAGAGTGTCGCGCGCATCGGCTTCCTGGTCGACGAGTTTTTCGGAAGCAAACTCGTCCGCGGCTTGACGGGCGAGCGGCTCAGCGTCCGCGACTTTGTTGTCTTCCAAATCGAGCAACGCGATTTCCGCGCGTGCCCCAGCGATGAAAGGGGCGGACTGCTGTTTAACGGCTAGCGCCAGCGCTTCCTCATATTGTTTCCGAGCATTGGACAAGTCCGCGCGAATCAAGAAGAGATCGCCACGGACATCGAGTGCCGCGGGTAGATTGGTTTCCGAACCCGATTCTTTGTACAACGAGATGGCTTGCCGGATGTTTTTCTCCGCGGCATCAAGCTGGCCCAATTGGGTTTGCAGGCCACTCAAATTGGTTAACGCGTTGGCGGCTGTGGCCTTGTCATTGATTTGCATGGCCGTCTGCAGAGACTGGTTATAGAAGGATTCCGCCGTAAGGTAATCCCCAGAAGTTTGATAATGCGCGGCGAAACTATCGGTCACTCTAATGGCGCCCGCCTGGTCGCCGATCGAGCGCGCAAGTTGCAAAGCCTGGTCGTAGTCCTTGTGCGCTTCGTCGCTTTGCCCCTGCGAGTCCAGCAAGTCGCCTAGATTCTGCAAGGCGCCGACGACATCTTTCTGCGAGCCGATTTTGCGCGCCGTCTCGAGGGCCTTGCGGCGCATTTCTAGAGCTTCCGTATTTTTGCCTTGCGCTTGCAGGATGCTGGCCCACACGGTGTCGCTCCGCGCGGCGACGTCGTCATCGAACGGTGCGGAGCTGTGGGAAGCTTCGCAAGCGGCTTCGCCATCCTGGAATTGCCCGAGATCAAAATCAGCGCTGCAAAGTTGCCAGTAGGCGTGCGCGGCCAGCAACCGCGAGCCTTGCTGTTTGGCTTTTGCCGCCGCCGCGGCCGCGGCATCGTGTTCTTTGTGCGCGTCGGAAAGCGATTCCGCGGCGAGCGCTATAGAAAAATCGACACGCGGATCGTCTTTCATTTGCGGGTCTTTTTCGAGTTTCGCGAGTGTGGCGAGAGCATCCTGCGCTTTTCCAGCGTTGGTTTGCGCTTTGGCGAGGGCCAGAGCGTAATTGGGATCGTCAGGATAAAGCACTTGCAGCGCCTCGTAAATTGCGATGGCCCGGTTCCAATCCGAATTTAATTCGTGGTAATGCGCTTCGATAGCGCGCTGCTCTTGCGGGGCGAGATTGCCGGAGAGCTCGACGGCTTTTTTCGAGGCCTCCTTGGCTTTCTGGTCGTAGCCGAGGAGTTGCCAGGCACTGGCCAGCGCTTCCCAAGGAAGAGCGAGATTCGGCCCGAGAGAAATGCATTGTTCGAAGTCGTCCTTTGCGCCCAGCGCGTCAAAGGCGCGGAGTTTGATAAGGCCGTCGGTGTAAAGACGCAGAGCTTCTGGATCGGATGGCAACGTCGCTGGCTGTTTACCTTGCGCGGTTACGCTTGCGTCGCGTACCCCCAACCGGGTCCGTAGATCAATGCCAGCTTTTCGCAGCACGCTCGAAAGCGTGGCGATGTTGCCCTCTTCCATGAAGCTCGAAATCGTTTCGCCTGATTCGGCCTCTTGCACCCGCAGGTCGAGGCGAATACTGTCCGCGGGGTTGTTGCCCATTGCCACATAGGTGCCGGAGATAACGTATTCGGAGTGCAAGATGCGGCGAATTTTTGCCAGGGTAGCGACGCTAAAAGTGGGGGCGATAATCAGGCCGAGATCGGCTTTGGCGACCGAGACGTCTTCCGAAGGAATAGTGCGCAGCACGCCGCTTTCAAAAAGTTCCGTGCTGAGCATCTCTGACAGCGCGTCCGAGAGCCAAGCGACTTCCGGTTTGCCGAGATTTTTGAAACCCATCACCGCGACGGTGGGGCGAGCTTTTGTCGGCCAAATGGTAAGGCCGGATTGGTACCGGCGATAGAAATAAAAGCCCACGCCCACTAAAAGAATTGCCGCCAAGGCCGCAGCCGAATTGCGCATGAGGCGTTTTCTGCGTGCCATCGCGTCCAGAGAGGGTTTTGGAGTGGGGCGCTTACCGCGACCAGACCAATCCACCTCCCAGAGATGCATCTGGCCGACGCCTTTCAGTTCGAAGTGGCCTTGCGAATAAAACTTGGTGTCGGACATGTGGCGCACCAGTTCGTAGGTGCGCGATGAAATCAAAATTTGCTCAGGCGAGGCCTGCGCTTCGACGCGCGCGGTGGCGTCGACGTCTGCGCCATGCCAACTGCCTTCGAAAAATTCCGGGAAGCCAGAGTGTACGCCGATGCGCAGGCGCAACGGGCCGATGGGCGTTTTGACTGGCGTGGCGCCGAGTCTTTGCTGAATGTCGACGGCGCAGCGCACCGCTTGTACGGGATCGTCAAACGCCAGGAAGAAAGCGTCGCCCATGGTGCTCACTTCCTGGCCGTGATGCGCTTGGCAGGAAGCGCGGACCAGCGCGAAGTGCGGAGTTTGCACTTGGTCGAGGTACGCCTGGTCGCGTTCTTTATTGTCGCGGCCGAGCGCGACGTCGCGTTTGGTGGCGCTGGAGCCGACCACGTCGGTGAAGAGCATGGTCAGAAGGGGCATGTGGTTGACATCGTAGGGCAGAAGTTGCGCGAAGGTGGATAGTATTTTGAGATCAACCGCAAGTCAATCAAAGGGCGTGAAGACCGTGGCAATTTTGTAGGTGCAAATTACGGCGAGCGAAATTGTTCCGCCTGCGGTGCTCAGGAATTATTTTGCGGAATTCAGTGCGCCAGACATTTCCAGTTCGACGTTCACCACTGGTTTTACCTTAAGGAAAAAATTGCTGGGATCCTTGATGCCCCAGGTGATGTAGGGGACTTCGAATTTTGCCGTGCCGGTCCAGTGGTCAGAGGTCAGATTGGCGTGAATGAGCGCGGTTAGCTCATGATCCGCGCCATGAAGAGAGATGGTGCCGCGTAGCTTAACGTCGCAGGCGCCGATGGAAGCCACCCGGCCTTCAATTTGCGAGGGATGGAAAACGGCGTCGGGATATTTTTTGCTTTCCAGAATTTCTTTGTGCATGCGGGCGTCGCGAGAATTGCTGCCGCTATCGCCGCTGGTGGCGTTCACCACAATTTCACCGCCGGCTTTGCCGGTTTGCGGATCAAAATGTACGGTGCCGCTTTTCAGGCTGAAGGTGCCGTGGACGGTGTGCAAACTGCTGTCGACGGTGAAATGCACTTTGCATTGCGCGGGGTCGAGCGTCAGGACGAGTTCGGAGTGCGGCGCTTGAGTTACTTGCGGGCGCGGTGGAGCGGGAGCCGCTGAGAGGAACAGTGCTAAATCGAGGACAGCGAATGTTGCAGCGCTTAAAGACTTTACCGCGGAAACTTGCATGACGTTTCCTTTTTTATGATGTTAGATCGCCAGCAGCCGCCAACCCAGCTGCGCGCTGACGGAGAGAATTTCCGCGGGCGATAGGCTTCCCGCATGAGTCGCCAGCAAGCGCGCAAAAAGATTGGGATTGCTCTGTAGGGTGCGCATGAAGCGGCTTCGAATGCCCGGATGGCGGCCCAGCCAAAGCATCAGACGGCCCATCAGCATGGGGCGCCGGGCAAGTTCTGCGTGCGCTCGCTGGTAGAGCCGCAGATCGTTCGCCGTCAAGGCCTCGCCAAGCGCGAATGCCTGGCGGAACGCCAAGCGCAGGCCTTCCGCGGTGATGGCGTCTACCCCGCCGGAGGCGTCGCCGACGAGCGCGACATTGCCGCGTTGCACGTCTTGCAGCGAGGACATTACGTTGATGGCGCCGCGCCCCCGGCTGGCCAGCTCCGCACAGTGCAGTTTTGCCGCCAGGTCCGGTAATTCACGGAGTGCGCTTTCAAAGCAGGTGTGTTCGGCATCTTCCGACATGACGACGATGCAGACCTCGTCGCGCGCGATCGCCGTCACGTACGCCTGGGAATGCGCCCCCCAATAAATTTCCATGTACTCGGACCACGGTTGCACGCGAAAGTGTTGGCGGATGGCGTGCCGTTTATTGATGCGCGTGGTGGCGTCCAAGCCGCTCCAGCGGCGCACGCGCGACCCTTGTCCATCGGCTCCGATAATAAAACGCGCACGAACCTTGTAATGCGAAAGCTGTACGCCTTCTGCATCGATGCCGCGGACCGGAGTCTTCCACAAAAGCTGCACGCCACATTCCTCCGCGCGTGCAACCAATTGTGCATGTAAAAGCGGGCGGCGCAGACCGAGGCCCGTACCGTGCGGGAAATCGGCGAAAACGCGCGCGCCCTCTTGCGCAAAACACATTCCGCGGAATTTGCGGCCTTCGTTTGGATTTACTATTACGCCCAAGGATCGCAGGGCCGTCAGCGTTTCCGGCAACATTCCCTCGCCACACGTTTTTTCGATTGGTGGCGCGGCGCCGTCGGCGAGCATCACCGTGAGGTCTTTTTGGCGCGCGGCGATGGCGGCGGCCAGACCCGCGGGGCCGCCGCCAACGATGAATACATCTGTGCTTTGTTGCGAAGAGGCCACTCGTCTGCCTTTCTCGCTACTCGCCGGGCTTGCCGGCCGTTCGCCGATGCTATTTAGATGTCTTTCCAAGCTGCTTCGGGCTGCGCTCGTCTTTGCAAAATTCTAGGACGATCAGCAGGTCTAAATTTTGCCGGCACGGCGCGCCATGCCCGGCAAATTCAGCAGTGAGACCCGTTGCGGATTTACGTATTCTCGGTAGTCGGAAGCTTTGGTGAGAGCCGTGGGTGAAAGTGACGTTGCACTTGTAGTCGCCATATTTCGCAAAATGGGATGCACTCCTCTACGCGAGAGATGCCTTGCTCCGGCCGTGACGAGCGTGGATGAAACAAGCCGGGTGCGGACTGCGCGATCCTCAATGTCATTGTGGCGCACCAAGGCTTGTTTCCCTTGTTCGTTTTCGCACACTCTCAAGAAAACGCTTTACGGGTCAACCACCAGTTTGCCCTTCATGCGATTGTGCCCAAATCCGCAGACTTTTGCGCATTTGAACTCGTACGTGCCGGTTTGCTGCGGGACGAAATCCAGTACTTGGTCGACGCCTTTTGCGACTTTTCCATTCGCGCCCGGATCGCTGAATAACAGCCCCGGCGTACCCTTGCCGCTGGATCCTTCCGGGTAAATATTCAGCTTCGCTCCGTGGGTTTCATCCTCGGAATGGACTTTCAACTGGACCTTTGCGCCTTGGTGAACGTGAATTTCGCTGGGATTGAACTCGTATTTTTTCGCGGAAATGGTGATGACTTGCGGTTGTGCGGATTGATTTTCTTGGGTTTGCGCGAAAATGATCGTGCAGGCAAAGACCCAGAATATCGCCGACGCTGCGATGTAAAGAATCGACCTTGGCATGATGGCTCCGAACAGTGGCAGTCCTCTGTTTTCTACTGAAATACGATTGGATGTTAGGGTCGAGCAGACGGGTGCATTGAAAATCTCGTGGAGGCCTGGTACGCACTGGGTATTTCCTGTGTGGTTGCCACGATCGAGGCGGACATGGATTACATCAACACGAATGGGGCGCCCAGCGCGGCCTTCTGGACCGACGCAGGAACTCCAATCGTTGGATTTTTTGGCGCTGCCGGGTATCGCAAAACCGTATAGCGAGTTCGGCGCAAACAAATTTACAAACTTTGCCGTAATTTTGGCCTGGGGTCGGGCCGATGTAGCGTCCCGGGCGCAATGATTTGGCAATTGACTCCGCTCGGGTCGCACATGGGATCATCGCAGTACAGGGGTAAGCATGCCGCCCGAATCCCAGCGTGTCGGTCCGGTCAGCCTTTCCGAGCGCATCCTCTTCATTGACGTACTGCGCGGCATGGCGCTGTTTGGCATTCTCGCCGCGAACATGCGTGCTTTCTTTGCGCCCCTCGACGCCTACGGTTACATCGGCGTCCTATTTCACAGCCGCGCCGACGTCCTGGCCCAGTTCCTCATCGACGCTTTTATCCAAACCAAATTTATTTCGATTTTTTCCTTCCTCTTCGGCATGGGCTTTGCCATCCAAATGAGCCGGGCCGAAGCGCGCGGCGTGCGCTTCCTGCGCTTCTATCCACGGCGCCTTCTCGCGCTGGCCCTGTTCGGACTCATCCACGGGATCCTGATCTGGGCCGGAGACATCCTGCTCACGTACGCCGTCTCCGGCGCAATGCTGTTGCTCTTCCGCAATCGCCAGCAAAAAACCTTGCTTTGGTGGGCCGGCAGCTTATTCGCGCTCCCCATCGTGATCAGCACCCTCTTCCTCGGCCTGTACTTCAGCCGCTTCCGGCCCCACTGGATGGAACCCAAACCGCCGGACATGCAAAAGCTTTACGCCGTCATCCACATCTACGCGCACGGCACGGTCCGCCAAATCCTGGCGCAGAACTGGGTCGAGTGGAAAGAACAGTTGCCCTTCACGCTGTTCGCCATTTACGCCACCGGCCTCTTTCTGCTCGGCATGTGGGTGTGGCGCGCCGGCATCGTCCAGCGTCTCGAGCAATACCAGCCGCTGCTGCAGTACGCCACCCACCGGACCGACGTGAACTACGTCATCAGCGAGATGATCGCCGAACTCACGGTGCAGCACGCTTACATCGATGGCGGCGATTACCAGATTCCGCCGCGCCCGCGCGTGGCGCTGCCGGGCGCACGGTTCGATCTCGACGCAACTTCCAACCGCTATCGCATTTCCAAAATCTTCGCGGGGCAGAACGAAGAGGAAGAGTACCGTTCGCCTCTGACCGAGATCGGCGTGGACGTCAAGGTTGGC
>Ga0182024_10013978_pt1 | contig 15568 bp, 13 predicted proteins | sample P32metaG_FD_120480 | JGI IMG/M metagenome (GOLD analysis project Ga0182024, IMG submission 120480) | Permafrost microbial communities from Stordalen Mire, Sweden - P3-2 metaG (Illumina Assembly) | ecosystem: Environmental > Terrestrial > Soil > Wetlands > Permafrost | place: Sweden: Stordalen... | reverse complement strand
GCCGTCCGCCAACCGATCCGGCGCTGGCCACGCCTGATGCACAACCACTCGATCACCGGACCGTGGCACTTTGAAATCCTATGACCTCAGGGCCGCGGAATTTCCGAAAGGCATTGCCCCTAAGGCCGGAAGAGGGGTGGCCCTCAAACCGCTTGGCCGGTGGCCAGCGAACCCACAGAACCACGAACGCATGGTAGACGCCAGAGCATAGCAGCCGGGCCGCGCTTCGCCGACGGCGCCGATGGCCGCCCTGTGGCACGATCGATGGGGGTCCCGATGACTGATCCTGAAGGGTTGCGCAACATCTCTGACACCGCAGCCTGGGTGGCCGTCTATCGCGCACTCGAGAGCGAACGACCAGATGCGTGGTTCCACGACCCGCTCGCGCGGCGACTGGCGGGAGCGCGCGGCGAACGGATTGCCAAGAACATGGCGTTCGCGAACAAGAACGCCTGGTCATTCGTGGCGCGAACGGTCGCGGTCGACCGGCACGTCGCGGAGAAGGTCCGGCAAGGCGCCGATATGGTCGTCAATCTGGCGGCCGGCCTCGACACGCGACCGTACCGCATGACCCTGCCCGCCAGCTTGCACTGGGTCGAAGTGGACCTTCCCGAGATGGTGAAGTACAAGACCGACGCGCTCTCTGGCGAGAAGCCGGTGTGCGCCTTGGAGCGCATCTCATGCGACTTGGCTGACCCGCCTGCTCGGCGCGCCCTGTTCGAGGGGCTCGGCGCTCGGGCGAAGAGCGCCTTCGTCATCACCGAGGGGTTGCTCGCCTACTTGACCGACGACGAGGTGATCGCCTTCGCCGAGGACCTCGGCCGGCAGCCGAGCTTCGCGTGGTGGGTCGTCGACCTGATGTCGCCACGCCTCCTGCGCATGCTGCAACACGGCATGGGAAGCCAGCTTGACGAGGCGGGCGCGCCGCTGAAGTTCGCTCCCCAGCAAGGACCGGCCTTCTTCGCCCAGCACGGGTGGAAGCCAGTCGAGGTCCGCTCGCTGCTCCACGAAGCCGCGAAACTCAAGCGGCTGCCGCTTCGCATGCGCCCGCTGTCCTGGCTCCGCGATACACAGGGTGCCACACCGAATCGACCGTGGGGCGGCGTATGCCTTCTGGCCCGGTCAGCCGGCCGATGACCGCCGCCCGATGAACCGGTAGTACGACACGCGCGCCCCTGGCAGGTAGGGCACCGGTGCAGTCAGTTCGTCGAGGAGCGTCGGCGTGAACCGTGTCTTGAGGTACGGCGTCCGCGCCCGAACATCTGAAAGAACGTCTCGAAGTCGAGGGCTCGGATGCCGGCCTGCTTCAGTTCGAGCAGCGCGTTCTGGCGAGGATTGAGGTCCACCGCGTGAATTCGCCGGGGCCCGTCGAGCGCATAGTCGAGCGCGTTGCAGCCGGCCGACGTGATGACGACGACGGTGTCGTCGGGCCCGAGACGGAGCGCCTCACGATCGAGGCGCGGATCTTCCCAACAGGCGTTATAGACGAGCTGACCGCCGTGGATCGCGTTGAAGACCGCCCGCATGAGTCGTCGGCGCATCTGAGCCTCTGCACCATTCTGGTGCAGCGCCGCGACAATACTGCGAAGGCCGCGTGACGGACATGCGACGAGACTCGCCCCTCAAGCAGCCCGATTGTGACGGTTCCGGGACACGCGCCGAGGAGACGATCAGTACACGGCTGGGACGTACAGGTCGTCGGGCACGGCCCGGCGGGAATAGGCCGCGTCATGCGCTCGCGCCGGCAGGATGACAGGGTCGTGCGTGATCTCCTCGTAGGGGACGCGGCCGAGCAGGTGATGGATGCAGTTCAGGCGGGCGCGCCGTTTGTCATCCGCCTCCACAATCCACCAGCGCGCCTCCGGGATGTTCGTGCGATCGAACATCACTTCCTTGGCCTTGGTGTACCGCTCCCAGCGCCGCCGCGACTCGACGTCCATGGGGCTCAGCTTCCACTGCTTGAGCGGGTCCTGGATGCGCATCGTGAACCGCCAGTGCTGCTCTTCGTCGGATATCGAAAACCAGTACTTCGTCAGGATGATGCCCGAGCCCACGAGCATGCGCTCGAACTCCGGCACCGTCCGGAAGAACTCCTCGTACTCGTCGGCGCTGCAGAACTCCATGACGCGCTCGACGCCCGCGCGGTTGTACCAGCTCCGGTCGAACAGGACGATCTCGCCGGCGGCTGGCAGATGGGTGACGTAGCGCTGGAAATACCACTGCGTGCGCTCACGCTCGCTGGGCGCCGTCAGGGCGGCGACGCGGCAGACCCGCGGATTCAGGCGTTGGGTGACGCGCTTGATGACGCCGCCCTTCCCGGCCGCGTCGCGGCCTTCGAAGAGCACGACGACCTTCAGGCCGCGATGGACCACCCAGTCCTGGAGCTTGACCAGCTCGCCCTGAAGCCGAAACAACTCGCGGAAGTAGCGTTTTCGATCGAAGTCCGACGAGTCGCCGGCCGTCGGCGCCTCACCGGATGGGCGCGCCGTCCGATCGTCGTCGAGTTCCAGCTCGAGTTCTTCGTCGAGGCGGTCGAGAAAATCGGCATGGAGCCGACTTGAAGATTCCTTCGACCCCTCGTCGTCGGTCACATCACCTCGGGCAGGAGAGCGCTGAGCGTACTCAGACGTCACGACGTCTCTGCAAAGACGGTGTAACAGCCATGTGACCGCGCCGGCAGTGGTCCCCATCGCGCTCGTCGCGAGGCACGACCACGACGTCACACGAACGTCACACGGCTGACGTGTCGTCGTTGCACGGGCCAAGTACGCTCGCCCCCAATCGTACGCCCTCCTCGCCTCCCCCAGGAGTTCCGCTCATGCCCCGATTCGCTGTCGCCGGTTCGCTCGTCGCCCTGCTCAGTGTCGGCTTCATTTCCTGCGGGGGCGGCTCCGGCTCGGCCACCGAGGTGGTCGACCTGCACGGCGCCGGCGCCACCTTTCCGGGGGCGCTCTACGACAAGTGGTTCAAGGCGTACGTCGCCGCGCACCCGACCGTACGCATTGACTACCAACCGGTGGGCAGCGGCGCGGGTGTGACGCAGTTCACGAACAAGACCGTCGACTTCGGCGCGAGCGACGCGGCGATGACCGACGACGAAATCGCCAAAGTCGACCGGGGTGTGCAGCTGCTGCCGATGACGGCCGGTAGCGTCGTCCTCGCTTACAACCTGCCGGACCTCAAGTCGCCTCTCCGGCTCTCGCGGGCGGCCTACTCCGGCATCTTCCTTGGCAAGATCGCGAAGTGGAACGACCCGGCCATTGCCGCCGCCAACCCCGGCGTGACCCTGCCGGCCTCGAACATCACGGTAGTCCATCGCGCCGACAGCAGCGGCACGACGTTCGTCTTCACGCAGCATCTCTCGGCCATCAGCCCAGCGTGGCAGGCGGGCCCAGGGACCAGCAAAGCCCCGAACTGGCCGACCGGCATCGGCGCCAAGGGCACCGAGGGCGTGACGGCGCAGATCAAGCAGACCCCGGGCGCGATCGGCTATGTCGAGTACGGCTACGCGCAGCAGACCGGCCAGCCCATGGCGCAGCTCGAGAACAAGTCGGGCGCGTACGTCACGGCCAGCACGGCGTCGAGCCAGGCCGCGCTGGCTGGCGCGGTGCTGCCAGACAACCTTCGCCTGTTCTTGCCGGATCCGGACGGCGCCGCGTCTTACCCGATCGTCACCTACACGTGGCTGCTGCTCTATCGGCAGTCGGACAAGCCGGCGGCGACCGAGGTGCTCAAGGACGTCATTCGCTACTGCCTCGGCGACGGTCAGAGCGTCAGCGAGTCGATGGGGTACATCCCGCTGCCGCCGAACGTCGTGGCCGCCGATCTCAAGGCGCTCGACAACGTCAAGTAGCGACGCCCGGACTCCTTATATGTCTTCAGCGACGTTGGGATTTGGCAGCCGGTCGGCGGAGTCGATCGCGCAGCCTCCGAGCACGAGCGATCGGGTGGTCGATCGGCTGATCCGTCTTCTGACGCTTGGCGTCGCCTGGTCGATCATCGGGCTCGGCACGTACATCGTCTTACAGATCGCCTGGGTCGCCCGGCCGGCAGTGGCGCGCTTCGGCGCGAGCCTGTTGGTGTCAAGGACCTGGGACTCGAATCGCGAGTTGTACGGCCTCGTTCCCGCCATCTGGGGCACGCTCTACAGCTCAATCGTGGGCCTGGTGATCGGCACGTTCTTCGGCTTGTCGATCGCCATCGTCCTCAGCCAGGATTTCCTGCCCACGTCGCTCGAAGCGATCCTCAAGAACGTGATTGAACTGCTCGCGGCGGTGCCGAGCGTGGTCTATGGGCTCTGGGGCATCTTCGTCGTGATCCCCACGATCCGCCCGCTGGCCGACTGGTGCAACGCGCACCTGAGCTGGATTCCGATTTTCGGGACGCCGCTGCGCGGGCCGGGCATGCTGCCCGCGGCCATTGTGCTGGCGATCATGGTGCTGCCGACGGTGTCGGCGCTCTCGCGCGAGGCCCTGATGGCGGTGCCCAGCAAGATCAAAGAGGCCGCCTTCGGCCTGGGCGCCACGCGGTGGGAGACGATTCTCGGCGTCCTCGTGCCGACCGCGCTCACGGGCATTGTCGGGTCCGTGATGCTCGGGTTCGGCCGCGCGCTGGGCGAGACGATGGCCCTCGCGATGCTGGTCGGCAATGCGAACTCGATCAGCGTGTCCCTGTTCGCGCCTGGCACGACGCTTGCGGCGCTGCTCGCCCTCAATTTTCCGGAAGCCAACGGCAGCGAGTCCCAGGCCCTCATGTACGCGGCGCTCGTGCTCCTGGCGATTACGCTGGCGGTGAACGTCGTCGGCACGGCTATCGTCAACCGGGCGACTCGACGCCTGCGAGGGCTCAAGTGAGCGCGCCGGTCGAAATCACGCACGCATTCGAGGACGTGAATCTCGCCAAGCTCGAGATGTCGCTCCGGTCGCCGCGGACGCTCGCGAGCGCCGTGCTGAGCGCCGTAGCCGTCACGGCCTCGCTCGTGGCATGCGTGCCGCTCGTGTCGGTCCTCGCGATGCTGCTCTATCGCGGCGGCTCGCGGATCACCTGGGAGGCGCTCACCGCCCTGCCGCCCGCGGCGATGGCCGCCGGCGGCGGCTTCGGCAATGCCCTCGTGGGCACCGTGACGATGGTCGGGATTGCGACCGCGATCAGCGTGCCCGCCGGCATCCTGGCGGCGTCGTTCCTGGCGCTGATCGGCCCGGAGACGCGGACGGCATCGGCGGTCCGCTTCGCGGCGAAAGTCCTCACCGGTCTGCCATCCGTTCTGGCCGGCGTCTTCGCGTATGGCGCGGTTGTGCTCGTGACGGGCAGCTTTTCGGCGCCGGCGGGCGGCGTGGCCTTGGCGGTACTGATGCTGCCGACGGTAATCCTCACGGCAGAAGAAGCGATCAAGATGGTGCCGACTCGGATGAAAGAGGCGGCCATCGGCATGGGCGCGACCCAGTCGCAGTTGCTCCTGCGGGTCGTGCTGCCGACGGCGATGCCGGGCATCCTCACGGGCGTCATGCTGGCGATTGCGCGGGCGGCCGGCGAGACCGCTCCCCTGCTCTTCACGGCGCTCTTCAGCAGCTACTGGCTGTTGGACCTCGGTCGGTTGAACCTCATGAAGCCCACGGCGTCGCTGGCGGTGCTGATCTACAACTTCTCGTCCGCGCCGTACGACAACCAGGTGTCGCTCGCCTGGGCGGCCTCGCTCGTGCTCGTCGTCATGGTGCTCGGCTTCAACATCGCCGGTCAGGTGCTGTCTCGGAATCGGCATCGCCGTTAGGGGGACTTTGTGCTGCAGGACCACACTGACCAGATCGCGGACGACATGATCGAAGGCTTCGCGGATCATGGCCGGCCGCCCCGAGCAACGACCGAAGACATCGTGATCGACTGCCGCATTGAGCGCATGTACTACGGCGGCTTCAAGGCGGTCCGCGACACGACCCTCCCGATTCACCGCGGATCGATCACGGCGTTCATCGGGCCGTCCGGCTGTGGGAAAAGCTCAGCGCTGCGCTGCCTCAACCGCATGAACGACCTGGTGCGTGGGTTCCGGCTCGAGGGACGCGTCCGGTTCCTGGGTCGAGACATCTACGGACCGAAAGTGGATCCTGTGGCCGTCCGCCGTTACGTCGGCATGGTTTTCCAGCAGCCGAATCCGTTCGCGATGAGCATCTACAACAACGTCGCCTTCGGCCTGCGGCTCAATCGGTTTCGAGGCAACGTGGCCGATCGCGTCGAGAAGGCGCTGGTCGGCGCCGCGCTGTGGGAAGAGGTCAAAGACAAGCTCCACACGAGCGGGCTGGCGCTCTCTGGCGGCCAGCAGCAGCGGCTGTGCATCGCACGGGCGATCGCGACCGAACCCGAAGTGCTGCTAATGGACGAACCGTGCTCCGCGCTCGATCCTATTGCCACGCGACGCATCGAAGAGTTGATGCTCGAACTGCGTTCTCGATACACGATCGCGATCGTCACCCACAACCTCCAGCAGGCCAAGCGCGTGGCGGACCGCACGGCGTTCATGTACGTCGACACGTCCGAGGGTGGCCGCACCGGCTATCTCGTGGAATTCGGCGAGACGGGGCAGATTTTCGAGGATCCGCGTCACGCGCACACCCAGGCCTACATCCGCGGCGAGTTTAGTTAACGGCAGCGTCTCTCGTGCCGAAGGAGGACGCCCGCCGCGACGCACGACAGGAAAGCCATGCTGGCGAGGAAGAGGAACGCCCCGCTCCACCCGTACCGGATCGAGAGACGGGCCACGCTGTCCCCCGACACCACGCCACCTAGGTAGCCGACGCCATCGATGAGTCCGGAGGCGGTGCCACTGCCCTGCTTTCCGCCGAAGTCCACTGCCATCGCGCCCGCCAGAAACGAGTAGGGGCCGATGGTCAGAAACGCCACCGCCGCCACGAGGATGGCTGGCCAAGTCCGCGACGCGGGCAGCCATCCGAATGCCAGCACGAGCAGGGCCACCGTCGCCAGACCGAGCCCGCCGACCATGAGCGCGGCGCGGCCTCCCCCTCCCAACCGGTCACTCAGGTACCCGCACAGCATCACGGAGATGCCACCGAAGAACGGAAACCACGCGCTGTTGCTCGCGGCCTCGGCGGCCGTCATGCCCGTGGCTTGCGTGAAGTACGTGGGCGTCCACAGGCCGAACGTCTCGCGGAGAATCGTGGTTCCGAGCGACAACGCGAGGATCAGTTCGTCCGCATCTCCCCGGTTGAACACATCGACCGACTCACCGTATTCGTGCGAGTCGCCGAGCGTCAGCTCGCCGCCCGCGGTCTCGGACACCAACCCGTGGATGGCCCAGCGGTCATATTCCGGCGTCTCGCTGGCGATCCGATCCCTCAGGCGAGGGAGCGTGCTGCAGACGTCGAAGGCCGAATAGAAGCGCAACGTCAACCCAGCTGCCAACGCGGGACCGAGCTGCCATTCCTTGGGTTGCGGCGCCGTTCGCAACATCTGCAGCTTGACCCGCGTCAAGCCGCTCGTCGCAAAGATCGCCGGGTACAGGGACTCGAAATCGTCGCCGCTGCAGACAATGACGTAGTCCACGAGCCAGGACTCATCGCCCGCCTGCACGGTGGGCAGGTCGATCCTCGACACGGCGCGGCCAAACCTGGTCTCGACGCCGAACCGGTCGTGCAAGAAGCGAGGCAGGGCCGCTAGCGTGACGCGCGGATCGACCGTCAACTCGGTTGGGCTCCAGAGCCCCCCGATCAATCCGTGCGCTTTGGCCCGTGAGCGCGCCAACACCTGATCGCGGGGAAGCCATTCGCAGGCGTAGCCGAGATCCGCGGAGAGTTCAACGAACTCGCGAGCCACCGCGGCCTCGTCCTCCCGGTAGACGACGAGGAGCGATCCGTCGGGCCGATACGGCAGCTGGGCCTGCTCCAAGACCTGCACCCAGTGCTCGCGGCTGCGCAGCGCCAGCTGGTGCATCCGGCCGTGCGGCTGGCCGATGGGCCAGATCATCCCGAAATTGCGAACCGACGCGCCGCTGGCCTGCCGGCTGCGCTCGAAGACGACCACCTGCAACCCGCGCGAGGCCGCGGCATAGGCGTGAGCCAGGCCCATGATGCCGGCCCCGACGATGGCCACGTCCGCTCGTTGACTCATGGCGTTCCCAGCGCCTCAGTGTGTCGTACGGCTGACCGATCCGCTCGCACTTATCGGCGCCGATCACAAACGTTACATGGCAACATCTGCGCATGCCGACGAAACTCCTGCAGATTGGCTTGCTCGCCCCTCAGCCCGGGCAGAAGCAATTCGGGGCGCCCGAGTTCAGTGTCGAGGGGCGGCCCTACCGACTGCCGATGTGGGTCGTCAACGGGAGCACGGACGGTCCGACGCTCGTGGTGACTGGCGGCGTCCACGCCGCGGAATACGCAAGCATCGCCGCCGCGCTGGAGTTGGGTCGATCACTCGATCCGAACACCCTCCGCGGCCGTGCGATCGTCGTGCCCGTGGTGAACCTGCCGGCGTTCCCGGCGCGATCCATTTACGTCTGTCCTCTCGATGGCAGGAACCTGAACCGCGTGTTTCCTGGGGATCCGAACGGCTCGGCGTCCGAGCAAATCGCCGCGTGGGTCTTCCGTCACGTGATCGCGCAGGCTGACTACTATGTCGACCTGCACGGCGGCGACCTCATCGAAGCGCTGGTGCCATTCACTATTTTCTTCCGCTCCGGTCACGATCGCGTCGACCAGGTGTCGTTGGAGATGGCCAAGGCGTTCGGGATTCCCTATCTCGTGTCCAGCGAGACACCGGGCTCCACGTTCAGCGCAGCGACACGGGCCGGTATCCCGTCGATTCTGACCGAGTCTGGTGGCCAGGGGATTTGGACCCGCGAAGACGTCGCGCTGCACACGAACGGTCTCGACCGCTTGATGCGGCATCTCAACATGATCCCGGGCCAAGCACCGGCGCCCGTGCCGTGCACGCTCCTCGAGCGGTTTCTCTGGCTGCGCAGCGAGCACGAGGGGTTCTGGTATCCGGCCGTGGCCGTCGGCGAACGGGTGGCCATCGGGCAGGATCTCGGGCGCGTGACTGACTGCGAAGGACACGTGCTGCAAACGGCGGTGAGCCCGGCTGATGGGCACGTGCTCTTCATCGTCTCGTCGCTGGCGATCAATCGGACCGATCCGTTGCTGGCAGTCGGCGCCTAATCTCTGGCACTTGGCGCGATTAGGGCCGACTCGCCTTGCACGAGCCTCACAAGGAGCGTTCCCCATGGGCGTCCTCATTCGTCGATTCCTACGCCGCGCCACAACCATCGTGGTCGTGGCCCCGTTCGTCGTGCTCGGATATGGCGCCGCGAGGGCAAGGGCGCAGGCGATGGCTTCGCAGGCTCCAGCCCAAGCGGTGGTCCCAAACTGTGCCGAGCTCGCCACTGCCCTGTCGCGCGTCTCGGCCAACGACCTGCGATTGCACGACTGGCCAAACCTGGCGCGGTACCACGACGCGAATCGCACCACGACCGGGACACGGGTCGTGTTCATGGGCGACTCGATCACCGACTTCTGGCAGCAGCCGCGATTCGGCTTCTTCCCAGGCCAGCCCTACGCCGACCGCGGAATCAGCGGCCAAACGACCCCCCAAATGCTCCTGCGCTTTCGTGCGGACGTGATTGACCTCCATCCGCAAGTGGTTGTCATCCTGGGCGGCACCAACGACATCGTCGGCGCCACGGGCCCGGAGTCGAACGAGGAGATTGAAGGGTATCTCGCGTCGATGAGCGACCTGGCGCACGCGAGCGGCATCGCGGTCGTGTTCGCCAGTCTCACGCCAGTCGGTGCCTACCATGTGGCCAGCGCGACTGCCGTTCCGCAGACGACGCAGCGTCCGATGGAGCGCATCCGGGCTGTCAACACGTGGATGGCAGCCTATGCGGCCGATCACGGCGACGTGTACCTCGATTACTTCTCTGCGCTCATCGACGCCACCGGCCTCCTGCGGGCCGACTTCAGCGCCGACGATCTTCATCCGACGGCCGCGGGCTATACGGTCATGGCGCCGCTCGCCGAGGCGGCGATCGCGAGGGCTCTGAAGAAATAACGCGGCATTGAGTGTCGGGCGACGCGCGCGTGTGACGTCACTGCACGAACGCGGCCTCATTCGTCAGGAGCAGGGCGTGCGCATACTCCTGCCAGGCCGAGAGTGGGACGCGCACCATTGGGGCCGCGGCCCGGCCGCGGCCTTGGGCGCCGCCGCGCGCGGGTCCTCCTCGTCCGGCCCCGACGGCCCGGCCGCCGGCCGGAGTGGCGGGGGCAGGCGGCGGACCCGCTTGGAATTTCGCGACAAAGTCTCGGCCGAGGCCGAGTTCAGCGTCGTTCGGCGGGCGCTGGAAGAAGAGCTCGTAGAGAAACTTGATGCGGTCGTCGTCGGACGCCGCGTTCTGGAAGGCGTCGCGAGTGACGACGCGGCGTACCTGCTCGATGACGAGTGGGCTGTTCATGAGGAACAGCGCCTGCGGCGGCACCGTGGTGGTGTAGCGCTTACCGGTCGGCGTGTTCGGACTCGCAAAGTCGAACGTCGTCAACACGTTGGCCAAGTCCGCTCGATCGACGAACCCGTACACGGAGCGACGAGGACCGGTCGACATGACGAGGCCGGCCGCCGCGGCGCCCATGGGTTGAGCGGCCCCGGCGGCGCGGCCCGCCCCGGCAGCGCGGCCCGCCCCAGCCGCTACGCCGGCACCCGCGCCGGCGACGCGTCCCGCGGGCATACGCTGCGCTTCGTCGAGACTGATGGGATGGCCACCCATCGTCAGGTCCAGCGTGCCGCCGATGCTGAGAATCGAGTCTCGTAACGGCTCGAACTCGAGCCGGCGGATGTTCTGCCGCCACAGCAACTGATTGAACGGATCGATCTCAGCGAAGGCGGGGTTGTTCCGGGTGCTCTGCTGCCACGTGGCGGACATCAGGATCAGCTTCTGCAGCTTCTTCACGGACCAGTTGTCCGCCATGAACCGGGTCGCGAGCCAGTCGAGCAACGCCTGATTGGTCGGCGGCGAGGACTGGTTGCCAAGGTCATCGGGGGTGCTGACAAAGCCGTCGCCGAAGTGGTGCTGCCAGATGCGGTTCACCATCACGCGGGCGGTGAGCGGATTCGATTTGCTCGCGATCGCATTCGCGAGTTCGAGGCGGCCGCTGCCGTTGTGAAACACCGGCCGGTTCGGGCCCGACAGCACGTCGAGGAAACGGCGCGGCACGACGTCGCCAGGCGTCTCGACCTGGCCGCGGATGAAGATCGGCGAGTCCTTCGGCGTCGGACTGTCCACGAGCACATTGGCGCGGGCGGGCGCCCCGGCGTCCACCAACTCGAGCATGTCGCTCTGCTCGCGCAGCTGGATGTACTGGGCTCGGTTTCGAGGCGGCAGGTAGCGGAGCGCGGCGTCGCCGACGACCGTGGAGAAGGCGGCGTCCCATTCCGCATCGGTACGCGCAAACAACTTCGCGTAGATCGCCGCGGCGTCGGCAAGCGATTTGAGCGACTTGCCGCGAAACGCCTCCAGCACCACCGGGCTCAAGACCGCCGCACGCTCTTTCACATACTGGTTGTCGAGCACGCGCTTGGATCGCAGGCCGAATTGCCCCGGGGGGATGCGCGCGAGCGCATTCCACACGCCGAAGATCGCCACCGCGGGCCGGCCGCCGTAGTGAATGAACTGGGTCCAATTGGGCAGCACCTCCGCCGATGCGCCGTTTCTCTGGAGGTAGCCCGCGCGCTCGCCCTGGCCCATGGACGTCGCGAGGAGGTAGACGGCGCCCAGGTGTCGGTAGTCGCCGAACACCTGCGTGAGGTTCTGCTCGAACATGTTTTCCACCCGGTCGTCCATCGCGCGGCGCTTGACCTGGTAGTCGGCATACGTGGCGGCCGGCGGCGCGATGATCGGCTTCGCGGTGGGCTCGATCGAGCTGGAAAAGATGCCGTAGAGGGAGTAGTAGTCGGCGGTGGGAATCGGATCGAACTTGTGATCGTGGCAGCGTGCGCAGGACACGGTCAGCCCGAGAAAGGCCTTCGACGTGACGTCGATTCGATCGTTGATGATGTCCGCCTGATTGCCGTTGAAGTGATCGCCGAGGGTGATGAACCCGAGCGCCGCAAGCGTCGGCGACGCCGCCCCTCCGCCCAGCCGGTCGGCCGCCAGCTGCTCGCGGATGAACTGATCGTACGGCACGTCGTCGTTGAACGCCTTGATGACGTAATCGCGATAGGTCCAGGCGTACGGATAGAGCGAGCTCTCGCGGCGCCGGTCGTTCTGTCCCTTGCTATCGGCATATCGCGCGACGTCGAGCCAGTGACGCCCCCACCGCTCGCCATACCGCGGCGACGCGAGCAAACCGTCCACGACCTTCTCGAACGCGTTCGGCGTCGTGTCGGCCAGGAACGCCTGCACCGCCTCCGGAGTCGGCGGCAGCCCGATGAGATCGAAGTAGGCCCGCCGGATGAGCGTCCGCTTGTCCGCCATCTCGTTGCCCGTCATGCCGCTCGCTTCGAGTTTCGCTTCGACGAACCGATCGATGTCGTTCTTGACCCAGGCGGTGTTCTTCACCGTCGGCGGCGCGGGCTTCGTGACGGGCTTGAAGGCCCAATGCGCTTTGCCCTGACCACCGTAGGACGGTGCCGCGTTCGCGGGCACCGGACGGGTGGCGCGCGGATCGGGCGCGCCCATGCGCACCCAGGCGACCAGATCGTTGATTTGCGCGTCCGACAACTTGCCGGGCGGCGGCATGTGCAGCCCGGGAACGGTGTAACGAACCGCTTGAATGAGCAGGCTCTTATCCGGGTCGCCTGGCACGATGGCTGGGCCGGAGTCGCCGCCCTTCTCCCAGCCGCCCTTCCAATCGAGTTCGAGCCCACCCTTCAGCGGATTGGCCGATCCGCTGTGACATTGATAGCAATTCGCCGCGAAGATCGGCCGGATTCGGCTCTCGAAAAAGTCGAGCTGGTCTTTACTTGGCGCGCTCGGTGCGCTCTGCGCGGCCGCTGTCTGCGCCTGCGGTGACAGTGGCGGTGGCGGTGACGTCGCGGCCGGGCGCGCTTGTGTCAACGTGAGGGCGCCGAGCCAGAGGCACGCGGCACCAACCACGGTCCACGTCGCGGGCCTCGCGCCGGCGCCAGGCTTCACGCGATCACTCCTGTCACGATGTTGCCGAAGTTGTCGGTGAGGCGGAACTCACGACCGTTGTACTTGTAGGTGAGCTTCGTGTGGTCAAAGCCCAGGAGGCGCAGGATGGTCGCGTGCAGATCGTGGACGTGGACCGGGTTCGTGACGGCCGCTGCGCCGAAGTCGTCGGTCGCGCCATAGACGATGCCGGCTTTCACCCCGCCCCCGGCGAGCCACACGCTGAACGCCTTGTTGTTGTGATCGCGGCCGGGGTTGTCGTTGCCGTTGCGATCGCGCGTCACCGTCCGGCCGAACTCGCCGCCCCAGATGACGAGCGTGCTGTCGAGGAGGCCGTGCTGCTTCAAGTCGGCGAGCAGGGCGGCGGCCGGTCGATCAATTTCCGCCGCGCTCGTCGGCAGCCGGTCTTCGATGTCCTCGTGATGATCCCAGCCGCCGGCCCAGACCTGAATGAACCGGACGCCACGCTCGATGAGACGCCTGGCGATCAGCAACTGGCGTCCTTGCGGCGTGTCGCCGTACAAGCTGCGCACGCTCTCTGGCTCCTTCGAGAGATCGAAGGCGTCGGTCGCCTCGATCTGCATCCGGTATGCCATCTCGAAGGACTGGATGCGCGCCTCGAGTTGCGGATCCTGCTGCAGGTTCTGGCTGTACGCCGTGTTCAACTGCTGGACCAGGTCGAGTTCGCGGCGCTGCTCGTCACGGCCGAAATACTCATTCCGGATGTTGGGGATCATCCCGTCGACGGTCGGCGACGCCGTGTTGAGGGCCATCGCCTGCATGTCGCCTGGCAGGAAGGCCGATCCCCAGTTGAGCGAGCCGCCGGGCGGCAACCCGCCGCTCGGGCGCAGGGAAATGAAGCCAGGCATGTTCTGATTGGCGCTCCCCAAGCCGTAGAGCGCCCAGGCGCCGACACTCGGCCGCGGCAATCGCGAGCCGGTGTTCATCATCACGGTCGCCACGTCGTGGGCCGGGATGTCGGTCTGCATCGATCGAATGACCGCCAGTTCGTCCACGTGATCGGCGAGGGCCGGAAACACATCGCTGACTTCAATCCCGGACTGGCCATGCTTCGAGAACTTGAACGGCGAAGCCATCGCGACGCCATTCAGGCCGGGCAGCGCCTGATCATTGTACTTCGCCAGTTCAGGCTTCGGATCCCACGTATCCACGTGCGACGGCGCGCCCTGCGCAAAGATGTGAATGACGTGTTTGGCCTTTGCGGGGAACTGCGCGGCCGTCACGAGCCCACCCTGCGATGTGGCCGCCGCCTGCGCCTCGTGACTCATCGCGGCGACGAGGTCGTCGGAAAGCAGGCTGGCCAAGCCCAGCGAACCCAGTCCCAGACCGCAGCGGGCCAAGAACTGCCGACGGGAATTCAGCAGGTCACCAGGGCGAAGACGATTGTTACAGAGACAGTGGCTCATAGCCTGCGCTCCTGACGTGGAGATAATGCCAAGAGTGGGGGCCTTTGCAAAGGCCTCGCCATAACGGCCGGGTGGCGCGGCCTGAGACAGCCATCGCGCGCCAGGCCGGATCCGGTTTCTTGACGATCCACCAGTTACTTGGACCGCGCCCCCGGCACGAAAGTGAAGGCTTGGGGCGAGGCCAGGCGTCCAAGGCCCCTCTGCGGCCCGGCGGCGTGGATCCGAGCGGGCCTCAACACTCAGCAAGACGACCGGGAACGCGCTCGGCTTTCCACTCGACCGCACGACGCTCGAACCACGCCAGTGGTCCCTGTGCCGCGTAGGCCGGGTGCGGAAAGGCTCGTTCGCCGTGGCGCTGCAGGCCGATCTTCTGGAGCACGCGCTGCGACGCGACGTTCGCGAGGCTCGCCATGCCGGCGATGGACTCCAGCTCGAGATCCAGGAAGGCGTACCGCACGAGCGCCGATGCCATCTCCGTCGCGAATCCCCGCCCCCACGCAGACCTCGTCAGCCCGAAACCGACCTGGATGATTGACTCTCCCTGAATGTGATTGATCAGATGAAACCCCACCGGTGCGCCGGTGGCCTGCTCAATCGTCATCCAGATGCCCAAGCCGGGATGGGCCTCATAGTAGTCGAGAATGCGTTCGGCGAGCATCTTCTTCACTTGGGCCTCCGTCTTCGTCCCGCCCAGGTAGCGTGTCACCTCGGGATCGGCGTAGACACTCGACAGCCAGCCGAGATCGGTCGTCGTGAACCGGCGGAGGCCCAATCGGTCAGTCGTGAGCCAGCAGTGGTCCTGTGCCATCTCTTCACGTCTCGTCATCAGGGTCGGCGGCTAGACTTGCGGGCGCGCCAGCGGACTCGTGTCGCTCACCGGCAAGCCCATCTCTCTCGCGGCTTGCGCTTGTGAACTGTCCGTCGTGACGAATCGCCCGATGGGCTCCGCCGCGTGGAACCACAGTGCCGTGCGAAGGTGCGCTAGGTCGAGCGACCGCGGCGTGGTCACGGCGGG
>Ga0182024_10013977_pt1 | contig 15569 bp, 23 predicted proteins | sample P32metaG_FD_120480 | JGI IMG/M metagenome (GOLD analysis project Ga0182024, IMG submission 120480) | Permafrost microbial communities from Stordalen Mire, Sweden - P3-2 metaG (Illumina Assembly) | ecosystem: Environmental > Terrestrial > Soil > Wetlands > Permafrost | place: Sweden: Stordalen... | reverse complement strand
CTCCCGCCCCTCCACCTCGAGCTCGAGCCTTCCCTCGAGCACGAGAAAGAACTCGTCTTCGTGGTCGTGGCTGTGCCAGTCGACGAGCTCGCCCTCGATCACGGCGAGTCGAACGACGCAATCATTCACGCTCGTGAGCGTCTGATTCACCCACGGCTCATACCCCTCACCCTCCGTGGCAAGGTCGATCTGCGCCAGCTGACCGTACTTGTCGTCGTACCTGATGTCGTAGTTCTGCACCGATACCTCCCAGTTGTTTCTCAGATTGTTAGCGCGCAGATCTGGGCAGGCGACGAAGAACGGGCCGGCCAGGTGCGGCGCTACCTGGTGCCACGTTGTATTGCCTCCGCGGATGGCCGTGCAGCAGCACCACCGTGGGCCGTCGCCGCTGTGCCGCATGCGCAGCGTCACCTCGCCTACGTCGACATGCTCGAGCGTCAAGCCTTCGAACACGAGCTATTTCGACCCGCTCGACGTCCGCGTGAGGGACGAGGCAGGCCGCTCCCTACTCGATGCCGGATCGATCCCGGCTCGCGGGCCCGAGCGGACCTCGACGACTGATTGGCATGGCCATAGGGTTGCTTGAGGAATCTCGGTTCGTGTCGTGCTTTCGGCCTGGGGCACGCGTCCGCGTAGTCGAGTCGACGCGGATCGCAGTATGGCGATTGGAGTGGCCGTCACACGTGGCTCGTGCACGACGCTACGTGTGCGGCGGATCGTGTGCCTACGGGCCGCAGCGCGATGTAGGTCCTCGATGTGAGCGGCGGCGAGCGCTTGAGTGAGAGCGGGATGCATTTGAGCCTCCTCTAGTCTACGGCGACAGTTCATGCAATGCTGAAGGGTAGACTACCATCATTCAGGCCGATATGAACCCTGGATGTGTAGACTGGGGATATGCAACCGTCGAACGATGCCCGGGTTCAACTATTGGCCGAACTCGCCGACGAGACGCGATACGCCGTGCTAGAGCGCCTTGAGCAGGGCCCGGCCTCAGCCAGCGAACTGGCCGAACGCCTCGACGTGTCGCCGACGCGACTGGCCAATCACCTACGGCGACTCCGTGATGCCGGCCTCGTAGCGGTCAGCCACCAGGGCCGCCTCGCGCTCTACGAACTCGCCGAGCCGGGGCTACGGGAGATCTTCTCGATGCTCAACGGATTACGCGGAGCCCCGCCGCGAACGGGTCGGCCCGTGCAGGTGGCCGCCACCTGCTATGACCACCTTGCCGGGCAGATCGGCGTCGCTCTGATGGACCACCTCGTCCAATCACGAGCGCTTGAAGCCCGAGACGGAGACGGGGAACTCAAGCTTGGGCCAGCCGCCGCCCGCGGCTTTGCAAAGCTCGGAGTCGAGCTGTCGACCAAGCCCGCCCGCCGCACGCTCGCCTTTTCCTGCATGGACAGTCGCATCGGACGACCACACCTCGGCGGTCAACTCGGCGCCCAGCTCGCAGCCTCCCTGCGCCAAAAAGGGTGGCTCGAAACCACCGAGCAGCCACGCCGCCTTACACTCACTCCGACCGGCAACAAAGCCCTACACCGCCTCGGGATCCGCCTCCAAGCGGCCACCGATCATCCAACTGCCACACCAAGTGACATTGAGTGATCGCATCGCGTGACCCCCCGCTGTAGCGAGCGTCAGAGTCCCGCCTTCCTTTCACCCCACGCATCGTCTCCGCGCCTAGCAGGCACCTGGGTTGCGCGGCAAACCGCCCATCCCGCTGGTGATCGCTTTCAGTCCCTCGCCGCCCCAACCTGACGAGCGGTTTGGCGACGAGAGGCCGTCGATCCGATCATTTCAGGCGAGGCCTGTCTCGGGTGCCGCTGGCCGTCAACTCGTCTGTCAAGAAGAAAGCTCAGATTCCGGCCCGCATGGGTCATAGTTGCGATCGGCGCGTAATCTCTGTGAGGAGGCTTTGCCGTGTATGTGCGGGTCGTCAGATTCACGGACGTGAGCAGTGACCAGGTCGACGCGACGGTGTCTCAGATCAATGAGTCCGGGGGGCCGCCGGCCGGTGTGTCGATCAGCCGGCTCCAGGTGTTCTATGACACCGACCAGAGAACCGCGGTTGTCATGCAGTACTTCGATACTGCCGACGCGATGGCGAAGTCGGCTCAGGTATTCGATGCGATGGACGCGTCGGACACGCCGGGCACCCGGGCCTCGGTCGACGTGTGTGTGTTGAAGCTCGACATCAGCCCCTCCTGATCGTCGGGACCGCACCTGGCACGCGAGTCGATCGTTGGCGCGCAGCCCACCGTGAGGTGGTGGACCGCCGAGATGACGCGGCGGTTCCCGCGAGGCCGTGGACTGCGCTCGCGCCAGTTGAAAGCACCTGGCGAGAGGCGACGCCGACGATCGCTCGACGCCCAGCTCGAGCAGGATCGGGATGAACACTTCTTGGCCGAACCGCTCGAGGGCCTCTTGTGACTCCCAGATGTCGAATGCCTCGATTTCGCCGTTCGCGTCCAGGGCGAAGTGGTGCAGCATTCCGGCCGGCGCGCCGAGACCGGTCGCGTTGAGCCGGCGGCTTGCCTCTTCGTACTGCTCAGCCGTGAATCCCCGGTGTGTGAAATGAGCGCTGATGCCATTGACTTGTCCTTTGATTTGGGGTTGGTCAAGAGCCTGCCTGGTTGGTCAGGCAGCATCGGGCGGGGCGGGCGTGAGGCCGTGGCGGCGCATCACGGCACCAACCGCGGCCAGATCCGGGGGGCCGCCCGCGGTGTCGGCGAGAACCTCGCCGATCTCGCGGAAGTAGCCGGGTCCGAACACGCCGGGGGTCGCGATCGCGAGGAACGAGGCATCGACGCTCCCGTGGTTCTGGAATCCGTGGATCTGCCCGCGCGTGACACAGATCGCTTGGCCGGGACTGAGCTCGAGAATCTCGCCGTCGATCATCCAGGTCATAGTGCCTTGCAGTCCGTAGACCGTCTCTTCAAATGCGTCGTGGCTGTGCGGCGCGGGCATCCTGGCGTTTGCGGGGACGTAGCACTCGAACACCGATGCGGTCCCGTTCGAGTCAGCGGGCTCGATCAGGAAACGGACACCGAGCGCACCGACTTTGATCGTCGCTTTGTCCGTGGCTTGGGACATGTGATGGACCTCCTTCACGCGAACGACATTGAGTAAAATGACTTGACGAGTGTATACTCGAGGCCGCGATCATGTCAAGTGACTTTACGAATTCGGTTGAGCCGAGCGCCGGTCCTCCCGTGAAACTGATCGGCTCGCTCCTGCGAATCCCGTACGAGGCGGTGCGCGCCAGGATGCTCTCGGGCCTGCACGAACGCGGCTACACCGATCTCGTCGCCGCCCACCTCAATCTGCTGCTCTGGCCCGGCCCCGAGAACCAACGCCCCTCCGAGCTCGCGACGCAGACCCGCATGAGCAAACAGGCGCTCAACTACCTGCTCGGACAACTCGAGCAACTCGGCTATCTCATCCGGCGAGACGACTCAGCCGACCAGCGCTCCAAGCGCATCCACCTCACCCCCAGAGGGCAAGCCGCGATCAAAGCGATCCGCGAAATCGTCCACGAGGTAGAAACCGAATGGGAACAGCAACTCGGATCCCAGAAATTCGCGCAACTACGTGACACCCTCATGCAGCTGCAGGGAAGCGAGCCGCACACGGACGCATAGATCGCCGGCTGCGCACGTGTCGGGACGATCCGCACCTCCCGATTGCGATCGCGCCGACAATCTGGAGCTGGTCATTGCTAGCGACAACGGGCGATCTGACGGCTGCGAGCGCCGTAAGAACGCCCAGACCCGGAGCTCCTCGGAGGATGGGCGCGTCTTGCCGGACCCAGACATACACTGCATCACTAGTGATGCTGATATGATGCAGTTATGCGGACAACCGTCGATCTCCCACCAGCAGTACATCGCCGCGCACAGGCTCTTGCGCAGTCACGTCACCAGTCCCTGTCGGCGATAGTCGCGGATCTGACCGTCCGTGGCCTGGCCGCTCTAGGCGAGCCTGTTGAGCTCGCCAGCGATCCGGTGAGTGGGTTACCGGTCATCAGCCTCGGGCGGCCGGTCACCGCTGCCGAGGTCGCCGATGCCCTGGATGACGAGTGAGCAGCAGCTACCTGCTTGACGCTAACGGGGTAATCGCACTGGTGATCGCTGAGCACGAGCACCACGCGCGCGTCGCCGCTTGGACCGTAGGTGTGGAGATGATCGCGCTTTGTCCGATCACCGAAGGTGCGCTGATCCGGTACCTGATCAGAGTAGGCGAGACTGTAGGAACGGCGGCGCAGCTGCTCACCGCGCTACGCCGATCACCGCGGGTTGAATTCTGGCCGGACTCGATCTCTTATGTCGCCGCAGCGCTTGGGCACATTACGGGCCACCGCCAAGTGACCGACGCATACCTTGCGTCGCTTGCGACCAACCAGGGAGCGCGACTGGCGACGCTCGACGAGGCACTCTGCAGAACGCTCGGGGAGGCCGTCGAGCTGATTCCCTAACGCTGTGCAGAACCTTGGCCAGTTTTTCGTCTCGTAGCTGTGCGCTTCAGCCGGACCCGCGGTCGCTACGAGCGCGTCGCCCTCCGGGGCGTCGGTGAGGTGGTAACCGCTTGAGCCCGGGGTCGCGACCGACGACGCGTAGGCGGCCGGCGCGACCGGGTCACGGGGCGTGAGCGTCACCGTGAACGCGATCCTCGTGGAGCCGGACAGGGGACCCACGACCGTGGAGCCGCGCGGGTGGTGGGGCGCGGCGCCGACGCGGACGTGGGCGAGCGGCGATGCCCATGCTCCCGCCGGCATCAGCCAGAGCGCCGCCGCCAGCGAAATGCCGGCTGCCAGCAGGCCTGCTCGTCTGCCCCTCAGAATCACGGCGCCCATCCTCAATCCGTGTGGCGCATGCATCGCTAGACCAAGAGTACGCGCGCCACCCCGGTTTCGGGAGGCCGCAACCCGGATTGCTAGCGCCCAGTCGTAAGAGAACCCGTTGACCGCTGTGCACTCAGTCTGCGGATCTCGCCGCTCACGCCCAGCCGGTCCTGAATGATTGATTCTGACCGAGTGGGGCGGAGCTCGCTATCCGGGTTTGCGGGTCGCGAACGCCCACTATTCCGCAGGCAGGCGCCACGCGCTACCCACCAACGAGACCGGGAGCCGTGCGCCAGTAGATGCCTCTGAGGTTTCATTTCTTCACGCACCGATCTCGACGTCTGGAAGCGACGGGCGAGTTTCTGTGATGGTCGCTATTCCGGCGAGTAGATCCGCCAGGCCTCGTCGCTGAGGCAAGAGCAGGACGCAGACACTGTTGGCAGCGATCGGAGCGCACAGCCCGATGAACAATGCGCCAGACTGAAGCTCATGACTGACATCGATCCCACTCGCCCCCCAAGCGGCACGGGCTGCGTCGAATGTGACGCGGCAAGCCCACAGGGGTGGTGGCTGCATCTGCGTCGTTGCGCTACCTGCGGGCATATCGGCTGTTGCGATGACTCGCTGGCCCGCCACGCGACCGCCCACTACCGGGCGACCGGGCATTCGATCATCCAGAGCTTCGAGCCCGGCGAGGACTGGTTCTACGACTACCGCACCAACGACTTCGTGGTCGGCCCCGAGTTGGCGCCACCGCACAGCCATCCCCTTGAGCAGGGCGTCCCTGGCCCGGTCGGACGCGTGCCAGGCGACTGGCAGCGCCAGCTCGGCTAGCGCCAGCTCGTCGGGACCAGACAGGCGGGCGGGCCGGGGGTGCACTGGAGCCGAGGAGCTCGCTCTGTCGGTACGCTCGCTCGATCAGCCAGCCGAACGTCATCTTCCAGGTTCCACGGGGCAGTGCGATTGAGCGGCAGCTTCGCGACGAGCCGCCTCGGGTGTTCCACGAAGACGCGGTGCTAGTCGAGACGGGACCTACCGACGAGCAGGGGAATCTCGAGCAGCTGGCCGGCGAGACCGTCCTCTCGGTCCCTTCGTTCGAGGAGCTTGAACGGCAAGCGGACGGCTTCGGCATGTGCTTCGACGGGCGGGAACGGGCACGCAGCCGCTCGTCATCGTCGTCGGAGCAGCGGAGGAGATCGAGGACCAGCTGGCGACTGCCGTGGTCGACGCGGCGCGTGACGCCCCCCGTCCGGTGTTTGTGCGGGTCATCCGCCCGTCCGAGCGCTAGTCAGCGTCGTGCGCGCGGAAGGCGCCCCTCGAGCTCGCTGATTCGGTCGAGCAACTCGACCACGAGCACGGCACCGGCGTAGTTGAGATTGAGGTCCCGGCGCAACCGCTCCGCCCTGGCCACTCTTGCGGCACTGGTCGGGTCGAATCGCGCGCGGGGCGCGGGCGGGGCAGGTCGCCGCTTCTTGGGTTCGAGCAGCCCGAACTCCAGGTAGCGACGTACGTGCACCGTCCGGACCCCGGCCATCCGAGCAAGGACTGTCAGCTCGACCGACTCCTCCGGAGGGTCGCGGTCACTCGGCTCTGTCACTAGGCGCTTGCTCATCGTCACCCTCCTACTCGTCCCGGACTGAGTTCTCAGCCAGCTGCTCGTAGAGCTCGCGCTCGCGGTCCGAGAGCGTCTTCGGCACCACGATCTTCACGACAGCATGAAGATCGCCGCTCTCACCACCGCGCTTGGGGAGCCCACGGCCACGCAGCCGCAATTGCCGTCCGCTGGATGAGCCCGCGGGCACCCGGATCTGTGCGCTGCCCATCGGCGTCAACACGGTCACCGTCGCCCCAAGGGCCGCCTGGGATGGTGTGATCGGTAGATCGACATCCAGGTCGTGATCGCCACGTCGGTGAAAGCGTGGATGCGGCTTAAGTACAACCCGCAGAAGCAGGTCGCCTGGAGGGCCCCCGTAGGACCCCTCAGCTCCCCGTCCAGCCAGTCGGATCAGCTGGCCATCACGGACGCCCGCCGGGAAGTTCACATTCACGTGACGGCCATCCAGCGCAAGTCGCCGTCGACCACCGGCAAGCGCATCCTCCAGCGAGAGCTCAAGTAGTGCCTCCCGGTCGCGCCCACGCAATGACTCGCCCACGCGCTGCGCCCGAGCTCCGAACAGCGCCTCAAACAGGTCCCCCCCGAACTCCACACCAGTTCCATCGCCCCACCCCTGATCCGTGAAGAACTCCGCGAAGCTCTCGTTAGGGGCTTCCTGCTCCGTCTCATGCCAATCAGCGCCAAGACGGTCGTACCGCTCACGCTTCTCCGGATCGGCCAGCACCTCGTAAGCCTCACCCAACTGCTTGAACCGTTCCTCGGCATCCTCATCCGAGTTCAGATCCGGGTGATACTGCCGCGCCAGCCTGCGGTACGCCCGACGGATCGCGTCCTGATCGGCGTCGTGCGAGACGCCGAGGACCTCGTAGTAATCCGTGTAGCTGAGAGCCATATGAAACAGAATCGTCCCTCAAACGAGGCAGCCACGTAATCCGGGACGTACTCAACCACCAGGCCGCGCTTTGCAGTAGCGGCAGCTCAGGGCGTCCGCTTGCCTGGTCGGTTGCTAAGGGATCGCATGCTCGCTGCCGATGATCGTCAAAGTGTTTGTGCACGAAACCGCGGGAACTTTCGATGCTCAACGGGTCCTCCACGAGGAGCCGACGGGTCGGTTTGTCGATCCGGTTCCCGCTTCATCGGATCGTGTCCATTTGCAGGCCGTTGCGCCGACGCGCTCGCTTGACGAAGGGCCGCTGCTCGGGCGCGCCACCAGAGTCGAAGCCGGGCGGGTGTTGGTCGCCCTCACCGACGACGAGGCCGTGCAGCGGGCTACGGTGTCGGCACTGGTCGCACTCCATGCCGGCGACGGCTTCCTGATGGGGATCATCGACAAGCTCGTCTGCTCGGAGACCTCTGAACGGGTGATCGCCCAACTGATGCCGGTCGGCGCGTTCCATCCCTCGGCCGGAGGCGGCGGAACGTTTCGGGTTGGGGCTGCTCATCAGCCGCGTATCAACGCCGGCTGCTATCTCGTCGCGGGTGAGGATCTGCGCCGCTTGATGGGCTGCATTTCGGATGATGTCGCGCAGGATGAGCGGCTGATCTTGGGTCGCTACGGGGACAATGACGGCGCTGAGGCCGTGGCGAACGGCAACCACATGTTCCAGCGGCATCTGGCCATCCTCGGCAACAGTGGGGCTGGCAAGAGCTGGGCGGTGGCGTTACTGCTGGAACGCGCCGCGCGCCTAGAGAACGCGAGCCTCATAGTGCTCGATCTCCACGGCGAATACGGACCGCTCGCCGAGGGCGGGATCGCGACTCGCCTGCGTCTCGGTGGACCAGCGGACTTTGTCGACGCGGGTGATGATCTGATCTACCTGCCCTACTGGATCTTCGAGATCGATGAGCTCGCGCTGATCGTGCTCAATGCTGACGATCCATACGCCGCCGATCAGCGCTTGTGGCTAGTCCAACGAATCGAGGCGATGAAGCGTGGGTCGCTCGGCGCGGCCGGCCACTACGACACGATGATGACGGCGACGGTCGATTCGCCGGTTCCCTACCGGATCCAGGATCTGCTCGCGTCTGCCGAGCGCGACGAGGTGGAGCAGATCATCCTGCAGCCGAGCGGGAAGGTCCTCCCGGGCCCGTATGCCGGCAAGCTGCGGAGTCTCATCAATCGGATCGAGGCCCGATGCGCCGACCCGCGCTATGCCTTCATCTTCCAGCCTCCCGAGCAGTCCCACAGCCTCGACTGGCTGTCACAGATGGCTCTCACGCTGCTGCATTCAGGCGGTGGGACGCCCGGCATAAAAACGATCGACCTTTCCGGGCTGCCGTCCGCGCTCGTCCCGCTCGTTGCTGGACTGATCGCCCGTCTGACGTACGACTTCCAGTTCTGGACGGAGCCCACACACCGGACGCCGATTTGCCTGGTCTGCGACGAGGCACACGTCTATCTGCGGGAGACCGAGGACGCCTCGCCGATCTACAAGTGGGCGATGCAGCGCTTTGAGACGATTGCCAAGGAAGGCCGCAAATACGGAGTCTGCCTCGCCGTGGTCAGCCAGCGTCCCAGTGAGCTGAATCGCACCGTGCTCAGCCAGTGCAACAACTTCATCATCCTGCGCTTGAGCAACGACCCGGACCACGAGGCGATCGTTCAGCTCGTACCTGGCGCGTTTGCCGGCGTCGCGGACGTGCTCCCCACACTCGATGTCGGGGAAGCGGTTGTCGTCGGTGACGCAGTCCCGCTACCAATCCGCATCAAGCTCGACCGCGCGACCCACGGCCCCGATAGCCGGACAATTCCGTACTGGTCGCTGTGGGCAAGTCAGCCCTCCTCGCCAGACGCGATCGTTATGGGCGCCTCGGCGCTGCGAGCCCAGTCGCGCGCAATAGCCAAGGCAGCGACTTCCGGCCAGAGCCCGGAAGCCCCGGCGGCTACCGACCATCCAAACTGAGCCAAAGCGTTCGCGCTGATCGGGGCCTGCTCGGCGCTGCGTGACCAGGAGCAGAGAATCGTCAACGAGTTGCGCTGGCTATGGACCGGCCAGCACTCGCCGGACCAGCTGTGGCAGGCGTTCGCCTGGGTCGTGTTCATCCTCGTGGTGTTCTCACCGCTCGCGGTGCAGCGCTACCGGCGGACCGCCAGCCGATAGAGCTCGACGCAGCTATTCCGTAACAGTGGACAGGCGACCCGACAGGAGCCAGACGATGAAACAAGAGTTCGAATTCTTTGCGGCTCATGACCGTGCATGGGAGCCGGGGTTGGTCGTCGGGACCGAAGAGAAGGTGCTGTCACGAGATCCGGACGACCCCGAGATCCTGACGAGACTGGTCCGCTGGCAGCCGGGGTTCGATATCAGTCCGGCCGGTGTCATCACGCACGACTGGGTGGAAGAGGTCTACGTACTGGAGGGGGAATTGTTCGACATCACTCTCGGTCGCGGCTTCGCCGCCGGGCACTACGCGAGTCGTCGACCCCAGATGCCGCATGGCCCGTATCGCAGCGCGGCCGGATGCACAATGCTCGAGATCAGGTATCGGCCCTAGACCGCGCTCAGCAGAGTCAGATTGCCAGCCGGTGCAGCGTCCCTTTAAAGGGGTGTACTGCCTGGCCTTGTTAGCAACCTTTTTACAAGCAGCCGGACTGTCACGGGTTTACTGCGGGGCCTCACCCCACAGAGGAGCCCGTTGATGCGAAGGTCCCCGACACCGAGTTTTGCCAAGTCTATTTTCGCCATGTTGATCGCGGCGGGTGCACTCAGCGTGGCGGCGGCTCCCGCCGCGGCCCACGGCGGTCATCACGGCTCTAGGCGCACCGATGGGGCCGGTTTCGCCAGCCGTGTATTCGCGACAGGCAACGCGATCAGCCACCCGATCCCTGGCGGCAGTGAGACGATCTCTCAGCCGGATGACATCACCTATCTGCATGGCCGGATCTACGTCGGATTTCAAAACGGCGTCGGCCCGCAGGGCCAGCCGAGTGGCTCCGAAAACGTAGACAGCACGATCGTCGCATTCGATCGATCTGGCCGGCCGGTGGCCGAGTGGGACGTGGCCGGCAAGTGCGACGGTCTCACTGCCGACCCGCGACTGAACCGTGTGATCGCCACCGTCAACGAGGACGCGAACTCCAGCCTGTACCTCATCGACCCTCACGGTGGGGCCACCCAATACGCGTACAACGAAGCCCTGCCGCACAACGGCGGCACTGATGCCATCTCCATTTACAACGGCATGGTGCTGATCAGCGCCTCGGCGCCAGGCACGACAGGCACGCAGTCGGCGCCGCAATCAACTTTCCCGGCGGTCTACAGGGCGATCTTCGACGGGCAGACGCATGTCGTCACCGTCACACCGCTGTTCTACGACGAGGACGCGGCCACTGTGGCGACCATTGGCGCTGACAACTTCGGGCAGACCGTCAACCTGGCGCTTACGGACCCTGACTCCAACGAGGTCGTACCAAACTTCGCGGCCCGCTTCGCCGGTGATTTCATGCTCACGAGCCAGGGCGACGAGGAGCAGATCTTCGTCCAGGGCGCCGGGACGCCGTGGCAGCAATTGTCCGTGCTGTCGCTGAGGAGCTCAGTCGACGGCCTGCCGACCTCAGTCGACGACACCGCTTGGCCGGCCGGTCCACGCGGGACCATCTACACGACCGACAACTCCGACAACTCGGTCTACGCCATCACCGGTCCATTTCGGCGCGGTGAGGTATTCGTCGCCGACACGCCTTGCGACGAGAACAGCGCCCCCGCCACGTGTCCCGCGTCAGGCTATCCGCCGAACTTCCTCGGAGAGCTGAACCCGTGGACCGGTGTCATCAGCCCTGTGGAACTAGCGGGTTCTGCGCCGGAGCCGCAAGGGATGCTGTACCTCCGGTAGCCGACGACAGCGCCCGACCCAGCCACCAGGAGAGCCCCACCTGCCTGATCCCGGGTAGTCTTGCGGCATGGACCCAGAACGCGCACGAGCGCTTTTGGCAGCAGAGCGCGCCCGCATCGAGGCAAGCCTTGCCGGTATCCGGGCCGACGGTCCGCTCGAAAGCTCCGACCGCATCGAGACCGGTGACGAGGGTTCGCAGGACCTCTACCAGGACGAGTTCAACGCCGGTCGGAGCGAGGATCTCCATGCGCAGATGGCCGCCGTGGAGCGCGCTGAGGCGCGGCTGGCCGCCGGCACTTACGGTCTTTCGGTTGAGAGCGGCGAGCCGATCCCGGACGGGCGACTCGAAGCCGTCCCGACCGCCGAGCGAACGATCGAAGAGCAGCGGCTCTACCGGCGCTCGTAGGCGTCGGGCACGGTCTCGCGCAGACCTCGCGCACCGTCGCGCGCATACTCAGACGTCGCCGGCAAAGGGTAGAAGCCGGCCGGGCAGCGCGGCGGAGTACCTTCTCCAAGATGGCACCTGTACCACCGAGTCCGTTGCTTTCGGACGCACAGCTGGAGAGGCTCGCCGCGATCGGAGAGGAGCGGACCGCGGCGGTTGGCGACGTGTTGTTCCACGTCGGTGACCGCGAATATCCGTTCATGGCGATCCGCGAAGGTGAGGTGGCGATCATCGACGAGCACGGTCGCGAGCTCCTTCGGCATAAGTCGCGCGGCTTTCTCGGTGAGATCAGCCTGTTGACGGGCCAGACCGCGTACCTGAGCGCAGTGGTCACGCAACCGCTGCGCTACATCGCCGTGGAGCGAGATGCGCTCAGGCAGCTGATGTTCGACGAGGGGCCTTTGGGAGAGCTCATCCTGGGAGCGTTCATCGCCCGGCGCGAGACCCTGCAGGCGATGGACGGCATCGGGTTCGAGATCATCGGCCCGCGGTCATCCGCGCCAACCCGCAAGCTCGTCGACTTTGCACGGCGCAGCCGTTTGCCCTACATCTGGCAGGACCTCGACGACCCGGGTGCCGCCCCGCTCGAGACTGCAGGTACGGATGCGGACGAATACCCGCTGGTGCGGTTGCCAGGCGGTATCGAGCTGCGCAACCCCTCAGACGGCGAGCTCTCCCGCGCGCTGGGAATTGGACGTGAGCTCGCCGCGCGCGAGGACGTCGACATTGTTGTGATCGGCTCCGGTCCGGCCGGGCTCGGGACCGCGGTGTACGCAGCATCGGAGGGCCTCACAACGCTCGTGGTCGAAGGCGTTGCGCTCGGCGGCCAAGCCGGAACCTCGCGGCGGATCGAGAACTATCTCGGATTCCCGGGCGGCATCTCGGGGAGCGAACTGACCACGCGAGCGATCACCCAGGCGCGCAAGTTCGGCGCCCGCACGGCGACACCGTACCGTGCCGTCGGGCTGTCTCCGGGCTCGGACCGCCACCTCATCACGCTCGACAGCGGGCAGGTGGTCTCCGCGCGCGCGGTCGTGATCGCGACCGGGGCTGAGTACCGCAGATTGCCGGTCGAAGGCATCGAGCGGTATGAGGGAATCAGCGTGTTCTACGCGGCCGGTCCGCCCGAGGCCAGGCGTTGCGCCGCAACTCGTGTTGGCGTGGTGGGAGGCGGGAACTCAGCGGGACAGGCGGCTGTTTGGCTTGCTCGCGGGGGCGCGCTGGTGACGCTGCTGCACCGCCGCGAGTCGCTCCGGGAGACGATGTCGGACTATCTGATCCAAGAGCTCGAGCGCTTCGGCGTCGCTGTTCGCGACCGCGCCGAGATTGCAGCCCTGCTGGGCGACGATGGAGAGCTGGCTGCGGTCATGCTGAGTGACGGCAAAGAGCTCCCGCTTTCGACTCTGTTCCTGTTCCTCGGGGCGAGTCCCTGTACGGAGTGGCTCGACGGAGCGGTGATGCGTGACGATGATGGCTTCGTGCTGACCGGCGCCCCCGCAGGCGCGAGCAACCCGTTCGAGACCAGCGTGGCGGGCGTGTACGCCGCGGGAGATGTGCGCTCAGGGTCGATCAAGCGATGCGCGACGGCGGTCGGCGAGGGAGCCTACGTCGTGAGCCTGATTCACACCCACGTCGCGGCGAGTGTGGTTTGAGCTGATGTCATCAACCAAGGGGAGCGGACCGGTATGGCGCATGGGTTCAGCGGCTCGGCAGTGATCGACCGCCCAATCGACGAGGTCTTCGCCTTCCTGGCGGACGGAACGAACGACCCGAAGTTCAGCCCACGGGTGCAGCAGATCGAACGGAAAACCGACGGTCCGATCGGGGTTGGCACTGTGTTCGAAAGCACGGTCAAGGATGCCGGCATGAAGACGAGCCGGAAATTCGAGCTGACGGCGTTCGAAGCGCCTACGAAGATCCGCTGGACCGAACGTTCAAGGAACATGATCACGGTCCCCGATGGCGGCTACGACTTCGAGGCGGTGAACGACACGCAGACCAAGGTCACCGTGCACAACACCTTCGAGGGTCACGGGTTCGGCAAGCTGATCGTCGGGTTCGCGGCGCAGGCTGCCGTCAAGGACGCGCCAGCGTTCGCGCTTCGCATCAAGTCCGCCGTCGAATCGGCCTGACGCGCTGCGGCGCGAGGGCGCGAGCTCAGCGCGCCCGACCGCTCGACACCGCCTAGGACTTGCCCTGGTTCAGGCTGATCGCGGCTCGAATGAGGGCTACGAAAGCTTTCTCATCGATCTGTTCACCCTCATGCACGTCGATCGCGCGCCGTGCGTTGCCTTCGAGGCTCGAGTTGAACAATCCCGAGGGGTCATCCAGCGAGGCCCCTTTGAAGAAGGTGAGCTTGACGAGGCTCTTGTACGTCTCGCCGGTGCAGATCATCCCGCTGTGAGACCACACCGGAACCCCGGGATTGGTGGCCTTGCGCCACTTCCATTCCTCGACCACGTCGGGGTCTGCCTGTTTGATCAGGGAGCGCAGCTTCGCAAGCGTGGTGCCGCGCCAGTCACCGAGTTCCTCGACTCGCGCGTCAATCAGCTCAGCCGGAGACTCTTCGTGCTGCTCGGAGATGTCAGTCATCGCACGGACGTTATCGCTCCGCCGCGAAGCGAACGCTCAGCCGCGAAGAGACCGGTCGACCGCGCGGGCGACCTGATCGCGCGAGCGGGCTCGGACGGCCGAGCTGAGTGCAAGACGCCAGCGATCCGGGGTTGTCGCCGAGTGGCGCAACCCGAGGTCGGCGAGGACTGCGCCCTGATCCACATGGGGAGCGATCTCCTCGACCCGCCGCTGCGCGGCGATGTGCTGGGCACGAGCCAGCTGCATCCGCCCGGGGTCGCCCGCAAGCGTCATGAGATCGCCGGCAACGACCGGTATCGCGCGCCGCGCGCACTTCTCCCATGGCGCATCAGCAGCCGAGTCCACGACGACCTGACGGACGATTCGCCAACCGGCGTGGTGAGAATCACACCGCGCGACGAGAAACCGCGCGAGCGCGTCTGCCACGCCTTGGGCTCCGGGATCGGACGCGTGGCTGTCCAGGTGGCGTAGCGCATCGCCTATGTGCCGGCCGTCCTGCACCGCTCTGGCCAGCTCCCGCGGGCTCCGCCGCGGTCGGTCTTGTTCATTGTCGATCTCTCCACGGTACTCGGTGCCGGCCGAGGCGTACGCTCGTGAGATGCCGATCCCACGCTTTCTGAAGGGGCGATCCGCCAAGGAGGACGCCGTGCTGATCGGCGATCCGCGCATCGAGGGGTGGGAGGTCGTGAGTACGTTCGAGGATCAGGCAACCGCGGTGGCGTGGCGGGATCAGCTGCGCTTGATGGGGATCGACGCGTGCTGCGCCGCCGATCATCCGCTTGACCGTGTCGGTCGCGGTGACCTCTATGTCATGGTGCCGCCCGATCAGTGGTCACGCGCCACCGAGATCGTCGACAACCTCGAGTGAGCGACGATCAGCAGAACACTGGTCGGTAAGCTCGACCCATGGAGAGCGTCGCAATCGGTGACCTCGTAAACTTCCCCGGCGGCCACCCGGGGCTGGTGTTCGACACGCCGAGCCGGTCGAAGGCCGTCGTCGCTGTGATTGATCCGGCCCGCGGCCCGGTGTTTCGTACGTTTCACCCCGAGACGCTGAGCGAGCGTCACGAGGAGGGACCAGACGACGAGGCCTTACGGTTGCTGGTCCGCCGGACACCGCTCCCGGTACACGGGGCCGGGCGCGGCGGCACCAACGCACAGGGCGGTCGAGCCGGGTTCAGCCGCGGCGCCGCTCACCGTCCGACCGGCAGGTAGACACACACCCCACACGCGACGGCCGCTCG